>OMAM01000220.1_pt1 | contig 35999 bp, 31 predicted proteins | sample 1644621 | NCBI WGS metagenome assembly OMAM01 (sample SAMEA103958120, study PRJEB25191) | human gut metagenome | biome: human-associated habitat [ENVO:00009003]; feature: intestine environment [ENVO:2100002]; material: feces | place: Germany | collected 2013/2015 | reverse complement strand
ACCTTCCCCGAGATCGCCGTGATGCAGACCCGTGCCGTGATCCGGGCCGCCATCAACGTGCAGAAGCGTCACCCCGAGTGGAACATGGTTCCCGAGATCATGATCCCCCTGGTGGGCGAGGTGAAGGAGCTGAAGTATGTCAAGAGCGTCGTGGTCAAGACCGCTGACGAGGAGCTGGCCGCCGCCGGTGTGGAGATGAAGTACCTGGTGGGCACCATGATCGAGATCCCCCGCGCGGCCCTGACCGCCGACGAGATCGCCACCGAGGCCGAGTTCTTCTCCTTCGGTACCAACGACCTGACCCAGATGACCTTCGGCTTCAGCCGCGACGACGCCGGCAAGTTCCTGGGCGCCTACTATGACAAGAAGATCTATGAGAACGATCCCTTTGCCAAGCTGGACCAGGTCGGCGTGGGCAAGCTGGTGAAGATGGCTGCCAAGCTGGGCCGCGAGACCCGTCCCGAGCTGCACCTGGGCATCTGCGGCGAGCACGGCGGCGATCCCAGCTCCGTGGAGTTCTGCCACAAGGTGGGCCTGGACTATGTGTCCTGCTCTCCCTTCCGCGTGCCCATCGCTCGTCTGGCCGCCGCACAGGCAGCCATCAAGGAACAGCAGAACTGAGCTGTGCCTGAGGGCATAGAGCACAACGCATAAATCAAGCGGTCACACCGTCTCCGCGAGACGGTGTGACCGTTATTTTTTGCCTATTTTGGATCAGAGCACTTGTCATAGCCCCTGTTTTCGCAAGAAAGCAGGGGCATTCACAGAGTTCCGTGTATCACATCATGAGCCGGTTTTCGAAATATAATTTATGGAATAGCCATCCCACCCGTTGATGCAATGGATCAAAACTGCATTCGATGCAATTGCAATCTGACAAAGTTCCGGTCCCCCCAGAAACGCAGAAAGATCGTGATTGGAAATTTTCATGATCAGCGAATCAACATCCGATGCATCTGCAAAGAACGCAAGGGAATAGGCGTACTGCGGAAACATCTGAAAGGCTGTCTGCGCTGTATGCTGCGGGAGCAAAAACAGGCCGATTCGTTTTTCCCTGCTGTGTGCGTTAAATTCATAAACACACGCTGCATCAAGCCAGCCATATAAGCGCCTCACAACAGAAGCGAAGGGGAGCCGCATATGCAATGCAGACACACGGACGGAGAGCAGACAATATACTGGTGCAATTTGCGGAAGAACTTCAACCTTGACTGGTTCCCCTGTTCCGAAGAGAAAAGTCTGGCAATCGGCAGATCGATCTGTAACCCCATAGTAGGCGAGGACGGAGGTGTTATTGCGTTCTACTTCCATTTTCATGATTAATCCTTACGATCCTTTCGCATTCATAGCGATACGCTTTCTTCAGCTTCAATTGCTATTGGCATGTTTTCCACAGGTAGCTACGTCAATCCGTTGGCAATACAGGCGGAAGCGAATGTGATTTGCTAAAAGAACGCTTAACACCACCACACCATCCTCGAGCCGTCTTTCATCCCATTGTGAGGAATACGGATACGCTTTGCATAGGGATCGCAAAAAGGTGTCTTGAGAGTGAATCACATCCGGCCATGGTATATTCTGGCATTCCGCTTGGAGTATAATCTGATCATCCCAGATACATAAATCTGTCATACCTATGAAGCCTTTGCATTGCACAATGACCTTGCAGTTTGTGTTGCAATTCCAGATAATCAACTCCGCAACATCGTAGCGAATGCTGACTTGCTCCAGGGAACTGTCCGGCCAGAAAAAGTCTGAAAATTTCACAACAAATCACCTGAATTATTAATATAGCATTTCCATTAGCCCTGTATAGACCTCGCCCCATGGCCCGGTTCTCCCTTTCCGCCTACGATCAATATGAAAATGAGGTTGCACATGGACGGGGTTCTTTGGCCCAGTATAGCTGGGATCTTCAATATGAACCTCGTTAGAGCGGACACGGATAGGGCCTTGACTGTCGCTTCCATAGTATTTTCCGTCTTTTAGTTCTAATATTGCTGGGACTTTCCTCTATGATGTCCGCAATCCATTGGGGCAAAAAGTAAACCATCAGCATCGTCGCCACAGCTCGACTCCGTGGTCATCCTGCACAGAGCAAAGCCGTTTTGGCAGCTCTGCGTCCCGAAGATTGAAATGGCGACGGTTTTTGCAGGTCACATAAGGGACGTTCATACATAGACGCAGGTCTCCGTCTGCAACATCCATGCCCAAATTCAAAACCTTCAGATTTGGCATATTGCAAAGAAAAGATAGGTTTGGCAAGATGCTATTTCCTTGTAACTCCAGATATTCCAGCGCCGATAAAGCGGACAGAGCAGAAAAATCCGTGATATGAGAGCAGTGGTCAAGGCACAGCTGGAATAAGGTACTCTTTACGTTTACCAGGGCGGAGATATCCGTCAGATTTCGCTGATAACACAAGGAAAGCGACTTCAAGGATTTTGCCTTGTGCAAGCCATTTAGCGAGTGAATTTTGCCCTGCGTCAGCGATAGCCAGTCTAAGCTTTCTCCCCCGATAACATCTGCAAGGTCATTTCCTTGATATGCGCAGAGATTAAGGGATTGTAAGTCCTGCGCATTGGCGAAACCATACTCGTACTTCGTATGTGATACATACAGGCACCGCAGACCTGGGACCTTCCCGTAGTCTATTTCACCGTGCAGTTTTCCTGCTATACCATAGGCCGTTTGACAGCGAAGCCATTTAACGCATGGCATATGATACAACGGCGAAAAATCGAATCCGTCTGCCGCAGAGTCTGATGGAATGACCCACAAGAACTGAAGCGACGGGCATTGAGACAGCCAACCGATCTCGTCCGAAATGACGATTGCCTTTTCAAGCCCCTCTGACTGTATTAGTGCCAGATGTTCCGCAAAACTTCTGGAAGAATGCGGAAGCTGCGGCGTTATACAGCCTGCGCTTTGCAGAACATGAACGACAATCGCGTCATGCACATTGGCCGGATCAGTCAGCGCCGTAAAGATGAAGCCATTCCGATTTGTATATCCCTGCCGCAATTCGGCATAGGTTGCCTTTGCAAAAAACATGATTTACCTCTTAGAGTAACAATGCAGCAATTTTCTTTCCGGGACTCCAAATCTTATTAACAGTAGGCGTCCCAAAATTCACCAAAGGGAATATCTCCGGCGATAAAGTCAAATACGATCTGCATAACCCTTCCTGCATTTCAGCAAAATCATACATAGGGAATCCCTCTGTATAAGTATACAAGAGACTTCCCTTATTTGCAAAGCCTTTTTTCGTCACCCGGCCTTTGGAGTCGTAAGTGGTTGTCGTTGTGTTCCCCTTGGCGGCGCTTACAGCCGCACCGCCCGCCGCACAGGCTGCCATCAAGGAACAGCAGAACCGAGCTGCGCCTGAGGGCATAGAGGACAACGCATAAATGGAACGGACACACCGTCTCCACGAGGCGGTGTGTCCGTTGTTTGGTGTTTGGGGTTGGGATTCATAGGCTTGCAGGCTGCATACTGACTCTTTGACCGCGCCGGTTACGCAGCAGGGGAGACGCGGGGACTGCGGCAGAGGACCAGGGCCCCCGACAGCAGCAGCGCGCCGCACAGGGCGAAGCACCAGCCCACGCCTATGGCCGCCAGCACCGACGAGGCGAAAAGGGAGACCACCGTGGCTGTCAGCAGGCCCGTCAGGCCGAAGATCTGGTATAGGACGGCGTATCCCGCCGTGCTGATCAGGAAGCCCGCCGTTCCGAAATTGGCGGCGTGGGCCGTTTTGACCAGGTAATTCTCCCGGCCGTACACGGCGTAAAGATAGGCGCTGTCCGTTCCGGAGGACAGGCAGGCCGCCGCGCCCTCCACCACCGCCTCCGCCACGAACAGCGGCAGAGAGCGCAGCAAAAATGCCGCCAGCAGCAGTCCTCTTGCCGCCAGCAGCAGAAGCTGGGAAAGGATCAGGGAGCGGCGGTAGCCGATGCGGTCGGTCAGGTGGCCGGTGGGCAGCTCCCCCAGGGCGATAACGGCCGACAGCAATGCCTGCAGCAGGAAAAAACACGGCTCGCTGATCCCGGCCCGGGTCCGCACCAGCAGCGCCGCCGGGGCGAAAAATACCAGTCCGCCAAACAGGCTCATGCCGTCGTAAGCGTCAAATTTCTTGATTTTCGTAGATGATTCCTCCCTATGGATCGTGTCTGACGGAAAAACGAACGGCCGTTAGCCTGCATTGTACCGCTGACGGGACCCTTTGTCAAGGGGAGGGCCTTGCATTTTTCCGGGGAGGGGGGTACAATAGGGCTGAATATTGTGAGCCGAATTCAGGGAGGAATGATCCATGCACAAATATGCCTTGGTGGTCATTGATATGCAGAGGGGGTTTCTGGACCCGTCCAGCCCCTTGTATATCGCCGGAGCGGCGGACACGGCACCCGCCTGCGCCCGGGCCATTGACTGCTGCCACCGGGCCGGGGTTCCGGTGGTGTTCGCCGTGCGGCACTATCGGGCGGACGGGTCCGATGTGGAGCGGACCAGATACGACGTGTGGGCCAAGGGCGGGAAGCCCCTGTCCGAGACGTGCCCGGCGTCCATGTCCGACGCCTGGCCGGAGGAGTTCCGCCGGGACACGTCGGACTACGTCATTGTGAAGCCCCGGTTTTCCGCCTTTTTCCACACGGAGCTGGACCTGATCCTCCGCCGCCTGGGGGTGGACACGGTGCTGCTGGCCGGGACCACCACCCCCAACTGCATCCGCTCCACCTTCTACGACGCCCTGTCCCTGGACTATGACGCCGTGGTGCTGTCGGACTGCACCTCCTCCGTGACCCCCGCCGTTCAGCAGGCCAACCTGGCGGATATGCAGCGGGTAGGCGGCCGCATCATGACGGCGGCGGACCTGGAACAGCTGCTGGGATAAATTATCAAAAAAGAAAAGCTCTTTTTCAAAAAATCAGGCAGGGCGCTTTCCGCGCCCTGCCTGACAATTTATCGGAACACCCGGCCGTCGGCGTCCAGCAGCTGGCGGCGGCGGACCCGGACAAAGTCCGGCGTCAGCTCCGGCAGATACCGGGCGATGGCCTTTTCCAGCAGCTGGGGGTTCAGCCCCGGGTTCTGGGCTTGCACCGTGACAAGGACACGCAGCAGGTTCTCCTCCTGGGCAAAGGCGATGTCCCGGATCATGGGGGCGATGTCCACCTGGGCCAGCTGCTTGCGTTTGGTGCGCTTTTCGATCAGCAGCTCCTGCCGGTGGAACAGCTCCTCCAGGGCCTGCACGGCCCCCTCCGGCACCCCCCGGTCATAGTCCAGCTCCACCTCCGCCCGGAGATAGGCCAGCTCCCGCACCGGCCGCAGGGCGGGATAGCAGTCCAGAATCCGCAGCCCCTCCGGCAGGCCGCCGTTGAGCTTTTCGGCTAGGCCCGCCCCGTCGGTGTCCTGGGTCACCTCAAAGTCCAGCAGCTCGCAGTCGCTGGACTGGCACACCGGCAGCGGCAGCACGATGGAGATGATGGGGTGGGGATGGAAGCCCTGGGAGTGCCTGATATCCAGCTCCGTCCGGGGAAAGGCCCGCTGCACCGTCCGCAGCAGGTCCAGATTGGAGATATAGGCCGCCGGGCCCTCCTTCACAAACAGCAGTCGCAGCTTAGACATCGCATTTTCCTCCTACCAGCCGGTTGGCGCCGCAGGCGTTGCAGTGGGTGCGGCAGTCCGGGGTGGTGACCCCGGCAAAGGCCCGCTCCCGCTCCCGCCAGAGATAGCTCTCCGTGACGCCGCTGGAGATCATGGCCCAGGGCATCAGCTCGTCCTTTTCCCGGGTGCGGTTGGCGTAAAAATGGGGGTCCAGCCCGCACTGGTCAAAGGCCTCCAGCCAGCGGTCCAGGGAGAAATACTCCTCCCAGGCGTCCAGCTTGGCCCCCTTGCGCCAGGCGGTCTCCAGGACCTTCCCCATGCGCCGGTCCCCCCGGGCCAGAACGGCCTCCAGGAAGCTGGTGTCCGAATCGTGCCAGTTATAGGTGACGGTTTTGGTCTTGATGGCCTCCCGCAGCAGGGCCACCCGCCGCTCATACTCCTCCTTGGAGATCTGCGGCTCCCACTGGAAGGCCGTGTGGGGCTTCGGCACGAACCAGGAGGTGGACACGGTGATGCGCACGCCCCGGTTCTTGTTGCTGGCGCTTTCCCGCCAGGTGTGCATGACCCGGGCTGCCAGATCGGCGATGCCCAGCACGTCCTCGTCGGTCTCCGTGGGCAGGCCCAGCATGAAATACAGCTTCACGGAGCTGTACCCCCCGGCGAAGGCCGTCCGGCAGGAGGCCAGCAGGTCCTCCTGGGTGACGTTTTTGTTGATGACGTCCCGCAGACGCTGGGTCCCGGCCTCCGGGGCGAAGGTCAGGCCGCTTTTGCGGCCCTTGGCCAGGCGTTCCATCAGGCTCATGGAGAAGTTATCCGCCCGCAGACTGGGCAGGGACAGATTCACGTGCCGCTGCTGGCAGAAGGGCTCCAGCTGGTCGCACAGCTCCGTCAGCGGGGGATAGTCGCTGGTGGAGAGGCTGGACAGGGTCACCTCCTGATAGCCGGAGTCGTTGCAGGACTCCACGCCGTATCGGGCGCACAGCTCCCGGCTGCGCCGGATGAAGTCCGCCGTCTCGTTCTGGGCCGCCGCCAGCTTCTCCCAGGAATCCCGGATCTCCTGCTGGAGCTGCCGGGCCTGGATATCCGCCTCGCCCCGAGCGTCGGCAAGGATCTGCTCCGCCTGGGCCTGGGCATCGGCGATGGTTTTTTCTTTTTCCGCCTGGGCGTCGGCCACCATCTGGGCCGCCATCTTCTGGGCCGCCAGCAGGGTGGAACGCATGGCGTCCTCGGTGGCGCGGTATTCCTCCACCTTTTCCGCCAGCATCTTCAGCTTGGCCTTCAGGGTGGTGTTGTCCTTATACAGGGCGGTATAATCCTCCGTCAGACCGTCCAGAAACTCGTCCACAGCCGTCATGTTGTATCCGCTGGTCAGGCCGGTAGACTTGGGAAACGTCTTTTCGGAAACTTCCTGGGGTGTGTACATGCTCTATCCCTCCGTTATATCCTGTTTCGGCGGTATTCCTCCACCTTTTCCGCCAGCATCTTCAGTTTGGCCTTCAGGGCGGCGTTCTCCTTATACAGGGCGGTATAATCCTCCGTCAGGCCGTCCAGAAACTCGTCCACGGCCATCATACTGTACCCATTTCCCTGGCCTGCGGCCTTGGGGAACTTTTTCTCGGCAACTTCCTGGGGTGTGTACATTTTCTGTCCCTCCGTTATATCCTGTTTCGGTCCGTCACATATACAGGCCGCCGCCGTCCATGCCGTCCACCAGCTCGCCGGACAGGTCCACCAGGCCGGGGGCGACGATGTAGGTCTTGCTGGCCACGCGCCTGAGCTTTCCGTCGCAGGAAAAGACCACGCCGGTGGCAAAATCCAGCAGCCGACGGGACGTCTCGGAATCGGTGTTCTCCATATTCAGGATCACGGTGCGCTTTTGCGCCAGATGCTCGGCGATGGCATTGGCGTCCTCGTCAAAGCGGACGGGCTTCATCAGCACCACCTTCAGCTGGCCGTCGGGGTGCAGGTTCACCACCTTGGCCCGGCGGTCATCGTCCCGGCGGTCGCTGCGGGGCGCGCGCTCCGGATGCTCCCGCTCGGGCCTCTCCCGCTCCGGACGCTCCTGGGTCTGGTAATCAATGGGATCATCCTCGCCCACTTCGTCGTATGGATGGAGAAATTTCCAGATATTATCGAACAGCTTCATGTGATTCCCCTCCGGCTTCTTTTATTTTGTATAGTCCCGCGCGCCGAAAATCGCCGTGCCCACCCGGATCATGTTGCTGCCGCACCGGATGGCGTCGGCGAAGTCGCCGCTCATGCCCATTGAGAGATATTCCATCTTATTATCGTATATTTTTGCATTGATGTCAACATAAAGCCAGCGCATTTTCTCGAAATATGCCAGATTTCCGTGGGGCTCCGCCGCCACCGGGGGGATGGTCATCAGTCCCCGCACCTGCACATGGGGCAGGGCCCGGGCCATTTCCGCCGCGGCGTGGATATCCTCCGGGGAAAAGCCGCTTTTGGCGGCCTCGCCGCCGATGTTCACCTCCAGCAGGATATCCTGGCAGATGTCCAGCCGGCCGGCGGCCTTTTCGATCTCCTGCAGCAGTTCTGCGCTGCCCACGGACTGGATCAGCGCCGCCTTGCCCACCACCTGGCGGACCTTGTTGCGCTGCAGGTGGCCGATGAAGTGCAGGGGACGGCCCTCATAGGCGTTTTCCGCCAGCTTGGCGGTCATCTCCTGGACCCGGTTTTCCCCCAGGGCGTCGATGCCGGCGGCAATGGCCTCCCGGCAGGCGGCGTCGTTCATTTTGCTGGCGCCCACCAGGATGACGTCGGCGCCGGTGCGGCCGGTCTCCCGGGCCGCCCGGTCCATCTGCTGCCGGACGGCGGCAATATTTTCCGCAATAGACATAGTGAAAGCCTTCCTTTCCTGTGTTAATCTCCCGTCAATATCTGTGTGCCGTCCAGGGTGACGCCGGTCATGAGCACCTCGTCCCCGGGACGGAGAATGGACCGGTCCCCGGTGCCTGTGGGCACGGAAACCAGCACATAGTCATCCCCCTGATACACCATGTTCACAGGCTTGAACTGGGGCAGGCCGCCCTGGGCGCAGTATACGCCCAGCGTCCCGTCCTCCGACTGCCGCAGGCAGATGGAGGGCAGGCGCAGCCCGGTGTAGCTGTGGAGCACGATCTGGGCCGTCTGATGCCGCAGCTGGGTGGTCTCCGCCAGATACTCCCGGCAGGCCAGCACCACCACGCACCGGCCGTCCTCCGCCGGGCTGACGGAGTGGACCGTGGCGGCGATGTCGTCGGTGATGCCCTTGGTCAGCCGCAGGGACACGCTGCCGCAGCCGGCGATGCGCTGGGCCTCCTCCTGGGTGACGGCGGCGGCATAGTACCAGGTGTTGCCGTAGATGAGCTTTCCCACGTTGGCGTTATTCTCCCCGGCGGCCAGCTTGTCCAGGGCGCCGGGGGTCAGGTCCCCCAGCCCCGCCGGGGTCAGCACGGACTCGTATCCGTCGCACACGGCGGAGTAGGTCCCCGCCCGGGGGGCGGTGATGTTGGACGCACCGGTGAGTCCCGCCTGCAGGGAGTCGATCTCGTCCTGCACGGCGGTGATCTCGGCCTTGATCTCCTGGCTGGAGGTATAGGCCCGGCTGCGCTTGACGATGGCGGCCTTCAGCTGGGACAGGTCGCCGGAGGCGGCGGTATAGTCCCCGCCGGTGAGGTTCTTCCGCAGGGCCATGATGTCGTCGGAGATGGAGCCGTCCAGCTTCAGGGCGGCGTCGGGGTTCAGGTAGGAGGACAGGGCATACTCCAGCTGCTCCAGCTGGAGCCGCTTGGCCTGGATCTGGGCCACGGCCTCCAGGGCCCCGGGGCTGTCATAGGTGGCGGCGATGACCTGGCCCTTGCCCACCTTCTCCCCCTCCTCCCGGGTGGGACTCAGGGTCTCGGCGTCGGTGCGGAAGGTCTCCTCCTCCCGCACCAGCCAGCCGGAAGCCTCCACGGTCAGCTCTGTGGTACTGGTATACACCCGGGTGGTGGCGTAGGGGTTCGTCAGATACCGCACCCCCTGGACCAGGAAATAGAACATCACCACCGCCGCCAGGGCAGCGGACAGGATTTTAAATACGCGGGTGGATTTCATAACGTACCTCCTTTGGCGATTCCCGGGAATCAACTCGTTTTTGTAGGGCGGGGCCCATGTGCCCCGCCGCCTGTCAGGTCTGCGCCTCCGACGGCAGGCATGGGTCATACAGGGCCACCGGGTGCAGCGGGACGATGGTGGATATAGCGTGCTTGTAGATCACCTGCTGCCTGCCGTCGGTGTCCAGCACCACGGTGAAGCTGTCGAAGCCGGTGACGCTGCCCCGCATCTGGAAACCGTTCATCAGAAACACGGTCACGGGCAGGCTCTGCTTGCGGACTTTGGTCAAAAAAATGTCCTGAAGGTTGTTTTTCTGCATAACGAATGCTCCTTTTCTCTTTGTGCGGACGGCTGTCCGCCTGCCCTTATCCTAAGCCATGGGCCGTGAGAAAATCTGTCGCATTCTGGAGAGCCGCCGGGAAATCCGGCTCCTTGTCCCAGTAGATCCAGTGGATCGCCGGGTTCCGCCGCAGCCAGGTCAGCTGCCGCTTGGCATATTGGCGGGAGCGGAGCTTGACCTCCTCCACCGCCTGCTCCGCCGTGGCCGTGCCGTCGGCCACCGCCAGGAACTGCTTGTATCCGATGGCCTGCAGGGCCGTGGCGTCCCGGGGAAGGCCCCCGGCCAGAAGCGCCTGCACCTCCTGCAAAAGCCCCCGGTGGACCATCTCGTCCACCCGGCGGTCGATGCGCTCCCGCAGGTCCGCCCGGTCCCGGAAGTTCAGCCCGATATAGAGGGCCTGGTACCGGTCCGGCTTTTCCCGGCCCCGCTTGTCCCGCCGGGACATGGGCTCCCCGGTCTCCTCATATACCTCCAGGGCCCGGAGGATGCGCTTTTCGTCCCGCAGGTGCAGCCGCGCCGCCGTCTCCGGGTCCACGGCCTCCAGCCGCCGCAGCATCTCCTGAGGCCCCAGCTCCCGCAACTCCTGCTGAAGCCGCAGGCGGGTCCGGCCTCCCTGGCAGCCGGGGGCAAAGTCATCTCCCCGGATCAGGGCGTCCAGGTACAGGCCCGTGCCTCCGGCCAGCACCGGGAGCTTTCCCCGGCTGAGGATATCCTGGATGCAGGCGTCCGCCGCCTGGCAGAACCGGGCCGCAGACCACTGCTCCGCCGGGTCCGCCACGGCGATCATGTGATGGGGGACCCCCTCCATCTCCTCCGCCGTGGGGGCGGCGGTGCCGATGGTCATGCCCCGGTAGATCTGCATGGAGTCCACGGACACCACCTCGCCGTTCAGCCGCCGGGCCAGGGCCACGGCCATTTTCGTTTTTCCGCTGGCGGTGGGTCCTACCACGCACAGAACGGTCATAGGCGGCTCCTTTCCCGGGCTGTCACGCCCGCTTGAACATCTTCTCCACCTGGTATTTGCTGAGCTTCACCGCCACCGGGCGGCCATGGGGGCAATACTGGATCTCCCCGGACTGGACCCGGTCCACCAGACGCCGCAGCTCGGCGGGGTCGGTGTGCATCCCGGCCTTGATGGCGGATTTGCAGGCCATGGTGGACAGCAGGCTGTCCCGGGCCGCATCCGGGTCCGCCCGGTTCAGCCGCAAGTCCTCCGCCAGCTCCTCCAGGGCCCCGGCGGGGTCGTCGATATCGCCGGGTACCTCCCGCACCAGCACCGCGCCGCCGAAATCCTCGCACCGAAAGCCATACCGCTCCAGCAGCGGCAGCTGCTCCAGCACCGCCGCGCAGTCCTCCGGCGGCAGCTCCACCGCCAACGGCTCCAGCAGGGTCTGGGTCATCACCGGCTCAGCGGCGGCCTTCAGCGCGTCGAACCGCACCCGCTCATGGGCGGCGTGCTTGTCGATGAGCCACACATTCTCCCCCTCGTCCTCGCAGATGATATAGGTCCGCAGCACCTCCCCGGCGATGCGCCAGGGGGCCTCATGCGGCGGCTCCAGAGTCACCTGCTCCGGCAGGGACACCGTCTCCTGTACCGCCTCCCGCACCGGCTCCGGGTTTTCCTCCGGCGCCGCCGGGGGCGGAGGCGGGATAATATGATAGCTGACGCCGGGCCGGGCCGTGGGGGCCGTGAAGGCCTTCCCCGGCTCCGGGGCCACGTCCCGCACCGCCAGGGCCGGCTGTTCCGCCGGGCGCACCGGCCGGGCCGGGGCGGCGGGCCGGGCAGTATAGCTGCCCAGCGGCGGCTTTTCCGGCTGGGGCTTCTGCTGCTGCCGGAACTCCTGGGCGGTCATGGTCCGGTAAAAGGGCTTTTCCTCCTGCCGGGCGGGCTGTTCCGCCCGGTTCAGGGCGTCCATGACGGTATAGTACACCGCGTCAAAGGCGGTTTTGTCGGATACGAATTTCACCACGGTCTTGGCCGGATGCACGTTCACGTCCACCCGGTCCTCCGGCAGGGTCAGATGCAGCACACAGCCGGGGAACTTCCCCTTCAGCAGGCGGTTGCGGTACGCCTCCTCCAGGGCGGCGGACAGTAGCTGGCTTTTCACGAACCGGCCGTTGACGAAGAACAGCTGGCGGCCCCGGGTGCCGTGGCCGTTCAGGGGCCGGGTCACATAGCCCGACACCTGCACGTCGCCGCCGCAGCCCCGGACCTCCTGCAGGCCCATGGCGAAGTCCCGGCCCATGGCCGCGTATACGGCGGACAGCAGCTGCCCGTCGCCGGGGGTGTGGAGCACCTCGGCTCCATCCCGCAGCAGCTTGAAGGACACCTCCGGATGGCTCAGGGCCAGGTGCTGGACGATGCCGGACACGGCGGCCCCCTCGGCGCTGTCCTTCTTCATGAACTTCATCCGGGCGGGAGTGTTGTAAAACAGGTCCCGCACGCAGATGGTGGTGCCCTCCGGGCACCCGGTCTCCTCCACCTGCCCGGGCACGCCGCCCTCCAGATGCAGGGACGCCCCTGCCGGGGCCCCGGTCTGCCGGGTGAAGATATCCACCCGGGACACGGCGGAGATGGCGGCCAGCGCCTCGCCCCGGAAGCCCAGGGTACCGATGGCGGCCAGGTCCGCCGCCGTGCGCAGCTTGCTGGTGGCGTGGCGCAGAAACGCCGTGGGCAGCTGCTGGGGCGCGATGCCGCAGCCGTTGTCCGTAATGCGCAGATAGGTGAGGCCCCCGCGCTGGACCTCCGCCACAATGGCGGTGGCCCCGGCGTCCAGGGCGTTTTCCAGCAGCTCCTTGGCCACGCTGGCGGGCCGCTCCACCACCTCGCCGGCGGCGATCAGATCCGCCACATGCCGCGGCAGGCATTGAATATCAGGCATAGCGTTGTCCTTTCGTGTTACGTCAGCTTCTTTTTCAGTTCATACAGCAGCTGCAATGCCTCCAGAGGCGTCAGCGAGTCCACCTGGGTCCGGCGGAGCCGGTCGATGACCTGGCTCTCGGCCACGGCGGCAAAGGACACCTGGTCCTCCCGGGGAGCGGGGGCTGCCGCCGGGCGGCCGGACTCCTCCTCCAGCTGCCGGAGGATTTTTCTGGCCCGGGACACCACCGCGTCCGGCAGGCCCGCCAGCTTGGCCACCTCGATGCCGTAGCTGCGGTCCGCGCCGCCGGGGACGATCTTCCGCAGGAACACGATCTCCTCGCCCCGGGCCCGGACGGCGATGTTGTAGTTCTTCACGCCGGGGAGGGTGCCCTCCATGGCGGTAAGCTCGTGGTAATGGGTGGCAAACAGGGTCTTTGCCCCCAGGCGCTTGGGGTCGGCGCAGTATTCCAAAACCGCCCGTGCGATGCTCATACCGTCGAAGGTAGAGGTGCCCCGGCCGATCTCGTCCAGGATCAGCAGGCTCTTGTCCGTGGCGGCATGGAGGATGTCGCTGACCTCCGTCATCTCCACCATAAAGGTGGACTGTCCCGCCGACAGATCGTCGGAGGCCCCGATGCGGGTAAATACCCGGTCCACAATGCCCAGGCGGGCCGCCTTGGCCGGGACGAAGGACCCGATCTGGGCCATGAGCACCATCAGCGCCACCTGGCGCATATAGGTGGACTTGCCCGCCATGTTGGGGCCGGTGATGATGGACACCCGGTCCTGGGTGCGGCCCATATAGGTGTCGTTGGGCACAAACAGGGCGTCGGGCCGCATGGCCTCCACCACCGGGTGGCGTCCCTGGTGGATCTCGATAACGCCGGACTCGTCCACCGCCGGGCAGCAGTAGTTGTTCTTCACCGCCACCGCTGCCAGGGAGCACAGGCAGTCCGCCTCCGCCACGGCGGCGGCCGTGGCCTGGATCCGGGCCACATGGCCGCTCAGCTCCTGCCGCAGCCGGGTGAACAGCTCATATTCCAGGGCCGATACCCGGTCCGACGCGGACAGGATGTCGTGCTCCAGGTCCTTCAGCTCCTGGGTGATGTATCGCTCGCCGTTGACCAGGGTCTGCTTGCGGATGTATGTCTCGGGCACCTGGTCCTTGAAGGAGTTGGACACCTCGATGTAATAGCCGAATACCTTGTTGTACCCGATCTTCAGGGTGCGGATGCCGGTTTTCTCCTTTTCGGCGGCCTCCATAGAGGCGATGATGCCCTTGCCGCCATGCAGAATGCCCCGCAGGCGGTCCACCTCCGGGTCGAAGCCCTCCCGGATGAACTCGCCCTCCCGGACGGAGAAGGGGGGATCGTCGCACAGGGTGCGGCCGATCAGGTCCGTCAGGTCCTCCAGAGTGTCCAGCTGGGCCAGCTCCCCCAGGCGGCCCCGGTCAAAGGCCGACAGCAGCTCCTTCACATGGGGCAGCCGCGCCATGGCGTTTTTCAGGGCTACCACGTCCCGGCCCCCGGCGGTGCCGTATACAATGCGGCCCACCAGCCGCTCCATGTCGCCGATGCCGGACAGGGCCAGGGCCAGCTCCTCCCGGGTCATGGTGTGGTCCACCAGCTGGCCCACGGCGCCGCTGCGGCGGGTGATGGCCGTTACGGACAGCAGGGGCCGCTCCAGCCAGCTGCGCAGCAGCCGCCCGCCCATGGGGGTCCGGGTCTTGTCCAGCACCCAGAGGAGGCTCCCCTTTTTCTCCTTGCTGCGCAGGGTCTCCGTCAGCTCCAGATTCCGCCGGGCCGTCAGGTCCAGCTCCATAAACTGCCCCTGCTGATAGTAATCCAGGTCGTCCACATGGCGCAGGTCGGTTTTCTGCGTCTCGTGGAGATAGCCCAGCAGCGCCCCCAGCGACAAAGCCGCGGCGGGGTTCCCCTTGGGCAGGCGTCCGGCGGCCTCGTCGCCGAACTGGGTGCGGACGGTCCTTTCCGCCTCCTGCAATTGAAAGCGTCCGGCGCTCAGCCGCTCCACATGGCAGTGGAGCTTATCCTGCAAAAGAGACAGCAGCGGCCCGCACTGGTATGCCGCCGGATTCACCACTGCCTCCGCCGGGGAAAACCGGCCCAGCTCGTTGAGCAGATGCTCCGCCCGGTCGGGCCCCTGAAAGGCGGTAACGTGGGTCTTGCCGGTGGAAATGTCGCACACGCTGAAGCCCGCGCAGGTGTCGTCCAGATACAGCCCCGCGCAGAAGTTGGACCGTCCCTCCTCCAGGCAGGCGGCGTCTATGACGGTACCGGGGGTCACCACCCGGATAATGTCCCGGTCCACCAGGCCCTTGGCCGTGGCGGGGTCCTGGGTCTGCTCGCAGATGGCCACCTTGTAGCCCTTGGCAATAAGCCGGGCAATATAGGCGTCGGAGGCGTGATAGGGGATGCCGCACATGGGCACCTTTTCCTCAAAGGGCTTGTTCTTGTCCTTGTCCCTGGTGGTCAGGGTCAGGTCCAGCTCCTTGGACGCCTTCCGGGCGTCGTCGCCGAACATCTCGTAAAAATCCCCCAGCCGGAAAAACAGGATGGCGTCCTGATTCTGCTCCTTGATCTGCAAATATTGTTTCATCATGGGGGTCAGCTCCGCCATGGTTTCACCCGCGCTTTCTGCCGCATGTGCGGCGTATCTGTCGAATGGTAGTGGAAAACATTGTTGAAAAGTGCAAAACTATGTGGGATATGGTTTACAGCATCTCCCCGAACAGGGCCCAGGTGTTGCTGTCGGTGATCTTCACATCCCGGTACTGGCCCAGGGCGGACTTGTCCCCCACCAGGTGCACCAGCCGTCCCCCCGCCGTCCGGGCGGACAGGGGCCACCGGGCGTCGTCGGTTTCGCCGTCCACCAGTACCCGCAGGGTCCGGCCCACATACCCGGCGTGGAGCCGGGCGGATATCTCGTTTTGCGTATTGCACAGCATATCGAACCACTTCTGCTTCTCCGCCCGGGGCACCGGATCGTCCATTCTGGCCGCCGGGGTGCCGGGGCGGGGGGAGAAGATGAAGGTGAACAGGGCATCGAACTCCACCTGCCGCACCAGGTCCACCGTCTCCATGGCCTCGGCCTCCGTCTCGCCGGGGAAGCCGATGATCACGTCCGACGTCAGCACCAGGTCCGGCATGACCTTCCGGGCATAGCCGATCAGGTCCAGGTATTTCGCCCGGTCATAGGGGCGGTTCATGGCCCGCAGCACCCGGTCGCTGCCGGACTGCACCGGCAGGTGCAGCTGGTGGGCCACATGGCGGCTCCGGGCCATGGTGTCAAACAGCTTAAAGCTGGCGTCCTTGGGCTGGGAGGACATGAACCGGATCAGGTAGTCGCCGTCGATCTTGTCCAGCTCCCGCAGAAGGTCCGCAAAGTCCCAGGGCTCCGGCAGGTCCTTTCCGTAGGAGTTCACGTTCTGGCCCAGCAGGGTGATCTCCTTGAAGCCCTCCGCCGCCAGCTGGCGGACCTCCTCCACGATCTTCTCCGGGGCGCGGCTGCGCTCCCGGCCCCGGACATAGGGGACGATGCAGTACGAGCAGAAGTTGTTGCACCCATACATGATGGAGACCCACGCCCGGACCCGGCCCTCCCGGACCACGGGCATCCCCTCGGCAATGGAGCCGTGCTCGTTCTCCACGGAGAACACCCGGCCCCGGCGGGTATACACCCGGTACAGCAGCTCCGGGAACTTCCACAGGGCCTGGGGCCCGAACACCAGGTCCACATGGCGATAGCTCTCCCGGACCCTCTGGGCCACCTCCGGTCGCTGGGCCATGCAGCCGCACAGGCAGATGATCTGCTCCGGGTTCGCCTTTTTCGTGTGGGTCAGGGCGCCCAGGGTGCCGTATACCCGCTTTTCCGCATGGTCCCGGATGGCGCAGGTGTTCATCACCACGATGTCCGCCCGGGCGGCATCGTCGGTGAACTCGCACCCCATGTCCCGCAGCATCCCCAGGATGTGCTGGCTGTCGGCCACGTTCTGCTGGCACCCGAAGGTGTCCACCAGGGCCAGAGGCGTCCGGCCCCGGGCCTGGTGCATGGCGTGGATTTTTTCGGTAAATTCCCGCTGGCGGGCCATCTGCCCGTCGTCGAGAAGCACTTGCTTTCTGTCCAATGGAAACCTCCCAGCCGCCCCGTGTCGTGAAAAAGGCGGCACTTCCCTAATTTAATAATTCATCATACCACATTTTCCAGCCTGATACAAGAAAGCCCGCCGGGAAAAATGGCGAAAAATTTGTGTCCCGGGCGCTTTATCTTGTCCATGGAATATGGTATACTGGATAAAATATCGAAAAAACGAGGACATCGCACCATGAGAGACAACGAAACCAAACGGCCCGCCCCCCAGGCGGAGGCCGACGGCCTCATTGAGGGCCGCAACGCCGTGATCGAGGCCCTGCGGGCCGGAACGGCCATTGACAAGATCTATCTGGCCAAGGGCGAAACGGACAAGACCCTGGGCCATATCGCCTCCCGGGCCCGGGAGGCCGGTGTGGTGGTGGTGGAGGCGGACCGGCGGAAGCTGGACGCCATGAGCCGCACCCACTCCCACCAGGGGGTCATCGCCCTGGCCGCCGTCCGGGAATACGTCAGCGTCCAGAGCATCCTGGATGCCGCCGCCGCCAAGGGGGAGCCGCCTCTGCTGGTGGTGTGCGACGAGATCTCCGACCCCCACAACCTGGGGGCCATCCTCCGCACCGCCGAGTGCGCCGGGGCCCACGGGCTCATCATCCCCAAGCGCCGCTCCGCCGGGCTCACCGCCATCGTGGGGAAAACCTCCGCCGGGGCCGTCAGCTATCTGCCGGTGGCCCGGGTGGCCAACCTGACCTCCGTCCTGAAGGACCTGAAAAAGCAGGGGGTCTGGATCTTCGGCACCGCCGCCGGAGCCTCCACGGACCTGTACAGCGCCGATCTCAAGGGCCCGGCGGCCATTGTCATCGGCTCCGAGGGGGACGGCATGAGCCGCCTGGTGGCGGAAAACTGCGATTTCCTGGTCAGCATCCCCATGAAGGGGCATATTTCCTCCCTGAACGCGTCGGCGGCCGCCGCCATCCTGCTGTATGAGGCCGTGCGCCAGCGCCGGGGATAACAACGAGGGATCACCATGCGTAACGAAGACATGCGGCCCACGCCGCCGGAGATGGACTTCACCATAGACGACATTCTGGACGAATTCGGCTCGGGTGGGTCCCGAAGGGAGCCGGAGCCTGCCCCGGAACCGGAGCCCATCCCCGAACCCGAACCGGTCTCCGAACCGGAGCCTGAGCCGGAACCGGCCCCCGAACCGGAACAAGAGCCGGAAGAACAACCGCAACCAGAACCCGAACCGGAACCGGAGCCTGTTCCGGAGCCGGAGTATCGCCCGGACGACGAACCGCCCCGGGAGAGCCCCCTGGACCGGCTGCGCCGCCGCTTCCGGCAGCGGCAGGAGGACCCGGACGAGCCCCGGGCCGTTCCGGAGGAGGACGACCAGGATGCCGTCCTGCCGGAGCGGGTGCCTTTGAGGGAGCGCCTGTCCGCCGCTGCCCAGTGGCTCCGGGACCGCATCCCCGCCCGGGACCTGGAAAACCCGGTCGACGCCCCGGAGGAGCCGCCGGAGCCGGAGCTCACCATGGACGACGCCGCCCGGGAGCAGAAGTGGCAGTGCGCCCGGCTGCACCGGCAGCGTCTGCTGCTGACGGCGCCCACCCTGCTGGCCATAGCCGTGGCCGTCATCGACGGGCTGGACCTGCTGTCCCAGGGGTGGTATGACCACGTCTGGCTGCGCTGCGGCATACCTGCGGGACTGCTGGCCCTGTGCCTGCTGCTGAGCACCCGGCTGTGGCACGAGGCGGGGGAGAGCCTGGGCCATGGGCGCGTCACCGCCCCGGCGGCGGCGCTGGTGTGCGGCCTGGCAGCCCTGGCGGACAGCGCCCAGTGCCTGTTTCTGGGGCAATGCCCGAACCTGCCCTTTGCCGCCCCGGCGGCCCTGCTGCTGTATCTGTGCGCCTGCGGCCAATATCGCGCCGCCCGGGCCCGGTATGACAGCTTCCGCCTGGCCCAGCTGGGTGGCACGCCGCCGTATGTGGCCTCCGTCACCGCCGCCGGAGCCTGCAAGCAGCAGGGGCGGCTGGAGGGCTTTTACCGCATGTGGCAGTCCCCGGACCCCGCCGCCCGGTGGCAGCCCATTCTGACGCCGCTGTACCTGGCCCTGGCCACGGTGCTGGCCCTGGTGGCAGCCCTCAGCGGGCACCAGATGAACCGGTTCCTCTGGCTGTGGTCGGCGCTGCTGTCGGCCACGGTGCCCCTGTCCCTGCCCCTGTCCGGGACGCTGCCTCTGTCCCTGCTGTGCCGCCGCCTGCACAAAAGCGGCTGCGCCGTGGCGGGCTGGAAGGGGGCCCGGGCCATTACCGCCGCCCGCCGGGTGGTGGTCACGGACGAGGACCTGTTCCCGGTCGGTGTCCTGTCCCTGCGCGGCAAGGAGAAGAACGAGCCCTCCGCCGCCCTGGGTACGGTGGAGCTTAACGGTCTGAAGGTATACGATCAGGAGATCGGCGAGGCCCTGGCCTATGCCGAGGCCCTGTGCCGGGCCGCCGGAAGCCAGCTGACGCCTCTGCTGCAGCAGCTGATGGACGGCCAGGTCCATTTTCGCTACGACGCCCACGACCTGCACTATTACGAGGACGGCGGCATCGACTGCACCGTCCGGGGGGCCACGGTGGCCATGGGCAGCGCCTATTTCATGAAAAAGCGCCGCATCGCCCTGCCCCGGGACCTGAAAATGGACACCGGCGTCTTTATGACGGTGGACGGGCGCCTGGCGGCCATCTTCGCGGTGAAGTACCTGCCCTCCCGGAACGTGGAGTGGGCCCTGCGGGCTCTGCGCCGGAACCGGGTGACCCCGGTGCTGGCCACCCGGGGCGTCAACATCACCCCCAATCTGCTGAAGCGGAAATTCCGCCTGAACGCCCGGCCCATCTATCCGGGCGTGGCCACCCGGCTGGCCCTGGCGGAGCTGACCGCCCAGCCCGGGGAGACCCCCAACGCCCTGATCTATCGGGACGGCCTGCTGCCTATGGCGGAAACCGTCATCGGCAGCCAGCGGATGTGTCAGGCGGTGTGCTGGTCCACCATCCTCAGTTGGATCGGCGGCCTGTGCGGCCTGGTGCTGTCGTACTATCTGACCACCGCCGGCGATTTCGCCGCCCTGTCGCCGCTGTACATGCTGGCCTTCCTGGTTCTGCTGCTGCTCCCCACCCTGCTGCTGTCGGGGTTTGTGAAATATTTCTAATAGACGCTGAGATCGCCCCTGCCGCTGCGGCAGGGGCGATCTGTTTCTTGCGCTTTTTTTCACATATCCAGGAGCTTCAGCTCTTCCTCGTCCACCTTCCGCAGGTCCCGGCGGCTGAGGATGTCGTACATACACGGCACCACCAGCAGGGTCATCAGCGTGGCATACAGCAGGCCGCCGATGCACACCAGGGCCACCGGCTGCATCAGGGCCGTGCCCACGTCCTTGCCGAAGGCCATGACCACCAGGCCCAGAATCGTGGTCAGAGACGTCATAAGGATGGGCCGCAGGCGGGTGACGCCGGCCTCGATGATGGCCTCCCGGCGGCCCATGCCCTCCAGCCGCAGCTGGTTGATATAGTCCACCAGGACGATGCCGTTGTTGACGATGACGCCCACCAGCATCACAAAGCCGATCAGGGAGATGACGCTGACCTCCACCCCTGCCAGCAGCAGGGCCAGGAAGCCGCCGGTGAAGGCCAGGGGGATGGTGAACATGACGATCAGCGGCGAGCGCAGGGACTGGAACTGGGCCACCATCACCAGATACACCAGCACGATGCCCAGCAGCAGCATCAGCAGCAGCTGCCGGATAGCGTCCATGATGGCCTCGTTCTCCCCCTGGAAGGCGGCGGTGACGCCCTGGGGCAGCTCCGCCTGGCCGATGACCTTTTCGGCGGCGGAGGTAACCTTGGTGACGTTATAGCCGTCGGCCACGTCGGCGGACACGGTGATATACCGCCGCTGCTGGTCCCGGTTGATGGTGTTCAGGCTGACGGTCTCCTCCAGCTGGGCGATGTCCCCCAGACGGACGGACTCGCCGCTCTGGTTGCTGCCGGAGGCGCTTGCGCTCATGCCGCTCATACTGGACATGCCGCTCATACTTCCCATGGAGCTGCCGGAGGAGGCGCTGCTCATCATGCTGCTCATGGCGGAGGCGGAGGAGGGGTCAATTTCCAGATCCAGGAGCTTCTCCCGGGTCATGCGGCTCTCCTCCGGGGACTGGATGGACACGCTGACGTCCAGCCCGTCCAGGGTCAGGGACAGGGAGCTGTCGGTGTCCGTCAGGGCGGAGGCCACGGCCAAGTACACCTGGGCCACGGTGAGGCCCTTCTCCATGGCGGCGTTGCGGTCCACGGACAGGTGCAGGGCGGCGGCCGCCTGCTCCAGGCCGTCGGACACGTTTTCCGTGCCGGGGACGGTGGCCAGCTTTGCCGCCAGGTCACGGGCGGCGGACTGCATCTGCTCCATATCGTCACCGTAGACGTTCAGGGTGATGCCGCTGCCGGTGAGGTAGGACATATAGGTGTCCATGGCGCCGGAGGCGGTGACGGTGCACGCAAGGTCCGCGCAGGCGGCCTCCATCTGCTTGCCGGCCTCCGCGCCGGAGGCCCCCTCCGGCAGGGTGATGTAGGCGGTGACGTCGTATTCCCCGCCGCCGGCGGTCATCATACTGGTCATGTCCATGCTCCCGGCGCCGGAGGCGGAGGACATCATCGCGCCCACGGTTTCCACGTTGTCCACGGCGGCGATGCGCTGCAGGGCCTCGTCCGCCAGGGCCACCGCCTGCTCCCGGGTGCAGCCCTCGGGCATGGAGATGGTCAGGTTCACGGTGTTCATGTCGATATTGGGCATAAAGGCGAAGCCCCGGGCCAGAGCGGCTCCGGCGGAGCCCACCAGCAGCAGCAGGGACACTCCCAGCACCACCAGCTTGTGGTGGATGGACCAGGACACGGCCTTGCGATAAGCGGGATAGACCTTATCCAGCAGTCCCGGCTTCTGGGGCTTCTCCTTGCGGAGCATACCGGCGGCCATGGCGGGCACCAGGGTCAGGGCCACAATGAGGCTGGCCAGCAGGGAATAGGTCATGGTCAGGGCCAGGTCCGTGAACAGCTGCTTGGTGATGCCCTCCATGAACACGATGGGCAGGAACACGCACACGGTGGTCAGGGTGGAGGCAGTGATGGCGCCCAGCACCTGCCGGGCACCGGATACCGCCGCCTGGATGACGGTGGCTCCCTTGGAGCGCAGACGGTAGATATTCTCGATGACCACCACGGAGTTATCCACCAGCATGCCCACCGCCACGGCCAGGCCCGACAGGGAGATCATGTTGATGGTAACGCCGGAGAAGTACATCAGCACCACGGCGAAAATCACGCTGATGGGGATGGAGCACAGGGTGATCACCGTGGGCCGCAGGTCCCGCAGGAACAGGTACAGGATCAGCACCGCGAACAGTGCGCCCCAGCCCAGAGACGACAGAATGGAGTTGATGATAAGGTATATGTAGTCCCCCTGGTCCATCAGGGGTACGAAGGAAAGCCCCTCGTACTCCGCCTCCAGCTCCCGGAAGCGGCTGTTGATGTTGTCGGACACCTCCGCCGTGGCATAGGTGGACTGCTTGTTGAGGGAGACGATGACGCCGTCCTTGCCGTTGAGCTTGTCGTAGATCTCCGAGGAGTTGTCGGTGATGGCCACGTCGGCCACGTCCTTCATGCGGATGGGGTCGATGCCGTCCATCCCCAGGTCAAAGAGCACCAGGTCCTCCAGGTCCTGGCGGGTGTCGATGGCGTCGCCCACGGAAACCATGTAGTTCACGCCGTCCTCCTTCAGATACCCGGCGGGCATGGAGAAGTTCTGGGCCGTCAGCAGGGCGGTGATGGTGGGTAGGCTCAGGCTGGAGGACAGGTCCGCCTGGCTCAGGGCGGCGGAACGGGATTCCTCCAGGGTCTGGAGGCCCTGGTCGATCTGGCTCAGGGCGCTGTCCAGCTGGATGTTGGCGGAGATGATCTGGGTCACGGCGTCGGTCATGGTCAGGGTCCCGGCGGATACCTGGTCCGCCAGCTTGGCCACACCCTCGTCGGTTTCCAGGTCCCGCAGCTGCTTTTCCAGCTCCTCCAGCTGCTTCTGCCACTCCTTGGCCCGCTGGACGGCCTCATCCCACTTGACGCCCAGGGCCGCCATGCGCAGGTCCAGCGCCGCCAGCTCCGCCTGGATGCGGACGTATTCGGGGTCACTTTCGATTTCGGCGATGGCCGCCTGCTTTTCCTCCTCCGTCATGGAGGGGTTCTGGCGGATGGCCTCGATACGGGCCTGGTAGGGGGCGTTTTCCGCCTCCAGCCGGGCCTTCTCCCGCTGAATGTCCGCCAGCTCCTGAATGTTCTCCTGGAGCTGGTCCCGGCTGTCCCGCATGGTTTTCAGACTGTCCTGAATGGTGGTAAGGGCTTGGGTCACGGCGTCCCGGACGGCGGATTCCTCGGCGCTGCGGATAGCAGCCTTGGCGCTGTTGACCTGGCCCCGGGCGGAGGCCAGCTGCCCCGCCGCGTCGTCCAGATGCTTCGCAATGGCATCGGACAGCCGCTGGGACAGAGCATCCAGCTTCTTCTGGCTGAGGATCACATGGAGCTGACGCTCCACCGTGCCGCTGACGGTGACGCTGGCCACGCCGGTGATGCCCTCCAGCTTGGGGGACAGGGTGTCGTTGACGAAGTCCGACAGCTGGGTGATGTCCTTGCCGTCATAGGACAGGGCCGCCACCTGCACCGGCAGCATGGAGGGGTTCATTTTCAGCACATAGGGATCGCCCACGGTATCGGACCAGGAGCCCTTCAGCTGGTTGATCTTCTGCTGGATATCCACGCTGACGGTGTCCATATTCACGCCGTCTTCAAACTCCAGCACCACCATGGACACGCTGTCCATGGAGCTGGAGGTGACGTTCTTGATGCGGTCCAGGGTGGCCATGGACTGCTCCAGGGGCTTGGTGATGTCGGCCTCCACAGTTTCGGGGCTGGCCCCGGGGTCGGTGGTCACCAGGATCACATAAGGGAAATCCATATTGGGCATCAGGTCGGGGGTCATCTTCAGATAGGCCACCACCCCCAATACCAGAATCGCCAGCACCGCCACGAACACGGTCAGCGGCTTTTTTACGCTGAATTTGGACATAATCGTATCGCTCCTTGCGCGTTATAAGCCAGTTGTTACACAACTGTAAAAAACATTTTAAAGAATTTTAACATTCTAAAGCGCCGCGCGCAAGAGGGCCGGGCAATTATTAACGAAACTGTTACAAAATCCCGTCTTTTCCTTAGCCTAACGAAAAAAATATTAAAAGCCTCGCAGAGTTTGCCGCCCGCAGGCGGCAAGCCTTTTGTCAAAAAATGTCCCGGAACCTGACCGGTTCCGGGACAATCTTCAGAAGTCCATAGCCAGGTGCTGGGCCCGGTCGTTGTCCAGCAGCTCCATCCGGCCGCCGGACACCTGATACACCCGGCGGCACAGGGAAATCACCGTGGGCCGGTGGGTGGTGACGATGCAGGTCTTGTGGGGGTAGCGGGCGGCCAGGTTCCGCAGGATGGTCCGCTCGGTGGTCACGTCCAGGGCGCTGGTGGCCTCGTCCAGCAGCAGCACCGGTGCGTCCCGCAGCAGGGCCCGGGCAATGGCGATGCGCTGGGCCTGCCCCTCGGACAAGCCATGGCCGTGCTCCCCCACGGAGGCGTTCAGCCCCCCGTCCATGGCGGAGACGAAATCCCAGGCGCAGGCGGCCTCCAGGGCCTCCTGCAGCTGCCGGTCGTCGGCGTCGGGCTTCACCATCCGCAGATTGTCGGCAATGGTGCCGGAGAGCAGGGTGTTCCCCTGGGGCACATAGGAGAAATACCGCCGCAGACCGGCGTTCATCTCCACCTGCCGCCCGTCGGCGGCCTGCAGATAGGCCCGGCCCTCCTGGGGCCGGACCAGCCCCAGCAGCAGGCGGATCGTGGTGGTTTTGCCGCCGCCGGAGGGACCCACCAGGGCCACGATCTCGCCGGGCGCGGCCCGGAAGTTCGCCCGGGTCAGCACCGGCTGCCGGGGCACATAGCCATAGCTGACGCCCTCCGCCGCCACGGTGAAGCCCCGGGAAGCCTGCCGGTCCAGGCCGTCGTCCGGCAGCACCGGCTCCGGCTCCAGGGCGAACAGGTCCCGGATGCGCCGGGCGGACACCGACGCGCTGAGGAAGGACGGCACCGTCCGCACCAGGGCGTTGAAGGCGGAGCTGAGCTTGGTCCCCTGGGACAGGAACAGGGTCATGGTGCCGTACAGGATCTTCCCCGACCACAGCAGATACAGGCAGTAGCCGAAGGCCGCCATCTGCACAGCGGAGCCCAGCACGGACATGAGAATTTCCGTGCGGATGCTGAACAGGTTGTAATCCAGGCTGGCCCGGCGGAATTCCTCCTGCCGCTGCCGCAGCCCGGCGCCGTAGCGGCCGGTGATGCCGAAGCCCTTGATGGCGTCCAGGTTGTGCAGCGTCTCCGTCTCATAGGACATCAGGCGGCTGCCCACCTGGCGCACCTCCTGCTGGTGGGTGCGCATGCCCCGGATCAGGCGGCGGGAGGTCAGCAGCAGGAAGGGAGCGCTGGCCAGGGCCAGCAGGGCCATGATCCAGTCATAGTGCAGGATCACCGCCAGGGTGGCGATGAAGGTGTACACCGTTACCACCAGGTCCGGCAGCCACCGGATGGCGCTGGAGGACACGGCCCCGGCGTCGGTGGACAGGCGGCTGAGCAGGTCGCCGCTGGCGAAATCGTTCAGGGACTTCCAGTCGGCCCCCAGCAGCCGGTCGAACACCTCCGCCTGGATGTCGTTGTTCACCCGCAGGGATATCTTCGTGGATATGCGGGAGGTGACGCTGCGCAGCAGCAGCCCCACCAGGGCCGAGGCCACCATCACCGTGATGACGAACCACAGCCGGTCGCTGTCGTAGCCGGTGATGATGTCGATGGAGTATTTGCTGGCCACGGCGGACACCAGGCCCAGCGTGGAGCTGGCCACCCCCAGGATGGTGTAGATCCACACCGCCCGGCGATAACGTTTTGTATAGCCCCAGATCCACTTCCAGTCGTCCCATATCTCAGAAAATGTGCCGTCCCGCCAGCTGCGCAGCAGCGTCCCCAGGGACTCCGAGCCCATGGGCTGCCGTTCCTCCTGCATATGTCCACCTCCCGCCAAAAAATAACACTTGATTATATCATGGGAAGCATACAAAGTCAAACCGCCGGGGTGAACTATCAAAAATGACGAATCGCGTGCGGCAGAATGGTCGGATAACCGACACAGTGTCGGCGAATTGCGAATGCTCCTTGCAATATGGGTGGAGATGTGTTAGAATATCGGAAAGGAGGTACTGCCATGAAACAGAAAACCGGAAAGAAGATCGGAAAAATCATCCTGCTGGTGATCCTTGCGGCTGTGGTGGGCGTGATCGTCTACACCGCCCTGACCTGGCCGGTGTACCCCGACCGTCAGAAGCCGGCGGAGAGTTATCAGCAGATGAAGCAGACGGCGGAGGACCTGGGCGTGCTGGCGCCGCCGGAGGATGTGCTTCCCTGGACCCAGCCGGAGTATGATTTCTGGCTGGACAGCACCTGGCGCTTTGCCAGGCCCTGCGGCTATACCATGGCCGGGGACATCTCCTATGAGGGAACCGTATACTCGGCGTATATCATCGCCTTCCGGGAAACCGGCGCGCTGGACGACTATCCGACGCTGCGGGAGAACTACAAAACCGTCCCCATTTATGTCCAGTCAGGCGATGGGGGCGTGAAGATGCAGTTTGTGGTGGAGGGGCACCTCTATCAGGTGGGCATGATGGCCCCGCCGGAAAGCGCCCTGACCCAGGATGTGACCGACTATTTTGACGGCTTGCTGCAGGCCGCCTGCCGCGAAATCATCGACCTGTATTCCTGACGGGAAAGGAGTCCTGCCATGAAAAAAGCTGCAAAAATCGTCCTGCTGGCGGTGCTACTGGCTCTTGTGGGCGGCATCGTGTATACTGTGCTGACCTGGCCGATATATCCCCAGCCCCAGAAAAACGTGGATAGCTACGCGCAGCTGCGGGAGGACCTGGCGCAGACCGAGCTGCTGGCGCCGCCGGAGGACATTCTGCCCTGGCACGATGTGACCTATGGGGAGGAGTTGGACGGACGCAGCAGAACCAGCAAGGCCCGAGGCTTCCTGATCAGCGGCCATGTGTCCCGGGGCGATGCGTCCTGCTTTGTGGAGCTGGCGGGCCTGGAGGACCACTCCTCTGTTTCCGGGGAACTGCCGCTGCTGGAAAATTACCGGACGGTACCCATTTGCCGGTCCACGGGAGAGCAGGCGATGCTGTACATATTCAATATCCGGGGCAATGAATACTCCGCGCGGGTGTACCTCCCGGAGGATGCGTCCCAGGATGTGACCGACTATTTCGACGGCTTGCTGCAGGCCGCCTGCCGCGAAATCATCGACCTGTATTCCTGACGGGAAAGGAGTCCTGCCATGAAAAAAGCTGCAAAAATCGTCCTGCTGGCGGTGCTGCTGGCCATGGTGGGCGGGATCGTGTACGCCGTTATGGTCTGGCCGGTGAATCCCACCCGGATGAAACCGGCGGAAAGCTATGAACAGCTGCGGGACACGGTGGAAAAGAAAACGGACATCCGGGTTCCCGGAGAGGACCTGCTGCCGTGGACGGTGACGGAGCGTCAGCTCCGGATGGACGGCCCCTCCCGGCTGGCCAAGGTCAGCGGCTTTGCTCTGTCCGGCACCATGGAGCGCGGCGGCGTTGCCTTCAGCGCGGAGGTCTCCGTGGGAGTCACCGGCGTTGTGGGGGATCTGCCGTCCCCGTGGGACGTGTACCGCTATGTGCCGGTGTACCTGTTCCGGAACCAGGGGTTCTATATGGCGCAGCTGTATATCGGCGGCAGCGAGTACATCATCCAACTGCACTATCCGGAGAATGTGACCCTGCCGGAGGAGGACGCGGCGTACATAGAGAACACGCTGCAGGCCGCCTGTCACAACATCATTGACCTGAACGAAGGCTGAAAAATGAAAGCTGAAAAATGCGCCCCCACCGGGGCGCATTTTTTGCACAAGTGTTGCATATGACACAGATTTTTTGCCAGGAAGGGGCTATAATAGAATAGATAAAATAGGGAAAGAGGGGTTTTCTGATGTTCTGCACAAGAAAGGTCAATGACGATTACACCTGGGTGGGGGCCGACGGCCGCCGCCTGGCTATGTTCGAGGGCGTCTATGACGTGCCCCGGGGCATCTCCTTCAACAGCTATCTGCTGATGGACGGGAAAACGGTGCTGTTCGACACCGCCGACGCCTCCGTGTGCCGCAGCTTTCTGGAAAACGTGACCCACGGGCTGGGAGGCCGGGCTTTGGACTATCTGGTGGTGCAGCATATGGAGCCGGACCACGCCGCCGACATCCGGGACCTGCTGACCCGGCACCCGGAGACCACCGTGGTGTGCTCCGCCGCCGCCAGGAATATGCTGGCCCAGTTCTTCGGCCCCGGATACGAGGGCCGCGTCAACGTGGTGAAGGAGGGGGACACCCTCTGCACCGGGCGGCACACCCTGCACTTTGTGGCCGCGCCTATGGTCCACTGGCCGGAGGTGCTGATGACCTATGACGAGACGGACAAGCTCCTGCTGACGGCGGACGCCTTCGGCACCTTTGGCGCTTTGAACGGCGCGCTGTTCGCCGACGAGGTGAACTTCGACCGGGACTATCTGGACGAGGCCCGGCGGTATTACACCAACATCGTGGGCAAATACGGGACCCAGGTCCAGGCGGTGCTGAAAAAGGCCGCCGGGCTGGATATTCAGATGCTGCTGCCCCTTCACGGCTTCGTGTGGCGGCAGGATCTGGGGTATATCCTGGGCAAATACGACCTGTGGAGCCGGTATGAGCCGGAGCAGCGGGGCGTGGTCATCGCCTATGCCTCCGTCTACGGCGGCACGGAGAACGCCGCCAACATCCTGGCCTGCCGTCTGCGGGAGCAGGGGGTGCAGGTGGAGATGTTCGACACCTCCGTCACCCCGGCGTCCTATATCCTGGCGGCGGCCTTCCGGTTCAGCCATGTGGTGCTGGCGGCTCCCACCTATAACGGCGGCGTGTTCGTCACCATGGAGAACCTGCTGCACGACCTGACGGCCCACGGCCTCAAGGGCCGCCGGGCGGCGTATATCGAAAACGGCTCCTGGGCCCCCACCAGCGCCCGGGGGATGCAGAAGCTGCTGGAGCCCCTGAACTGGGAGACGGCGGCGGACACCGTGACCCTCCGCTCCGCCCTGCGCCAGGGGCAGCAGGAGGACCTGGAGCGCATGGCCATGCAGCTGGCCGAAAGCGTGAAGGCGTAAAGCGACAACCGGATACAGCAAAAACGCGGGCTTCGGCGTGTGCCGATAAGACAGTAATTTGAGAAAAGTACGAAATCGGCATCTGCCAGACAGGATTGGACAAAACAGGCGACATTCAACTTTGGTTGGATGTCGCTTGTTTTTGTACATCTAAGGGTCGAAAATTTCTTATTTGGGGTTCTGTAAGGTTATTGTACGGATGTTGGCATATCTTCTATCACTTGTTCACTCAATTTGGTTTGCATACGCAAAAGTGTCCCTTATTCAGCACATTAGCTTACGCGGAATATAAAAACACGGTTTAGTGGAATTTGGTTGCACTATGGCAGTCGTTTTCGCGGAAAAGAGAATAATCGACCACTACTTAACAAATTAAGCTGCACAGAACGGGAAGTATTTCAAATCAGATGCAATATCTATATAAATGTATTTTAAGTTTGATTATGCGAACTTTTTATCTGCATCTGCCTTGATTTCTCTTAAATATGTGATATAATTAAAGGCATCAAGGGGGCGATAACGTGGCGGTTACCTATACAAAATTATGGAAGTTGCTTTTGGACAAAAAGATGAAGCGAACCGATCTAAAGAATATAGCTGGTATAAGCAGCAGTACGCTTGCAAAGTTGGGCAAGGATGAGTATGTTTCGCTTGAAAGCATTGAAAAAATATGTTGTGCGTTAGGTTGTAACATTGATCAGGTAGTTGATGTAATCGATCACACGCAAGATGAGGATAGCAATGGGGAATGTTGAAAATAAATTAAGGGTTGAAGATTCTTCTATTCATGACTGGTATCGATTTGTTCTGTCGTTTCCACCGCATTTAGTTCAGCAGTATTTGGAAACTTTTTGTGTTGATCAGACATCGTTTGTTTTGGATCCCTTTTGCGGGACAGGAACAACTAATGTTGAGTGCAAAAAGCACGGAGTTTCTTCTTGGGGCATAGAAGCAAGTCCCCTGACACATTTTGTAAGTAAGACAAAATGCGTATGGGCGAACGATACTTTCAATTTTTTGAACACAGCAAAACAAATCGCATTGGCAGCAGCACGGACGATAAATTCATTATCAAAGCCGAGAACACTTTCCGAGGAGCAAACTTCTTTAATTTTGAAAAATTCCATCTGCGAGCAACCATTGAGTAGTACATTAGTATTGAGAGATTCTATTCGAGCAGCAAATTCTCCTTTTGAGGATTACTATTTGCTTGCATTGGCAAAACACATCGTCTATTCATACAGCAACTTGAAATTCGGACCTGAGGTAGGGATAAGTCGAAAGAAAAAAGAATCTGTTGATGTAGTCGAAATATGGCTTTCGGAGATTGAGCGAATGGAAACTGATTTAGAATATTGGAAGCACCATTCTTCAACTTTTGCTGATATTTCTTTAGGAGACGCAAGAAGTATTCCCAAAAGGGATTACATCGGCAAGGTGGATTGTGTAATTACCTCACCTCCTTATCCAAACGAGAAGGATTATTCTAGGACGACAAGGCTCGAATCGGTTATTTTAGGCTTTATAAAAACTAAAGATGATCTTAGAAATATTAAGAAAGGGTTCATTCGTTCCAATTCAAAAAATGTTTATCGCAGTGATAATGACGCTCAATACATATCAAATATTGGATCGATAAACAAATTGAGCAACGAAATAGAAGAACGACGTTTAGAACTTGGAAAGACATCTGGTTTTGAAAAACTATACGCTTCTGTTGTAAAACAGTATTTTGGAGGGATGGCGAGACATCTTTCCGAATTAAAACCATATCTTCGCAATGGTGCATCACTTGCCTATGTAGTTGGAGATCAGGCATCATACTTCCAGATTCCAATTCGCACCTCTGTCCTTCTAGGCGAAGTTGCGGAGAGTATCGGCGGATATAGAGTTGATCGAGTTGATACCTTTAGAAAGCGTTTTGCTACAGCCACAGAAACGTGGCTTAATGAGGATGTCTTAGTTTTGAAATATAAAGGAGATTGACATGGCAAAGTATGATGATATTATCAACGGAATATTCTTTGACCGGTACGAAGCTGGCGCAACTTCTGTTCGATTCGAGCGTAAAGACTTAGCAGCGAAAGCCCATCAGTTGAAAATTGCTGTCCCTAAAAATTTGGGAGATATCATATACTCCTACAAGTATCGCAAAAGCTTACCTCAGGAAATAATTAAAACCGCACCAGAAGGTTTCTATTGGCGCATAAAAAATGTTGGGATAGCTCAGCACGAATTTGTTCTTACGCAAGGTTCTGAGTTCGTTGAAATTGATACAATGTTGGCAACTACAAAAATCCCAGATGGAACGCCGAGTATAGTGAAAAAATATAGCATTTCAGACGAACAAGCACTGCTGGCAATAGTGCGATACAATCGACTGATTGATATATTTTTGGGCGTTACCTGCTATTCACTTCAAAATCACTTACGCACAACGGTGACAGGAATTGGTCAAGTTGAAACAGATGAAATTTATGTTGGCATTGATAAAGCTGGGCAGCAATTTATTATTCCAGTACAAGCCAAAGGCGGTACAGACAAGCTTGGGATTTCACAGATAGAGCAAGACCTTGCTTTATGTGCAGAGAAATATCCTGAACTGATTTGTCGCTCTATTGCGTGCCAGTTTGTCACTCGTGATATTGTTGCAATGTTTGAATTTGCGATTGAAGAACAGCGAATCGTAAAAGTAAATGAGCGACACTACAAGATCGTAGAAGCTACTGAAATAAGCGGTGACGATTTGCGAGCATATAGCCTTCATGTTTGATGTGCATTAAGCACATTAAAAACAGCTCCGCAGGAGCGTAGCCGATTTCTCTGAAATCGTTCGGGGGTTTGGGGTATTTCCCCAACAAGATTGTACGGGTGTATAAACACGAGCATTGCTTGCCAAGTGCGTTTCGCAGTTGGCAGGTAATGAGAAGTGGGTACCGCCGTGCATTGCTTGCCAGAATGGCAAGCTCCGGTGTGGGTACTCACCGGATTTGCTTGCTATTCTGCAAGGAAATCCCGGTCGTATCACGCCGGATTTCGCAAGTGTACATACACTTGCTGTGCTTGCTATTCTCCGTTTCCCATGTTAGTAAGCGCCATTTCCCAAATGGAAATCGGCGGCAACCGCCGCCTTGCCTGCCAAAAAGCGAAACGGAGGGGCGCTGTCAATGGCGGCGCAGCCGTTCATCTTGACCATTGACGGCGTTCGTCCGTTTTGCTACTCCGACTGAATTTTTACATAAAATGAACCGAAGCGAAGGAGGCTTGACGAAGTGAATCCGAAAGGAAAAGACAATGAAATTATCGAACTGACCGACGAGGAACTGGATGAGATTTTTGCCGACGATGATTTTGATAACGGCGAGGAGGACGGTGAAATCCGCTCGTTTTATTTCTCCAATCCTGACCCGTATGCCAAGGTCAAGCCGCGCCCCGACGATGCCCCCAAGAGGGAGTTTTCTTTCGATGAAAAGGGCAACATCGTGGTGAAGAATCCGTCCGCCTTTTGGCTGCCCGATGTCAAAATCGTGGAGGAACACGGCGGCACGGAATACACCGTAACTGGCAGCTATGAGGGAACGGAAACCCTCGACAAGAAGCTCAGACGCATTATGGAGCAGAACGCTGCCGATGATAAAAGTAGTATCACGGAGGACGCCGATGAGTAACGACGTTTCTCTTGATATAAACCAAAAATCCAATCCTGTTCAGACAGTTGCCCCACCGAAGGAGGACAACAATATGTTAAGGGCAACCGACAAAATCACAGCGCTCTATTGCAGACTGTCCGTGGAGGACACCAAAGAAAAAGGCGGCAAGGATGACCCGTCAAACTCCATCCAGCATCAGCAGATCATGTTAATGGAGTATGCAAAATCTCAGCACTTTCCGAACCCGACGTTCTTTATTGATGATGGGTACAGCGGCGTGGATTTTTCCAACCGCCCCGGCTTTCAGAAGATGCTTGCGGAAATTGAAGCCGGTCATGTGGAAGTGGTGATTACGAAAGATCTTTCAAGACTCGGTCGTAATTCCTCGCTGACAGGGCTTTATATCAACTACACATTTCCTCAGTACGGCGTGCGGTATATTGCCATCAACGACCACTTCGACACTATTGACCCCAACAGCACCGACAGCGACATGGCAGGTATCAAGAACTGGTTCAATGAGTGGTATTCCAAGGATACCAGCCGCAAAATCCGTGCCGTCAACAAGGCAAAGGGGGAGCGTGGAGAGCGCTTGACCACCAATGTTCCCTACGGCTATAAACGTGACTCTGACGATCCTAAGAAGTGGGTGATTGATGAGGAAGCTGCACAGGTCGTGAAGCGGATCTTCGCGCTCTGCATGGAGGGAAAAGGACCGAGTCAGATCGCCGCTCTGCTGGAAAAGGGGCACATTCAGAATCCCACCGCCTACAAACAGCGGGAGGGCAGAAAAACACCGCATCAGACCCCGGAGAACGAGTATCGCTGGCACGAAAGCACCGTTGCTTATATTCTCGAATACATGGAGTACACGGGCTGCACGGTCAATTTCAAGACCTACACCAACTCCATCTGGGACAAAAAGCAGCGGGAAAACCCGATGGAGAATCGCAAGATTTTCTATAACACCCACCCGGCAATTATCTCTCTGGAAGTCTTTGATAAGGTGCAGGAGATCCGTCAGCAGCGGCACCGCAGAACAGCAACGGGAAAGAGCAATATGTTCTCCGGCTTGGTGTTCTGCAACGACTGCAAGCAGAAGCTCTACTACTCCACCACCAGCTATTTTGAAAAGCGGCAGGACTTCTTCATCTGCTCCACCCATCGTGTCAACAAGGACAAGTGCAGCGGACATTATATCCGTGCCGTTGTGTTGGAACAGATCGTCTGGAAGCACATTCAGGAGGTCATATCGGTAGTCACACGCTACGAGGCGTATTTCCGTTCCGAGATGGAGCAAAAGCTCCGTATGCAGAGCGAGGAATCGCTGCGGCTGTATCAAAAGCGGCTGACACAGGCTGAGAAGCGTATCGGAGAGCTTGACCGTCTTTTCATCCGCATTTACGAGGACAATGTTGCCGGTCGGCTGGATGATGAACGCTTCGCCATGATGAGCAAGAACTATACCGAGGAACAGAAAGACCTCAAAGCTGAGGTCAAAGGTCTGCAACAGCAAATCCATGAACAGGAACAACAGGCAGAGAATATAGAGCAGTTTGTTCAGCGGGTAAAGAGGAACAGCACCCTCACGGAACTGACGCCCTATGCCCTCAGAGAGCTTGTCAAGGCGGTCTATGTGGAAGCACCTGACAAGTCCAGCGGCAAGCGCAGGCAGAAGGTACATATCGAGTACGACCTTGTGGGCTACATTCCCGTGGATGAGCTGCTAAAAGCGGAACAGGCATGACCGAGATCATGCCTGTTCCAAGAAATTTGAATTTTACTGTCTTACCAGCAGAGAGCTTTCGGCCCGCGTTTTTTTCGTCTGTTCCAAAAGGGCAATGCCCTTTTGGACAGGCATTTTTCGGTTCTATCCCCGCCGCCGGGGACATACACTGCTCCAAAAAGGGGGAATGCGCTATGACAGACAGACCGCGGCCCGCCCGGCGGCGCCGGACGCCGCCGCCTCCGCCCCGGGGCAAGCGGGAACAGCCCGCCTCCCGGTCATGGGACCGCCGCCTGGCCCAGCTGGCCGTCAGTGCGGTGCTGCTGCTGGCGGTGGTGGTGGTGAAGATCACGGCCCCGCCGGCTATGGACCGGTACCGGGACAGGCTGCTGAACCTGATGGCCGGGCAGACGGACTTCCGGGCGGCGTTTTCCGCCGTGGGCCGGGCGGTATCCGGCCAGGGAACCGTGGGCAGGGCCCTGAACGATGCCTACACGGCGGTGTTCGGCCCCCAGGATACCGGGGTCACGGTCCCCCAGGACACGGCGGACCCGGCGGCCTATACGGCGGAGAACACCCCCGGGGACGTGTGCCTGACCCAGCAGGTGCTGGGCTTTGCCTATGCCAATCCGCTGACCGGGCCGGTGACGGACCGGTTCGGCTATCGCCAGGACCCCAATGGCGGCGGGCAGCAGTTCCACTACGGCCTGGACATCGCCGCCGATGAGGGGGCGGTGATCACGGCCTTTGCCGCCGGAACCGTCACGGCGGTGGGGGACAGCGCGGAGCTGGGCAATTATGTGACGGTGCAGCACCCCGGGGGCTTTGTCACCCTGTATGCCCATTGCAGCCGCATCAACGCCTCCTCCGGCCAGCAGGTGCGGCCCGGGGACCCCATCGCGGAGGTGGGCCACACCGGCAACGCCACCGGGCCCCATCTGCACTTCGAGCTGATGAAGGACGGGGTGTATGTGAATCCCATCTACTACTATGCGGCCCCCTGAGCGGACCCGGATCCGGGTGTCGCCGGGGGCCCCGGCGCTGTTGGCGGTATTTGTGTGGCTGTCGTCGCCGGAGGTGCTGGGGGCGGTGCTACTGGCGGCTCTGTGCCACGAGCTGGGCCACTATGCCGCCCTGCGCCGCCGGGGCGGCTGGGTCCGGGCAGTGCGCATCTCCGCCCTGGGGGCGGAGATGCAGGTGGCGGGGCGGATGAGCTACGGCGGCGAGCTGCTGGCGGCCGCCGCCG
>OMAM01000211.1_pt1 | contig 36831 bp, 33 predicted proteins | sample 1644621 | NCBI WGS metagenome assembly OMAM01 (sample SAMEA103958120, study PRJEB25191) | human gut metagenome | biome: human-associated habitat [ENVO:00009003]; feature: intestine environment [ENVO:2100002]; material: feces | place: Germany | collected 2013/2015 | reverse complement strand
ATAATCGTCATAGTCCGAGCCCAAAAGATTGGGATGCATTATCTGCCGAGTTCCAGCATTATCTGCCCGTTCTATATGAACAGATAATAAGAAGCCGATTGAGTACACAGGAATTTCAGGTATGTGTTCTTACCTATTTGAATATAGACAATACTGATATTTCTGTTCTTGTGAAAACAACTTCTAAGACGATAAGTAATGCGAGAAAGAAAGCAAACAGGAAATTGTTTGGCGATGATAGTGCTTCTACATTAGACGAAAATCTATTGAAATTTTAAGTGGGAGTCCATCAGACGGAAAATTGCTGTCTTGAAATGGAACGTAATTTGTTGATTTTCAAGGATATAGCTTATATGAGATCTGCGTGATCTAACGATGCGCATCATTAACATCTAACGATGCGCATTATTAGCACCTAACGATGCGCATCATTAGACCTTAATAAAGCGCTTTCTTATATTTTGTACTTGCGCTTCTATTGAGAACTTGCCCTTCTATCCCTCGGAAACCCCGATAAACACAGGGGATTCAGGCGAAAAGATGAAGGGTGACGAGATTTTACGAGTGCCGTTTCTAAAAAAAAATCCTGATATTCGATTACGTTTATACAATAAAAAAATTATGCCAGTAGCAAAATTTCAAATCAAGCCCAAACGAGATTTGAATGGCATAATCGTATGCTACGCTCCAGCTGGCGGGCGGTACAGACATTTATACAGTAAGCAAGATGCTTGGTCATACCAATGTACGTACAACTCAAATCTATGCAAAGGTTATTGATGCGAAGAAAGAGAATGCCACAAAGAGGATAACTTTGGACTTGCCTCTTACTGATACAAATCAAACAACCGAATAGACATAATTTATACCTTATTATATATAGTCATCTATCTTTATTTCACTTATCATATTCCAAATCATCCATAGAATTTTCCAAATTCTCAATCTGTGGCAATGCCGATGCGACATCAGCAAGTCGATATAGTAATCATCACCATCAACCGATATGTGATATTGTCTGCCTATGTATGCAAAGCCATGCCCCATTTCAAGAAGAAAATCGGTAATCTTGCTTGTCAATGATTTTTCTAGATCCAATTCGTTTTGCAATGCAACCGTTCCAATGAATGAAAAGTTGTAAGGGTCTTTGAATATGTAGCGAGCCAAGTCAGACTGAGGAGGTGGCAAGGTCTGCTCAAAGTTGTTGATGGCATGACCTTTTGCATGGATATACCCATTGTCTATCTGAAGAAGCATCACATCACGACTCCACCCATTTTGAGCTGTTTCCGTTATATAGTAGGCACGCTCTGCTTCGTCTTTCACCTTGGGCAGCAATGAAATATGGTGATACCAAGATATTTGTGCAAGTGGTACTTGCACAAAATCCTTACCTTCACTCTCTAATTTTGCAAGTGGCATTTGCAAAAATGGAAAATCTGGATATTGCATGGAAAAACTCTTCATATAGCCAAGGTTGCGTTTGGAATAACCACGGTCATCAGGATAACGAGAGATTAAATCCTTTGACAGTTGCTCTATAATCTGTTTGCCCCAACCTTCCTGCTTTTGTTTTTGTAATATACTTTTGCCAATGTTCCAATACAAGGTTAAAGCAACGTGTATTTGCAAAAGCGAAAAGCGCAAGGCTTAATGACCATTGAGCAAGTTGCTGAATGGGCGCCACAATATTCTCTTGAGATTCAACGGACAATCCGTTACGTCGGCATGAAAATTCTTGACGAGAATGAATTTGTAGAAAAAGCACATGCGATTTTGAAAATATGGGGCGATGCTCTGCAAACCATCACAAGTCCCAAGCCATTTCCTCCACCTACATTGAAATCATGGTGGTTCTACAGATGGAACAGATTCAAACAAAGAACAGACAAATGGAGATTGCCCCAATGGTATCTTGTCATTCTTGGCATTATCGCCTGTGTTCTCTTTTCATCCCTATATCAAAGCCGGGTTATGGACCTTGACAGAACCAACCGCGTCTTCTACAAGAAGATTATCATGGATGAAAAGAGAAAGAAGGATTATCAAGAGTTGGATTCACTTATCCACTCGGATTCATTCTTCACGACTTTTAGGAGCTTAGAACATTGAAACCTTACAAAATAACAAGACGATAGGATTATCCAAACAGGACAAACCTATCGTCTTGTTGATAAGAACTGATATAACCTTTATAAATCAGCCTTTGTTAATTCGCGTTTTGCTACTTCAATAGCACGAAACTGCAATTCTTTTTCGCCTTCTATGGCATCCAATATTCTGTCTGCTAGCCACAAGATGAGCAGCTCTTTCTCATCCACATGAAAGTATTCAGCCAGTTGGGGCACCTGGCTTCTCTTCGCTCGCCTATCCCCACGTTCTATCTTACTGAACATTGGAGTATCAATTTCTAAGTATGCAGCCACTTGGCGTTGCAGTATTCCTTTTTCGTCTCTAAGAGACTTTATTTTGTTTCCTAATAACATTATGAATTCAATTTTGAGTTTGCCTAAAAGCATTGAAATAAAATCATTCAACCACCTTCCACTCGCCTCCATTGCGTGGACCTCCGATTCTAATCAACAGTCCTCTTTGCTTTAATTTTTTGATATGGTAAGCAACTCCATCTTCTGTTATACCACATACGGATGCTATTTCTTTTGCCGTAACCTTAGGATTTTTGCTGATTATTTTTAGAATAGTTTCCGTAGTATCGACAGGAGTTTCCGTAGTGCCGGTAGGAGTTTCCGTAGTTGATGAAGGAGTTTCCGTAGTTGTTTCCGTAGTTCCATTAATGCTTCCCTCCAGTTTTAGGCAAGTTTCTATTCTATCAGGATTACTCTTTTCTTCAACTGTTGGTATGCTCCAACCATTATCCTTCCATCCTTTCGCAATAATATCAGCGCCAGTTCCTCCTTTCTCACCAATTCCCAAGAATACAAACATTTTTTGGATTACAGGGTTTCTGCATACACTATGTCCTCCTTCGTAGTATTCTTCCATGCTGATAAGCATTGTACCAGGATTTGACAAAACAATACGGTCGAAGTATCTGTCAATCACAATATTGCCCCTTACCGTATATGCTGCATGAATCAAACTGTTGGCAAAAGCCTCACGCAAAGCTACGTGAGCCGTGGTTGTATTATTCCTCATCTGATTGTTGTCAAGACTGAAAGGCACAGGCAAAGCGTGTTGCAATAAAGGTAAGACACGAGTGAAAAACTGATAAAGGTTGGCTTCCCATGTCCCATCGGGATATATGCGATTTGTCCAACGTACCTGAAGGTCGTCACTCAAATGCTCACGATAGTCTGGGAAAAACTCTTGGCAGCACTCTGGGTCTGTAATACTGTTAGTCTTGCCAAACATCAGCATGCCAGCAACAGTGAATCCTTCCGTTGATGTGGCTCTATCTTTGCGATAGGCACCTATGGTTTCCAAAAACTTTTTGTCATCAAGCTCTGTCCAAGGATGGTTTTCATGCTTAATATCGTACGCACGACGATATTGGTGCAGAGTAGGTATGTCAATGTCATCAAAGGAATAGCCTCTTAAGATTCGGGAGTCTGCAGATGCTCTCATGTTATTGGCATCCGAGTACATTTGCTTTATTTCATCATCACTGCAGAGATAGTCCCCCTCATCCCTACGCTTATAAGTATGTCCAAACGGGGTAAGTGTAAGGTGGATGGGGCGCAAGTCATATTGTGCACGAGGAATTCTAAAGGCAAGTAGATATTGCCCTCCGTCAGTCTTTATTTCTTCGATGTCACTCTCTACCAACAACGGAATGTTCACACACGACTTATTGTGTGCATCATCCCAAAACTGTTTTCTGTATTTTGCTATAAGTTCTTCAGAAAGACCATCTGGTGTGAATTTATGATTTTTCTCTTTCACTCCCAAGACAATCGTTCCCCCATTGGTGTTAGCCAATGCTGAGAACGAACGCCAAAATTCTGCCTTTGGAAACCCACCTGCGGCAGACTTATATTCTATTTCAGAGCTTTCCTTCAGTTGAAGTTTCAAATGTATCTGTTCTGCTATATTCATATCTGTTCACTTCTATTTTAGATTAACATATGTACCACTTATAGTTACCTCAGGAGGATAGTCTTCAATATTGAAATTGCGTTCAATATTGCATGATTCACAGACTGCATTATATAGTTTTACCTCATTATAATTAATGTCTTTATCAATAACAATCATCTTTCCCATCATCTGGGCAATTTCCTGCTTTAAATCAGTTGATAGTGTTCTTACTATTGCCAAAGCTTGTAACGTAACAAGATTGTTTACCTCGTCCATATAATTATCTGCAAGTTCGAAAGAACGTGCAATTTCATTCATATAATCAACTTCGACATCTTTTACAATATTATCTGCATTAACGATGTCATTCAATATTTTTAATACTGCTATTTTAGCATTATGTGTTAATTCTTTCATATTTTTTTACTTCTTAGCGTTTACACAAACCCAATTCCACGCATTCTTCTTTTTGTCATAATCATAGATAATCAGACTTTTGATATTATCACCATTCTTTAAGTTGTATTTTTTTACAATATTTGGTGAAACAAAGCAACTTATAGAACCTGACTTTAAGAATGCGAATTCTTTATCGTCCCTTTTGTTAATCTTTCCGTCCACATATTTAGCATAATTTAGATTCGAAGGCAGTTGAAATTTTGTTGAACTGATAATTTTCATTTTACCTTCATTATCTGTAATATAATGCAATTTCAAAATATTTCCAGCCTGTACCCTAAACCGTAACTTTTGAACTGTCCGTTTCTCTTTGCCATAAATAATAAAAGCTTTATGATTGGTTTGATCAACGTATGTTACGACTGCAATACATTCTTCTGCGCCATTGCATAATATGGCATCCGTAATGGACATATAATCAATAGAGACATTTCCGTCTGGTATAGTAGAATTAAGCCACGGTTGGTGTATCCAGCAATCTATTTCGTTTGGTAGTCTCCAACCTTGTGAAACATAGCATCGTGTTACAGCATCAATATGATAACGTGCAGAGTTAAGTAATCCACGCTTTATATACAAATTGGCTAATTTGATATGAACTTTACCAAGGAAGGTTTCTTGTGTTCGGCAATGAACTGCACGTAGCAGACAAGCTAGTTGTTTGTCTTCATCATCCGTGAAAACATCACTTAAAAGCTGCCAAACCCAAAACTCGGTAGCCTTTTTTCTCGCAAAAGGTATAATAACTTTTAAAGCTTCATCTCGATTACTTCCTAAAGCCAAGAGAAGTTTCCCGTAGAAATAACCTGGATACATCATTTCCTTATGGTTATTCATAAGATTGTCCAACTTGGGAAGGAATTCCTCAATTCGTCCAAGATCATTTAGTCTAAGCAACGCCTTGGAATTTGCTATGAAGGCACGTTCGGCAAGAGTCATTATCTTTTGTCCTTTCTGATTGACGTATGGCTCATAGTCTTTAGAAGATAGGTTGTCCAAATTCCACCAATCAAAAAAGTCAGGCATTTCAGACCAATTCTCAAATTTGAGAATGGCTTGAAGAAGGAAGGAATGACCTATGGATGGTTTGAATTCATAATCCTTAAACTTCGAAAACAACGTTGATAGTTTTGAAGATGCTTCAATGTCTGTTAAGAATATATTATTCTTGATGAAGTTTGCTATCTGGAATTGCACATTGTCAAAAATCATACTGTCATTGGCTATAGTCAGCTGATCTAATGATTTAAGCTCGTTTATATGTTCTAACAGTTTGGCATAGTCACCAACTTCAGAATCAGCTTTTATCATGTAATATAGCACCCAACCAACAGCTCTTTGTGCCCAGATATCGGCTGGACTAGCCGCCAAATCGGTTTTGGCAAGTTCGTATGCTTCCTGCACTTGACCTGCCTTGCACATTGTTGTTATATCTTTAACATTTGCCATATTATACAAAATGTGAGTTTATTATTTCTATTATTTCACTAAGTTCTCCGTCATCTTTACCTTTCAGTGACATAGGTTTGGCGTATGTGATAAATCCGTTAGAATTTACATACACCTTTATATATGAGAATGTCCCGCTGGTACGCATATAATATGTAGTGCTGAAATCTTCAGCATGTTCAACTACGTTCGTAATCTGAACACTTATAGTATCACATGCCGACCTAATCAAATCAAGCAACTTGCAGTGTGATTCATCGGAGGGAATGTAATTATATTTATAAGACATTCCTTGTTCGTCATTCAACATAATTTCTATAAGCGGTGTATGCTGATTCGGAGATGCCGCCTTTGCAGGCTGGAAGATATCTCCAGCTTTATAGAAGAGATCATATCTGTCAACTCCGTCTGGAGTTTGTATGTTGTATATCTCCAAATACGGACGACTCTGTACGCTTATTATTCTGTACGGAGTATACTCCATGTTTTTTGCAATGCAATGGTACTTTGCCCTTATGCCATTGTCTACGTTCTTGTTGTGGAACGGTGTAGGCGGGACTTCGTTAAGGATTCTGCATTCCGGAGCTATGTTCTTGCATTTTTGTATAGGTTCGATTCTGAATTTTGAGAACGGTGTGATATGTGGCAGGTTTGTTACGTAAAGTGTTTTCTGTGCTCGTGTTGTAGCTGTATATGCCCATCTTAGACTGTCATCATCAAGTCCTGTTCTACCCGTGTAGTCAACGAACACTTTTCCCCATTCACCACCTTGACATTTGTGCCCTGTTACGGCATATCCATATTTTGCACGTATAGCATTGTAATACTCATCATTGAGAAGAGCTTCTGCAAAACTTTCTGTACCTTGTTTTAAATTTGGATTCCTCATACAGAAATTGATATACAGAGCTCTGTTTTCATCTATCGAAATTGTTGCTGTATCGCTTGTCAGTAAATCCTCAAGCAAGATACATGGAATCGGATTACCATCGCCATTAGGAACTGTTACTTTAATGAAGTTTAGAGTAATGACAATGCGCTCTTTCTTTCCTCCGATTTGAGCATATACAGGAGCAGATTGTTGTATTCTCTCTCCAATGGAAAGTACAGGAACAAACTCTCCGTTCATACGATCAAGCCTATAGTTGTTTTGTGTAATAAGCAAAATGTCATTTTCCTGAAGAGGCACATCTCCTCCATAAAGAGATTTGCGGATGTCTCTATTATATCTGTTTGCAGATTTATTTGAATAGCATATTATAACACTATCGTGTTTTCCTGATTCTTTTCTGTAATTAAGGTATTTATCAAGGAACTGTTCTGACGGAATTGTTTCCACATCATCCTTTTGCTCTTCAAATACAAGTTGGTTACGTTTGTCCTTTTTAAGGAGATCATGTATCATCATAGCATTCTTTAGGATAACGCTATCATCCTTTTGACGAAGCACTTCTGTAAGCTCAGCCTCAATGACCTTCAGACCTTTCTCTTTAAAATACTCAGCCCGTAATGCATTAGATACTGATTCTCCAACTGGAGGCAACTGCGCCGGATCTCCTACAAAAATCACTTTACCGCCAAAGTTAGGTCGTACAAACGTAAGGAGATCTTCCATCAGATTATCAGTGCCGAACATAAACAATTCATGTTCTATCTTACGAGAACAAACCATTGATGCTTCATCTACAATAGCAACAATATTGCCTCCATTTTCAGAGTTGTTGATAGAAAATACAAACTTAAACTCTGACTCTGCAATATTCTTGACTTTTTTAGGCTCAACGTGTGCTTTGGAATAAATCGCTTTGTGAATAGTTGTAGCTGTATGCCCCGTCTTCATAGCAAGAACTCTTGCTGCACGTCCTGTAGGAGCCATCATTACTAACTGACGAGTTTGTTCAATATAGTCTGCTATCACCTTAACCATCGTAGTTTTACCGGTACCAGCATAACCACGAAGAATAAAAACAGATGCATCACTATTAAGGAATGCTTTAATTTGTTCGAAAACTTTATTTTGTTGGTTTGTTAATTCCATCATTTATTCTCTAATTCTATTTACTATCTCTATTTTCATCGCCTCCTTCGGTATATACGCCGTAGCCACCAAGCATCCATCAAAAAGTTCTACCACCACTCTCTGCTGACCTGCAATCCTTGTTACTCTACCATGTATATCCTTAAACTCACCCTCTGTAATCACGACTTCATCCCCTAACTTATATTTGATATTCTCCGAAGTAACAGGGATGATGTGAGGATTATGTATGGAGGTTAAACGGATGAAATTATCCATAGCTGTATCGGCAATGATAAGAGGAGGATTCTTGGTTGGCGCATTTTCACAATGTGAAGTATGGTCGTAATAGTAACTCAACAAAGCTTTATTTTCAAAAGCCTTGATGTTCTTATCTTGCAAAATAGAGTCAACTTGCTCTGCTGTTGCATGAACAAACATAAAAGATGAAATAAGAGGCTCCGTGATGATTCGCTTTTTTCCTTGCTTTCTTACCTCTTTATATCGCAAAGGAACATAACATTCCAATCCTTTAGCCTCAACGAATGCTTTTGCCTTGATAATACGCCCATAAGAAACTCTTAATACAAACCATTGCTTGTTTCCGGATGGCACATTCTCTACCGACACCCCACCTTTGTTCTTTGAGATGGAGGGCGTACACGAGGTAAGTCTTGCACTTGGACACGATGAACCTGTGTCGGTAGGTTGCCCATTATACAATGAAGCATTAGCCGTTAAAGGCTGTTTGATTTTATCTTCCAATGTTATATCCAGAGGTTAGATGAAAAACCGAATGACTTTTCTTTTTAAGAATTGTCAAATATTGACCACAAAGGTAAGAATAAAGATTGAGATTAAAGACTTTTAGAGTGGAAATCTTTGTGTTTAGGTTGGTTTTTAACATTTGAGAATACTTGGCGAATTTCCTCTGATAGACGATCACAAGAAACAAGTATATATATAAATAGGTGTAATAGGACTATATTCTATCTTTTATCCCCCAAAACAATATTTTGTTATTGAAAATACATAATGGGAGCATAAATATCTATATTTAGCTTGTTTTGACTTGCTTTTAAGCCTTAACTTATCCTCCATATTTGTACCATAAAGGTTTTAAAGTATTGACTATCAAAGCACTTTATTTTAGAGGAGAAAACTTATTAAGGGGAAGTTTTCTGTTATTTCCTTCCGAAGTCGGCTGGGATTTCGCCCCAAGTCTTGGTATCCCATTTCAAAATAGGGATGGTAACCTGATGGGTGCGGAGCCAGTTCTCTGCGCGGGCTATGATCTGATGGAGCTGCGCGGTCTGGGGAGTATGCTCCAACTTGGTCTTGCATTGTTTCTTTTTTACCCACAACTGGGCATTCACGCTGTCGCTGTAGATTACCTTGTCAGTAATCCCCCTTTGTTCCATCAGGGCAAGGGCGTGGACTATGGCGAGGAACTCGCCGATATTATTGGTGCCGTGAAGTGGACCGTAGTGGAAAACCTGTGCTCCCGTCTGCAGGTCTATGCATTGGTATTCCATCGGACCGGGATTGCCGGAACAGGCTGCATCTACAGCCCAGGCATTTGCTATTACTTCATTGGGCAATGGTAAAACGGTATCGTTTCTCCATGATGGAGGATTCACAGGCATATTACTCATATTTCTATTATTTCTGTTGGGGTTAAAAAAGCAAATGAGCATGTCCCAATCTTTCTGTTGGGACGATGCTCATTATTTGTCAATAGTCAATATTCTTATTAAATTGTAGGTTATTATATCTTGCATTTCCTTTCTTATAGAGAATTCTTACATAATAATAAACCCCCTACATTAGGATCATTACATTCTTTCTGGGACCTCGATGCCGAGAAGGGCCATACCGTTCTTCAAGATCTTAGCGACATTGGCTGCAAGAACCAGACGAGTGATCTTCTCTGCCTCGCTCTCAGCATTCAGGATGCTGTAGTCGTGATAGAACTGGTTGAACTCCTTGGTCAACTCGTAGCAGTAGTTGGCAATTCCTCCTGGGTTGTAGTTGTTGCCTGCATCGGCTACGGCAGAAGCGAAGTCGTTCATCTTCTGGATGAGGTCGATCTCCTTCTCGTTGATAGGTGCATTTGCGCCCAACTCTGCAGGAATTTCGATGCCCTCGGCTGCTGCCTTGCGCATGATGCTGCGGATACGAGCGTAGGTATATTGGATGAAAGGACCTGTGTTGCCGTTGAAGTCGATACTCTCTTCTGGATTGAAGAGCATATTCTTGCGGGCATCTACCTTGAGAATGAAGTACTTCAGCGCTCCGAGACCCACGATGCGTGAAATTTCCTGGCGCTCTTCCTCGCTCATGTCCTTGAACTTGCCCAGCTCATCGCTTGTCTGGCGAGCATCCTTGATCATCTCTGCCATCAGGTCATCTGCATCTACTACAGTTCCTTCGCGGCTCTTCATCTTTCCGTTAGGCAACTCTACCATTCCGTAAGAGAAGTGAACCAAGTCCTTACCCCACTTGAAGCCGAGGCGGTCGAGCAGGATAGAGAGTACCTGGAAGTGGTAGTTCTGCTCATTACCTACTACGTAGATCATCTTGTCAATAGGGAAGTCCTTGAAACGGAGATCGGCAGTACCGATGTCCTGAGTCATATAGACAGAAGTGCCGTCAGAACGGAGCAGGAGCTTCTGGTCGAGACCCTCGTTGGTGAGGTCTGCCCACACAGAGTTATCGTCCTTGCGGAAGAAGAGACCCTTCTCCAAGCCTTCCTCTACTTTCTTCTTACCTTCGAGGTAAGTATTTGACTCATAATATATCTTGTCGAAACTTACGCCCATCATCTTGTAAGTCTCGTCGAAGCCAGCGTAAACCCAGCTGTTCATCTTCGCCCAGAGAGCACGAACCTCAGGGTCGTTGTTCTCCCACTTGACGAGCATTTCGTGAGCCTCCTTGATCAGCGGAGCCTCTGTCTTTGCTTTCTCTGTGGCAGCTTCTTCGTCCATACCCTCCTTCATATACTGAGCCTTGAGTTCTGCGATTTCCTCACGATAGTGCTTGTCGAAGGCTACATAGTAGTCGCCGATGAGGTGGTCGCCCTTCTTGCCGGAAGTTTCTGGAGTTTCGCCATTGCCCCACTTGAGCCAAGCGAGCATTGACTTACAGATGTGAATACCACGGTCGTTGACGATGTTGGTCTTGATCACTTTATTGCCGTTTGCCTCCATGATCTGAGCCAAAGACCAGCCGAGGAGGTTGTTGCGCACGTGACCGAGGTGGAGAGGCTTGTTGGTGTTAGGAGAAGAGTACTCGATCATGACGAGTGGGCTGTTCTCTGTAACAGGCTTCTCACCGAACTTAGGGTCAGCGTTGATGGTGTTGAGGAGTCCTACCCAAGCGGCAGGAGCGATAGAAAGGTTGAGGAAACCTTTTACCACATTGAAGTCTGCGATAACATGAGCGCAGTTTTTCTTCAAGTACTCACCGATTTCCTGTGCAGTATCCTCAGGTTTCTTCTTAGATATCTTGAGGAATGGGAATACGACGAGGGTAAGGTTACCTTCGAAATTACTCTTGGTCTTCTGCAGGGCTACCATTTTCTCTGGCACGTCCTGACCATAAAGCTCTTTCACCGCAGCGATTACTGAGCTGATGATTTCGTTTTCTATCTTCATTATCTTAAATGTATCTTTTTTACCGGTAATATTTTTCTATGCCTGGTCAAAAGCCCTCATCCGAGGGGCAAATCGCTCCGAATGGAGCATAATTTTGACTTAGCGGCTGCAAATTTACAAATAATTATTGAATTACGCAAAGAAATGTTGCGCATTATATATTTTTTTATTTCATTTTTAAAAGAAATGGAAAATAGGACGTTTCTTCCTACAATTCTATTGCGTTTGCAGCTATTAAAATAAAGCGTATAAAATGAAAGAAGCGTATCATGAATTCCATGATACGCTTCTTGACTGAATATTTTGAAGTATTCTTATCCTTCCAATATGATGTTAGCCACATCCTCCGGTGAATTCCATAGGATGCCATCTTGCAACTCATCGTCGGTAAAGCCGTTGAGGGCTTCTCTGGCTTCCTTTTCGCTGAGAAGCTGAGTTCCGTCCTCGTTCTTTGCATCGAGCAGTGCTTGAAAGATGGCTGCTCTGTATTCTTCGATTGTCATCATAGTCTAATAATATTGGTTATGTTATATTTTATGGTGGCAAAATTAATGTATTTTTTTGAGAACACCAAGCGAATTGTCTGTTTTTTTCGACTTTAATTGCTTTTTTATGATTTGACGAGCAGTCATACCTACTTTCCAGAAAGATATGCTTTCCGGTTTATTTTCCCGTTGAAGGTGCGCAGGATGCTTTCTACTTGCTCATATTGGGTAGGGATTTTATAGGGTTCGAGCTTGTCGCGAAGTGCTAAGGCTATCTCCCGTTTGTTGAACGGATGATCCCCGTCGAGCACAACTAATAGTTTCAGAATGGTGCCCAAAACCCGATGGTTGGCAGGAATGCAGATGCAGTCCTTGATAAATGGAAGGCTGAGGGCTGCATCTTCTACTTCATCTGGCGCTACCTTATAACCGCCCACATTGATGATTTCGCCATCCCGTCCCTTGAGCCGCAAACGCCCTTGTTCGTCAACTGTTCCCCGGTCGGAGGTGTAGAGGACTCCTTCTTTCATGATAGAGCGGGTCAGGAGTTCATCACCATAATAACCGCTCATGAGCGTTTTTCCTTTACAGCCGATTTTCCCGTCTTCGTCGATGATGAAACCTGCATGCTTCATCGGTTTGCCTACACAGCCAGCCAAGCATTCGCCGTGCTGGAAATTATAGGTGGAGATGATGCCCGTCTCGGTGGAAGCATACGTATTGTAAAGGCGGCTCTGGGGCAGGATAAAGCAAAGTTTCTCCATATCGTTCTGAGAGATAGGAGCTGCGCCTGTTTCGATGAATTCTATTCTATCTGCATACAGGGCAAGGCGGTCGGAAGCAAATGTCAACAGCATCCGGATGCTTGCCGGAACCAGGAATGTGGCAAACTTTCCTTCAGTAGGGGAATCCATTGCCTGAAAGAAACGGTTGATGTCTTTCATTCCGTCGATGATGTGCAGGGTGCCGCCTACGAGGATGATGGGATAGACCTTGGAGAGACTTCCGATGTGGCTGAGAGGACCATTGATGATGAAGGTCAGGTTGTGATGAAAGCCTTGTGCTTCTATCAGATTTTCTGCATTGGCGATGATGGTGGAATGGGAAATCATCACTCCCTTCGACTTGCCGGTTGTGCCTGTCGTGAAAAGTATGTCGGCTACTCCTGCTGGAATGGCGGCTTCTTCTGTCTTGTTCATTTCTTCAGAAAACTGCGATTCCTGTTCCTGCGGAACTGCCACGTTTCCTGAGCGATGAATGGCAAAATATGTTACGAGGCATTCTATCGTAGGGGAAGTAACGAAAGGAATCACCTGTCCCTTGCTATGAAACGAAGCGGCTGTATCGGTTACACGGTTCCACAGTTGCCGGTAAGTGCATGATTCTTCTCCGCAGATGATTGCCACCTTGTCGGGGAATAATGCTGCGTCTTTCTCCAGATAGTCCTCTAAAGTCAACAGATGATTCTCTGATGTCAGCATATAGTCCTCTGATGTATTCATACGCTTGCCTGTTTTTTCTTTTCTACCATTGCCACAAGGCTGTCTAAGTTGCGGAAATTCCGAGGTGTTACGTCTGATGATTCCAGTTTTATCTGGTATTCGTCTGAAAGGAGCATCAGGATGGTGGTAATGCCTAAGGAATCCAGTTCATTGAACAGGAAGTCTGAATCTAAATCTACCAGTGGTAGGGCTTCTTCCAGGATTTTTCTAATATTCTCTTTCATATTGATTTTCATTTTTATACATATTGATTTTAGTTCATCTTAAATCTCATTCATGCTGATCTTGAATCTTATTCATGAGATCTTGATTCTTATTTATAATCACATTTGACGGCTGATTTCAGCTTGGTTGATGATTTCTACATTTTCAACGATTCCTTCCATGCTGAATTTCATCAGTCTGCATTTGTCAGGATCTGCTTCTACGGCAATCACTTTTGTTTCCGGGTGGAGCAGGGCAAAGAGGAGCACTTTCTCTCCGTAGCCGGCAGACGGGATGATGACTGGCAGGGAAGTATCCTGCTGTTCCATCCACGCCTGATAATCACGGTTGCGCCTGAGATTTCGCTTGACGGTGCTGAAAACTTCCACACCCTTGTAGCGGTAGCGGTCGAGAACCAGGTCGTGATAATAGGCAACTCCCTCTTTCCTGCGGCGGAAAAGCATCTGTAAGGAAAGGGGGCGAACCCGGTATTCTCCCTTGTGTTTCACCAGCCAGTTGAAGATAAGCGGCGGGAAAATATAGGCCATCAGAACCACGGAGAACATGCCTGCGATGGTAACTTCTGCCAATGAACGGAGTGCCGGATGGCGGGCTACTATCAGCGTGCCGATGCCGATAAACATGATGAGGGCTGAAATGATGATGGAATGCTTGTAGGAGGCAAGCATCTTGCGCCGGTAAGCATATTCGTACATGGCTCCCTCTGTCATGAAGATGGTGTAGTCGTCGCCCTGACCGAAGATGAAGGTGGCGAGGATGATGTTCACGATGTTGAACTGCATGTGGAAGATGACCATCAGTCCCAATATCCACAGCCAACTGATAGCCATCGGGATGAACGAGAGGACTGCTAACTCGATACTTCCCATAGACAACCAGAGGAAGAAGAATACGATGAATCCGCAGGCAAATCCGATGTAGTTGAAATCGTCTGACAGATGGTTGGCAATGGCGCTGTTCATGCTCTTCACATCAAAACTGAAGCAATGTTGTGCTTGCAGACAATCCTCCACCTTCTTTACATCCTTTTCTTTGGCAGAGAGGATGTTGATGACGTGGTATTTGCCGTTGAGACTGTCGGTACTGATGTTGGAGGCAAATGCGGATTGCAGCAGAGGTTTGAAATGCTGAATGTCCTGCGGCTGGTAATCCTGGTGGAGAATGCGCTCGAAATCTGCGAAACAACCATCGGCAAATCCTTCTTCTGTCATATAAGGTTTGATGCCGGAAGTGAGGAGATGCTGGTGTTTATCGAGGAATTTCTGCCAGAGTTGCAGGCGCCGTGCCTGTTCTTTCTTCGATGTGATAAACTGGTTGCAGGAGGAGTAGTCCTGTATAGTCTTCTGGTCGGAAAGTTTCTGCAGAGTTCCCTGCAAGGAGAGGCTTTTGTCGAGTGCTCCGTCCAAAGTGGAGTCGGAAGACAGGGCATAGACTTTCTGGATTCCGTCTTCCTGTTTCATCATTTTGGCGAAATATTCCATGTCTGCCTTCTGTTCCGGAGTCATATAATTAATGTGTGCCATGTTGGTGTCAAACTCCGTCTGCAGACTGAAATATCCGAAGATGATGGTCAGGATGAGCACAATGGTAACGAAGATCGGTTTCTTTTCGAGCGAGATGTTGCTCCACTTGTCAAGGAATGTATGCTTTGCCTCCCCTGTTGTCTTAGAAAGATGGGGAAGATAGATGAGCACGAATACGATGGTGCCGACGAGCAGGAGAGAACTGAACAGTCCCAGGTCTCTTAAGGCCACGGATTTTAGTGGAACTAATGCCAGGAAAGCACCTACCGTAGTCACGTTGCCCACCAGTAGGGGCATGACGATTTCTTTCAGCGCCTTCCGCTTGTCGGGTGTATGAGAAAGGTGGGCGATGAAATGAAGAGGGTAGTTGACTGCAATACCCAAGATGATAGATGAAATGCCGATGACGATGACCGAAACCTGATTGTGGAAGAGAGCTAACCCGCCGATGGCAAAGAGCCAGCCCCATCCGATGGAAAGGGCTATGAGCAAAAGGTTTCTCCTGCTTCTGAAGGAGAAGAAGAGCAAGGCAAGAATCAGTACAACGGCAATACTTACAGAAAGAATGCTGTCGGTTTTGATCTGATGGGCATTGGTGACGGCAATAACGGGTCCGCCTATGATGTGGATTTCTATATTCGGCTGCGACTGGCTGGCTTCCCGGGCACAGTCTTTTAGCATTTGGGTAAGGCGGGCATTGTTTTCTGTCTCGCTTGCCCCGAAGGGAGAATCCATCATCACAATGGCCTTCTTCATGTCGGGAGAGAAGATGTAGCCATCGTACATTTCATATTTCAGACTGGATTCGGAATGCTGCAATTTCTGCAGGATGGGAGTGAAGAGGTTCAGCGGGTCGCGCTGAATGTTGTCAGACAGAATGCCGCCGGTAGGGAAGAGGAGCATTTGTTTGTCTGCTTTCAGCTGGTGGGGAATGTAATCAGGCTGACTGAGCAGACTGTCCATTCTCCGATAGTCTGCATCTGTCAGGAAATAAGGAATGTTCTGATAGACGAAATCTGTTATCTGGTTCATCTTTTCCAAATCCACTTGCGCCATCAGGTTTCTGATGACGTGGGCAGAGTCTGTTTTCTCCACTTTTTCCACGAAAGAGTCGATCGTGCGGGTCAGTATTTCCGGATCATCGGCTGCAGCTTTCGTGTCTGAATCCTGTCGGGTGGAATCAGACTGCGCAGCATTCCGGTATTGGAAGATGGCGAAAATCTTGCTGGCTCCCGAAATGTTCTGATAGACTTTCATGGCATTCTGGTGCTCGCTATCTATCGGAAGAAAGTCGGCAATATCTTCCTTGTAGTTCAGTCTGGTAACTGCCAGGAGGAGTATGAGCGTGATTGCTACGGATGAGCAGATGCCACTCAGCCGATGCGTCTTGAGATAATCGTATATTTTCAGAATCAGTTCTGTCATTTTCTTACTTCTTATTTTTCTTCTGCTTCTTACTTATTCTTTCTGCTTCTTACTTATTTTTTCTTCTACTTCTGCTTACTTGTTGTTTACAGGGTTGGCGTAAATGCCTAAATAAATATCTTTCAGCATTTCGATGTCGCAAGTATCATAATGTTCCAATTCTCTGACGTGTGCCAAGAATTCTTCCTTCTGTTGCGGGGTATAGAAATCCTGGTATTTTCTGGTGCCGTACCGCAGGTCGTAAGCGATGTAATTGTTGGGATACAGGCGATAGGCCTTGTTGATGCGCTCGTCCAGCAGATGGGCTACAGCCTTGTGATATTCGTTGCTCGTAAGCTGTTCCAGTTTCATCAGTTCCATGCGGGAAATCGGTTCGCAGATTTCTATGTGTACCCTACCTTTGGGTTGGGAGATTCCCGTCAGAATACTGTTCAGATCTTCGCCCGGTTTTTTGGTGTATTTGGCAAACTGGCTTTCGTAGAGTTCGAGTGTTTTCAGAATATCGCACGATTCCCATTCGTAGGAAATCGCTACAGGTACGATGTGCAACTGATCTATAGCCTTGATTTTATCATCCGGGCAAGACATGCAGAACATCTTGATGATGCCCTGGTCTGTAGCGTCGTTTCCATCCTTGGTCCTGCCGTTTCGCTGGGCTATCCAGATGGACTGTCCTTTCTCCTGAATCACGAAGCGGATGTAATCGGACAGGTGTCTGGAACAGCGATAGAATTCCTTCAGACTTCCGCCCGGGCGTTCCACCTTGAACATCTTGTTGCATTTGCCAATATCGATAATCAACTGGTTGGACATCAGATTGGCACCAAAGGTAATCTCTGTGGTGTCGAAGCCGTGATTGAGCAGGAAATATTGGAGAAGACTGGAGTCTAACATGATGTCACGGTGGTTGGAAACATAGAGATAATGCCCTTCAGGACTCAGTTTGTCGAGTCCTGAGCAGGAAAATTCCGTGATGCTGTTTTCTATCACCTGCTGGTTGACTTTACTCATCGTGTCCTGTTGAAATTCCCTAACCGTCTGGTAGTTAGCTATGCGTTGACGGATTTCCTTGACCGATTCTTCCGGATAGACGTATGCAGAAAGAATCGGAAATGATGAACTGTGGGCGATGCGCTGCATGGCCTCAAGAAATTCATCGGGATTGTATGGGCGAATATCGTCAAAATCTGTTATGTTCATATTGGAATCTTTTTTGTTCTTTCATTCTTGGAATCCTTGAATCAGGAAAAGTCTAATGCTGTAATTATTGGGTCTGGAGTTTTCTGATCCAAACTAAAAATTCTTTCTTCCATTGCCGACATTCGGGCGAACCCTTTGTGTCGGAGGCTCCAAATCCATGTCCTCCCGTCTTGTATTGGATGTATTGATGGGGAATGTGATGGACAGTCAGGGCGGAATCGAGCAATTCTGAGTTCTGGTATTTTACGATAGGATCATCCTTGCAGTTTACCAGAAACACGGGTGGACAACTGGCTGAAATATGATGCTCAATAGACAGGGAGTCTCGAAGCCGTCTGTTGTTTTTGCGGTTGTCGCTCAACAGGGCTCTGCGCGACCGCTTGTGAACGTATTTTCCGTTCATGGTTACGACCGGATAGATGGGGGCTACAAATGTTAGGGGGAGTTGACGCAGGGTAACTCCCGACAGTACAAGATGACCGCCTGCAGAAAAGCCCATCGCTCCAATGCTGTCGGAGCAGACTCCGTATTCCCTTGCGTGTTCCTTAATATATAAGGTGGCTTGGGTCAGGTCGTCCAAAGCATCAGGGTATCGGACTCCTCTGAACAGATGGCGGTAATGCAGAAAGAAGGCCATGAATCCGGCAGTACGGTAATGGAGCACGAATGCAGAGATTCCGTTGTTCTGCAACCATTTGCCCACTTCGTGTCCTTCGCCATTCATATCGTGCCAGAGGTAACTTCCTCCAGGACATACGATGACAGCCATCTTGCTGCCACCTTTTGCCCGATATGCAGTCATTTCCACATTCTTTCTGCATGCTGTGCCTTGCCAGATGTTGACTTTCTCCTGTGCCTTCAGTATCTGGAGACATAGGAGGACGAACCCTATTATGATCATCAGTCTTTGCTTCATCGGTTTAATTCTCATTCTTTCCGATTTCATTTATTTTATGGAGTATGGAATTTCTTCCTAAAATAGCCTCGGCGGTATTGATTGCCGTCAGGGGAACACCGCAGAAACCATGAAGGTTGTTGTTCTGACCTGTCAGCAACAGGTTATCCACCTTGGTAACCACGGGGACCTGCGATAATGCGATGTTTTTATAGTCCTTGCTGAATCCGCTCAGCGCTCCGTCTTTCACTCCATAAAAGTCGCGAATGGTCAATGGAGAAGCCGTGATGGTTCTGTCGATACATGCTCCGAACCCCGGGTGAATTTCCTCGATATGAGAGAGGAGCTGATGTGCTTTCTTGGCTTTCCAAGTTTCGTATTCCTCGCCCCGATGCCCCACGGTGGTCTGTTCCCACTTCTTTACTTCATCATAGAGCATAGGTGCGGTGATGAGGACTTTTGAACTGTATTTGCCCTGGTTCTCGTCTGGCGGAGTCATCAACAGGAAGCCTAAAGGCCAGGTGTCGTGCTGCTCGCCGAATTTCCATATTTCATCGTATCGGGTCATGTAATATTCCGAATGATTGATGTATGGGAAGCAGTCGGGCTTCAGTTTGATATAGACGGAAAACGCTGAATAGGAATTTGGAATCTGATTCAGGCGCTCTCTATAAGCCTTGGGGAAAGCTTTTTCGGGCATCCGTTTCAAGAGGGTGCAAGGGTGAATGGCTGAGATGAAGTAGTCGCCCTGAAAGATTTCTCCCTGCCGGGTTCTTACGTACTCCACATGACGATTGTTGACTTCCACCCATTCCACTTCTGTATGGGTGAGCACCTTTCCTCCTGCCTGTTCGATTACAGAAACAAGCAGTTGGGCAAAATGTTGACTTCCTCCAACAAACCGGCTGGTGCCTTGGATGTAGAGAGTGGAGATGATGGCGTGGACAAAGGCTGGAGTCTCGTCCTGTCGGCCTCCATAAAGCGGATTCATGTAGGAAACGATGCTCCGGAGCTTGGGATTCTGGATGTATTTTGCAACAAAAGCATCTGCTGCCATCAGAAAATCATCGGTATGAACCTGAAGGTAATCGGTCGTAGGACGGAGATGAAACAGGTCGATGGAGTCGCTAATGGCAAATATGGCATCTACATAGCGTTGCAGATTTTCCCGTTCTTCCGGGAAATAAGCAGATAATGAGTTGATGAAACCTTCTTTTCCTTTCTGGAGCTGATAGGTCTGCTGGTCTTCTGCAAAGTAAAGGCAGTCTGTACAGTCTGCATCTACATCTTTGATTTTCACATGGTCCAGGATGCCCAAGTATTCGCAGATGCGGTAGATGTTTCCGCCAGGTTGCATTCCGCCTATGACGTGCATTCCTGTATCAAAGGATTCACCGAAGCGATGGAAACTCTGGAGTCCACCACCAGCCGTAGCGTTCTTTTCGAGCACAGTAACCCGTAAGCCTTCCTTGGCAAGGATGGCTCCAGTAAACAGTCCTCCCAAACCTCCTCCTATGATGATAGCCGTCTTCATTCGTTACATTTTTTTATCTGTTCGTAAATGGTCCTGGCAGTCAGAAACTCCGAGCAAGTTACGATGGTTCCTACCAGGACTCCCAACATTCCGTGGGAGTTGATGTTTTGTCCTGTCTGAAATACATTAGGCACTTTGGTGCGTTGGGGCACCCTGTATGCAGCTCCCTTCGTGATGTCTTTGGCAATACCATACATGGCTCCGTCCTCTGTTCCCGTATAGTCGAGATAGGTGAGTGGGGTGGCAGTATAGTATTCCGCAATATGATCTCTGAGTCCAGGGAAATGAGTTTCCAGTACGTCCAGCAGTTTTTCTGCTTTCTGGCGCTTGAAAGTTTCATATTCCTCTCCTCTCTTTCCTACGGAAGAACCTTTCCAGCGGGCCACTTCTTCCATCTTCATATAGGAGAGAATAACTCCTGATGAAGCGTAGGTTGTTGGTGTGGAGTCTGCACAGAAATGCATGTACAGAAATCCCTTGGGCCAGGATGCTTCCGAGTAATTTTCACAATTCCATGGCGTATTGCCCTGATAACCATAGTAATTGTAGTTGAGGTAGGGCACTTCTTTCTCCTTGAACCGCAGGAAAACAGAGAAGCAGCCTACTGTTTGTGGAATGCTGTTGATGCGGTTTCTGTAGGCAGGCCGTATCAGTTTGGTGTCGAGCATTTCTAAGGTGCGTTTGGGGTGCGCATCTGAAATCACGTAGTCGCAAGGGAAGAATACGGTTTTCTTTTCCTTTTTGTTCCAAACCTCTATTCCTGTTGCCTGTTTGTCGTCGCAGACGATGTGCCTTGCCTGATGGAGAGTAAGTATTTCTCCTCCGTATCTCTGGAGCGTATTGGCAAGTGCTTGGGCAACAGAATCGCTTCCTCCCTTTATGCGGTAAGCACTCTGGTTGTAGAAATCCATGATGAAGGCATGGGTAGAGAAGGGAGTCTTGTCTTTCTCTGCTGCATAGAGGGGGAGATTGCCCACCAGTACTTTCGCCAGGGTAGGGTCGGTAATCAGTTCGTCAATTACCTCGTTGATGGAGCGCAGCTGGTATTCTGTGTTGATGACGGAATCTGATTCTGCATCTTTCAGAGCGTGCAGGGAAGAAGCCTGGGCGATTTTTTCCACCAGATCGTAATATCTGATGAGATTCTCATGCTGGTCTGGAAAGTATTCTGTCATCTGCTGGATGAAATTCTCTCTGCCATTGGCAAACTTGTATTTCTTGCCAGCCAAGGCTACCACATCATAACCGGAAGGATCCAGTTGGGAAAGTTGCACATCCCTGTCTATCTCCAGATAGCGCATCAGTTTGGACAGAGTCTGACCTTCTGCAGCACTTCCGATAAAGTGCATTCCGGTTTCAAACTTTGCACCATGGCGATAGAAGCATTGCAGGCAACCGCCTATTTGCTGCGACTGCTCCAACAGCGTAACGTGATAACCATTCTTGGCTAAAATCACGCCACATGACAGACCTCCCAGTCCACTTCCTATAATAATAACTCTTTTCAATTCAGACTTTTTTTTCTATTTCGTTTGCGATTTCTTCGTATTTCTCCTTATATTGTTTGCGCAATGTGGAGGCTTGTTTTCTCAATTCTCCCATGGCTTGCAATTCCTTCCTGCTTATCGGATTTCCCACTTCGATATAGAAGATACCCTTGCGCAGATGGTAGGTTTTCTTGGGGAGGATTTTGCCTGGTCCATAAAGGTACATAGGCAATATTTCCAATCCGAGTTCCTGCGACAGATAGAATGCTCCCTGATGGAATCTGCCTATACGACAGTCCTTGGAACGGGTTCCTTCGGGATAAACGGCAATACTGTAACCCCGATCTACCAGCGAACGGAGTTGCGGCATCAGCGGTTCCAGACCCTCTATTACGGGAAGATATTCTGCATGACGAATCAGGAAGCCATAAGTAGGATTGTTCCAAACCCATTGGTTTGTCAGAAACACAATCTTGGGTGTAAAGACCAGTTGGCACATCAGATCCAAATGCGACTGGTGGTTGCAGATGATGATGCGGGGCTTATCAAAATCGAATCTTACCGGTTCTTTTCCCTTGATGATCATTCCGCCGACTTTTCTGATGAATTTAGTGCCGGGGATGCCGTGATGAATCATCACAAATCTGGCTGCATGATAGATCAGTTCATGGAGCCGAACCTGTTTCTTTTCGGTCATCCTTCCGATTTTGATGTAGAGCCAGGCTAAGGGCGTGATGATGACCATCATAAAGAAGAGGAAGAACAACAGGGAATAAGCCGTTCTCAGAAATGTTGCCATCTTGCGGTAAAGACGGCAAGGCAGACCATAGATAATTGCCAACACACACAATAGGGTGTTGAGGAGGCTGATGCGAGCAAAATCCATGCCTGGTCGGAAATGGCTTACTCGTTCTTTGCGTGGCGGATAATATACCTGGATAGGGATGGAAACAATCTCCGTTCCGTGCCAGGAGGCGAAAACCAAGAGTTCCAATTCGGCTTCGTATCTGTTGGTGAGCAGGGATAAGCCGTGGAGCTTGTGCAGAGGGTAGAGGCGATAACCGGTCTGGGTATCTTCCAATCGTTTGCCTGTTTGTACGAAGAACCAGAAGTTGGAGAATTGATTGGCAAAATCACTTCCCTTGGAACGTTCAACACCTTGGAGAGGTCTTGCTCCAATGATGAGAGCTCCCGGATGTTCCTGATTGGCTTTCAGAAAGAGCGGAATATCTTCAGGCTTATGCTGACCATCCGCATCTAATGTAATGGCGTAGGCAAATCCCATGGACAAGGCTTTTCTGAAACCTTGCTGGAGAGCGTAGCCCTTACCTCGGTTTTGAGAATAAGCGACAACGGTAATGTTGTCATTCTCCCCAATGATCTGAGCAGTACTGTCTGTACAGCCATCATTGACGACAATGACATCATCACAAAAGCAGAGCGTCTCCTTCACTACTTTCCCAATGGTTTTCTCATTATTGAAAGTAGGGATGATCACGCAGATTCCTCTTGCTCTTAAAAGTCTTTTCTCATTTCTCATTTGTCATTTCTCATTTTTTACTGCACGTGAAAGAGATTTTAGCTTTTGTCTCTTCATCTGAAGCAACGATGATTTGTGCTTTAACCTCTTGGGAATCTTCTGAAGTTTCAATTTTCTTGAAGGTATAAGAGATTTCCTTTTCTTTAAGAGGAGAAATAACAGAGAGGAATTTCACGTTTTTGACGTGGGTAATCTCCAAAGATTCTTGGAGAAGTTCTGCTAACAATTCCTTTCCGATTTGTAGAATGCAGACTCCTGGCGTAATAGGTTCGCCAGGGAAATGAGCCTGATAGATGAAATGCTCTGGGTTGAGGCGAAGACGAAAGGAAGTATTGCTTCTGCTCGAAAGAACTTCTTGGCATTTCTGCTGTAAGCCTGCTGCTTCCTTCTGCTGCAAGCCTGCTGCGTCCTTTTGCTGTAAGTTTCCCTGTTTGTCTGCTTCGACAATTGTATAAAGATGATTTTTCAGTTGCATCGTCCTGTTTATTTTTATTTTTTATCCAGTTTTTCCTCCAATTCCTCTTTTTCCTCCAATTCCTCTTTTTCCTTCATTCTTTCTTTATCCTCTATATTCTCTTTTTCCTCCATTGTTTCTTCCAGTTCTGTGAATTGATAATGGATTTTGTATTTTTTATTATCGTATATGGAAATGCCTTTCTGCAGGTTTTTGATAACCTGGGAGAGATCTTGCTTGAGCAGGCGTTTGATGTACCATTTGTCAAGCAACTGGATGACATTTTCCAGTTTCACTTTTCCTGTGACCGGCTGGTAGGTAAAGTCGAGAACAGAGATTCCAAATTCATTGAAAATGCTTCCCTTGTAGCCGTCCTTATCTCTTATCAGCATGCAAATTCCGCTCAGATAACCTTTCTTCATCTCAATCGACGCATTATATTTCATCTTGCTCCCGATACTGTCGGGTAAAGGATGCTGGTCTGCGATGTCTTGGGCTGAAATGGGTAGGAGGGGAAATAGGGAAAAAAGTCCCAGAAGACTCATAGAAAAGAGTCCACAAAGACTAATTGACTTGAAAAACTTTCGTATTGATGGCAGCATTGGTCTTGATATTTTTCAGTTCAATAATCGTTCTGTCTCCCTTTTTCTCGATGAGTTCCACCTGAGTAACCACAGATCTTGTTTTATGAAAGTGGAGTATGATCTTCTGAAACAGCATTTTCATCTGTTTCTGTTGAGGATAGAGCGTGGCGATGTATTCGGAAGAAGAACCGGTAAGTGAGACTTTGAAATCCCTCTTGTCGTTGAGGCAATTTCCCACAACGCTATTCATCATGATGCGGGCTATTTCCTTGAACATCTTGCTTTGGTTCACGTTAATCACATCGCTCCGCTTATTTTTCCGGATGAGAACTTTGGATCCGTTGATTACAAATGTATAAGCATAAGGAGAGGTGTATTCCCATCTGAGTCTGTTGCCCTGCTGGTAATACATCTTGCCCCGCGAAACCATTTTCTCATTGAGCATTCTGAGATGCTTGGTCTGTACGAAATCGCATTGCATCGACTTCATGCGGGAAGCAACAGCGCCTATCTGCTGTCTGACTTGTGCCTCGTTCACCTTCTGCTGGGCAGAGATGGAAGAAAGGCATAAGCTGATAAACATGATTAAAAACAATAACTTTTTCATCTTGATTATCTATTATTCGTTTAATCTATTTTGCGATGAACCTATACTGATGAGGCATCATTTTGCGATGAGGCAACAACCTATCATGATGAACCCAATACCTAACCATTTCCAGACAGACACTTGTTCATGAAAGAACAGGATGGCTGCCAGCATTCCGAAGACGTATGTGATGCTCACCATCGGGTAAGCAACGCTGAGCGGGAAATGTTTTACAATATACATCCATAGGAGAGAGGCTGCGCCGAAGAAAAGTCCACAGCAGGCAAACTGCCAGTTGAGCAGGAGACTTAGCCAGAAATCTCTTGTCCAATCGAAGGGATGCATTTTCTGTAGGGCAAACTTCAGACATACCTGTCCTGCCGCTAAAAGCATGCTCTGCGTGATAGCCAGAAATATTACTCGCCACATGATAATACCATCGCTATAGAATGGATGGAAGGCAAGGCTTTTTCTCCACTCTGTGTTCTTAACTGGTTTAATAGCGGGGTGCTTTCATCATGGCAGCCCACCAAAACCGTTTTTGCTTTTCCACTTGCTAATAGCATTTTCGCATCACGGATGGCCCAGTCAAGAGAATCTTCGCCCTGCGTATAGGTGATGTTGTAACCATGACAATGGGTCTTGATCGCAATATTGCTGCCTATGGTGTTGTGGGTACTCTGCATGAAATAAGTAGGTTTGAGCATTTCTTCCCCTTCTTCTTTCAGTTGGACAAGCAATTTCTCACTATTTTCCAAACATCCATAAGTAGTGCCCGTGATGATGGCATCCGGGGTGGCTATTCCTGCTTTTTCCAAAGCCTCTAAAGAGGAGAGTAATGAACTTTTCATGATCTTGCCCATTCTCCTGGCTTCCATCGGTTTTACATATTTGCGGATGTCGGACAATTCCTCTTCTGAGTTAATCTCTACAGTTGAAAGAATACGGATGTTGCTGGCAGTCTGCTGAGGCTCCCCTTTTGTCTGTGTTGCTTCCTCTTCTGTCGGATGAGTAGAAAAAATGAGCGAACTGTCATTTCCGCCAAATCCAAAGGAATTGCAGAGAACATTTTCCAGCCTTACGTTTTCGATGCCTGTGCAAGGAATAATACCGTTTTCCATCTGGTTTTCCCAACCGAGATTGGCTGGGATGAAATGATGCTGCATGGCAAGCAGACAGATGATCGCCTCTATGCTTCCCGAGGCGCTGGTAGTATGTCCGGTAAATGATTTTGTACTTGAAATCCAAGGCATCTTTTTGCCAAATAACCGTTTGAGAGATTCGGATTCGCTCTGGTCATTATTGGGAGTTCCTGTACCATGTGCATTTACATATTGGATGTCCTCCGGTTCTATGTGTGCCATATTCAAGGCTTCTTTCATCGCCAAGAAAGCTCCTTCTCCATTCTCAGACGAAGCGGTCTGGTGGTATGCATCGCAGGCATTGCCATAACCGGTAAGGTAAGCATGGGGCGTTTTCCCCTGATGGCGGGCTGCAGATTCTGATTCCAAGACAACGAATGCAGCGCCTTCTCCCAAGTTCAATCCTGCGCGGGTTGCATCAAACGGGCGGCAGCGCTTCTTGTCGAGAATCATCAGGGAATTGAAACCGTTGAGATGGAAGCGGGAAAGAGCTTCTGAACCTCCGGCAACAACGATGTCTGCTTCACCGGTTTCTAATAGTTTGGCTCCCAATATGATGGCGTTAGCGGCAGAAGAACAGGCTGTAGAGATGGTGGTCAATTCATCAAATCCACTTTGTCCTGTTGCCGATTCATTTCTGAAATAATCAGCAATCTTCTGTGTGCAGTTGCCTCCATCGTGGTGGTTGAGAAAAGCCAGTTCTTCCACCTTTGTTTTCTGCTGTGACTGAAATTGCTCGTAGAGTGGGTTGAAACTCTGTTCTGTAAGGTCCATTCCGCCAACCGTCGTTCCCGAAACGAGGACGATCTTCTTGTTGGAAGCAGAGACAGCAGAAAGGTCGATTCCAGCATCCTCCAGGGCTTGCCGGATGGCAAGGATTCCCATGAGTTCTGTGCGGCTCATCAGTTGTTTTTCTGGAATGCCGAGCCGTTTTTTCATTTGCTCATTAGACAAAGCAACCTCTCCTACAGGCAGTTCGTGATGAACCGACTGTAGAAATTGCATCTCTTTGATTCCCGACTTATGGGCGAGCAGAGACTGCAACACTTCCTCTTTATTGGTGCCGATGGCAGAAATAATGCCTTCGCCTGTGATAGCAATATTCATTTCTTTCTGTTCTTGCTCACATAGTCTGCAATCGTGGCAATACTTTTGAAAATAGCCTTACCTTCAGCAGGGTTAGCCAATTTGATACCATATTTTTTATCCAGCAAGACGATGAGTTCCAGCGCATCAATCGAGTCCAGTCCCAGTCCGTCTCCAAAGAGCGCATCGTTCTCATCAATATCTTCAGGAGTCATTTCCTCGAGGTTTAATGCCTCTATGATTTCCTCCTTGAGTTCTTTAATCAATTCTTCCATACGATTTTATTTATATGATTTTAATATTTTATTTCTCATTTGTAATTTCTCATTTCTCATTTGTAATTTCTCATTTCTCATTTGTAATTTCTCATTTTCTTGATCTTCAGATCCGCTTCGAAATGCCTTTCGTCTTCATAATCAATCCAACCTGTCAGGAAACTCTTGCTTTGATCGTCCCGACAGGAAGCCTGTAGGATTTCCTCCATCATCCTTTCGTCTTTATCGGGCAGGATGAAGAAGGAGGTTTCACCATGAAAGTGATTCCTGATGGCAATCTCGCCCGTTACGATGTTGGGCAACGTATAGACGAAGATGGAAGGACTTGGAAAATAATTGTTTTTATCGTTTATAGATTCCTTATAGTTCCTGTCAGAGGCGATGGAAGAGGAATGATTGAAAAAGATGATTGCCCTTTTCTTGTCCGTTTCTCCCTTTTCTGCATTCAACAGGATTTCTGAGGCCACAAATCCCAGGCGGCTGAGTCCATCCATTTTGTAGAATTTCGGATAGTTGCCTATCATCTGTTTGTAGAGGGATGTCAGGAGAGAATGATGTTCCTTTCCTTCCTGTTCCCCCAGTTCCTCCTTTCTTTCCCAAAGTTTCCGTTGGTCCAATATCACCTCTTCGGGCGTAATCCTTATCGTGTGAGTGGTCGTGAATTCACGTTTCTGTTGCTCTTTCTGCGATAAATCGATATATTCTCTTTCAGGACTCTTGGCAGCCCATATTGTAGCATTACAACCTCCGAATCCAGACAACATCTTGATGAAGCCTTTCTTGTCTGTCGGTCGGTTTTCAGCACAGATATTCATTTTCCCGGAAACTCCCAGCTCAGAAAAACCTCTGGTTCCCAAAATCGTATCATCATCAATTGCTTTCATGCTGATGATGGTTTCGAGAATGCCGGCAGCTCCCATCGTATGCCCCCAGAAACTTTTGTAGGCATTGGCGGGCAGATCTGACAGTCCTGCTCTTCCGATGGCAACAGATTCCATCTGGTCATTGAAAAGCGTGGCTGTGCCATGAGCATTGATGAAAGCCAGATGCGCTTTCAAGTCTATCTGTTTGCAAGTGGATGAAATCTCTTTCGTGAAGGATTCCAAAGTTCTTTGGAGAGACAGATACAGACCATCTGCAGTTTTGGAGGGGGTGCTGATATGGAAAGCGTCATTTCTGATGAAACCATCCCCCATTCGCCAGGAATTTCCCTGGATAGGATTTTTGCTCAGAATAAGGGTAGCAGCAGCTTCGCCTAAATTGAGTCCCATCCGTTCCATGTCAAATGGGCGACAAGGTTCAGGGGAAAGCGCTTTCAAGGATTGAAAACCGGACAGGATGAATTGCCGGGGCGTATCGCAACCACATACGATGGCAGCATCATACAGGTCAGAATCTATCAGTCTGTTGCCCAAAATCAAGGCAGAAAGTCCGGAGATACAAGCATTACAAACGACAATAGGTTTGGAGTCTATTCCCAACTGGGTGGCTATTCTTTGCGCAGAATCTGCCAAGGAAATATTTTCTTCAATATTTCCTTTCGTAGAACTGAGAATAAAAGCTGTGCGCTTTCCTTTCAGTTCAAGTTGCGCATTCCCCATGGTCTTTTGCGCATTCCCTATGGTCTTTTGCGCATTAGCAATGGATTTTTGTGCAGATTTTAGGGCCAAAGTCTCGAAGTCTTCGAATAGCAGAGAGGCGTAGAATCCTTCTGGAATATTGCATGTTCCAGGCTCATAAGCACGGATACCCGACCTGCCAGATTTTACTGACAGGTAATTTTCCTCGGATGTTTCCCCTAATGGAGAAATGATATTATCTGCTATGATGTAAGCCATAATTCAACCTCATTTGTCATTTCTCATTTTATCGTCTTTCTCATTTCTCATTTGCCAATTGTTTCTCTTTCCATTCTTGATAGAAGGGCGGATTGTCCCAAACGAGCTGGTAATTCAAATCCATGAAAACCTGTACGGAATGACCTGTTGCGATAAGAGAATTGTCTTCCTGATCGTGGATTTCGTAATCGAACACAATCTTTGCTGCTTCAGTAGGGCGATAGATGATGTCGATGCGTGGACGCATTCCATATCTGATAGGCTTCTTATAGTGAAAACTGAGTTCTACGATAGGAGCAAAATAGCCATGATCGAAGAAAGTCATGTATTCCAGCCCGTATTTCTTGCCGAAAGCCTCGCGGGCATCCTCGAAATAGAGCGGGTAGGAACCATGCCAAACTACGTTCATCGAATCGACTTCGCTGAAGCGTATTTCAAGTTCTTTGGATTCTTTCAGTTCTTTCATCTTTCTTTCTTTTTACTCTTTAACGGCAATTTTCATTTCAGTCGTTACGTAAATCTGATTTCTCCAGGAAACGGTTGCCTCTGCTAAGGTCATTCCGAAGACTTCTTCTTTCACTTCTACACGGGTGGTGAGGATTTCCCCCACAGGTGGAAGCTGTAGAATGTCCATATTGCGTATGGCCCCGATAAAACCAATCTGGATTCCTTTCTTATGAATATAGTTGTAATATCCAATCCGTGCTGCACAAGTCTGTGCAATATTCTCTATCAGGCCAGATGCAGAAAGGTGTCCATTCTCAACAAAGCTATCGTCGTTCCTGATTTCTGTCTCTGCAAGTGTGACGGTTTTATCGCAATAGACGAGCCGGTCTATCATGACAAACGGCTCTTGTTGAGGCAGAAGCTCGTGTATATCTATTTGGCTGAGTTCCAATCCTTCCGGATTATCTATATCTGAATTCATGTCTTTATCTTGATTACATCATGCAATGGATGGTTCTGCATTTTTATCTGCCCAGAAATCGTAAAAGTTGTACCATTGGTCTGGATATTGTCGTACAAGACATTCCAGCTCTTCTGCATATTTCTTGGCAAGTTGCTCCATCTTTTGCTTCCGGGGCGCCTGCTTGTCATAGGCGAGGGGCACCACAAAGATCTTGTACTTTTTTCTGGAAATGCGAATCACGTTGATGGCTAAAACTTCCAGCTTGCGCATCGTAGCAACTGCGAATGGACCCGATGGGAAATGAGCCGTTTTGCCTAAAAACTCCGTTGGAATGGTTTTCGAGGAACCCATCACCCGGTCGGCAGGCATACTGACAATCTCCTGGTTGACCAGAGCCTCGTTGATTTTGAACAGATGGCTCATGTCCTCTTTTACAGGAATCATCGCGATATTGTGTTCAGAAAACTGTTCCTGTCTTCCCTCCATGATCCTGTCTTTTTCGCCTCCATATACAAGTGCGTTGTAGCGTTTCCCAGGCGGAGTCAGAGAATAGCCAGCCACCTCATAACAGCCGATGTGTGAACTGAACATCAGAAACCCATCGTCCTGAAAAGCCAGCTCTCTCAGATATTCGGTACCCTCCTGCTCAATATCAAACCTTTTGCCGGCAAACATGGCAAACCGGTCTATCACAACCGTGGCAAACAGGCAATGGTTGAGGTAAGTGTGCCATGCAGAGCTCCATCTGCCCCAACCAATACGGTTTCGGAAAAACCGGTAAGCATGGCTGCGGCTGTGGTTGGTATTTAGCAGTAAACAGACGGGCATGATCATCGTCCATGCGAAAACATAGATGAAACGCTCGTCCACGAACCTGAGCATATTGATGAGTTGGCGATGCATCCAGGCATTACCGAAAGTCGTATTCTTCTTCACTTCCCCTTTTATCCCACTTTACTCTCGATATAGTCACAGAACTGGGTGAGGGTAGTAACCCCTTGCATTTCTTCCGGTTTGATTTTGAATCCGAAGTTCTTCTCCACGATTACCACAATATCTACGAAGTCGAGGCTGTCTATGCCTAAGTCATCCTTCAATTTAGCTTCAGGAGCAATCTTTTCTTCATCAATCTCCAAATCCTCAATGAGGAAGTTTCTTACTTTTTCTTCTATTTCTTTTCTTTCCATGTGATAGTTCGAATTTTATATAAATGTTTACTTTCTTGTTTTTACTTCCAGTATCGAATGGCCGTGACCTATTCCGTCGTGAATGGCTACTACCTTGAGTCCGGCACGTTCTATCTGTCTGATCATGTCGTCGGAATGATACATCTTACTGTTTCCATTCGCCATGACCGTGAAATAGACACTTGTCATGGTCAGGCAGAGCGACGCAGTCTCGTATTTCTGCCGGTCCCAGAAAGTCTCCATGATGTATAAGGTAGTATCCTCCGACATCACTTGGCTCACTCTTGACAGAATGCTGTATATTTCTTCCTCCGAAAAGCAGTCTAAGAACTGGCTCATCCAGATCGCATCCCAGTTGTCGCCCTGTTCTGCAGGAGCCATCTCTTTCAGGGTAGGAAACTGGTTTTCTGTTTTCAGAATATCCGTAGGGAAACCATGGATTCTGTCAGCTCCCTTTTTTCCCTCAATATTCTTCTTCATCATTCCTATCTGTCCAGGCAGATCAACGATGGTGACATTTACCTGTGGGTTGCCATCCACACAACGAAGCGCAAATTCACCCGTATTTCCACCTACATCCATCAGATGTTTCGTATCTTTGGAGAAAACGATTTCCAGCGCCTTGTCGAAAGAATGGTCACTATAGAAGTGATCAAAATTGAGCCAGCTCTCCAGTACCTGCGGAGAAAGCTGAGATAATCCCTCGTAGATGGTAGGCCAGTTGCCTAAAGTCTTCAGACCAGCAGGCTTTCCGGTCTCCAAGGCTTCATCCAGATAAAACAATCCCTGGTAATTGACATCATGATTGAAGTCGATATTTACCCGGGTAGCAGCATCCGTGAGCAGAAACCACCCCGTCTTCGAAATCGTATAGCGGTCTGAATCCTTGTCTATCAGAATGATACCAGCACTAAGCGAAGCTTCCAGCAAAATCTTGAGCGCATACTGGGAGAGGCGGGTTTCCCCTTCCAGTTCTTCCAGGGTCAGTCCGTCATGACTGTTTCTGATTTCCTCCAGAATACCCCATTTCAGCATGAGTCTGGAAACCTGGAAGATGACGGGTCCCCATGCGATGAATTCTGCTTGTCGCTGAGCTTCACGGGCAGATAACTGCTCCTGAGAATAGCGGTCGCTTTCTGACTTGAATAGATTCATAATGATTGCTTATTTTTCTTTTCAGAAATAGTTATTCCTTGAATTTTCTGATGACCAGAGCCGAGTTGGTTCCTCCGAAACCGAAACTGTTGCTCAGTACGGTATTGATTTCCGTATCTACCGTCTTTGTCGCAATATTGAGTTTTTCGGAATATTCGTCTGGATTTTCAAAGTTCACGTTAGGGGCCACGAAATGGTTCTGCATCATCAGCGTACTGTAAACAATCTCCGAAGCTCCCGCCATCCAGCATTCGTGCCCGGTCATTCCCTTGGTAGAAGAAATCAGCGCATGCTTGCCGTTGAACATTCTGTCGAGGGCGATTGCTTCATACATATCGCCTTGTCGTGTACTGGTGGCATGAGCATTGATGTAGTCAATATCCTCTTCCATCACGTTGGCAGATTTCAGCGCACGGCTCATGGCAACGACACTTCCCTCGTCTGATGGCTGACTGATTCCCCCACCATTGCTGGAGAAACCATATCCCACCACTTCCGCAAGAATATTGGCGCCTCGTGCTTTGGCGTGCTCGTAATCCTCCAGTACCAGAGAGGCAGCTCCACCACTTGGAATGAGTCCATCGCGGTCTCGGTCGAAAGGACGGCTTGCCTTGGCAGGTTCGTCCATGCGGATAGAGAAGGCGCTGAGCGCATCAAAGGAAGCCATGGAGTAATAATTGGTTTCCTGCGCACCACCACAGAGCACCATCTCCTGCAAGCCCTGTTTGATCATCATATATCCCAAACCGATGGAATGACTTCCGCTGGCACATGCCGAGCTGACCGTGAAGTTGATCCCCCGGAGATGGAAGATGGTACTGAGATTCATGTTGACGGTAGAGTTCATCGACTGGAAGATGATTCCATATCCGAGCATGGCAGAATCATGTTTCTCATCCATGATTTTGGCAGCTTCGATGACGGGTTTGGCAGAAGAATCGTTGCCGAAAATACATCCCACCTCATTTTCCCGGAGATACTCATCCGAAATCTCGGCTTGCTGAAAAGCCTGAACACTTGCCATATAGGCATATTTAGCCTCTTCAGACATTCCGGCACGCGTATGGCGGTCGAGCATTTGTTTGGTAATGACAGGTTCCTCCACTATACCGGTCAAAGCCGAACGGTAGCCGTATTCCAATCGTTCCGGTTGGATTCCGATACCCGATTTTCCTGCGTATAATGATTCCTTGACAGTATCCAGATCTGTGCCAAGGCAAGACCAGATACCCATTCCTGTAATGACAACTCTTCTTTCCATTTATCTTGTAGTATATATATTATGTGTAGAGCCCCCCATTGATGTTGATGACTTCTCCTGTGATGTATGCCGCTTCGTCAGAGGCAAGGAAATCAACTAAGGCAGCCACTTCCTCCGCCTTGCCAAATCTTCCCGCAGGAATCATCTTTTTCAGTTCATCTTCAGGCAACTCCTTAGTCATGTCTGTAGCGATGAATCCCGGAGCCACAGCATTTACCGTGATGTTGCGGGGCGCCACCTCCTGTGCCAGCGCCTTGGTAGCACCGATGAGTGCAGCCTTCGCAGCGCTATAGTTTACCTGTCCAGCCATTCCCTTGATTCCTGAGAGCGAAGCCATATTGATGATACGACCGCCATGTCTGCGGGGCATCATGTGCTTCAAGAGTCTGCGGGTGATATAGAAGAACCCGTTGAGGTTGGTGTCGAGAACATCGTGCCAGTCATCGTTGGACATCATGAACATGACATTATCTCTTCTGATACCAGCATTATTTACCAGTATGGAGATCCACTCATCAGGATGCGCAGATTCCCATTGGTCTATGGCAGCCTCTATCTGTTGAGGCTGAGACGCATCAAAGGGCAGGAGTTCAGCATAGCCGCCCTCTTGCTCAATTTCCCGTTTTACCTGTTCCGCCGCCTCATGGTTGTTCAAGTAATTGATAATTGTGCAGAAGCCCCGTTTGGCAAGTCGTAAAGCCACGGCTTTTCCAATACCTCTTGACGCTCCTGTAACTAAAGCATATTTCATCTTTTCCGTTATTCAGTTGATATTTAAATGTGCTATTTCCTGAGAAACGAGCACATAGTTGTTTGCAAAGGTAAGAAAAAAATAATAAAAGTGCTCAGAAATTTATAGATTTTGCTCATCTCTATATGAATTTTCACAAAATATGATGAAATATGCAGTCATCAAGTCGGGATTTCAGTCCAACTTGTCATTTCTTCCTATATAGAATGTCGGATTGTGTGCGGCTCAGCCTCTTATGCCGTAAACGAATCATTAGTTATTGCCAAAGTGGGTAAGGATTCTATAAAGATTGCGGTGAAATAATAATAAAACAATTATATTGCATATAAATTTTCGTATATATGAGGATTGATGGGGTGAGTCGTGAGACTGGACCCCATCTTTTGTATATATAAATAGGTGTTATAGCCATTTCTTAGTAATACCTTCAATGATATTGACCGGTAATGACCATGACCAAATGACCACAGATTCAAAACGATTACTTATTACAGATATTTCCAATAGAGTTAATATTCCATCTCATTTATTTAAACTTGCCTTTCCCATAGGCATCTCACTTCTCTCTCAACATCCATTTCCACGTAGGAAGAACATGAACCTGCTTGCCATCTATCTCAAGTTCTTCCTTCTCCTCCATCGTAAGAATATATCCCTCAGCCAAGCCATAAGCATTCATGGCTTCCATCAGCCCCTCGATTTCGCGCTTGCGAGTTTTCGCATCATTCATGGCTATCGTTACTTGATAAGCCTCCTTGATTCTCATGCCCTCCCTCACCACAAAGTCGCACTCCTTCTTATCGGCATGATAGAAAACATCATATCCACGACGCTTTAACTCGATGAACACGATGTTTTCCAACTTCACTCCCATATTGTCTGTGGCATTGAATCCGATGCGACTCACGATGGCATTGTCGATGAAATAAATCTTCTTCGGGTTCAGCATCTGCACCTTTACCGATGGCGAATACTTCATGAGCTGGAATATCATATAGGTTTGCTCGATGTACTCCAAATAGTTTTTGACGGTTTCGGAATGACGAATGCCCACTATCTTACCTAATGAGGTATAGGTAATGCGCTTCGTGGCATTGCTGGCAAGAAAAAAGATGAGTTCCTGCATCTCCTTATCATTGGTCAACCCATTACGAACCATCACATCACGGAAGATGATGCTTTCGTAGAGTGAAGAAAGGTAACGGGTGGATGGCGACTGGAGATACTTAGGAAATCCACCTTTCTCCAAATACTCCTTAAAATGCCCCAAGAGGATGGCACACTTGCTGGTTAGATAAAAGTCCTTGGCTTCCAGCTGCACCTTTGCCAACTGCAAGTATTCTTGAAAGGAAAAAGGGAAAATCTCTACTGCGATATAACGCCCCGTGAGATGAGTGCCAAGCTCTCTGCTCAGCATTCGGGCATTTGATCCAGTTACAATCACCTTATTGCCTTCGTTGTAGAGACGGCGCACAAAGGTCTCCCAGCCCTTCACATTCTGTATCTCATCAAAATAATAGGTATGCTGCTCACCAAAGAGTTCGAAGAAACATTTTTGCAATGTTTGGAAATCTGCCACAGTAAAGTTGACAAGTCGCTCATCATCAAAATTGAAAAAGAAGTCTTGCTCCGGCAACTTGTTACGTATTTGCTGGAGCAAAACAGACTTTCCACAACGTCTTATACCAGTAATAATTAGTATCTCCGTTGTGGTAAGCCACTCTTCCTCAATAGTTCTCGGAACCGTATCTTGCGCTATATTCTTGCTGTATTCCTGCTGCTCAGATATAATTTTCTTCAATAACTCTTTCATGTTCAAATATTTAATCGCCTGCAAAGATACGATTTTTTATGATAAATTCCAAGAGAATCCTCCTTTTTGCTCATTCGGAATGAGTAATTTCTGTTATTTTTGCTCATTCTGAATGAGCAATTCTCGAAAAGCCACACCCAGGTTTTGCCATGTCGAAGAATTCACTTATCGTTAGTGTAACGAAAAAAGAGGGTGCGTCATAAGTCTGTGACACACCCTCCTAACTTAAAAGTTCTAATGAAAAAATACAAAGAGTTCGTTTAAGAACGGATTGTCAATCCTATCCCATACAACTTGTAACGCCCAGCGAGGTGGCAAGTGCCGTAAGAATGCTGATGGCGATTTGAAGAA
>OMAM01000210.1_pt1 | contig 36852 bp, 33 predicted proteins | sample 1644621 | NCBI WGS metagenome assembly OMAM01 (sample SAMEA103958120, study PRJEB25191) | human gut metagenome | biome: human-associated habitat [ENVO:00009003]; feature: intestine environment [ENVO:2100002]; material: feces | place: Germany | collected 2013/2015 | reverse complement strand
TGCGCGCAGCGCACGGGATTCTTGATTAAAATTTTTAATCAAGAATCAGTATCAGTCTGCAAGTGTGGAATTTGTTCGCTTTCAGCGAACAAATTATTCGCGCGGCAGACTGCAAGCCTTTTGTCCAAAAAATCCCTCCGCCGTTACGGCGGAGGGATTTTTGATTCAACTTGCGAGGCTCTTGCAGGAGCAGTATTTTACTCGGTGACGAAGGGCAGCAGAGCGATCTGACGGGCCCGCTTGATGGCCTCGGTCAGCTGGCGCTGATGCATGGCGCAGGTGCCGGTGGTTCTGCGGGGCAGAATCTTGGACCGCTCGGAAATGAAGCGGCGCAGCTTGGCGGCATCCTTGTAGTCGATGTGCTCGCACTTGTCCACGCAGAATTGGCAGACCTTCTTGCGCTTGCGGCCGGCGCCCCGGGGGGCTCTATTTTCGCGTTCCATAGCCATGGAAGAATTCCTCCTTTATAGAATTAGGTGTAACCTGGGGGGTGATCAGAACGGCAGGTCGCCGTCCTCCTCGTCGATCTCGGCAAATTCGGAGCTGCCGCCCACAGGAGCGGTGTAGCCGCCGGTGGGTGCGCCATAGGCCGGAGCAGCGGAGAAGCTGCCGCCGGCGGGAGCACCGTCCCGCTTGGAGTCGCCGAAATAGACGTTGTCGGCAACCACTTCCGCACTTCTGCGGTTGTTGCCTTCGCGGTCTTTCCAGTCACGGATCTGAAGCCGGCCCTCCACCACGGCCATGCGGCCCTTGGTGAAGTATTTGGCCACGAACTCGGCTGTGCTGCGCCAGGCCACCACGTCGATGAAATCGGTCTCCTTCTCGCCGCTCTGGGACTTGAAGTCCCGGTCCACGGCCAGGGAGAAGCTGGTGACGGCGGTACCGCTCTGGGTGCGGCGCAGCTCAGGGTCCCGGGTCAGACGACCCATGATGAAAATCTTGTTGAGCATAAAACTGCCTCCCTTACTCGCCCTTGCAGACGATCATGGAACGCATGATGCCCTCGGTAATGCCCAGGATACGATCCAGTTCCTTGGGGAATTCCGGGCCGCTGGTGAAGCTCATCAGCACATAGTAGCCTTCGGTCTTGTAGTCGATGGCGTAAGCAAGACGGCGCTTGCCCCACTCGTCCACGACCACGTCGGAGCCGTTCTGCTCGGCCAGGGTCTGGAACTTTGCCACGGTGGCGGCAATAGCCTCCTCACTCTGTGCCGGGTCAATGATATAAACGACCTCGTAGTTGGCGGAAATCTTAGCCATACTTTTGCACCTCCTTTTGGACTTATGGCCCTCACTTCCTGTGAGAGCAAGGATATGTCCGCATAAGCAGACTCATATATTATACCGGTTTTTCCGGGAAAGTCAAGGGCTTTCCGCCGGATTTCCGACTTTTTTACCGGCGATTCAGGGCGGCCTTCAGCTGATCCACCCGGTCGGTGCGCTCCCAGGTGACGCCCAGGTCCTCCCGGCCCATGTGGCCGTAGGCCGCCAGCTGGCGATAGATGGGACGGCGCAGGTCCAGGTCCCGGATGATGGCGGTGGGCCGCAGGTCAAACACCTGCTCCACGGCCTGCTCCAGAGCCTCGTCGGACACCACGCCGGTGCCGAAGGTCTCCACCAGGACGCTGACGGGACGGGCCACGCCGATGGCATAGGCCAGCTGCACCTGGCAGCGGCGGGCAAGGCCGGCGGCCACCACATTCTTGGCCACCCAGCGGGCGGCGTAGGCGGCGGAACGGTCCACCTTGGTGGGGTCCTTGCCGGAGAAGGCGCCGCCGCCGTGGGGGGCGCTGCCGCCGTAGGTATCCACGATGATCTTCCGGCCGGTGAGTCCGCTGTCGGCCTGGGGACCGCCGATGACAAATCGGCCGGTGGGGTTCACATAGAACTTGGTGTTCTCGTCCATCAGGTGGGCGGGAACGGTGGGCTTGATGACCAGCTCGATCATATCCCGGCGGATCTGGTCCAGGGTGGCCTCGGCGGCATGCTGGGTGGAGACCACCACAGTGTCCACCCGAACGGGAGTGCCGCTCTCGTCATACTCCACGGTAACCTGGGTCTTGCCGTCGGGGCGCAGATAGTCCACCAGGCCCTCCTTGCGGACCTGGGTCAGGCGCATGGCCATCTTCTGGGCCAGGGAGATGGCCAGGGGCATCAGCTCCGGGGTCTCGTCGCAGGCATAGCCGAACATCATGCCCTGGTCGCCGGCGCCGTTGTCCAGCTGCTCATCGGCGGTCTCCTTGGCCTCCAGGCTCTTGTCCACGCCCATGGCGATGTCGCCGGACTGCTCGTCGATGTTGGTGATGACGGCGCAGGTGTGGCCGTCGAAGCCGTACTTGGCCCGGTCATAGCCGATATCCAGCACCACCTGGCGGGCGATCTTGGGGATATCCACATAGCAGTGGGTGGTGATCTCGCCCATGATGTGGATCAGGCCCGTGGAGGCGCAGGTCTCGCAGGCCACGCGGCCGTTGGGGTCCTGCTCCAGGATGGCGTCCAGAACGGCGTCGCTGATCTGGTCGCAGATTTTGTCGGGATGCCCCTCGGTGACGGATTCGGAGGTAAACAGTCTTCTTGCCATGATTTTTCGTGCTCCTTTGTGAAAAAATTTTGTGTTGTCAGAGTCCCCCCTACCGACCCGGAGCATGAAAAATGCACGCTCCGACTTTCGACGGATCGTGCTGGAAAATTGCTCCTCATCTGTCGAAGGACGAGCGCGGGACTATCACTTCCGCACTCAGCATACGTCGGATTTGGCACCTTGCCTTGCAGGTTGCCGTGGTTTCATCGGGCCGATCCCTCAACCACTCTTGATAAGGTATGAACTTGTAGGGGTTGCTCTGCAATATTTGATATTAGCAGAAGTGATACGCTTTGTCAATAGGGAATCTGCATTTCCCCCGCCGCAAAAAATTCCGTTTACCCCCTATGCAAAACCAGAAAAATAAGGTAAAATACAACTAAGTATGAATAGGGAGGATTCAGTCAATGGACGAACCGAAGTACAAACGGGTGCTGCTGAAGATCAGCGGCGAGGCTCTGGCCGGCGACAAGCACTTCGGCCTGGATTTCCAGGTTATGGGCCGGGTGGCCGACGTCATCAAGGAGTGCGTGGCCATGGGCGTCCAGGTGGGCGTGGTCATCGGCGGCGGCAACTTCTGGCGGGGCGTCAAAAACGGCGAGGGCCACATTGAGCGCACCCGTGCCGACCACATGGGCATGCTGGCCACCGCCATGAACTGCATGGCCATGGCCGACGTGCTGGAGCAGAAGGGCGTGGACGTCCGGGTCCAGACGGCGCTGGAGATCAAAGAGGTGGCGGAGCCCTACATCCGGGCCCGTGCCGTCCGGCACCTGGAAAAGGGCCGGGTGGTGATCTTCGGCTGCGGCGTGGGCTGCCCCTTCTTCTCCACGGATACCGCCGCCGTGCTCCGGGCCGCCGAGATCGGCGCCGATGTGATCCTGCTGGCCAAGAACATCGACGGCGTGTACGACTGCGACCCCGCCACCAACGCCAACGCCGTGAAGTTCGACGCCATCACCTATGACGAGGTGCTCAAGCGGCACCTGGCCGTCATGGACTCCACCGCCACCAGCCTGTCCATGGACAACCACATTCCCGTGCTGGTGTTCGCCCTGAAGGACCCCTACAACATCGTCCGTGCCCTGCGCGGCGAAAAAATCGGAACAATTGTGAAGGAGGCATAACCCATGCTGAAAGACGAGTACAAGGTTTACGAGGAAAAAATGAAGAAGAGCATCGAATCCGTTGCCAACGACTTTGCCGCCGTGCGTGCAGGCCGTGCCAACGCCTCCGTGCTCAACCGCATCCATGTGGACTATTACGGCACCCCCACCCCCATCCAGCAGATCGCGTCCGTTGGCTCTCCCGATCCCCGCACCCTGCTGATCACCCCCTGGGACGCTTCTGCCCTGAAGGCCATCGAAAAGGCCATTCTGGAGTCTGACCTGGGCATCAACCCCCAGAACGATGGCAAGGCCATCCGCCTGAGCTTCCCCCAGCTGACCGAGGAGCGCCGCAAGGACCTGGTCAAGCAGATCCGCAAGTACACCGAGGGCGGCAAAGTGGCCATCCGCAACATCCGCCGGGAGGCCATGGAGAATTTCAAGAAGCAGCAGAAGGCCTCCGAGATCACCGAGGACGAACTGAAGATGGCGGAAAAGGACCTGCAGAAGCTGACCGACGACAGCTGCAAGGAACTGGACAAGCTCCTGGAAAACAAGGAAAAGGAGCTCCTGTCCGTCTGATGGGCCTGTTTTCCAAGAAAATTCATCATCACGAGGCGGGGCAGGTGGACAAGAGCCGCCTGCCCCGCCACATCGCTATTATTATGGACGGCAACGGTCGTTGGGCGAAGCAGCGGGGTCTGCCTCGCACTGCCGGACATAAGGTGGGGGCCGAGACCTTCCGCAAAATCGCCACCTACTGCAAGGACCTGGGGGTGGAATACCTGACGGTGTACGCCTTCTCCACGGAAAACTGGAAGCGTCCCGCCGACGAGGTCAGCACCATCATGGCCCTGCTCAAGCAGTATATGCTGGAGGCCATCGACTCCATGGAGCGGGACCAGATCCGTCTGCGCTTTCTGGGGGACCTGTCCGCCATTTCGCCGGAGCTGCAGGCCTTGGTGGACCGCACCAATGAGATCTCCACCCACATTCACGGGTTCCAGGCCAACGTCTGCCTGAACTACGGCGGCCGGGAGGAGATTCTCCACGCCGCCCGCCGCTTCGCCCGGGACTGCGCCGACGGTACCGCTGACCCGGACAGCCTCACCGAGGCGGGCTTCTCCGACTATCTCTACTCCGCCGGGATTCCGGATCCGGAGCTCATCATCCGTACCAGCGGCGAGGAGCGCCTGTCGGGCTTCCTGCTGTGGCAGTGCGCCTATTCGGAGTTTTACTTCTGCGACACCCTGTGGCCGGACTTCGACGCCCGGGCCCTGGACAAAGCCATCATCGCCTACCAGAGCCGCGACCGGCGGTTCGGCGGCGTGAAATAGAGAGGATACAGACATGAAACAGAGGATATTGGTGGCTGTGGTGGGCATTCCCGCCCTGCTTGCCGTGCTGTGCGCCGCTCCCGCCTGGGCCACGGCCCTGCTGCTGGCGGCCCTGTCCGTCATCGCGGCCCACGAGCTGCTGACGGCGGTGTCCGGCCCGGACAAGGCCCGGCGCTGGACGGTGCTGCCCGCCCTGTGCGCCGTGCTGCTGCTGGGGCGGCAGGTATTTGCCTGGCCGGGCCTGGAGTGGCTGCTGCTGGCGGCGGCTTTGGCCCTGCCCCTGTCCGGGGTGCTGACCTATGGAAAGCCTCAGGCCCTGACCTTTACCGACATCTGCGCCATGGCGGCGGCGGGCTTCGCCATCCCCTGGGCCTTTTTAGGGCTTTACGGCCTGCGGATGCTGGAGGGGGGGTACCTCCTGGTGCTGACGCCCTTGGTGGCGGCCTTCTGCAGCGATGCCCTGGCCCTGTTCACCGGCATGGCCCTGGGCCGTCATAAGCTGGCCCCCCTGGTCAGCCCCCATAAGACCGTGGAGGGCGCGGCAGGCGGCCTGGTGGGCGGCATGGCCGGTATGGCCATTTTCTGCCTGGTGTACCGGGCCATCACCGGCGTGAACCTGGGCCTGCCCCTGTGCGTGGCCCTGGGCCTGCTGGGGGCGCTGCTGGGGGAGCTGGGGGACCTGAGCTTCTCCGCCGTGAAGCGCCAGTATGGCATCAAGGACTATGGCCGTCTGCTGCCGGGTCACGGCGGCGTGCTGGACCGGTTCGACAGCGTGCTTTTTGCCGCCCCGGTGCTGTGCGCCCTGCTGCGGGCGTTGGCGGCGTAAACGGCATAAGGAGAATCGCAACATGACAAAAACCATTTCCCTGCTGGGCTCCACCGGCTCCATCGGCCGCCAGACCCTGCAAGTGGCCCGGGAGCTGGGCCTTTCCGTGGCGGCCCTGACCGCCAACCGCCAGGTGGACCTGCTGGAGCAGCAGGCACGGGAGTTTCACCCCGCCCTGGCGGTGCTGTACGACCGGGACGCCGCCCAGGAGCTGCGCCTGCGCCTGTCGGACACGGACATCCGGGTGGAGGCGGGGCCGGAGGGCCTGCTGCTGGCGGCTCAGCTGCCCCAGGCCGACACCGTGGTCACCGCCGTTATGGGCAGCGTGGGCCTGGAGCCGACTCTGGCCGCCATCCGCCGGAAAAAGCGCATCGCCCTGGCCAATAAGGAGACCCTGGTCTGCGCCGGGGAGCTGGTCATGGCCGAGGCGGAGCGCTGCGGCGCGGACATCGTCCCCGTGGACTCCGAGCACAGCGCCATTTTCCAGAGTCTCCAGGGCTGCCGGGACCGCAATGAGGTCCGGCGGCTGCTGCTGACCTGCTCCGGCGGCCCCTTCTTCGGCCGCACCTATCAGCAGCTGGAGTCCGTCACCCCCGCCGATGCATTGAAACACCCCAACTGGAGCATGGGTGCAAAAATCACCATCGACTCTGCTACCCTGATGAACAAGGGCCTGGAGGTCATCGAGGCCATGCGGCTGTACCGGCTGCCGGCGGAAAAGGTGGACGTGGTGATCCACCGCCAGAGCATCGTCCACTCCCTGGTGGAGTACCGGGACGGGGCCATGATCGCCCAGCTGGGCACCCCGGATATGAAGCTGCCCATCCGCTATGCCTTCACCTGGCCCTACCGGGCCCCCAGCCCGGACCGGCCCCTGGACCTGCTGACCTGCGGCGAGCTGACCTTCCGGGCCCCGGACATGGACGCCTTCCCCTGCCTGCGCATCGCCCGCCAGTGCGCCAGAACCGGCGGCACCGCCTGCGCCATCATGAACGGCGCCAACGAGACGGCGGTGGCCCTGTTCCTGCAGGAGCGCATTGGCTTCAACGACATTCCCCGCCTGGTGGAGTCCGCTCTTGACCGGGTGCAGGTGAAATATGCCCCGGACCTTCCGGATATACTGGAAGCAGACAGACAGGCGCGAGCCGCTGTACTGCAAACGGTAGGAGACATGGTATGATCTATATTATCGCAGCGATCCTGATTTTCGGCGTCCTCATCGCCGTCCACGAGCTGGGCCACTTCCTGGCGGCCAAGGCCTGCGGCGTGCGGGTCAACGAATTTTCCATCGGCATGGGCCCCGCCCTGCTGAAAAAAACCAAGGGCGATACCCAGTATTCCCTGCGCCTGCTCCCCATCGGCGGTTTCTGCGCCATGGAGGGCGAGGAGGAGGACTCCAGCGACCCCGCCGCCCTGAATAACCAGGGCTTCTGGCGCAAGCTCCTGATCTTCGCCGCCGGGGCCCTGATGAACTTCCTGGCGGGGCTTATCATCATTCTGGTGCTGTACGCCGGGGTCAAGGCCGTCAACGTCCCGGTGATCCGGGGCTTCGCCGAGGGCTGCCCCCTGGAATCCGCCGCCGGCCTCCGGGAGGGTGACCGCATCCTGTCCATCGACGGGGAGCGCATCTACACCTTCAGCGACGTGTCCCTGCTGCTGGGCCGCAACAAAACCGGGGATTTTGACCTGGTCATCCGCCGGGACGGCCAGAAGCTCCGGCTGGAGAACTTCCACATGGAGCGGGGCGAGTATCTGGACCAGTCCGGCGAGAAATTCACCGGCTTCGGCCTGTATTTCGGGGCGGAGGAGCTGACCTTCGGCGGCCGCCTGGAATACTGCTGGAACCAGGCGATGGACTTCGTCCGCCTGGTGCGCCTGAGCCTCCAGATGCTCATCACCGGCGAGGCGGGCTTTTCCGATATGAGCGGCCCCGTGGGCATCGTCTCCACCATCACCACCGTGGGCGAGCAGTCCGAAAGCGCTGCGGCCGCCGCCGCCAATATCGCCTACCTGGCGGCCCTGATCGCCGTGAACCTGGCGGTGATGAACCTGCTGCCCCTGCCCGCCCTGGACGGCGGCAAGATCTTCTTCCTGGTGGTCAACGCCCTGTGTATGCTCACCATCCGCAAACAGATCCCCGCCAAATTTGAAAATTACGTCCACCTGGCCGGCTTCATCCTGCTGATGGGCCTGATGCTGGTCATCACCTTCCAGGACGTTCTGAAGCTGTTCCACTGAATCCCCTTTGCCTCAAAAGGGCGCCGCCCTTTTGAGGCAAATTATGCCATTTATCACACAATTACAGGAGGACAACACCATGAGCAAACAGATCCATGTGGGCGCCGTGGCCGTGGGCGGCGGCGCGCCGGTCAGCATCCAGTCCATGTGCAATACCCCCACCCAGGACGTGGAGCGCACCGTGTCCCAGATCCTCCGTCTGGAGCAGGCCGGGTGCCAGATCATCCGGGTGGCCGTGCCGGATATGGACGCCGCCCGGGCCATCGGCCCCATCCGCCGCCGCATCCACATCCCCCTGGTGGCGGACATCCACTTTGACTATCGCCTGGCCCTGGAGTGCGTCCGCCAGGGGGTGGACAAGATCCGCATCAACCCCGGCAACATCGGCTCCGCGGAAAAGGTCCGCGCCGTGGCCGACGCCTGCCGGGACCGGGGCATCCCCATCCGCATCGGCGTCAACGGCGGCTCCCTGGAGCGGGAGCTTCTGCAAAAATACGGCGGCGTCACCGCCCAGGCCCTGGTGGACAGCGCCCTGGGCCACGTCCGCCTGCTGAACGACTGCAATTTTGACGATATCTGCATCTCCGTCAAATGCTCCCACGTCCCGGTGAACATGGCCGCCTACCGCATGCTCCATGAGCAGACCCACTACCCCCTGCACCTGGGAGTCACCGAGGCCGGCACCCCCCGCCTGGGGGTGCTGAAATCCGCCATCGGCATCGGCGGCCTGCTGTGCCAGGGCATCGGCGACACCATCCGCGTCAGCCTCACGGCGGACCCGGAGGAGGAGGTCCGCGCCGCCCTGGACATCCTGTCCGCCGCCGGTCTGCGGAAAACCGGGCCCGACCTGATCTCCTGCCCCACCTGCGGCCGCACCCGGTACGACATGATCCCCATCGCCCGGGAGGTGGAGCGCCGCCTTCAGGGCTGCACCAAGCCCATCACCGTGGCGGTCATGGGCTGCGTGGTCAACGGCCCCGGCGAGGCCCGGGCCGCCGATGTGGGCATTGCCGGCGGCGACGGCGAGGGCCTGCTGTTCCGCCATGGCGAAATTCTGCGCAAGGTCCCCCAGGACAAGCTGGTGGACGCCCTGATGGACGAGATCGACAAGCTGTAAGGGAGGGTCCCGTATGTGCGATAAAATACCGTTTTTCACCTTTTTCGAGAGCTTTGTGCCGCCCCGGGACCTGGGCCTGCTGCTCCACGACGCCTGTGTGGTGGGCGGCAGCATGGACCGGGCGGAGCGCACCATGGAGCTGGAGCTCACCGCCTCCGCTCCCCTGCCGGAGGCCGCCGTCACCGCCCTGCGCCAGCTGCTGATGGACCAGTATCAGCTGCGCCAGCTGCGGCTCCACTTCCGCACCCCCCGGCCCGCAGAAGACAAGTCCGACGTCCTCATGGGCCGGGAGATCAAGGGCAAGCCCGTCCCCATCGACGGTCTGAACCCCAAGATGGGCGCCGTGGTGGTGGAGGGCAAGGTCTTTGCCGCCGAATGCTACGAGACCCGCAAGCCCGGTGTCTGGCGGCTGACCTTCGACATGACGGATTACCGGAATTCCGTCACCGTCACCAAGTACATGGAGGGCAAGGAGGCCCAGTCCATGCAGAACGCCGTGTCCCCGGGGATGTGGCTCCGGGTCCAGGGCAATGTGGAGCTGAGCCGGGACGGCAAGGACATTCAGCTGCGCCCCTTCCACATCATGAAGATCCCCCACAAGCCCCGGGAGGACACCGCCCCGGAGAAGCGGGTGGAGCTGCACCTCCACACCAAGATGTCCAACATGGACGCCCTGACGGACACCGCCTCCGTCATCAGGCAGGCCATCGCCTGGGGCCACCCGGCTATCGCCATCACCGACCACGGCGTGGCCCAGTCCTTCCCGGACGCCTGGCACACCGCCAAGGGCAAGATCAAGATCCTCTACGGCGTAGAGGGCTACTTTGTCAATAACCTGGACGACCGCATCGCCGTCCACGGTCCCCAGGACCAGGACTTCTCCGACGAGATCGTCTGCTTCGATATCGAGACCACCGGCCTGAAGGTGGACCGGGAGGCCATCACCGAGATCGGCGCCGTGGTGCTGAAGGACGGCCAGGTCACCGACCGGTTCCAGACCTTCGTGAACCCCGGCCGCCGCCTGACGCCGGAGATCATCGGCCTCACCGGCATCACCGACGCCATGCTTTCCGGCGCCCCCTCCCCCAAGGAGGCCCTGACGGCCTTTCTGGACTTTGTGGGCGGCCGCCCCCTGGCGGCCCACAACGCCGAGTTCGACATCAGCTTCATCCGGGCCGGCTGCCGCCGGGAGGGCATCCCCTTCGACCCCACCTATGTGGACTCCCTGATCCTGGCCCAGAATCTCCTGCCGGAGCTGCACAAGTTCAAGCTGGACATTGTGGCCGAGTATCTGGACCTGCCCGCCTTCAACCACCACCGGGCCTCCGACGATGCGGCCATGGTGGCCTATATGCTGATCCCGTTTTTCCAGAAGATGGAAAAGGAGCTGGGCATCCGCCGCCTCCAGGACATCAACCCCCAGATGCTGAAGCTGCGGCCCCGGGGCAGCAAGTCCAGCCGCTTCCCCAAGCACATCATCCTGCTGGCCAAGAACAAAATGGGCCTCAAGCACCTGTACCAGCTGATCTCCGCCTCCAACCTGCAATACTTCAAGCGGGTGCCCATCATCCCCAAAACCGAGCTGATGGCCCACCGGGAGGGCCTCATCGTCGGCTCCGCCTGCGAGGCCGGGGAGCTGTTCCAGGCGGTGAAGGACCACAAGGACTGGGCCGAGCTCAGGCGCATCGCGTCGTTTTACGACTATCTGGAAATTCAGCCCATCTGCAACAATATGTTCATGCTCCGCAACGGCGACGTTCAGTCGGAGGAGGAGCTGCGGGAGTTCAACCGCACCATCGTCCGCCTGGGCCAGGAGCTGAACAAGCCCGTCTGCGCCACCGGCGACGTCCACTTCCAGGAGCCGGAGGACGAGACGTACCGCCGTATCCTCCTGGCCAGCAAGAAGTTCCCCGATGCCGACGCGCCCCTGCCCATTTACTTCAAAACCACCACCGAGATGCTGGAGGAGTTCTCCTATCTGGGGGAGGAGCTGGCCCACCAGGTGGTCATCGACAACCCCCGCCACATCGCCGACCTGGTGGAGGAGATCGAGCTGCTGCCTCCGGGCCAGCTGTTCCCGCCCCGGCTGGAAAACTCCCAGGAGGACCTGAACCGCCTGGTCTGGGACAAGTGCCACGCCCTGTACGGCGACCAGCCTCCCCAGCTGGTGGTGGACCGGCTGAACGTGGAGCTGGGCAGCATCCTGGGGAAGTATGACGTGGTGTATATGTCCGCCCAGAAGCTGGTGCAGCGCAGTCTGGAAAACGGCTATCTGGTGGGCTCCCGTGGCTCCGTTGGCTCCTCTCTGGTGGCCTATATGTCCGGCATCACCGAAGTGAACTCCCTGCCGCCCCACTACCGTTGCCCCAACTGCCGCCATGTGAAATTTGTCACCGACGGCAGCTACGGCTGCGGGGCGGATATGCCCGACAAGGACTGCCCGGAGTGCGGCACGAAATACGTCAAGGACGGCTTCGACATCCCCTTTGAGACGTTCCTGGGCTACGGCGGCGGCAAGGTGCCGGATATCGACCTGAACTTCTCCGGCGAATACCAGGCCCGGGCCCACCGCCACGCCATCGAGATGTTCGGCCAGACCCAGGTGTTCCGGGCCGGCACCATCGGTACCCTGGCGGAGAAAACCGCCTTCGGCTTCGTCCGCAAATACCTGGACGAGCGGGGCCTCACCGCCGGCAATGCCGAGGTAAACCGCCTGACCCAGGGCTGCGTAGGCGTCCGCCGCACCACCGGCCAGCACCCCGGCGGCCTGGTGGTGGTCCCCGACGACATGGACGTGGAGGATTTCACCGCCGTCCAGCACCCCGCCGACGCCGAGGACGTCGACACCATCACCACCCATTTTGAATACCACTGCATGGAGGACAACCTTCTGAAGCTGGATATGCTGGGCCACGATGACCCCACCATGATCCGTATGCTGGAGGACCTCACCGGGGTCAACGCCCGGGCCATCCCCCTGGACGACCCGGACACCATGAGCATCTTCACCTCCTCCAGGGTCCTGGGCTTTGAAAACGACGAGCTGTTAGGCCCCACCGGGGCCGTGGCCATTCCGGAGTTCAACACCCGGTTCACCCGGGGCATGCTGGTGGATACCCAGCCCAAGGACTTCAACACCCTGGTGCGCCTGTCCGGCTTCTCCCACGGCACCGACGTGTGGCTGGGCAACGCCCGGGACCTGATCGTCAGCGGCACCGCCTCGGTTCTGGAAACCGTGGGCTGCCGCGACGACATCATGCTCTACCTGATCCACATGGGCCTGGACCCCAAGATGAGCTTCAAGATCATGGAGGCCGTCCGAAAGGGCAAGGTGAAAAAGGGCGGCTTCCAGGACGGGTGGGAGGACGCCATGCGGGCCCACGAGGTGCCGGAGTGGTACATTGAGTCCCTGGCCAAGATCGGCTACCTGTTCCCCAAGGCCCACGCCGTGGCCTATGTGATGATGGCCTTCCGCATCGCCTGGTTCAAGGTCCACCGCCCCCTGGCGTTTTACGCCACCTTCTTCACCGTCCGGGCCAAGGCGTTTGACGCGGAGTACTGCTGCGCCGGCATCGACGCCGTCAAGCGGAAGATCCGCGAGATCGAAAACAACAAGGACGCCACCGCCGTGGAGCAGAACCTGATGGTCACCCTGGAGGTGTGCTACGAGTTCTATCTCCGGGGCTTCCACTTCGACACCATCAACATCTACGAGTCCCAGGCCACCGCCTTCAAGATCACCGACAACGGCCTGCTGCCCCCCTTCATCTCCGTCCGGGGCCTGGGGGAGACCGCTGCCCAGGACACCGTGGAAAAGCGGAAGGGCAAGACCTTCATTTCCGTGGAAGAATTTTCCACCTGCTGCAGCAAGCTGTCCAAAACCCACATCGAGCAGCTGAAAGCCCTGGGCGCCTTCGCCGGTATGGCGGACACCAGCCAGATCACCCTGTTCGGATGACGGAGTGGCGCTTTGTGTGGTCCCATGGCGACGACCACGAGACGGGGCATGCCCTGTCCCGGGAGATGCTGGCTTTGTACCGGGACAAAAACCCCCAAAAACGGGACATCACGCCCTGTCCCGGGACAGTTTTTATCGGAAATAACGGTAAGCCAATGGTAAGTGACTGTTATTTCAATATCAGCCACAGCCACGGCCTGGTGTCCTGCGCCGTGTCGGATGTCCCCGTGGGCATCGACGTGGAGAAAATCCGTCCGGTTCCGCCCCGGCTGATGGGCATTTTATCGCCGCAGGAGCGGGAATCTGTGCGCTGTGACGCGGATTTTTTTCGGCTCTGGACCCTGAAAGAGGCGCTTATCAAGTGCCGCGGAGGCGTTTTGGGCCAAATCCGGCACGTTCACTTCGATTTGAGCGGTTCATCCATCATTTGCTCCGTCCCCGGCTATTCCTTCTCCCTGCTCCCGGCCCCGGCAGGCTACGCCGCCGCCCTCTGCTGGGAAAATATAGAAGAAGCAACAGAAAGGGAGAAACAAAAATGAGCATTTTTGACCGTATTTTTCAGAAAAAACAGAAGAAATCCAAACAAAAACGCGCAGAACCTCCCACGAACAACCCGGCTGTCCTCCTGGGCCGCCAGCTGGCAGACTCCCTGCGGGAGAAAATCCCCGATACCGCCGCCCTTCCGGAAATTCTCACTTATTTCGAGGAAATGTGCCGGATTCCCGTGGAAAATGTGGAAATTCAGGACGATTTGATTACCTGTATAACCGACCCCTTCGGCGAAGAACCGGAGTGGATTCACTTCGCTCTGACCCGCCAGTTCCCGGATGGGGAGGGCGGATTGGTGGAGATCCTGCTGGATATCGGATTTCCGGACGTGAAGGGCCGTCTCCAGCTTGAGGACGAGCTGTGCAGCGACGAGTTAGACGAAAGAGAGAATGTTTTCGACTACATTCGCCGATCTGTCGCCTATACAGCCCTGGCGGATACCCCGCCCACGGCCGTGGACATCACCTGCGAATGCACATAAAATCCAGTTAAAAATACGAAAATCATATAGTTTTCTGACAATTTCAGGCACTTCTACAATCATACAAGGGGCCAGGCTGACGCCTGGCCCCTTGTATGATTGTCCAAAAAGCCTCGCAGAGTTTGCCGCCCGCAGGCGGCAAATCAAATGCAATCCATTTTCGCCCGGGGCGTGTACCTGGGCGAAAATTCTTCTCATACTGATTCTTGATTAAAAATTTAATCAAGAATCCCGTGCGCCGGGCGCACGCACAGCGTGTGAAAACACGCTGTGACGTCTCATACAAAACCTGACGCACCTTCGGTGCTATAAAAGGCTTTTCAAGCTTTTTAACAGGTTTTGGTATAAGATTGTCCAGAAAGGGCGAGACCCTTTTGGATGGCCTTGGCTCCCCCCTTGGGGGAGCTGTCGGCGCAGTAACAGGCGGCGGGGCCCATGTGCCCTGCCGCAGGAAATGGGGCGATTCCTATAACCCGTTCGTAGGGCCCGCTGCGCTCAGCGGGCCGCGTCAACCCCGGCGGGTTTGGGCTGTACATAGAACCCGGCCCCTACGGGTGCTCTATCGGCGATTCTCTGCCGCGACAATCGAAGATTTTCCTGATACACCACCGTAGAGGCGGACGACTCTGTCCGCCTCTAAAATTTTACATAGATTTTACACACCCATTACAACGGATTTGACATACACCCTTTATACTGTCAATTGTCAAAAAGTTGGAATGAGGGAGTAAAGAATTATGACTATTTTCAATGCGCTGACGCTGGTGGGCGGACTGTGTCTGTTCCTGTTCGGCATGAACGTGATGGGCCAGGCCCTGGAACGCCGGGCCGGCGGCAAGCTGCGGACCCTGCTGGATAAGATGACCAGCCGGGTGTTCGTGGGCTTCCTGACGGGCCTGGGCATCACCGCCATTATCCAGAGCTCCTCCGCCACCACGGTGATGGTGGTGGGCTTCGTGAACTCGGGGCTGATGACCCTGCGCCAGGCCATCAACGTCATCATGGGCGCCAACGTGGGCACCACCGTCACCGCGTGGCTGCTGAGCCTGGCGGGCATCGACAGCGGCAGCGCCTGGGTGCAGCTGCTGAAGCCCTCGTCCTTTACCCCGGTGCTGGCCCTGATCGGCATCATCTTCTATATGTTCTGCAAGTCCGACAAGAAGAAGGACACCGGCACCATCCTGCTGGGCTTTGCCACCCTGATGTTCGGCATGGAGACCATGAGCGGGGCCGTGTCCGGCCTGAAGGACGTGCCGGAGTTCACCCAGCTGTTCCTGATGTTCCGCAATCCCATTCTGGGCGTGCTGGTGGGAGCGGTGCTGACGGGCATCATCCAGTCCTCCTCCGCCTCCGTGGGCATTCTGCAGGCCCTGTCCGTCACCGGCGGCGTCAGCTATGCCGCCGCCATTCCCATCATCATGGGCCAGAACATCGGCACCTGCGTCACGGCCATGCTGTCCTCCGTGGGCACCAACAAAAACGCCCACCGGGCCGCCGTGGTGCACCTGATGTTCAACGTCATCGGCGTGGTGGTGCTGCTGACCCTGTTCTGCATCGTCAAGGCCATTTTCGCCCCGGCGATCCTGGACCGGCCCGCCACCATGTACGGCATCGCCATCGCCCACTCGGTGTTCAACATCCTGTGCACCGCCATGCTGCTGCCTGCCGGAAGCCTGCTGGAAAAGCTGGCCATCCGGCTGGTGCCCGACGCCCAGCGCCGGGAGGAGACGTCCGAGCTGGACGCCCGCCTGCTGGCCACCCCTGCCCTGGCCCTGGGCCAGGCCCGGAACGTGGCCGGGGAGATGGCCGCCTGCGCCGTCCGCGCCCTGGAAAACGCCCTGACCTCCCTGACCGGCTACACCCCGGAGCTGGCCCGGTCCATCCGGGAGGACGAGGAGCGCTGCGACCACTATGAGGACATCATCGGCACCTATCTGGTGCAGTTGAGCAGCCGCTCCCTGTCGGACAGCGAGAGCCAGGAGTCCACGGAGCTGCTGAAAACCATCGGCGACTTCGAGCGCATCTCCGACCACGCCGTCAACGTGCTGGAGTCGGCGGAGGAGCTGCAGAGCAAGGGGCTGTCCTTCTCCCCGGCGGCCATGGCGGAGTATGAGACCCTGGCCCGGGCCATCCGGGAGATCCTGCACCTGTCCCTGGACAGCTTCCGCCAGAACGACGCCGCCCGGGCCGCCCGGGTGGAGCCCCTGGAGCAGGTCATCGACAAGCTGAAGGAGGAAATGCGCACCCGCCACATCCTCCGTATGCGGCAGGGACAGTGCAGCATCGAGGCGGGCTTCGTGTGGGCGGACCTGCTGACGGACCTGGAGCGCACCTCGGACCACTGCTCCAACATCGCGGGCTGCGTCATCGACGCCGCCCGCCACAACCTGAACCTTCACGAGACCCTCCGGGCCGCCCAGACCCAGGACCCGGACTTCGCGGGCCGCTTCCGGGACTATGCCCAGACCTACCGCCTGCCGGAGGGGGAGTAAGCTGAGACTGCAAAAACAGCCGTTTTCCCATGGAAAACGGCTGTTTTTTCGTGCCCCACGGCAAAATTCTGCCGTTATGGGCGGATATGCGTTGCCATTTGCCTGCGGATAAGTTATAATCATGTCATGAGAAGCGCGCTATGGGAGGGCGAAATGATGATCGATCAATTGGAAGAAAACCTCACCCTTGCGAATTACGCCGAACACATGGAGGAGATTAACCGGCTGGCCAGAAGCCGCGACGCGTCTTGCCGCATCCGGCTGGCAGACCTGCTCTGCGGGTTTCCCAATCCCCACGCGAAGAACACACTGCTTGCTCTGACGGAGGACGCCTCCTATCTGGTACAGACCAGCGCCATAGATTCCCTGTCCGCATTTCCGGGAGACGATACGCTGGCGGCGGCCATGCGGCTGTCCGCCTCGCGGCACCCGTTGGTGCGGGGATATGCCTATATCTGCGCGGGAATGGCGGGGCGTTCGTTGGGCGATGAGGAACGCGCAGGCCTGCGAAACCGGCTGTCTGCCATACGGGAAACCGATACATTCGCGAAAATCTGCCTGCTTGAGGGCCTGGTCCATCTGGGAGATGAAACGCCGGCGGCCGGGTTGATCCGTATGTTCGGCCGGTGCAATTACCGGAACCAATGTGCCATCCTGAACAGCCTGTCGGACGTGTATCCGGAAATCAGCCGCTCATCACAAGAGAGAATCCGGCGGTTCTGCCAGGAGCTTGCAGACAGGGATATGTGTGCGGCTGTCCAGGAGGCGTATGACCGGCTGATTCGTATCAGCAGGCGTCGCCTTTAAGCATCACTTTGATCAGGATGGGATAAATTGACAATGTATCATATATGGACGTTAGATAATTGGGAAAAGAACATAGATGTAACAAAAGAAGGCCATAGAAGCGGGCTGAGACTGCGGTTTGATAAAGGCACAGACGACGAGGTGCGGAGGGCCTGTAAGGAGTTCGCCGTATTTTTGAGGAAAGCATATTTCTTTCCGTTAAGAGTTACCGTTTACGTAAAAAATGCTGTTCGCCTCACTGCCATGGATGGAGAAAAAGTGACCGGTACCTTCTGGAGCACAGAGGATGATTATACAGTCGAGCCGTATATACGCATTGCCGCCGGCGACTATGACGACCTGTGCCGGAAATGGGGAAAGGACAACGCTCTGGCGGCGACATTAAGCACCATAGCGCATGAATTGACGCATTATTTTCAATGGATCAATTCCCTGCAGCTGACTCCGATCGGAGAGGAAAGACAGGCCGCCAGATATGCGGGGTATATTCTGGATGAATATGCGGAGACAAGGGAGCATCCATAAGAAGACGGTACGATTATTCCGGTCCGCCAATACCTATACGGGTGTTGGAGGACCGGATAGCTGTCAACTGTACAGACAGGGCCGGGGCATTCGCCCCGGCCCTGTCTGTATCACTTATGTATTGCTTATACCAAAACCTGTTAAAAAGCTTGAAAAGCTTTTTATAGCACCGAAGGTGCGTCAGGTTTTGTATGGGACGTCACAGCGTGCCCTTGCACGCTGTGCGTGCGCGCAGCGCACGGGATTCCTGATTAAATTTTTTAATCAGGAATCAGTATTAGAAGAAGAACTCCTTGATCTGGCCGTACAGCACCAGCAGCATGGCCAGGGGGGTAATGTACTTGATGCAGATCCTGAACCAGCCGTAGGCTCCGAATTTCTGCCCCTCACGGGTGGCCTCGGCGTGGACTACCTCGGGCCCGAGCTCCCAGCCGTACATAATGCTCATCAGCAGCGCGCCCAGAGGCATCAGAATGCCCTCGGCGATGCAGTCAAAGAAGTCCAGCCAGTCGGCGCTCCAGGTGGGCACCTCGTCGGAGGGATCCACACGCATGCCCAGAATGTCGGCCGGGGAGATACCGGCGTTGCCCAGAGCGTCCAGGCAGACGATGACGCACAGGATGCCGGCGCCGATGGCGCCGATGAGGGAGTAGAGCTTGCGCTTGTCGCCCTTGCCCTCGTCCCGGGCCTTATCCACAAAGTGGGCCACAACGGCCTCCAGCAGGGAGATGGAGGAGGAGACGGCGGCAAACACCACCAGCAGGTAGAACAGGATGCCGAAGATGGGGCCTGCAGCGCCCATGCGGTCGAACACGTTCTGCATGGTGACGAACAGCAGGGAGGGGCCGCCCAGCGTGCCGGTGGGGTCCAGGGCGAAACGGCCGGGGATCACGCACAGACCGGCCATCAGGGCCACCAGGGTATCCATCACCACGATGATGATGGCGTTTTTCTGCAGGTTCTCCTTCTTATCCAGATAGGAGCCGTAGGTGATCATGGCCGCCATGCCCAGGGACAGGGAGAAGAACATCTGGCCGCCTGCTGTGGATACTACAGAGAAGAAGTTAGGCGCTTCCTTGATGATGCCGTTGGCCAGAGCCCAGCCGGGGACAAACATATACTTCAGGCCCTCTGACGCGCCCTCCAGGGTGCAGGAACGGATGATGCAGATCACCAGCATCACGAACAGAGCGGGCATACCCACGGAGCAGACCTTTTCGATACCGCCGCCGACGCCGCCCATAACGATGATCATGGTCAGGGCCACGAAGATCAGACCGTAGATCACGGCCTCGCCCTGGTTGGCCATCAGGGCGCCGAACACACCGGCGCCGTCCAGGGTGCCGGTGCCGAAGCCGGCATGGAACAGGTTGCCCACGTTCAGGGTCACATACTTCAGGCAGTAGCCGCCCAGGGCGCAGTAGAAGCCCAGGATCAGGAACGCCGACAGAACGCCCAGCCAGCCCAGCCACTTGAACCTCTTGGACAGGACCTTGTAAGCGCCGATGGCGCCCCGGCCGGTCTTGCGGCCCAGGGCCAGCTCGCCCATCATAACGATGAAGCCGCAGCACGCCGCCAGGATCAGATAGATGATGAGGAATGTGAAGCCGCCGTTGGCGCCCATCTTATTGGGGAAGCCCCAGATGTTGCCCAGGCCGACGGCTGAGCCGATGGCCGCCATGAGGAATCCAAAATTGGACCCGAAGCCTTTTCTTTCTTCCATTGCTTTCTCTCCTTACTCATATGGATGTCCCGCTTTGTCCGGAAGGGGACTATGGTCACTTTACCATGTCTGTTTTTCTATGTAAAGCGATATAGCGGCTTCTTAACGCCGCCTTGTCAAGCGGTGTACTTTCCTTAATTGTTTTCTTATGGATTTACCCCCCTTTCCGACACTTGACGTTTCACCCCAGGCAAATTTACGGTCCCATTTTATGCGGAAGTTTGTGAATTATGTCACAAAAATCCAGTCAACTCAGCGGGCTTTGTGGGTATTCATACGGCGGTCGGGGGCGCTTTGTGCAAAATGCCCAGGTGCATCCGGAGCCGCCCGCTACGCAGGCGAAACTATTTCGTTAAAAGAAAAACAATGCGGCGGAGAGCGCCTCCACCGCACAAAAAAAGCCCCCGGGATCAGCCAATCTCAGGGGGTTACAGCTTGCCAAAAAAGCCTCGCAGAGTTTGCCGCCCGCAGGCGGCAAATAAAATGGAATCATTTTTTGCCGGGGCGGGGACCATGGACACCCTGGCGGATATCGCCGCCGCGGCGCTGCTGAAGCATTTTGTCACCCGGTTCGGGGAAATGCCCGTTATGACCACCGAAGCCATCGGCTATGGCATGGGAACCAAGGAGTTTGACGCCGCCAACTGCCTCCGGGCCTTCTGGGGGCAGTCCTCCGGCCAATGACCGCAAGCCAACAAGAGGGCCTCCGTTTTCGTTTTCGGAAACGGAGGCCCTCTTTATAAGATGAGGCGGAATATAATGGTCATTCCTGCTGCTTCTTCTCGTGCCGCCGGCAGACGGCCCGGTAGATCAGCAGTCCCACGCCGGACACCGCCAGGGTCACGGCGAAAACCAGGATGGCGAACTGATAGTCCTTCACCCCCAGGGCGCTGCCGCCGATGGTGGAGGTCAGCACCGAGGGCAGACGCCCCACGGTACACAGCAGCAGCCACTTGCCCCAGGACAGGTCCGTCAGCCCGGCGAAGTAGCACAGCAGGTCCTTGGGGGTGCCCGGCACGGTGAATATCAGCCAGAACAGGGCGTCCCGCTTGGGGGAGCTTTGCAGGAATTTCAGCTTCTCCAGCTTCTCCCGGGGGAAGAAGATCTCCACCAGCTCCCGGCTGAACCGCCGCACCAGGGCGAACACCGCCACGCTGCCCAGAAACGCCCCCAGCAGACACAGCACACTGCCCCGCAGGGCCCCGAAGGCATAGCCGCCGCTGATCTCCAGCGGCTCCCCGGGGATCACGGCCACCGCCACCTGCAAAAACACCATGCCCACATAGGCGGCCATGCCCAGCAGGCCGTGGCCGTCCACCCACTGGCGGAACTGCTCCGGCCGGGAGGCAAAGCGCACCAGGGGCCGGCCAATGAACCATCCCACCGCCGCCGACAGCAGCAGGAAGATGGCGATAGCCGCCCAGGCGATGAGCTTTTTCTGTTTATCCGTGAAAACGTGCTTGTCCATAAGAAACCTCGATCCGTTGATATGGACATTATACCACATTTTTCCGTCCGTTTTTGAACAGACCGTGAAATTATCCTTAAACTGTCCCCCGGAACCGGCCCGGGGCATTGAACGGACGCAGCATCCCCCGTCATACCCCTCCCGGGCCCGGCATATGCTGTTACAAACTCTGAAAAAGGACGGGATAGCCATGAGAAACGGGAGAGTGCGGGTATTTCTGCTGCGGCGGCGGGCGGTGGCGGCTGTGGGGGCCCTGGTGCTGGCGGGGGCCATCTTCTGGGCGGTGAGCTATCCCGCCGGGGCGCCTGCCTCCGCCGTGCAGCGGCAGCTGCCGATCTACAGCGTGGAGCGGGAACAGAAGATGTGCTCCGTCAGCTTCGACGCCGCCTGGGGTAGCGAGGACACCCAGGCCCTCATCGACATCCTGGCCCGGTACAACGTGAAGGCCACCTTCTTCTGCGTGGGGGACTGGGCGGAGAAGTACCCGGAGTCGGTGAAGGCCCTGCACGACGCGGGCCACGAGGTCATGAGCCACTCCAACCACCACGACCACTACAACACCCTCACCGCCCAGCAGATCGTGGAGGACGTCACCGCCAGCAACCAGCGCATCGCCGCCGCCACCGGCGTGACCCCCACCCTGATCCGCTGCCCCTACGGCGAGTATGACGACCATGTGATCTCCGCCATCCGCTCCATGGGCATGGAACCCATCCAGTGGGACGTGGACAGCCTGGATTGGAAGGACTATGACGCGGGCACCATCTGCAAGCGGGTGCGGGATAAGCTGGCCCCGGGGTCCATCGTGCTGTTCCACAACGCCGCCCTGCACACGCCGGAGGCCCTGCCCTCAGTGCTGGAGCACATGATCCGGGAGGGCTATACCGTGGTGCCCATCGGCCAGCTGATCTATTGGGAAAACTATACCATCGACCACACCGGCCGCCAGTTCCCGGCCCAGAGCGAATAGCCCCCGGCTCCCCCGGAAGGGGGAGCTTTTTCTCTGCCGGTGCAGAACATTTGTTTGAAAAAATCTGTTTACAGATAAAAATAATGGTGCTACAATAGAATACTGCGACAGAATACTGCATCCGGGAGGCGCTTATGGGAAAATTTAAGGTGGTATCGGAATACACCCCCAGCGGGGACCAGCCCCAGGCCATCGACACACTGGCCAGCGGCATTGAAAACGGCCTGCGGGATCAGGTGCTGCTGGGCGTTACCGGCAGCGGCAAGACCTATACCATGGCCAAGGTCATCGAACGGGTCCAGCGGCCCACCCTGGTGCTGGCCCACAACAAGACCCTGGCGGCCCAGCTGTGCGAGGAGTTCCGGGCCTTCTTCCCGGAAAACGCCGTGGAATACTTCGTGTCCTACTATGACTACTACCAGCCGGAGGCGTACATCCCCCACACGGACACCTTCATCGAGAAGGACGCCGCCATCAACGACGAGATCGAGCGCCTGCGCCACAGCGCCACCGCCGCCCTGTTTGAGCGGCGGGACGTGATCGTGGTGTCATCGGTGTCGTGCATCTATGGATTGGGGGACCCCATCGACTATGCCAACATGGTGATCTCCCTGCGCCAGGGGAAGGAGTACCCCCGGGACCAGCTGCTGCGCAAGCTGGTGGAGATCCGGTATGAACGCAACGACATTGCCTTCGACCGGAACATGTTCCGGGTCCGGGGGGACACGGTGGAGATCTATCCGGTGTACGCCAACGGATATGCCATCCGGGTGGAGTTCTTCGGCGACGAGATCGACCGCATTTCCGAGATCAACCCCGTCACCGGCCAGGCCCAGCGGGTGCTTCAGCACGTGGCCATCTATCCCGCCAGCCACTATGTCACCACCAAGGACAAGATGGAGCGGGCGGCAGCGGAGATCGAAAGGGAGCTGGCGGAGCGGAAAAAGTGGTTTGAGGATCATGGCAAGCTCATCGAGGCTCAGCGCATTGACCAGCGCACCCGGTATGACCTGGAGATGATGCGGGAGCTGGGCTACTGCACCGGTATCGAGAACTATTCCCGGGTGATCTCCGGCCGGGAGCCCGGCTCCCCGCCCACCACCCTGCTGGACTATTTCCCGGAGGACTTCCTGCTGTTTGTGGACGAGAGCCATGTGACCCTGCCCCAGGTCCGGGCCATGTACAACGGGGATCGGGCCCGGAAGGAGAGCCTGGTGGAGTACGGCTTCCGTCTGCCCTGTGCCTTCGACAACCGGCCCCTGAAATTCCCGGAGTTTGAGGAGCGGTATCATCAGGCGGTGTTTGTCTCCGCCACGCCGGGAGATTATGAGCGGGAGCACGCCGACCAGGTGGCCGAGCAGGTGATCCGGCCCACGGGTCTGCTGGACCCCCGGGTGGAGGTGCGGCCGGTGGAAGGCCAGATCGACGACCTGGTGGACGAGATCCGCCTGCGGATCGAGAGAAACGAGCGGACGCTGGTGACCACCCTGACCAAGCGCATGGCGGAGGACCTGACGAACCACATGAAGGGTCTGGGCCTGCGGGTGCGGTATATGCACTCCGACGTGGCCGCCATCCAGCGGATGGAGATCATCCGGGACCTGCGTCTGGGCGAATTTGACGTGCTGGTGGGCATCAACCTGCTGCGGGAGGGCCTGGACCTGCCGGAGGTGAGCCTGGTGGCCATTCTGGACGCCGACAAGGAGGGCTTCCTCCGCAGCGAAACCAGCCTGATCCAGACCATCGGCCGGGCGGCCCGGAACGCCCAGGGCCTGGTGATCCTGTACGCCGACACCGTCACCCCCTCCATGCGGGCGGCCATGGACGAGACCCAGCGCCGCCGGGAGAAGCAGGACGCCTATAACAAGGCCCACGGCATCGTTCCCCAGACCATCCGCAAGGACGTGCGCAAGGTGCTTGAAATCTCCAAGGACGCCCAGCAGGAGCAGCAGGCCGGCCGCCGCAAGCTGACGGATGCCGAGCGGGAGGCCACCATCCGCCGCCTGGAGAAGGAAATGAAAGAGGCCAGCAAGATGCTGGAGTTTGAATACGCCGCCCTGCTGCGCGATCAGATCATCGCCCTGCGGGGGGAGAAATGAGGATTCGCCATGCCCCACGTTCCCACCGTGGATATCCGCCGCCTGGGGGATATCCGCTTCGATACCCAGCTGGAAAAGGCCCTGGCCCCCAGCCCGGACTATGACGTGCAGCAGTGGCTGTTCGTCCCCAATGAATACACCGAGTACCGGTACATCCTGGGCACCCGGGGGAAAAAGCCCCTGATCTGCATCGGCATCAACCCCTCCACCGCCCGGCCCGGGGACCTGGACCCCACCCTGCAAAGCGTGGAGCGGGTGGCCCGGAACAACGGCTTCGACTCGTTTATCATGTTCAATGTCTACGCCCAGCGGGCCACATCCCCGGACGATATGGAGAGGACCTGCAACCCGGAGCTACACCGGGAGAACATGCGGGCCTTCGCCTATGCCCTGTCCCTGAATCCCCGGCCGGTGGTGTGGGCCGCCTGGGGGACCATCATCGAAAAGCGCCCCTACCTCTGGACCTGTCTGGAGGATATGATCGCCCTGGGCCGGGAATACGGCGCCCAATGGGTCACCTGCGGCCGCCGCTCCAAGGCCGGGCATCCCCACCACCCCCTGTACCTGCGGGCGGACTCCGTCACGGAGCCCTTCGACCCGGAGGCATACGTCCTGGCCCAGCAGGCCCGGGCCGCCGCGGCTCCCCGGGGCCGCCGGAAGCGGGTATGAGGAGAGGCCATGGAAAAAAACCGGCTTGACCTCAGCGCGTTTGACCTGAAGCTGCTGGCCATGGCCGCCATGCTGGCGGACCACATCGGCTATCTGTTTTTTCCCCAGGTCCTCTGGATGCGGTGCGTGGGGCGGCTGGCCTTCCCCATCTTCGCCTTTCAGGTGGCCGAGGGATGGTACAGGACTCACGACCGCCGGAGGTATTTTCTGCGGCTGGCCCTGTGCGGCCTGCTGTCGGAGATTCCCTTCGACCTGGCCATAAGCGGCCAACCGATAGACCCCGGGTACCAGAACGTCCTTTGGACCTTCTGCATCGCGGCGGCGGCCCTTTGGGCCATGGAGGCCCTGCAGCGGCGGCTGCAGATCCCCCTGCCGCTGGCGGCTCTGTGCGCCGGTGCGGCGGGCTATCTGCTGGGGGAGGCGCTGCAATCCGACTATTTCGGCCCCGGGGTGCTGACGGTGCTGGTGTTCGCCCTGTGCCGCCAATGGCATATAGGGCGGCTTCCGGAGCTGGCGGCCATGCTGGTGATCAACGGCTGGCTGCTGCCCAGCGCCGATATGACCCTCTGGGGCGTCACCCTGCCGGTGGAGCTGCTGGCCACGGCGGCCCTGCTCCCCATCTGGCTGTACCGGGGCCGTCAGGGCCCCCACGGCCCCTGGCTCCGGTGGGTATGGTACGGCTTTTACCCGGCCCACCTGCTGGTGCTGTGGCTGATTTATACCAAAACCTGTTAAAAAGCTTGAAAAGCTTTTTATAGCACCGAAGGTGCGTCAGGTTTTGTATGAGACGTCACAGCGTGTTTCCACACGCTGTGTGTGCGCGCAGCGCACAGGATTCTTGATTCATTTTTTTGAATCAAGAATCAGTATTATAGAATCATTTGATAAGATAAGGAGGCACACAATGGCCAAGAAGGAAGAAAAAACCAACGTCATGCGGACGCTGGACCAGAAGAAGATCGCCTATATCCCCCACGCCTATGACCCCGACGGCCCCATCGACGGGGTGTCCGTGGCCCGGACCCTGGGCCAGGACCCGGCCTGCGTGTTCAAGACCCTGGTGACCCGGGGGGCCAGCGGCGGCTATTACGTTTTCGACATCCCGGCAGCAGAGAGCCTGGACCTGAAAAAGGCCGCCCGGGCGGTGGGGGAGAAGTCCGTGGCCATGCTGCCCCAGAAGGAACTGCTGCCCCTGACCGGCTATGTCCACGGCGGGTGCAGTCCCGTGGGCATGAAAAAACCATTCCCCACGGTGTTCCACCGGACGGCGGCAGACCTTCCCACCATCATGGTGTCGGCGGGCCGCATCGGCCGCCAGGTCCAGTGCGACCCCAAGGACCTGCTGGCCCTGCTGGGGGCCAAAACGGCGGATATTATCGTGGAATGAGGACAAATCACCATGCAGGATCATATTTTCATCAAAGGCGCCCGGGAGAATAACCTGAAAAACATCGACGTCACCATCCCCCGGGACAAGCTGGTGGTGCTGACGGGGCTGTCCGGGTCCGGGAAATCCTCCCTGGCCTTCGACACCATCTATGCCGAGGGCCAGCGCCGGTATGTGGAGAGTCTGTCCAGCTATGCCCGGATGTTCCTGGGCCAGATGGACAAGCCCGACGTGGACTATATCGACGGCCTGTCCCCGGCCATCTCCATCGACCAGAAGACCACCAGCAAGAACCCCCGCTCCACCGTGGGCACGGTGACGGAGATCTACGACTATCTGCGCCTGCTGTGGGCCCGGGTGGGCACCCCCCACTGCCCCAAGTGCGGTAAGGAGATCCGCCAGCAGACCATCGACCAGATCATCGACCAGATCATGGCCCTGCCGGAGGGCACCCGCATCCAGGTGCTGGCCCCGGTGGTCCGGGGCCGCAAGGGTGAGCACGCCAAGGTGCTGGAGGACGCCCGCCGCTCCGGCTATGTCCGGGTCCGGGCCGACGGGAACCTCTATGACCTGTCCGAGGACATTCCCCTGGAGAAGAACAAGAAGCACAACATCGAGATCGTGGTGGACCGTCTGATCGTCCGCCCCGACGGGGCCCAGCGGCTGACGGATTCCGTGGAGACCGCCTCCCACCTGTCCGGCGGCATCGTCGTGGTGAACCTGGTGCGGGAGGGGCAGGACCTGACCTTTTCCCAGAATTACGCCTGCGACGACTGCGGCATCAGCATCGAGGAGCTGACGCCCCGGATGTTCTCCTTCAACAACCCCTTCGGGGCCTGCCCCACCTGCACGGGTCTGGGCATGCAGCTGAAGGCGGACCCGGCGCTGATCATCCCCGACGACCGGCTGTCCATCTTAGACGGGGCCATCGTGGCCCCGGGGTGGAACTCCATCCGCTCCGACGGCATCAGCCGCATGTATTTCGAGGCCCTGGCCAAGGCCTATCACTTCTCCCTGCAAACCCCGGTGGCCCAGCTGCCGGAGGAGGTGCGGGACGTCATCCTCTACGGCACCAAGGGCCAGAAGCTGGAGCTGCACTATGACCAGCCCCGGGGCCGGGGCACCCTGTATCAGCCCTTCGAGGGCGTCGCCAACAACCTGGAGCGCCGGTATCAGGAGACCCAGTCCGACGCCAGCAAGCGGGAGATCGAGGAGTTCATGACCCAGTGCCCCTGCCCGGCGTGCAAGGGCCGCCGTCTGCGGCCCGAGGCCCTGGCGGTGACGGTGGGGGGGCTGTCCATTATGGAGGCCACGGAGCTGCCGGTGGACCGGGAGCTGGAATTCTTCAACGCCCTGACCCTGACCCCCACCCAGCAGCTCATCGCCGCCCAGATTCTCAAAGAGATCCGCTCCCGGCTGGGCTTCCTGCAATCCGTGGGCCTGAGCTACCTGACCCTGTCCCGGTCCAGCGGCACCCTGTCCGGCGGCGAGAGCCAGCGCATCCGCCTGGCCACCCAGATCGGCAGCAGCCTCATGGGGGTGCTGTATATCCTGGACGAGCCGTCCATCGGCCTGCACCAGCGGGACAACGACAAGCTGCTGGCCACCCTGAAGCGGCTGCGGGACCTGGGCAACACCCTGATCGTGGTGGAGCATGACGAGGACACCATGCGCGCTGCCGACTACCTCATTGACATCGGTCCCGGGGCCGGGGCCCATGGCGGACAGGTTATGGCCGCCGGCACGCCGGAGGAGGTCATGGCCAACCCCAACAGCCTCACCGGCCAGTATTTAAGCGGCAAAAAGTTCATCCCCGTGCCGGAGAGCCGCCGCCCGGGCAGCGGAGCATACCTCACCGTCCGGGGCGCGGCGGAAAACAACCTGCGCCACATCGACGTGTCCGTCCCCCTGGGGACCTTCACCTGCGTCACCGGCGTGTCCGGCTCCGGCAAGTCCTCCCTGGTCAACGAGATCATCTTCAAGCGCCTGGGGGCGGACCTGAACCGCATGAAGGTCCGGCCCGGCAGGCATGACGCCCTGGAGGGGGAGGAGCATCTGGACAAGGTGGTGGGCATCGACCAGAGCCCCATCGGCCGCACGCCGCGCTCCAACCCGGCCACCTACACCGGCGTGTTCACCGATATCCGGGGGGTGTTTGCCCAGACCCAGGAGGCCAAGGCCCGGGGCTACGGCCCGGGGCGGTTCTCCTTCAACACCAAGGGCGGCCGGTGCGAGGCCTGCTGCGGCGACGGTATGCTGAAGATTGAGATGCACTTCCTGTCCGACGTATATGTCCCCTGCGAGGTGTGCCGCGGCAAGCGCTATAACCGGGAGACCCTGGAGGTGCGCTACAAGGGCAAGAGCATCGCCGACGTGCTGGACATGACGGCGGAGGAGGCCCTGGAGTTCTTCGCCCCGGTGCCGAAAATCGCCGAAAAGCTCCGCACCCTGTGCGACGTGGGCCTGGGCTATGTGAAGCTGGGCCAGTCCTCCACCACCCTGTCCGGCGGCGAGGCCCAGCGGGTGAAGCTGGCCACGGAGCTGTCCCGCCGGGCCACGGGCCGCACCTTCTATATCCTGGACGAGCCCACCACGGGCCTGCACTCCGACGATGTGAAGAAGCTGCTGGAGGTGCTGCAGCGGCTGGTGGACGCCGGGAACACGGTGCTGGTCATCGAGCACAACCTGGATGTGATCAAGTCCGCCGACTGGCTCATCGACCTGGGGCCGGAGGGCGGTTCCGGCGGCGGTACCCTGGTCTGCACCGGAACGCCGGAGACCGTGGCCGCCTGCCCGGCGTCCTACACCGGGCAGTACCTGAAAAAATACCTGCAATAAACATCAAGGCCCCCGGCTTTCGCCGGGGGCCTTGGGTGCTTATTGGGGAGAGACTTACTCGGCCTCGGCCAGAGCCTTGGCCTCGGCAATGGCCTTCTCCTGGGCCGCAGCGGGGCAATCCTCGTAGCGGACGAAGTTGAAGGTGAAGGTGCCGCGGGACTGGGTCATGGAGCGCAGGTCGATGGCATAGCTCATCATCTCGGCCATGGGGACCTCGGCCTCCAGCACCTGCTCGCCGTCGCCGGTGGGGTTCATACCCATGACGCGGCCCCGGCGCTTGTTCAGGTCGCCCATCACGTCGCCCAGGTAGCTGTCGGGAATGGTGACCTTCAGCTCGCCGATGGGCTCCATCAGCACGGGCTTGGCCTCGGGCAGAGCGGCCTTGAAGGCCAGGTTGGCGGCCAGCTTGAAGGCGATTTCGGAGGAGTCCACCGGGTGATAGGAGCCGTCCACCAGGGTGGCCTTCAGGAACACCACGGGATAGCCCGCCAGCACGCCGTGCTGGCAGCTCTCGCGCAGGCCCTTTTCAACGGCGGGGAAGTAGTTCTTGGGCACGGAGCCGCCGAACACGTTCTCCTCGAAGATCATATCCTCCTGCTCGGTCTGGGGCTCGAAAATGATATGGACATCGCCGAACTGGCCGCTGCCGCCGGTCTGCTTCTTATAACGGCCCTGCTTGCGGACGGTGGAGCGGATCTTCTCGCGGTAGGCGACCCGGGGGGCGGACAGCTCAGCGTCCACGCCGAAGCGGCTCTTCAGCTTGGCGCACAGCACGTCGATCTGGATATCGCCGGCGCCGGAGATGACGGTCTGGTGAGTCTCGGCATTGTTGACCACGTGGAAGGTGGGATCCTCCTCGTTGAGCTTGTTCAGGCCGGTACCCAGCTTCTCAATCTCCTGCTTGGTCTTGGGGGAGATGGCGCGGCTGTAGCAGGGCTGGGCATAGTCCATGCCGTGGAGGCGGACGATGTTCTTGGCGTCGCACAGGGTGTCGCCGGTCTTGACCTTGTCCATCTTGCCGATGGCGCCGATGTCGCCGCAGCAGATCTCCTTGGTCTCCTCGCCCTTCTTGCCCTTCATGACATACAGGCGGCCCAGCTTCTCGGTGTTGCCGGTGGTGGGGTTATACAGGGCCATGTCGCCGGTGACCTTGCCGCGGATGACCTTGATCATGGAATACTTGCCGTACTGGTCGGAGATGGTCTTGAAGACGATGGCGGCGGTGGGGCCGTTGGGATCGAAGGCCACCTGGATGTCGTTGCCGTCGTCATCCTGAGCGGCCTCGGCGGGCATATCGGTGGCCACGGGAGCCAGGTCCACGATGGTCTGCAGCAGCATCTCCACGCCCAGACCGGTGTTGGCGGAGCCGCACAGCACGGGGCAGACGCTGCCGTCCCGGACGCCGATCTTCAGGCCCTTGGCCATATCCTGGGCGGACAGCTCCATGGTGTCGAAGAACTTCTCCATCAGCTCCTCGTCGGCGCCGGCGGCGGCCTCCATCAGCTCGGCGCGCAGGGCCTCCACCTCGTCGGCCATGTCGGCGGGGATGGCGCAGGCAGCGGCCTTGCCGCCCTTGACCTCATAGGCGGTGTTGTGCAACAGGTCCACAATGGCGGTGACCTTCTTGTTGCCGTCGATGACCGGGGCAACGATGGGGGCGATGGCCTGGCCGAACTTGCCCTTCAGGGCGTCCAGGCAGGACTGGTAGTCGCTGTTGTCCTCGTCGGTGCGGTTGATGAAGATCATCCGGGGCTTCTTGCCCAGCATCTTCCAGGAGCGCTCCATGCCCACGGACAGGCCGTCCTTGGCGGCGCCCACCAGCACGGCGCACTCGGCGGCGCGGATGGCGGACAGAGCCTCGCCGGAGAAGTCGAAGTTGCCGGGGGCGTCCATCACGTTGATCTTCACGCCCTTATAATTCACGGGAGCAAAGGCCAGGGAAATGGAAATCTGGCGCTTGATCTCCTCGGCGTCATAGTCGCAGGTGGTGTTGCCGTCGGCGGTGCGGCCCAGGCGGTCGGTGCCCTTGGTCATAAAGAGCATCTGCTCGGCCAGAGAGGTCTTGCCGGAGCCGCCGTGGCCCAGCAGGGCGATGTTGCGGATGTCGTTGGCAGTCATAATGGTTGTTCTCCCTTCGTTTTCTGTGCAAGCGCGGCTTTTCCCGCCGCGCATTCGTTCAACATATGGATTATATAATATTTTGCCGGTTCTGACAACTATATTTTTAGGGATTTTCAGCAAAATTTCCGGAAAACCTCCCTGGACGGGGGAGAATCACCGCTCCAGCAGCCCCGGCAGCAGGTGCAGGGCCTTCTCAAACTCCACCCCGTACCAGGGGGCGTTGGGGTCCCGCTGGGTGGCCTGAATACAGGCCAGGGTGAAATCCGCCGCCAGGCGCAGGGCGTCGGGCAGCCCCTTGCCCCGGACCATGGCCCCGGCGCAGGCGGCGGAGAAGATGTCGCCGGTGCCGTGGAAGTGGTCGTGGACCCGGGGGGTGTGGTACTGGAAAATGCCGCCGCTTTCCGGGTCCAGGGCCATGACCCCCAGACGGTCCGGCCCGAAGGGCACCCCGGTGAGCACCGGACAGCGGGGCCCCAGGTCCCCCACCCGCCGCAGCAGGTCCCGCCACCAGGACAGGTCCTCCGTCTCCCGGTAGGGGGTGTCCGTCAGCAGGCAGGCCTCCGTCACGTTGGGCACCGCCACATGGGCCCGGCTTACCACCCGGCGCATATACGCCGGAAAGTCCGGGCCGAAGCCGCTGTACAGCCGTCCGCCGTCGGCCATGGCCGGGTCCACGAACAGCAGGGTGTCCGGCCCTGCCAGCAGGTCGAAAAAGTCGCAGACCTCCTCCGTCTGCCGGGGGGAGGCCAGATAGCCGGTGCAGATGGCGTCCAGGGTCACGTTCTGGCTTTTCCAGTGGCGGGCGATGGGCAGCAGCTGGTCCGACAGGTCCCGGCTGATGAAGCCGGGGAACATGGTGTGGGTGCTGAGCACCGCCGTGGGTACGATGGCGCACTCCACCGCCATGGCGGAGATCACCGGCAGCGCCACCGTCAGCGAGCAGCGGCCCAGACACGAGATATCCTGGATACTGGCAATACGTTTCATGCGGGGGTCCTCCGTGTGTACGATTCCCTATCAGTGTAGCACATCCGGCGGCTCCGGGCAAGGGGCGCAGTCCGCAAAAAAACTGCGGCCCCGGCAGGGGCCGCAGAGCGGTTTTTGGAAAGGGGTTACTGCTTCGTCCACTGGATGGGCAGCTCTACATGGAGGTCGTCCAGATTATCAAAGAGCTCATAGCTGCCGCCGGTCCACTGCATGGTGCCGCCGGACAGGGTATACTCGGCGCAGCTGTCGTCGCTGAAGGTGTCCGCCTTATCGCTGAGGTACAGCTTGCCCTTGGCCGCCCGGTAATAGCCGGACTCATTTTCGTCCGCCAGGCCGTCCATCATCTGGTCCACGTCTATCAGGGCGTCCATCATCTGCTGCACGTACTCCTCCACGGTGACGCCCTCGGCCGCCATGGCCTCGTCAATGTCGGCCCGGTTCATGCCCTGATCCTCCAGCTGCTGATAGATCATCTCCACCGCCGCAGGGATCAGCGAGTCAATGTAGGTCTGGAGGGAGGTTTTCAGGGCGTCCCGATCCACGTTCAGCGTATAAGTGCCGTCCTCGTTCAGCTTCAGCACAAACACCATCTCCATGGTGGCGTCCGTGGACAGGTCCATCCCGGCCCCCTGGTTGACGCCCTCCTGGAACATCTCCGTGATGTCGCAGTTCCATTTCCAGGTGCCCGCCACCTTGGCGTTGTCGTCGCCGCTGCACGCCGTCAGGCTCAGGGCCATCATCAGTGTCAGCAGCACAGCAATGATGCGTTTCATACTCTTTCTCCTTTGTTCATCATTCTTCCTGGCCGTTCAGGCCGTGTTCAGTTTACACAATTTTAACCGCCCTGTCAACCGCAATTTCTGCTCTCTCCGTCAGAATCCGAAAAATCCCGGGGAGAACGGCCCTCTATTGGAAGAATCTGCCGGAAAAGCTAAATTACCTATTGACTTGGTAGTTAATTTCGGTTATACTCCAATTACAAACCAAACCGATAGGTAATTCAAGCCTGAAACAGGGAGGAATATACAAATGACTGTTTACGCAGATAATGCGGCCACCACCAGGATGAGCCGGACGGCCCTGGACGCCATGCTCCCCGCCATGGAGGAGAACTACGGCAACCCCTCCAGCCTGCACAGCGTGGGCCAGCGGGCGGCGGAGCTGCTGATGAAGAGCCGCGAGACCGTGGCCCGGTGCCTGAACTGCCAGCCCCGTGAGATCATCTTCACCTCCGGCGGCAGCGAGGCCGACAACCAGGCCCTGCTTTCCGCCGCCGCCATCGGCCGCCGCAAGGGCAAGATGCACATCATCTCCACCGCCTTCGAGCACCACGCCATTCTCCACACCCTGAAGAAGCTGGAGAAGGAGGGCTTCCAGGTGGAGCTGCTGCCGGTCCACGAAAACGGCATGGTCTCCGCCCGGCAGGTGGCCGGCGCCATCCGGGAGGACACCTGCCTGGTGACCGTCATGTTCGCCAACAACGAGATCGGCAGTATCCTGCCCATTGAGGAGATCGGCGCCGTGTGCCGGGAAAAGGGCGTTCTGTTCCACACCGACGCCGTTCAGGCGGCGGGTCACCTGCCCATCGACGTCCAGGCCCAGCACATTGATATGCTGAGCCTCTCCGGCCATAAGTTCCACGGCCCCAAGGGCGTGGGTGCCCTGTACGTCCGGGGCGGCATCCCCCTGGTGAACGTCATCGAGGGCGGCGCCCAGGAGCGGGGCAAGCGGGCCGGTACGGAGAATGTCCCCGGCATCGCCGGCATGGCCGCCGCTCTGGAGGAGGCCTGCGCCCACATGGAGGAAAACCGCGTGAAGGTCACGGCCCTGCGGGACCGGCTGATCCAGGGCCTGTCCAAGATTCCCCACAGCGCCGTCAACGGCGACCTGGAGCACCGTCTGCCCGGCAACGTGAACTTCTGCTTCGAGGGCATCGAGGGCGAGTCCCTGCTTCTGCTGCTGGACGCCGCTGGTATCTGCGCCTCCTCCGGCTCCGCCTGCACCTCCGGCTCCCTGGACCCCAGCCATGTGCTGCTGGCCATCGGCCGGCCCCACGAGGTGGCCCACGGCTCCCTGCGGCTGAGCCTGTGCGAGTGGAACACCCAGGAGGAGGTGGACCACATCCTGCGGGAGGTCCCCCGGGTGGTGGAGTACCTGCGGTCCATGTCCCCGGTGTGGAAGGACCTGGAATCCGGTAAGAAAGCATTCATGCTGTGACAACGAAAGGAGCGTTTTGAATATGGCACTGTACAGCGATATCGTGATGGATCATTTCATGCACCCCCGCAACGTGGGTGAGATCGAAAACCCCGACGGCGTGGGCCAGGTGGGCAACGCCAAGTGCGGCGACATTATGAAGATGTACCTGAAAATCCGGGACAACGTCATCCAGGACGTGAAGTTCGAGACCTTCGGCTGCGGCAGCGCCATCGCCTCGTCCTCCATGGCCACCGAGATGATCAAGGGCAAGACCATCGACGAGGCCCTGGCCGTTACCAACCGCCAGGTGGTGGACGCCCTGGGCGGCCTGCCCGCCCACAAGCTCCACTGCTCCGTGCTGGCGGAGGAGTCCATCAAGTCCGCCATCAAGGACTACTATGACCGCCACGGCATCGAGTATGACCACAGCAGGTTCCCGGAGGACTGCGGCTCCTGCGAAAGCTGCCGGATGGTGTAACATGGTCATTTCCAGCAAGGGCCGCTATGCCCTGCGGGTGATGGTGGACCTGGCGGAGCACGGCGGCGACGGCTACGTCTCCATGCGGGACGTGGCCCGGCGTCAGGAGATTTCCGACAAATACGCCGGCCAGATCATGACCCTGCTGAGCCGGGCGGGACTGGTGGACGGCGTCACCGGCAAGGGCGGCGGCTATCGCCTGACCCGCCAGCCGCAGGAGTACCCCCTGGGGGAGATTCTCCGCCTGACGGAGGGCTCCCTGGCCCCGGTGGCCTGCCTGGAGGAGGGGGCCCACCCCTGCGGCCGGGCCTCCCGCTGCCGGACCCTGCCGGTGTGGAACCGCCTGGGCCAGCTCATCGGCGACTATCTGGACAGCGTGACCCTGCGGGACCTTCTGATACCACAGGAATCCCAAGAATAACCCCCGCCGCAACCTGAGGTTTCCTGCCGTTTTCCGGGGAAATGCCCCGGCGCAACCTGAGGTTGGTGGATTTTATCTCCGGCGGGGCGTACAATGGGACCGTACAGACGGGGCATCCCCCGAAAAAAGGAGGCACGCGCCATGTTCGACAGCTTTTTCTCCGGCGACGGATTCATTTCCATCTTCTTCCTGCTTTTCATCGTGGCCTTTGCGGCGATCCTGGGCATGATCCTGGTGACGTTCGTCCGGGAGCTGTCCCAGCGGAACAGGAACAACCACTCCCCCCGGCTGACGGTGGAGGCCGCAGTGGTGGCCAAGCGCCAGAGCTTCTCCTCCCACCGCAGCGGCGATGAGCTGCACACCACCGCCTCCACCCGGTATTTCGCCACCTTCCAGGTGGAAAGCGGCGACCGCATGGAGCTGCAGATGAGCGGCCAGGACTACGGTATGCTGGTGGAGGGGGACCGGGGCCGCCTGACCTTCCAGGGGACCCGGTATCTGGACTTTCAGCGGATGTGATATAAAGGAGGACACGCCATGGCAACGATACACTGCAAGGCCTGCGGAAAGAGCTATAACTACGAGAAAAACGGCTGCTGCCCGGAGTGCGGGGCCTATAACCGCCCGCCCCGGCGGGAGCAGGTGTATGCCGACGGCACCGTCCACCATCTGGACGGCTCCTCCCGCCGCCCGGTGCCCAATGGGGACAAGGTCTGCTACGAGCGGAAGGAGAACCACCAGAAGAAGGTCTGCTTCGAGGACCAGGCCCGCCAGGCCCGGGAAAAGCTGAATAACCTCAGCGGCCCGGCCCGCCAGGTGAGCCTGGTGGGGGTGCTGGTGGCGGGGCTGATCATCCTGTCCCTGGTCAGCTCCATCGTCTCCAGCTGCCAGGCCCGCCACACGGATTATCCCGTCGACCCGGTCACCCCCGCCACCCAGGAACCGGCGGTGTCCCAGGACTGGCTGTGGTGGAGTGACTGGCAGGGAGGCCGGGTGGGCCTGTTGGGCGCGTCCTATGAGGACGGCACCCTTCAGGTGGAGCTGGAGATCCAACGGGACCCCGGAGACGTGCTGCTGGACGACTTCTGGCTTTACTGCGTGGACGAGGACGGCCAGGAGCTGACCCGGGCGGTCAGCGACGCCAGCTGCCAGGAGCAGTACTGGACTCTGCATTTTGACCTGTCCGCCGACTGGTACGACAACCTTCAGTATGTGGAGCTGCAGCTGCTGGCCCCGGACGGAACCCAGGATGGTTTTCTCCTTCTGTTGTACCAGGGCGATGGCGCTCTGGCAGGCTGAAGGGCCTGACCCGGCCCGCTGAGGGCAGCGGGCCGGACACCCTCGGCTCTCCCTTCGGGAGAGCTGAGACTGTTAAAAAAGCCTCGCAGAGTTTGCCGCCCGCAGGCGGCAAATCAAATGTGATCCGTTTTTTGCGGCGGCGTGTACGTCGCAAAAAACACTTCTCAGTCTGCAAG
>OMAM01000197.1_pt1 | contig 39430 bp, 36 predicted proteins | sample 1644621 | NCBI WGS metagenome assembly OMAM01 (sample SAMEA103958120, study PRJEB25191) | human gut metagenome | biome: human-associated habitat [ENVO:00009003]; feature: intestine environment [ENVO:2100002]; material: feces | place: Germany | collected 2013/2015 | reverse complement strand
ACAAAATGAAAGTTAATCAAAAGGGAATGGACGCCCTTCATCGTCCATCATTTTTTCAGTCGCTCAACTCTAAAATGAGCTGTCCGATCAATGATCTTCCTCAGATCGAATCTTACATCACCCGGGATACTTCTATCAAGGGCTTTACCGAGGCCTACAGAAAGCGCTTGGCTATCGGAAAGAAATGTGCGGATGAACTGAAAGCGCTGACTCCGGGTATCTCCATCGCCGTGGAATTTGACGGCAAAGGCAGAGAGATTGACAACATCAAGGGGGCTACTGGCTTGGGACTCATTGACATCGATGGGCTGGATGAGCAGGAATTGGAGGCGGTCTTCAGTAAAGCTTCTCTTGCCAGCTACTCCTGCTGCATCTACCGCACCATCAGCGGTCATGGTTTGCGCATCTTCTTCAAATACAAAAGACCGGATGACTGCAAGCTGTCGATGATCGACCTCTACGACTTGTCTCTTAACAAGGCTATCAACTTCTACGAGATGCTCTTGGGGAAGGAGGCTGACAGGAAGTGTACTGACTTCACCCGCCTTTCGGGGTTGGCTCATGACGAGAAGGCGTTCTTCAACTGGGATGCTGCTCCCATCTGTATCTCTGACGGGAATATCCACAACTTTGAACTGAAGAACACAAAGCCTACTCCACCTCACGACGCCGCTGCTGTCAAGAGAACCAGAAAACCGGGTGGCGGCAGAAAGAAAGCATCGAGCATCTGCCAAAAACCTACCATGGCCTTGGTGGCTCCTCATGTAGAGAATCTCATGAAGCAGTGGGGATTGGCATTTGAAAGTGGCAGTCACAATGATTACGTCAACCGATTTGCCTGGACCTGCAATCTCTACGGCATCCAGAAGGAGGAGGTGATAGTCTATGCCCAGGAGCATTTCTGCGGCGACTATGCCCCAGCCATCAGCGTGATCAACTCCTGCTATAAGCATGGCACCAGCCGCTTCGGTTCCTGGACTTTCTATACCAAGGATCAGGATCTGCCAGCCCGCCCTACCATCCGTTTCATCAAACAGTGGCTGCTCTCCCGTCTGGAATTCCGCCGCAACAAGATGACATCCAAGATTGAAATCCGCAATCTCCTCGTAGAAAACGCCAAATACAAGAAGTGGACCAACTTGGAGGATACCATCAAGAACTCTATCTGGGTGGAGATGAACGAATCTAACATGGACGTTTCTATGAAAAAGTTGGAGGCTATCATCGACAGTGATTTCAGCATGGATTTTGATCCGTTGGAAGAGTACCTGAAAGGCTTAGCACCTTGGGACGGTGAGCATGACTACATCGGCGAACTGGCTGACCGCATCACCATCGAAGAGTTACCGGGTTACTTCCACGACCAGAAGCAGTTCCGCTATTTCTTCAAGAAATGGTTTGTCGGCATGGTTGTGGGTTGGGTGAATCCTACTGTGATAAACCAGACCATCCTCATCTTGGTGGGCAAAGGTGGTATCTACAAGACCACTTTCTTCAACTATCTGCTGCCGCCAGTTCTCAGAGCATACTTCCTCAACGATTCTTCTGCCAACTACATGGACAAGGATTTCCTTGAGGCGTTCTTCAGCATGGCACTGATCTGTCTGGACGAGTTGGAGGCCATCTTCGGCAAGAACCTGAGTGCCTTCAAGAGCAACATGACCAAGCAGAAATTCTCTATCCGCCGTCCTTACGACAAGTACCGTTCGGAGCTGAGACACAGGAGTTCATTGGCTGCCACGAGCAATTCCATACAGATTATCCCGGATGAGGAGAACCGCCGCTACTCTCCTTGGCAGGTGAAGTGCATCGTCAGTCCGATAGAGAATCCTCTTGAGTACGACAAAATCTATGCTCAGGCTGTGGCGCTCGGTCAGAAGGTGGTGGAGAACCGCAAAAAGGGTTTGAAGAACGACTGGGTATATTGGTTAACCAACGAGGACATAGAGAAAATGAAGGTGCACAACAGATACTTCATGGTTGTCAACTTGTCTGAGGAACAGGTGAAGCGTTTCTACACCGTGCCGGACATAAAGAAAGCTGAGCAATATGGCACCAGACTGAAGTTCCGATACAATGCGGAGATCATGGAGCGTATCTGTACCAATCCTGCAATGCGCCAGAACATGACTCCTCAGAGTATCGGCTACACCATGTCAAGACTTGGTTTCCCTAAAGCTCACAGAAGCAAGGGAAACGGCTGGTGGGTCATAGAGAAAGAGGGTGCCGAGATCAATACCGATGCGCTCTTTTCTATGGCGGATGTACGTTCAAAAGAGGAGGATTGCAAATAACTTATTTAGAGGTCGGAAATGACTTATTTACGAATTGGAAATGACTTGTTTGTAGATTGGAAATAACTTGTTTGCAGGTCGAAAATGACTTGTTTCTGAAAATATAAAATAAAGACAATGAAAATTGAAGAAAGAATTTATGGGAAATCAGAGTTAGCTTTGGTCTATTTCCCTTCTTGCGATCCAGCCACAGCGCTGCGTCGATTGACACGTTGGATAAAAAGAAACCGAGAATTAAGCATGTGTTTATCAGATTGCCACAATGCCAAATATGCTAAGATTTGGACTCGACAACAGGTTTATCTCATCAAATATTACCTCGGAGAACCGTAATTTTGAAAAAAAATCAACTTTATCGTGACATTAAATGACATTAAACGACATTAAGTGACATTAAACGACATTGGGGATTTTTTATTTCGTACCTTTGCATTGTCAATCAGAATGGTTGGCGATGCAACAGATGGTGAATCCGCGGTAGCCCTCATTGCATCTGGTTACTAAAATTAAATTAATAGAAAATGATTCTGATCAATTTGAAGAAGAACAAGAATGAGAAGATGCCGAATGCATTTGGTAAGTACTATGCATTCCCAGTGATTAACCAGACTATCGGTATGGATGGTCTTTCCGAGCACATGGCGAGTCACAACACGCCGTTTTCAGCTGGTGCCATCAAGGGTATGCTGACCGACCTCGTGAGCTGTATCCGAGAGTTGACCCTGCAGGGTATCGCCGTGAAAATCGACAACCTGGCCATCTTCTCCATCGGCATCAAGAACAAATGTGGTGCTGCATCAGAAAAGGATTTCTCTGTGGCTAAGAACATTGAGAGTGTGAAGTTGAGAGCCAGAGCAACTGGTGTGCTGATGAGCGACCGCCTGAAACTCGATGCTACCATCAAGAGAGCAAGTGCCATATTGGGTGATGATAGTTCAAATGGTGAGAACGCTGGAGGCGGTTCAGTGAACGGTGATGCCGGCGGTTCGGGTGTCAACAAGCCTTCTGGCGGTAATACCCAGGAGAGTGGCGGCACCTCTCAGGGCACAGGATCTGAGAATGGAGGCAGCGGAGAGGATAATGAGCTTTAGAATAAAGGGTTAGGGATTCGTCCCTACCCTTACTCTTTTACTTGCTTACATAAAATAATAATTGAATAAAACATTTGGATTATGAAAAAGGAAACATTGAAGAAGATTATCAATTTTGCAATCACTGTTTTGACTGCCATCGCCAGCGCTTTTTGCGTCAGTTCCTGCCAGGGGTAAGGGGAACTGATGATGATGACATCAACTGCTGAAAGAACTATGTATGTATTAACTGCTAAGAAAGCGAAGTGAGTATTAACTAAATTTTTAAACTAAAAAACTTTTAGAACATGAGAGAAATCAATTTGATAGTGTTGCACTGCAGTGCAACCCGTGTGAACCAGGATTTTCCCATAGAGGCTTTGAAAGCCTGCCATAAGGCAAGAGGTTTCAAGTCTGTGGGCTACCACTACTACATCACAAAGGATGGTACGCTCTATCCTTGCCGCCCGGAGCGTGAGGTGGGTGCTCATGCCCGCCACTACAATGCCCACAGCATCGGCATCTGCTACGAGGGTGGTCTGGATGAGAACGGGAAGCCTGCTGATACCCGTACCTTGGCGCAGAAAGTGACGATGGAGGAGCTTCTCAAGAGTCTCCGCAAGGATTTTCCTGATGCCACGATTCTCGGGCACAGGGATCTTCCTGGTGTAAGAAAAGAGTGTCCTTGTTTTTCTGTTAAGGAGTGGTTGGAGGAGATTAAATCTTAGTTTTTCCCATGCCCTTTTTCTCTTTGAGAAAGTTGGCTGCACTCGACAAAGTTCAAGCAAGCTTGGCTTTGCTCTCAATAGCTTAAAAAAGGCGGTATCTTTCATTGATAGATACCGCCTTTTTGCTGTTTGATTCGTCTGTTACCAGGCAACGCTCATACCCACAGCGATGCTGGCATTGGAACTAAGAGGAATGAACTCCTTACTGGTCTTACCCAAGATGTGATCCATACCGATGAAGAAGTTGTAACCCTTAGGATGAATGTTCAGGACGTAACCCATGCTGGCTGCAAAACTGCTGACTGCAAAGTTGACACCACCATCCAACCACTTCAATGGTTTCCAGTTGGCACTCAATCGACCCTCACTCCAGGTATAATCACCATTGATACGGGTGCTGCTCAGGAAACCGAAAGACAACTTGTCATAAGAAGGCAAACTGTACTCGGCACCGAGATTGAGCGTAGCTGCCAAACTGGTGGTACGACTACCCTTATCGCCCAAATCCTTCAGGTTGACGAAGTCGGTTATCTGGTCACCGTAATCATCTATCTTGTCGTCAATGGTAGAACCGCTGTTTTCTCTGACGGCAGTATCATGAAAACCATTGAACTCGAAGCTCTCAGCTCTATTCACTGCCTTCATATTGTTGCTCCAGTTGATGAAACCCAAATCGAGAACAGAAGCACTCAGGGTCAGGTTATCGTTCAACTTATAGACACCACCGAGGTCGAGCGCCATACCGAAGCCGCCCAATCCTGCGCCATCCACATCTACATCATCAATCTTGTCATATTCGCCCTTGTCAGGGTTGTTATATTTATCCTTGGAAGTCTTATAAGTAAAGCCCTTCATGGAAACCTGTGCATTCGCCTTGCCGGAAACGATTCACTTGTCTGTACCAGAGAGGTCAGCACGCAGGTTTTCCAGACGAACATCACCATCAGCCACACCGAAGAGGAACTTCAATTTAGCACCGATGCGGAGTTTCTTGTTGATCTGATGAGAGTGACCCAATGCTAATTCCGCATAAGAGCGAGCCATCATGCTCACATCACCAATCTCATAATTTTGGTTACCCGTGTTCTTGGCAAATTCAAACAACTCATAAGGCAGGGAAGCGCCAAAAGAAGCCTTGGCATTCACCTCGATGGTATTATAACCGCCAAAGCCCTTGAAACCAGCAGAAAGAATGGCGATGCCCACATCACCCTGTATGCGGTTGTTGCTCTTACTGAAACCCTTCAGCGCCTCATCGGCAGAGATATAAGGGTTCATAAAGGAAGTCATCTTCTTGGCACCCGCCTCCTGTCCATACATCGGATTGTTCAGTACAACATCCTTGTAACCGAAGTTGCCCTGCAGGTTGACATTGATATTACCCAAAGCCGGGATGGTGATATAGTTCTGCTTGTTCTCAAAAGCCGGGTTCATATCGTGACGGAACTTGTAGTCGTCAGTAAAGTAAGCGGAATTGAGCGTCTGAGCCATTGCGGTGCCACCCATCATGAGCAGAGAGGCAACCAAGACATGCTTATATATTTTATTCATCATTTTCTTTGTCTTTTATGTGTGTTATTATTCTGTTACTACTCTCTGTCATTAATTGAAGTTACCAATCACCTTACCCACGAGTTTCACCTTGATGTTTTCCAACTTCAGGGTATGCTTCTGAGAGTTGAGGTTGATGCCAGTCACGGTAGTTCCATCATGGCTTGCCTTACCTTTTACCTTATAAGAGAGTCCGTCGAGTTTCTGCAATGCGCCCTTTACCTTTTCACGGAGTTCGATTTCCAGCGGAGAAGTCACGGCTGTGACACCATCAGCAGATGCCTTCACAGTACCCTGCTTGATATTCACTTCTATCTGGTTGCTGATGTCTGCACCATTCACTCCGAGTGGGGTTGCTTCTACGATGAGGGTAGCAGGAACCAGATTCTGTGCATCAGCAGTAAGACGCAGATAAGTACCCTCTGCCAATTCCAATTCATCCAAATCATCATTCCAACCGTCGAAATCATCTGCATATTCGATAACAGCACCCTCGGCAAATGCCAACGGAGCATAGACCTCATAACTTGGCACAACACTGTAATTGTGTCCGAACTCGATAGTCATTTCCTGACTGAGATCAGCCTTTGCCTCTACATTGGTAATCTGTACGTGGTCTGGAATATGCTTGTTGATAAGTGTAGCCAGGTTGCTCACCTCATATACATTGGCAGCACCATACTGAGCAGTCAGTTCTGCAGTCTTATGGCGGCAGATGCAGATCTTGGTTACAGGCGTAACAGTAGTCTTGTAGATATGCATCTCAGGGAGTTGCACGGTAGCCAAGTTCTGACCGTTCTTGGTAGAAATCACCTTTGCACTCACCTTTGCCGCTGCATCCATATCATTATGGATAGAAAGAATAATCTGAGGATTATCCAGGTCTGCTCTTACGCCATCTTCTGAAAGGAAGTCAGGAACGCCAGTCACAGATACATCACCCAAGCTTGAGATATTGATTTCTGGGTCGAAGATACCGGTAGCAGACTTCAAGGTAATATCATTGACTGTCACGTTGGCACCGATGGACAGTGCAGATGTAGGAACACCCGTTACATGAGCCTCAATACCGAGGTCGAAATAACCGTCCATCTGGATAGAGCCATTATTGCCGATGACAACCTTACCATAAGCATCCTGATTTGCGAAATCCAGTTTTTTAGCCTTAATGGTGAGTTGGAGGTTGCGGCTTGTAGAAACATTCTCCACGGTAATCTTGGAGCCGTTGACCATAGGAACGCCATTGCCATTACCATTGACAGATGAAATCTGCAGATAGCCAGGAAGGTTGATGGTTGCCTTATCTATCTTGTTGATAGCAGAAGAAAGACCACTAAGAGTGAGATTAATCTTCAGTTTGATTTCGTTTTCGTCAGCCACCTCAGCACTTTTCAGACTCTTTACAGCAGCATCCGTACCATTATAAACGAACATCTGTTGCTTAGGAGAGACATAACTGAGATGAGTACCAGCAGCACGGGTACCCTTGGCAGCAGAACTGGTGCTCAAAGTAATCGTATGGTTATAAGATCTACCCGTCAAGTGAATAGGAGAAATCTTAGGAGAAGCTGTAGTAGCATTCGTACCTGTCAACTGGAACAGATAATCACCGTTTGCGGCAATCTTCACACTACCATTCTCTTCGAGTTCCAGAATATCAGACAAAGGAATGTTCATGGTAGAACTGGCAGGTATTTCCAATTCACCACCACCAAATCCCATTGTAGCATCAATCTGGTCAAAATCATAATCGTCATTTGTACACCCGGTTACCAAGAAACCAGCCGTCAATAAAGACACAAGTAACAAACTTGCTTTCATTTGTTTTTTCTTCATAGTTATTAATATTTGATAATTAAAGAACTTCAAAATCATGAAAAGAACTTACATAAGTTAAAAAACATTTGCAAATGTAGCATATTTTTATAAAAAATCATGTAAAATAATCGGTATTTTTTCGCTCAATTCGTCAATTTATACGCAAGACATTGTTTTTTCACGAATATTTCCACCTGAAAAATCTGTTGACTGCGCTGATACGGTTTGTTTTTTAGGAAAAGTCCCACAGATTTCACAGATTTACACAGATCTTAGATAAACCTCGCAGAGATTATAAAGTTCCACAAATTACACAGATCTTTTGAAGCAAAAAAATCTGTGAAATCTGTGAAATCTGTGGGACTTTTTATGAGTTCTTTCTGTGGGACGATGAAATATCAGAAATGAAAAGGAGTCAAGACATTCAGCAGACGATCGAAATCAGCTTTTGAAATGCGACGACCACGGAGACTGCGCACCTGCGGATAATCCTCAAAGTAGTTTTCCTGGGTGGTGTACCAACAATGCGATTTCACCTCCCGAAGTTTCATCAACTGACCTTCGATACGACGGGCAAAACCGGGATTGACCCGTGAGAGAAAATGCTTGCCATCCTGCATTTCTATCGCCAAAATCAGATAGGTCTGCGGACCCTGTGCCTTTTTCTTTTTGACCACCTGTTCGCTCACCTTCCATCCCTTGGTAGAAGTCATCACCCGGATATCCCAGCCATAGGTGCGGTTCAGTTTATCCATCATCCCCCGAAAGACAAGCCCATGCGAAGATGTATCCTTCAGCCCAGTGTAACCAATAATATAATGTATCATCTCGTGGAGCAGCACACTCTTGGCCTGCTTCTCTGTCATATCGTAATAGGTGGACATGGAAATTTTAAAATCATAAAGTTTCGTACGTCCCCATCGGGTAGCTCTCTTATACGCCATCTGCCCGAGCCTGGTCTTGGCCCGGGTAACCCCCAATTCAGGTGTAGGCAACTTTCCTCCGAAGTACTCGTCGTCGAAGAACCTGAACCATTTTTCCATCCATTCAACAGTTACAATCATAAAAAATGTATATAAATACAGGAATATCCCTATCTTTGTGTCAAACCGGTTGCAAAGATACAATTTTTCCAGCATTTTATTCAATATTGATTGGAAAATGAGTAACATTGCACGCAAATTTTATAACGAGCAGTTATATAGAAGCTGCCGAAGACTTGGGTGCATCGCCATGGCAGCAGTTCTTCAAGGTCGGGAAAAGGAGGGAAAAGGAGGGAAAAGGAGGGAAAAAGCAGGATTTTATAGGGGAAAATGAAGTTTTTTGAAGAAAAATAGAAAAAAGTTGCTGAAAAATTTGGTGGAATGAAATAAAAACACTACCTTTGCACTCGCTTTTGAAAACATAGAGCAAGGGTGGTTACCAGAGTGGCCAAATGGGGCAGACTGTAAATCTGCTGGCTATGCCTTCGGTGGTTCGAATCCATCACCACCCACTTTTCCCAAAACAACTCAAAAAATATTGAATCCGGTTCCTATCATTAGGTTTCGGATTCTTTGTTTTTATATACCTCTCTGACCCCACTTTTATTTTTGGCTGGGCAAGGAAAAATTTCTCCCTGCCCAAGCAAAAATTATTTTCTGCAGAAGTAACTTATCATGCCTGCGTCTGTGTTTTAGGCCAATTCACCAAAAAAAGTTTACTCTTGGCACGGGTAAAGGCGGTATAAAGCCAATGGATATAATCAGGCGTCAACATATCATCCGTCATATATCCCTGATCTACATAGACATGTTCCCACTGTCCACCCTGTGCCTTGTGACAAGTGATGGCATAAGCATACTTCACCTGCACGGCATTGAAGTACTGGTCTTCCCGGATGGCCTTCATGCGGTCTGCCTTCAGCGGAATATCCTGATAGTCTTCCTCTACCCCACGGAAAAGCTGTTCCTGCTGCTCACGAGTAAGGGCTGAAGCCTCACTCTGCAAGGTATCCAACAATGCCGTTACGCTGATTTCATAATTATCATAGTCGGGAAACTGGAGCAGAAGTGTGGCAAAATGAAAACCATAAAGATCCAGATGGCGGCGCACCCGCAATACTTTCGCCCGGTCGCCATTCGCTAAGAAAGAAGGAATTGACTGCAGTTCCTTTCTCACTTCAGGCGTATCGCCCGAAGTCTTCATCTGCTTCCGCTCATTTTCTGTCCAATAATAATTGTTCTTCACAATCATGAGCATATCACCGCCGGAGAGTTCTTCCTCCCGGTCGAGTACCATATTGCGGATACCATTATTATAGATATTCGCCCGCTTGTTGCTGCGCGTAATCACCATCGTCTCATCCTGTCCTACCTGGTAATAACTGTTGGCAAGACTCTCCACGAGTTCATTGCCCGGCATCATCACAATGTCGGCAAAACCCTGGAAGCGGATGAGAGGCAACTGGGTGATATCATCATGGGTAATCATCTGGCGAATGACCGTAGCATTATACAAGATACCGGACTCCTGACTCTGACGAAGCACCTCATTGAGGTCGCACTCGTACACTTTCAGTCCATAGCCCTCCAGCATCATCGCCTGAAGAGCAGGAGATTCCTCCTCCCCCACCGGCGGCAACTGAGCCTTGTCGCCAATGACCATCAGACGGTCGTTGCGCCCCTGATAAACAAAATGCACCAGGTCGTCCAGCAAAAAGCCACTTCCGAAATTGCCGTCACCCAATCCGAGATTAGAAACCATGGAAGCCTCATCCACCATAAACAAGGTGTCGGTATAGAGATTATCATTCAGATTGAATTTTCCATCCACACCGGCAAAAGATTTCTCACGGTAGATACGGCGGTGGATGGTATAGGCAGGGCAACCGCTGTTGAGCGAGAATACCTTAGCCGCCCTACCCGTAGGAGCTAAAAGCATGACCTTCTGACGGATAGCCTGCAAAGTACGTACGATAGCACCCGAGAGGGAAGTCTTACCCGTACCTGCAGAACCCCGCAGAATCATCGCACAATGAGGGGTCGTATCTGTGAGGAATTGAGCAAAAACCTCCAGGGCATGCGCCTGTTCAGAAGTAGGCTGAAACCCAAATTGTTGTAATATCTGATATTTTAACTCTTCTTTGACCATATTTCAAAAACATTTTGTATCTTTGCACTTGCAAAAGTAACAATACTTTTTGAAATGAAACGAAAAATAAACATAAATTATATATTGGGGGCATGCGTCATCGTGCTTTTAGTACTCTGCACGCTGAGTATCTCTCAGCCGCTCCGTTTCCAGTCTGCCCAACAAGAACGGGAAAAGGCGGTGAAGGAAACACTTATGAAAATACGTACGGCAGAAGAAAGATATAAGGCACGGCACGGAGGCTACTCGGGGGATTTCCAGACGCTCATCAAGGGAAAATATCTGCAGGAATCCCTACAGTATATCCCCTATTCTGACGGCAAGAAGTTTACACTCTCTGCCACAACCATCGTCAGCAAGAGCGGCAAGCAGATTCCGCTGATGGAATGCGGTGCCTCTTATGAAGACTTCCTCAACGGACTGGACGAGAATGCCGTACAGGAACTCATAGACAAAGCAATGATTTCAGGAGCATATCCTGGACTAAAGATAGGTGACATTACAACAGACAACAACAATGCAGGTAACTGGTAACAACAAGAATTGGCAACAAGCCCGACTCACTATCCGCGTGAGCAACAATACACTCAGCTTTTCCGTCGTGGACAGAGAAGCCGAGCATCAAGTAATATACGAACCTTACACGGTGAAAAGTGGAGTCTCCATGGCGGCAAACCTGCGTCAGGCTTTCAAGGAGAGTGACTTGCTGCAAAGAGGATATTCGAAGGTAAGAGTCTATATAGATACACCAGTACTCATCGTACCGGTAGAAGAATTCAAGGAGGAAGACCTCGCCACCCTCTACCAGCATGCTTTCACGAAGCACGGCAGTGATGCTCTTCACTATCGGGTGCAGCCATCACTGAATGTTGTGGCCATCTTCCCTATCAACAAGGATTTGAAGTTGGTGGTAGAAGACAATTTCAGCAATGTGCGCTTCACCCCAATCCTACAACCCGTATGGAACTACCTTCACCAGCGCAGTTTCGCAGGAATCAGACGTAAGTTGTTTGCCTATTTCCATGACAAGAAGGTGGATATCTTCAGTTTTGAAAAGAACCGTTTCAAGTTCTTCAATTCATTCGAGGCACCCCACCCAAAGGATGCCATCTATTTCATGATGTATGTATGGAAACAGTTGGGAATGGACCAGCAGCAGGACGAACTGCATCTCGTAGGCGATATTCCAGACAAAGAATGGCTTCTCTACAACATCAAACTCTATATCAGAAAGGTGAGTGTGCTGAATCCTTGTGCAGAGTTCAACCGTGCCCCTATCACAGAGATAAAAGGCATACCATTCGACCTGTTAGCTCTATACTTGAGCAAATAAAGAAAGAATCAGATTGATAAATAAAAAGAAATATGAGAATCATTACAGGAGAATATAAGGGACGCCATTTTGACATTCCCCGTACATTCAAGGCGCGCCCTACAACAGACTTCGCCAAGGAGAACATCTTCAATGTGCTCCAGGGTTACATAGACTTTGAAGATGCCACTGCCCTCGACCTTTTCGCAGGAACAGGAAGCATCTCCTTGGAACTCGTTTCGCGCGGATGCAAGCAAGTGGTAAGCGTAGAAGCAGACCGTGACCATGCCAATTTCATCCGCCAATGTTTCAAGAAGCTCAATGAAGAAAGGGATATTCTGGTACGTGGCGATGTATTCCGCTTCCTGAAGTCTTGCCACCAGAAGTTCGACTTCATCTTTGCCGATCCCCCTTATGCATTGGAAGACCTGGCAAAAATTCCAGATTTAGTATTAAACGGCGAGCTGCTCAACGAGGACGGTATCTTCGTTTTTGAGCATGGCAAAAACCATGATTTCTCCGACCATCCGAGATTCTTAGAGCACAGAAGTTACGGCAGCGTCAACTTCTCCCTCTTCAGATAATCAACTCTTTTCTGATAGCCACACAGATGGCTATCAGACAAAGAACATGATGAGAATCTGAGCGATAATCACTCTGACAAACATGCCCAGGGGATAAACCGTAGCGTAAGTGATGCTTGGTGTATCCCCTTCCAAGGTATCATTGGCATAGTTCAGCGCCATCGGATTGGCCATACTTCCACAGAGAATGCCGCAGATGCTTCCGAAATCATACTTCTTGGTTTTCAGAATAATGAAACCCACGATGACTACAGGAACCAGTGTAATGAGGAAACCGATGCCTACCCACATCAGACCTTCGGGACGGACAACTGTCTCGAAGAACTGACCGCCTGCCTCCAAACCCAAGCACGCTAAATACAAGGCAAGACCCAATTCGCGCAACATCAAACCTGCACTGCGAGTCATATAGGAAATGAAATGCACACGAGGTCCCAAAGCGCCAATCAGAATACCCATCACGATAGGTCCACCGGCAATACCGAGACGTACCGGAGCAGACATGCCAGGGATGTTAAACGGAATCGTGCCAACGGCAAGGCCTAAGATGATTCCGAGGAAGATAGCACCCAAGTTAGGTTCGTTGAGTGTCTTGACAGCATTACCCAAGAACTGTTCCACATGATCGATACTGGTAGGATCGCCCACTACCGTAAGACGATCGCCATACTGAAGTCGCAGATCATCGGTAGCCAACAGTCGGATATCACCACGGAGCACACGGCTCACATTCACACCATAGCTGTTGCGCATCTGAAGATGTCCGAGTCGCTTACCATTGAGTCCCGGACGGGTAACCACGATGATGCGGCTTTCCACCTTAGCATCAATGGCATTCCAGTCCACCTTATCATTATTCCACTCCTTATCCACTTTCTTACCAAAGAGAATCTGCATGGCAGACACCTCGTCCTTATTCGTCACCACCAGCACATTATCGCCTGTATGAAGCACGGTATCAGCTTGTGGCACAATCACCTGTTCACCACGCCAGACACGAGAGATGATAAACTTACGGTGAGTGAGCATGGAGATTTCTGCAATCGTATTACCATTGAGTGCCGGATTCACAATCAGATACTGTCCGATGGAAGTATGGTCGTCATCATCATTGCTTCTGATTTGCAAATCATCAGGCTTCACAAAGAGTTTGCGCAACAGCATCATCGCTAAGATGACGCCCACAACACCCAAGGGATAAGTGACCGCACAGCCCAAGGCAGCACCACCACTCGGCATGCCCAACTGTTGCAAAGCCTGCTGGGCAGCACCGAGTGCAGGTGTATTGGTAGTAGCACCACAGAGGATGCCCACCATATCCGGCAAACTCACAGGAAGCACCCAGCACAGGAGCAGCGAGAAGAGCGTGCCCACCAAGATGACCGCCATACTCCAGAGGTTGAGCGAAATACCCTCATGCCGCATGGAACCAAAGAAGTTAGGACCCACGTAGAGTCCGAGCACATAGACAAACATGGTGAGACCAAAGCTTTCAGCAAACTCCAGCATATTGTGATCGACAGTCAGACCGAGATGTCCGGCTACGATTCCCACGAAAAAGACGAAAGCGATTCCCAATGATATGCCTTTGATATGGAGCTTACCAAGCGCAAGACCCAAAGTACATATCAAGGAAAGGATGACGATGCCCTGCACCGCCGAATGTACGTTGATTAATCCATCAAACCACATGATCTAAATCTATCAATAGTTGTTTTTATTGAGTTTTTATTCAATTTCGAGTGCAAAGGTAATCAGAATCAGGGACAAAACAAAATAAAATCGATTTTATTTCTCAGAAACAGTAAGAAAACTTTTTCTTTTTCCCGGTTTTTTAGTAACTTTGCAACCGTTTTACAATAAGGACAAAGGAGTGAGCATCCTGTGAAGGCTCTGCTCACCAGAAATAAACACGATTATAATGAAAGATATCTGTTGTATCGGTCACATCACCAAAGACAAGATTGTGACTCCAAACCGTACCGTCTATATGGCTGGCGGCACCTCATTCTATTTCTCGTATGCCATCAACCAGCTTCCCAAGGATGTAACTTTTTCATTGGTTACAGCCATGGATCCTACAGAAAAGGAACCAGTAGAGAAGATGCTCAAGGCTGGCATCGACGTATCGATGAATGCCTCCCGCAACACCGTATTCTTCGAGAATATCTATGGAGCAAACCAGAATGAGCGCAAACAGCGCGTATTGGCAAAGGCCGATCCGTTTACCATCCAGCAGTTGGAGCATGTAGATGCCAAGGTTTTCCATTTAGGTAGTCTGTTGGCTGATGATTTCCCAACGGAGGTGGTGGAATATCTGTCTCGCAAGGGAAGGGTTTCCATCGACGTTCAGGGTTATCTGCGCGAGGTGAGAGACGAGAAGGTGTATCCTATCGACTGGAAAGAGAAGTTGAAGGTACTGAAGCATACCTACTATCTGAAGGTGAACGAGACAGAAATGGAAACCATCACGGGACTGAAAGATGCCCATGAGGCAGCCAAACTGATTCATGCCTGGGGAGTCACCGAAGTGATCATCACCCTTGGCAGCGAAGGTTCCCTTGTCTATGTAGATGATAAGTTCTATGAGATTCCAGCCTACCCTCCTCATGAGGTGGTAGATGCCACAGGATGCGGAGATACTTATTCGGCTGGTTATCTGTATAAGAGACTGCAGGGTGCAACTCCTACGGAAGCTGGTAAATTTGCAGCTGCCATGTGCACCATCAAACTGGAGCACAATGGTCCGTTCAACCGGTCTATCGAAGATGTGGAAAAAATCATAAAGAAATAAAGAATCCCCCACAGATTTCATATAGTCATGCTGAGATTATAAAGTCCCACAGATTTCACAGATTTACACAGATTTTATATGGATCCTTTTGAAGAAAAAATAAATCTGTGTAAATCTGTGAAATCTGTGGGACCTTTTTGTCAGAGAAAACAGGAATTACTTAATTATTCTTTTTTGAAACCCTCTATGGCTCCCTGCACTTTTTTCTTGGTACGTTTGAAAACCTTAGAGACTTTTTCGCCTATCGTATTAGCCACATCAGCAACCTGGTCAGTTGTCTTGTCAGTAAAGTTGCGCACCTGCAGTTTCTGGTAAGCCACCTTGGCTTTGCTTACGCGGCGCACTTCCTCATCGCTGATAGAATCTTTCACTATACTGTACTCATCCAGATAAGCCTGATAAGTAGAGTCTAACTTTTCTTTCTGGGCATCAGACAATTCCCTGTTGGTAGAAGCACTCTTGACAAAAGTTTCAAACCTATTGGCAAAAGTACCGGCATGAGACAATGCAACCTGCTGCTCTTTCTCTACAGCCTTCATTGCATTCTCCATCTCCTTCTGCTCCATTCCATTCTCAGACTTCTTCTGTTCGGTTTCATTCTGTGCAAAAGCCGAAAGAGAAACGGCGAGCAATAATCCTAAACTTAAAACTGTTTTTTTCATCTTTTTACTTCTCCTTTAAATATAAATACGTCACTCACTTCGGCTGCAAATATAGCATTAAATAATCAAATACGCAAATAAAGTAACAAATATTCATATATTTCAACAAAAACATCAAACTATAAGGTGGAAAGTTGCCAACCTTACAATTTACAAGCAATAAATACCCAATATATATGATTTTATTACTTTTTGCACATTCAGATAGTTAAAAATCTGTTATTTTGTTCATTATTTCAAAGAAAAACTATAATTTTGCAACCGGAATTAAAAATAAAGCCAAAACAATATTGCAATGTCATGCTAAAAACAATTGCAAAGAAATAGATTCGAAAGAGAATTCGGATAAATCCAGATGAAGATTCAGAAGAGGATTCAGATAAGTCTGGAGGCGGTTCAGAAGAGAATTCGGATAGATTCTGAATAAAATTGAGAATATAATAAATAACAACAAACAACAATAAAAGAAATGAAAAAGATCAGAGCAGCCGTTGTAGGATACGGCAACATTGGTAAGTTTTCTGTAGAGGCTCTTGAGGCAGCTCCAGACTTCGAGATTGCAGGTGTAGTACGTCGTCAGGGCGATAAGGACAAACCTGCTGAATTGGCTCAGTATGAAGTAGTAGATGACATCACAAAGTTGAAAGATGTAGATGTTGCCATCTTAGCTGCTCCTACCCGTTCATGCCCAGAATATGCTGAGAAGATTGTTGCTCTTGGCATCAACACCGTTGATAGCTTCGACATCCACACCAGCATCCTCGACTACCGCACCAAGCAGATGGAGAACTGCAAGAAGGCTGGCAAGGTAAGTGTTATCTCTGCCGGTTGGGATCCAGGTTCAGACTCTATCGTACGTGTACTCATGGAGAGCCTTGCGCCAAAGGGTTTGACTTATACCAATTTCGGTCCTGGTATGAGCATGGGTCACTCTGTTTGCGTAAAAAGCAAGAAGGGTGTTAAGAATGCACTCTCTGTTACCATCCCATTGGGTGAAAGCATCCACCGTCGTATGGTTTATGTAGAGTTGGAAGAAGGTGCTACTCTTGAGGCTGTTACTGCTGAAATCAAGGCTGACCCTTATTTCGCTAACGATGAGACTCACGTATTCGCAGTAGCTTCTGTTGACGACGTGAAGGATATGGGTCATGGTGTGAACCTGATTCGCAAGGGTGTTTCTGGTAAGACACAGAACCAGCGCTTCGAGTTCAACATGAGCATCAACAACCCTGCTCTTACTGCTCAGGTATTGGTGAACGTAGCTCGCGCTTCTATGCGCCTGCAGCCAGGTTGCTACACAATGCCAGAGATTCCTGTAATCGATATGCTTCCTGCTTCTCGCGAGGATATCATCGCTCACTTGGTATAAGAGGCTGTTCTATACAAAGCATCTCAAGTAGAGCATTTTAAGTTTATTAAAAAAGAAAATAGGTATCCTCTATCAAAAGGGGATAAAAACAAAAAACGAGGGCGCTGTCACAGCGTTCTCGTTTTTTCCTTTGTGCTAAATTCTACCTAAACAAAAATAAACCTAAAATCTATTAACCTAAATATCTTAACCTAAAACATTGTTGTTTTCACGCTGCAAAGATAGTAACTTTATCAAAAAGGCATTAGCACTTATCGTTCATAAAATAGCAAAATCATTCAATTTGCTGCAAATGAACGATTTTTAGCACCTTTTTACCGATTTGTTACATTTATCTGTCGCCTTTTTCTGACTTTTCCCCACAAATTTCTGTATTTTCATCAGATAAAACATAAAATTCCACAGATTTGCATAGTTCCCATATAGATTTTTAAGTCCCACAGATTTCACAGATTTACACAGATCTTAGATAAACTTCGCAGAGATTATAAAGTTCCACAAATTCCACAGATCTTTTGAAGCAAAAAAAATCTGTGTAAATCTGTGAAATCTGTGGGAACTTTATGAGACCCTTCAGAACAAAAAAAAGGTGTGACTGATGCCACACCCTTTATATCATTATGAAAAAATCAGAGGATTACTTTACGATACCCTTCTCAAGATATTCCACGAGGTTGCAACGAACCTTCTGACCTGCATCCTCGGCAGCAACCTTGGCCATATCGCTCTCTACCATGATCTTCACCAATTCCTCAAAAGAGGTGGTGTTAGGATTCCAGTTGAGCTTTGCCTTTGCCTTGGTTGGATCACCCCAGAGATTGACTACATCTGTTGGACGGTAGAAATCAGGAGAAACCTCTACGAGGGTCTTGCCAATCAGGTTCTCAGGACCTTCTACGCAGATACCCTTCTCGTTCTCATCCTTGCCTTCCCACTTCAGTTCGATACCTACATGATGGAAAGCCAACTGGGCAAACTCTCTTACAGAGTGCTGCTTACCAGTAGCGATGACAAAGTCCTCTGGCTTTTCTGCCTGGAGGATAAGCCACATACACTCTACATAGTCCTTCGCATAACCCCAGTCGCGCAAAGAATCCAAGTTGCCGAGATAGAGTTTCTCCTGCTTACCCTGTTTGATGCGGGCTGCAGCAAGAGTAATCTTGCGGGTAACGAAAGTCTCGCCACGGCGCTCACTCTCATGATTGAAGAGGATACCAGAGCAGCAGAACATATTGTAAGCCTCACGATACTCCTTGACAATCCAGAAACCGTACTGCTTGGCTACGGCGTATGGGGAATATGGGTGGAATGGTGTATTCTCGTTCTGAGGAACCTCCTCTACCTTGCCATAAAGCTCGGATGTGGAAGCCTGATACATACGGCAGGTCTTCTCCAGACCGCACTGGCGGATAGCCTCCAAGATACGGAGCACACCTGTAGCATCTACATCGGCTGTAAACTCAGGAGAGTCAAAACTAACCTGAACGTGGCTCTGAGCGGCGAGGTTATAAACTTCGGTTGGTTTCACCTTGTTCATCACCTGAATGATGCTCATAGAGTCGCCCAAGTCGGCATAATGAAGGTGGAAATTAGGTTTACCTTCCAGATGAGCGATACGCTCGCGGTAGTCAGTAGAGGAACGGCGAATGGTGCCATGCACATCGTAACCTTTCTCTAATAGTAACTCTGCCAAATATGAGCCGTCCTGGCCCGTAATACCCGTAATGAGGGCTACTTTTCTATTATCCATGATTTCTATATTAATTATTATTCATTTTTACTATTACCTCTCAGGCTCATCCTGTATTTCAGCGGCGACATCTTGAAATGTTCCCTTACATACTTACCGAAGAACGAGGTATTGGAAAAGCCTAAGATACCTGATATTTCCTTGATAGACTTATTCGTGGAGCGCAGGTAGTAAGTGATATCCGCAAGCGTGTATTCCGTAATCCATTCTATAGCCGTTTTGTTGCTATGGCGCTTGCAGACGATGGAAAGGTATTTCGGGGTAATGCACAACTGCTGGGCGAAGAAGTCCACTGGTTTGTGTTTCACCTCATTCTGTTGCAGCATCACCAGGAATCTGTCGAATATATCATAAGTAGAAGAATTGTTTTTAGCTACATCAGCCATCTCGGTCGTGAAAGCATTACAAAGGGCGAGAAGTGCCGTTTTCAATAAGGTTTCCACAATTTCGCGGCGATAAGGATTCCAGGAAGAATGCTCCATGTGCTCTTCATCCAGACAGAGACGCACCAGTTCTGTAAACTTGGCATAGAACAGCATTTCCTCGCTCGTCATTCTGATGACAGAAACCTTGTCCACATACATGGCGCGATTCCACACATTGATATGTGATCTCAGGATATTCTGCATACCATGGTTGGTGACACAGAGAGCTACACAGGTGAAATCCGATGAAAACTCAATGATATCCACAACAGAATTAGGCGGACAAACGAAGATATCGTTTTTGCCCACTTCCACCGTTTTACCATTTACCTCCATCTTCAGATTTCCTTTCTGGCAAGAAGCAATCATATTCATCTGGAGTCTCACAGGATCAGGATTGGCAAGTACCTTGATATTATCAATGATGAGAATATCCTCATCCAGATAGCTTGCACTGATCTCTGCACTCTGAGCAAATTCCCCCTGCTCAATACGTTGCTTGATGTCCTTCTGTTCTTGCTTTGCCATGAATATGTTCCTTTATTCTTCGTTCTTCACTTCTCATTTCTCATTTCTCATTTCCTCAAAACGCCTCACGATACTTGTTCTCGTCCTTGTCTTCGAGCATGGATAAGTAGCTCTGGTATCGACTGGCGGCAATGAAGTGATCTTCCACCGCCTTGATGACCGCACAACCCGGTTCGTGGGTATGCGTACAGTTGGAAAAACGACAATCTTTGGAGAAATGGAAGATTTCCTTGAAATAACTGGTCAGTTCCTCTTTCTCGATATCAAACGTACCGAAGCCCTTGATTCCCGGAGTATCTATCAGATAACCACCATCAGGCAGTTCAATCATCTCACTGAATGTGGTGGTGTGCATACCCGTATTGTGTGCATCGCTGATTTCTGCAGTACGCTGGGAAGCATGAGGAATCAGGCGGTTGATCAGCGTTGACTTCCCCACACCACTATTGCCGCTCAGAAGAGAAATCTTGTCTTTCAGGATAGGGAACAACTGTTCCACGCCCTCTCCCGTTTCGGCAGAAATCTCAACACACTTATAGCCCACGGTCTCATAGAGCGTACACATCATCTTCTCATAATGCAATTCCTCTTCAGAGAGAAGGTCGTGCTTATTAAATACAAGGACGACCGGCACGCTATAAGCCTCGGCACTGGCCAAGAATCTATCAATAAAAGTGGTGGAAGTCTGCGGATAGTTGACAGTGACCACCAACAAGGCCTGATCGACGTTGGCGGCGAGGATATGACTCTGCTTACTGAGATTAGGCGACTTTCGGATAATATAATTACGCCTATCCTCAATAGCAGAAATAAAAGCCGTACCTTCCTGATTGGTGATAATTTCCACATGATCACCCACAGCCACAGGATTGGTACTGCGGATGCCCTTCAATCTGAAATTACCCTTGATTTTACTTTCAATAAGCTGGCCATCGTCAGTTTTGACGGTGTACCAGCTTCCTGTATTTTTGATGACTAGTCCTTTCATCTACTCACTGCAATAATGATTGTCAAAGAGTCAGTAAGACTAGACGGTCATGATTTCCTTTTCCTTATCAGCCATCAGTGCTTCAAGCTGCTTGATGTATTTATCGTGCAATTTCTGCAACTCGTTCTCAGCGTCCTTCTCCAAATCCTCAGAAAGACCGTCCTTGATAGCCTTCTTCAGTTTGTCCTTGATTTCGCCACGCACATTGCGCACCTCTACCTTTGCCTTCTCAGCAATCTTGCCACACTGCTTCACGAGTTCCTTACGGCGCTCACCAGTTGGCTGAGGAATACCCAGGCGCACGATTTCACCATTGTTTTCAGGAGTGATACCCACGCCACTGTCCATAATCGCCTTTTCGATATCCTTGATGGCCTTCTTGTCCCAAGGGCGGATAGCGATGGTACGGGCATCAGGAGTAGTAATATTAGCCACCTGATTGAGCGGTACCATACTGCCATAGCTGTTGACTCTTACACCATCGAGGATAGCCACATTGGCACGTCCTGCACGAATATGAGAGAGCTCCTCTGCGAGATACATCGCTGCCATCTCCATACGCTCACCTGCTGAATTCAAAGTTTCTTTTACGTCTATCATAATTCTTTATTTTATTACTTGTTATTGTTAGTTTCTATTTCTTTTCCGCCCATAGGACTTCTTTTCCGCCACAAAAATAGGCATTTCTTATCAATTAGCCAAATTATCAGCTAATTATTTTGCGCTTTCCAGGCGTTTCAGTTCCTCATCCACATAGTTGGTGAGTTCCACAAACTGCTGGATAGTGAGCTGTTCCGGACGCTTGGTCATGATGTCTGTAGTATAGAAATCCTCACGTGGAGTCATTCCTGGGAACATCTGTTTCAGACTGACGCGGAGCATTTTCCTGCGCTGGTTGAACACAGTCTTGACGAGGCGCTTGAAGAGTTTTTCATCACACCCCAATTCCTTCACATCATTGCGGGTCATTCTGATGACGGCGCTCTTCACCTTTGGAGGCGGATTGAACACGCCCTCATCCACCGTGAAGAGATACTCCACATCATACCAAGCCTGTATCAGGACACTCAGGATGCCATAGGCCTTGTTTCCTGGTTCAGAAGCAATGCGCAAAGCCACTTCTCGCTGAATCATACCCGTACAGCATGGAATGAGTTCCTTGTAGTCGAGCATCTTGAAGAAAATCTGAGAGGAAATATCATAAGGATAGTTGCCGGTAAGCACAAACTGCTCTCCGTCAAAAATCCGGTTGAGATCCATGCGCAGGAAGTCCTCACCGATGATACGATCCTGGAGCTGAGGGAAATTCTCATGCAGATAAGCCACCGATTCTGAGTCGATCTCCACAGCCTTGACCAGACGGGGTTTCTCCACAAGATACTGAGTAAGAACGCCCATGCCAGGACCTATTTCCAGCACAGGAATATCAGGACAAGCATCCACCGTATCGGCAATACGCTTAGCTATATTCAGGTCGGTCAAGAAATGCTGACCGAGATTTTTCTTTGGTTTAACTGCTTTCATGCTAATTTATAAGTTGTTTTCAAGAAGTGATGCGCCTCATTCCCTTTTCGACCATGCAATGCGACAAATCACCCAATAATTCTGCAAATTTACTATTTTTTTTTGATATTCATACAGTTAACCCTGTTAAATTATCAACTTTTCACAAAATCAGCACCAGAACAGACGGTGCTGGAGGCCAAGATTCATGCAGCGGGAAAGCGCTCCTGATGTTTATTTATGCTAAAAATAATCACTTACATGCTAAAAAGTAATGTTTTTCATTCGCTATTGCGGATAAAAATCGTACCTTTGCACCAACTATGAATATCAAAAAGACGATAAACAATATATTGAAGGTGGGTTGGTCACTCCTCTTGGGAGGCGCTATCCTCTACTGGATGTACCGTGGATTCGATTTCCAGCAGGTAAAAGACGTTCTGCTGCACAAGATGAACTGGACCTGGATGCTCCTTTCCTTTCCGTTCGGTATTCTGGCACAGGCCTTCCGTGGCTGGAGATGGAAACAGACACTCGACCCCATTGGAGAACACCCTCGAAGTAGTGTCAGCGTCAACTCCATTTTCATGAGTTATGCCCTGAGTCTGCTGGTGCCTCGCATCGGAGAGTTTGCCCGCTGCGGTGTACTGAAACGCTGGGAGGGAATCTCATTCCCCAAGTCCTTGGGCACCGTGGTAACTGAGCGCATCATCGACTCTCTGTTGGTTTTGCTCATTGCCGGCTGCGTTTTTCTCCTACAGATACCGGTGTTCCTCAATTTCTTCGACAAGACAGGCACCAGCATGGAAAGCATCCTGCACCAGTTTACTGCCACGGGATACATCGTTACTACCATTTGCGGCATAGCCATTCTCATCCTGTTGCACTTCCTGCTCAAGAAACTTTCTATATATAATAAGGTGAAAGCCACCCTTCAGGGACTCTGGCAGGGAGTTGCATCGCTCAAGGGCGTGAGGAACGTACCGCTTTTCATCGGTTTCACCCTGGGCATCTGGCTCTGCTATTTCCTGCACTATTTCCTCACCTTCCAATGCTTTGAGGCAACCAGTCATCTCAGCGTGATGTGCGGACTGGTGACTTTCATCATCGGCAGTATCGCCGTAGTTGTGCCTACCCCGAACGGAGCAGGACCTTGGCATTTTGCCGTGAAGACGATGCTCATTCTCTATGGCATTTCATCAAACGATGCCCTGTTCTTCGTGCTGATCGTCCACTCTATCCAGACCCTGCTCGTCATCCTGCTGGGCATCTATGCATGGATTTCGCTCTCGTTCACGGATAAGAAAATGAGAAAGATTTAAAAACCATTTCTCATTTCTAATTAAAAAAACATTTCTAATTAAATAAAGTATTATGGCTGAAATTAAGAATCTGAACCCAGTAGAAATCTGGCGTAACTTCGACAAATTGACACAAGTTCCACGTCCATCAGGACATTTGGAGAAAATTCAGGCTTACTTGCTCAACTGGGCAAAGGAAGCTGGTGTAGAGGCTTTCCAGGATCCTGCAGGCAACATCGTGATGCGCAAACCTGCTACTCCTGGTATGGAGAACCGCAAGGGCGTTATCCTGCAGGCGCACATGGATATGGTGCCTCAGAAAGCAAAAGACAGCAAGCACAATTTTGAAACCGATTCTATCGAGACGATCATCGATGGCGACTGGGTTCATGCCAACCGTACTACCCTCGGTAGCGACGACGGTCTGGGCGTGGCTACTATCATGGCTGTCATGGAGGCAAAAGACTTGCAGCACGGTCCGGTAGAGGGTCTCATCACACGCGATGAAGAGACTGGCATGTTTGGTGCCAACGAACTCCCTGAAGGTGAACTGAACGGCGACATCCTGCTCAATCTCGACACAGAGGTTTGGGGTGAATTCGTCATCGGTAGCGCAGGTGGTATTGATATTACAGCAACCCTCGACTACAAGGAAGTAGAAACCGACCAGGAAGATGCTGCTGTCAAGGTAACCCTGAAAGGCTTGAAGGGCGGTCATTCTGGTATCGAAATCTGTGAAGGTCGTGCCAACGCCAACAAATGCATGGTTCGTTTCGTACGTGAAGCCATTGCCGAACTCGACGCTCGTCTTGCTTCCTGGAACGGAGGTAATATGCGCAATGCCATCCCATTCGAGGCTGAGGTTGTACTCACCTTGCCAAAGGAGAACGTAGAGGCACTCCAGGACTTGGTAGCAGACTGGAAGGAAGAACTCCAGGATGAATTCAAGGGTATCGAGAACATCGAGAAGATTGAATTCTTCACAGAGAACGTAGAGACTCCTAAGATGGAAGTACCACAGGAGATACAGGACAATCTCGTAGATGCCATCTATGCTTGCCACGACGGTGTATTGCGCATGGCTCCATCTATGCCAGAAATCGTAGAAACCTCATCCAACCTTGCCATCGTAGAGATTGGCGAAGGAAAGGCAGCCATCAAGATTCTCGCCCGTTCATCACACGAAGGTTACAAGGCTTACATCGCCACCATGTTTGAGAGCTGCTTCTCTATGGCAGGCATGAAGGTGGAATTCAGCGGCAGCTATGGCGGTTGGAATCCAAACCCAGACAGTGACATTCTGAAGCATGTACTCAAGGTATATAAGGAGCAGAACGGCGAAGACGGCAAGGTGCAGGCTGTTCATGCCGGATTGGAGTGCTCTATCATCTTGGGCAAATATCCACACCTCGATGTCGTATCCTTCGGTCCTACCCTCTGCAGCCCTCACACCCAGTTTGAGCGTTGCCAGATCAGTTGCGTAGCACCATTCTGGAATCTCATGAAGCAGTTGCTTGCCGAGATTCCAACCAAATAAATTACAAAAAGGTTAAAAATATAGGGCCGGGAAGAAAATTCCCGGCTTTATTTTTGCCATTTTGGTTTATTTTAATTACCTTTGCAGCCGGAATTTTAAATATTAAACAAATGGACGATTATCACGCGGACAACAACAATGAATTGTAGGCGTGGAGATTCAGCAGAAAGAAACCCATTCACCGCTTTGGGGGGATAGCTAATCTCCATACCCCAAACTTTTATTTTGTGGAGATTAGCAACAATGAGAACATATTGGAATACAGAGAATCATCTGCAGGCTATCAATGAATGGCAGCCTAACTGCTGGATACAAGTAACTTGTCCAACCGACGAAGACCAGCGCTTACTGGAAGACGAATTCAAAATCCCTGATTATTTCCTCTCGGACATCAGTGATACCGATGAGCGTGCCCGCTACGAATACGACGATGGCTGGATGCTCATCATCCTCCGTATTCCTTATGTCAAGGAAATCAGAAGCCGCACTCCTTATACTACCGTGCCATTGGGTATCATCCACAAGCGGGATGTCACCATCACCGTCTGCTATTACGAAACCAATATGATGATTGATTTCGTGAGTTTCCAGCAGAAACGAGGTGAAGGCTTCACCGACTATGTGGATATGATTTTCCGTCTCTTCCTTTCCTCTGCCGTATGGTATCTGAAGCGACTCAAGCAGATCAACTCGCTCATCGAGAAAGCCAAGCGCAATCTGGATCATGGCGTCAACAATGAAAGCCTGATCGGTCTCTCACGTCTGCAGGATTCCCTCACCTATTTCATTACCTCCATCCGAGGCAATGAAAACCTGCTGTCTAAACTGAAGTTCAAACTCCAGGTGGATGAGTTGGATGCCGACCTGATTGAGGACGTCAACATCGAGATGACCCAGGCGCGTGAAACCACCAATATCTATTCAGATATTCTGGAATCCACGATGGACACCTATTCCAGCATCATCAACAACAACATGAATACCACGATGCGTACCTTGACGTCCATCAGTATCGTCATGATGTTGCCTACCCTGATTTCCTCCTTCTTCGGAATGAACCTCATCAACGGCATGGAAGACAGCTCCATCGGTTTTGGCATTGCCATCCTCATCTCTATCGTCGTATCAGGCCTTACGTGGGGATTCCTGCGCTATAAGCGCTTGCTCTAAGGAAGGAACCGAGCCCCGCATAGCGCAGGGGCACAGAGCAAGAAGAACACAACAAGTCAGAAAAATAATGATAAAAAAACATAAAAAAGCGAGGATAAAAGTAAAAATAAAAAATAAAATTAGGATTTTTCGCTTTTTTTACTTAAGTTTGCAAAATTATTGTGTGTGTATGTGGCAGATAGCAACACCGTTATCTGCCAAGAAATCGAATCATAAACTAAATACAGTGAAATGATGGACTCTCAAGAAAATGCCCTGTTACAGGGAACCATGGAAGAACCTGCCAAGAAGGCGTATGCCACCAAGCAGGAAGTGCTCGAAAGAGTGAAAGAAATCGCTCGCAGTGCCGAAGCTCCTAATAAGGAAGAGCTCGACCACCTGAAGACAACTTTCTACAAACTTCACCTCGCAGAACGGGATGCTCAATCCAAGGAGTATCTGGAAAAAGGTGGTGATCCTGAAAAATTCGTACTCCTACCTGATGACACAGAAGAAGCTTTCAAGGCTGAAATGCAGATCATCAAGGAAAAACGCGCCAAGATCTTCCTCGAACAGGAAGAGGAAAAGCAGGAAAATTTAGCAAAGAAACTTGAGATTATAGAAAAGATCAAGGCTATGACTACCTCTCCTGAGGAAGCTAACCAATCATATAATGACTTCAAGGCCCTGCAGCAGGAATGGAAGGAAATCAAGACCGTGCCTGCCGACAAGGCTAATGAGCTGTGGCGCAACTACCAGCTCTACGTGGAGCAGTTCTACGACCTCCTGAAACTCAACAGCGAGGCACGTGAATATGACTTCAAGAAAAACCTCGAGGCTAAGACCGCACTCTGCGAAGCTGCTGAAAAGCTCGACGAGGAGCCGGACGTCATCTCTGCCTTCCACCAGTTGCAGGACTTGCACCAGCAGTACCGCGAAATCGGTCCTGTTGCCAAGGAATTGCGCGAGCAGATCTGGAGCCGTTTCAAGGCGGCAAGCACCGTGATCAACAAGAAGCACCAGCAATACTTTGAGGAAATCCGCGCTAAGGAAGAGAAGAACCTCGAACAGAAGACTGCGCTCTGCGAAAAGTTGGAGGCGATCGACCTGGATGCCATCAAGACCGCTGCCCAGTGGGAAACGACTACCAAGGAGGTGATCGCTATGCAACAGGAATGGCGTGAAATCGGTTTTGCTCCTCAGAAGATGAACGTGAAGATCTTTGAGCGCTTCCGCACCATCAATGATGTGTTCTTCAGCAAGAAGGCTGAGTTCTTCAAGGAACTGAAATCGCAATATTCCAGCAATTTGGAAAAGAAGCAGGAACTCGTCAAGAAGGCACAGGAGCTTGCTGATAGCACAGACTGGAAGAAGACAGGTGACAAGATTATCGCACTGCAGAAAGAATGGAAGACCGTGGGCGTTGTGCCTCGCAAACAGGGTGAACTGCTCTGGAAGGACTTCCTCGAAGCTTGCAACAAATTCTTCGAGGCTCGCAACAAGGCTAATGCGGGCACCAGAAACACGGAGCACAGCAACTTGGCGAAGAAGCGCGAAGTAGTGGCTAAGCTGAAGGACTTGCTCGAAAACCCAGTAGAGAACGTGCAGCAGGCACTGCAGAAGCTGACAGAGGAATATAACTCCATCGGTCATGTGCCTTTCAAGGAAAAGGACAATATCTACAAGGAGTATCACGAAGTGCTCGACAAGATCTATAAGGACTTGCACATCAGCAATGCCAAGCGCCGTCTCGACAATTTCAAGAACAATCTGAAGAATGTGGCAGAGAAGGGTTCTGATGCCTTGGACAACGAGCGTGGACGACTCTTGCGCCGCTACGACCAGTTGCGCAGCGATATCACCACCTATGAGAACAACCTCGGCTTCCTCAATGCTGCCAGCAAGAAGGGCAACAGTCTCGTAGAGGAAATGAACCGCAAGGTACAGAAGCTCAAGGATGAACTCGAACTGGTAAAAAATAAGATCAAGGCTATTGATGCAGAAAACAAGTAAAATATATAGCCCCACAGATCTCACGGACTTTACATAGGTCTTACATAGACCGATGAAATATTAAAGTCCCACAGATTTCACAAATTAACACAGATCTTTTGAAGAGAAATAAATCTGTGGATATCTGTGAAATTTGTGGGACTTTTTTTTAGACCCTTAAGCCTGTTCTCACCTTGCACGAACAGGACTTATATCACACTTACATCTTTTCTATGATTTTCATGCCCTCTTCCACCGCTTTCATATTGAGTGGAATCAAACCATGATGGCGCTCAGGCAACGACTTGAAGAGTGCCTTGTTCAGACCGTCAGTGCTCACCACAGGACAAACCTTCAGCAGACCACCCAGCACTATCATATTAAACACCTTTGCGTTTTTCATCTCAGCCGCCTTGTCCATCGCATCAATACGATACACGGTGATGTCCTTACGCTGCGGAGGATTCATGATACCATACCCATCATAGATCAGCACACCGCCCGGCTTAACCTTCGATTCAAACTTATCGAGCGAAGGCTGATTCAGTACGATAGCCACATCATAATGGCTCAAGATAGGCGAAGAGATACGGTCATCACTCACGATCACCGTCACATTCGCCGTACCGCCACGCTGTTCCGGACCATATGCAGGCATCCAAGTCACCTCTTTATCCTCCATCAGTCCAGAATAAGCCAGGATTTTTCCCATAGAGAGAACACCCTGACCACCAAACCCAGATATAATGATTTCTGTCTTCATTTCTAATTTCTCATTTCTCATTTACATTCCCGTCGTATCCTTCAAGTCTCCCTTAGGATATTCCTTGAACATATTCTCTTCCATCCACTTATTAGCTTCCACAGGAGATAGTTTCCAACCACTGTTGCAGGTAGAAACAATTTCCACCAGACTGGAACCCTTGCCCTGCATACTTGCCTCAAAGGCCTTGCGGATAGCTTTCTTAGCCTTTCTGATGCTCGCTACAGTTTCCACGCTCTGTCGGGTCACATAGCAAGTACCCGTCAGATGACTGGCAAGTTCGGTGATATTGAGCGGATAACCATGAAGATCTGGCTGGCGACCGTAAGGACAGGTAGCCGTCTTCTGACCCAGCAGAGTAGTAGGAGCCATCTGGCCGCCCGTCATACCATAAATGGCATTATTGATGAAGATAATGGCAATATGCTCACCACGGTTTAAGGCATGAATCGTCTCACAAGTACCGATACAAGCCAAGTCACCATCACCCTGGTAAGTAAATACCAGACGATCTGGCCACAAACGCTTGATGCCCGTAGCCACTGCAGGCGCACGACCATGAGCCGCTTCCTGCCAGTCAATATCCAAATAACGATAAGCGAAGACGGCGCAGCCCACAGGACAAACGCCCACCGTCTTATCCTCCATACCCATCTCCTCTATCACTTCGGCGACAAGCTTATGCACCACACCATGCGAACAGCCCGGGCAATAATGCATCGGAACATCGTTCATCAGTGTCGGTTTCTTATATACCAGATTTTCTGGTGAAATTATATCATTCATAATGTATAATTTATATATTTTCAGTAATTAATCGCTTGAGCGCCTCCACGATTTCCTCAGGTTCAGGCACAATACCGCCCAAACGACCGAAATGCGCAACAGGCACCAAACCATTCACAGCCAGACGCACATCCTCTACCATCTGTCCGGCATTGATTTCAGCCACGAGGATGCCCTTCTTGCTCTCAGCCAAGTGATGGATCTCCTGAGTAGGGAAAGGCCAGAGCGTGATCGGACGGAAAAGTCCCACCTTGATACCCTGTTCACGGGCACTCTCGATACTCTTCTCTGCAATACGGGCAGCACTGCCGAAGGCCACGATCACATAGTCAGCATCCTCACAGCACTGCATCTCGTAGCGCACCTCCGTCTCACGGATTTTCCTGTATTTCTCCTGCAACTGCAGATTGCGCTCCTCCATCACTTCCGGCTTCAGTTCCAGGGAAGTCATGATATTCGGCTTTCTGTCCTTCTTACGACCGATGGTAGCCCAAGGACATTCCTCTGCAATCTCCTGTTCAGTGCGGCGAGGTTTCATAGGAGGAAGCACCACCTTCTCCATCATCTGACCGATGACACCATCACTCAGTATCATCGCCGGATTACGGTATTTGAAAGCCAAGGTGAAAGCCAAGTCCACGAAGTCAGCCATCTCCTGCACAGAAGCCGGAGCCAATACAATCACATTATAGTCACCATTACCACCACCACGAGTAGCCTGGAAATAGTCACCCTGCGAAGGCTGGATAGTACCCAGTCCAGGACCGCCACGCTGCACGTTGACGATGACACCCGGAATCTCGGCACCCGCCATATAGGAAATGCCCTCCTGCATCAAAGCCACACCCGGACTCGACGAAGTAGTAAGCACACGCTTACCAGCACCCGCACCGCCATGAACCATATTGATGGCAGCCACCTCACTCTCAGCCTGGAGCACCACCATACCAGAAGTCTCCCAAGGTTTGAGCAAAGCCAAAGTCTCTATAATCTCACTCTGTGGAGTAATCGGATAGCCAAAGAAACCATCCACACCACATCTGATGCAGGCATGAGCAATCGCCTCATTACCCTTCATCAAAGTTATTTCACGTTTCTGTTGTTCAGCCATTATTCATTCTCCTTCTTACGATACACGGTAATACATCCATCAGGGCATACGATGGCGCACGAAGTACAGCCCACGCATGCATCCGGCACAGCCGCTTCCACATAGCGATAACCATGCACATTCACTTTTTTCTCGGCTAATGCAATGACATGTTGAGGACAAGCCACTACACAGAGCGCACATCCCTTGCAGCGCCCTGTATCGACTACAATAGCCCCTTTAATCTTACTCATATTCTTTTCGTTCTAATTATCTTTACGCTTGGAGTAAACCAAAACTGCCGTTGTCCACATGTCGGTTATTATGGATTGTAGTAGTCCTTGCAATAGAAGCTCATGATATCATCCAGCATCTCCTTGGCAGCCACGGCAGGACTCTCCGGATCGAGCGCAATGGCCTCCAGATAACAGTCGATGGCACGCCTAAAGTCGCCTTGCTTGCGCCAGGCGTTACCTTGTTGATAATAATCTTCTGCTTTCATTTACTCTATTTATTTTTAAAGTTTTACGCTGCGAAAGTACTAAATTTCAGCTAAGAAAAAGAATAAAAGCGGAAGATTTAAACTATATTAATGTTGATTTTCTTAAAAAATGCGCACACTACTTTTTAGTGTGCAATTTTTCAAGAATAATATCCGATATTTCTACATTTTATTTTGGTAGATTACATACAGTACGATGCCACGCAAAACGAGATAAATGATGAAAGCCAGCCACAGGGCATGATTGCCCATCAGCGGATGGAGGATGAAAAACAGGGCAAAGAAGGAAGCCGAAGCGATGGCAGTAGAACAGAGCATCGATTTCGACTGAGTGATGCCCACGAAGATGCCATCGAAGACAAAGGCCGCCATTCCAGCTAAGGGTATCAGAACCGCCCACCAGAAGTAATCACCCGCAGCCGTTATCACCCGTTCATCATCCGTCAGGAGCGCAAGGAAGTTTTCTCCTCCTATCATATATAATAAGGTGAACCCCGCAGCCACTGCTAACCCGAAGCCCATCGTCCTGCACACCACTTCCCGAAAGGCCACCATGTTCTTAGCCCCGTAATACTTGCCACTCAGGGCTTCAGCAGCGTAGGCAAAACCATCCATGAAGTAGGAAAAGATGGTGAAGAGCGTCATCAGCAGGGTGTTCACCGCCAATACCAAGGTACTCTCTCTGGAACCAGCCGCCGTGAAGAAGAGGTTGACAGCCACCAGACACACCGTGCGAAGAAAGATGTCCCTGTTGAGCGAGAAAAACCGTTTGAGCGGTTCTGAGGCAAAGAGATGCTGACGGAAATCATACTTGCCCAACCGGCGATAATGAAGACGGAAAAGCAGACACGCCATGAGGAAGCCCCACCATTGGGCGATGACCGTACCGAGTGCCACGCCCTCCACCGTCATCTTGCCCACGAAGACCAGCAGCAGAGAAGCGATGATATTCACCACATTCTGCGTCAGCGAAACCATCATCGGAATACGGGTGTTCTGCATACCGATAAACCATCCCGTAAACCCATACAGACCCAATACGGCAGGAGCACCCCAGATGCAGACATAGCAGTATCTGCGGGCAAGTTCCACCACATCAGCCTCCGGCGACATTGCCCACAATCCACATCCGATGAGCCATTTTTGGAGCACGAAGAAGAGCAGACCAATCCCCACACCGATGCCTAAGGAGCGCACCAAGAGCCTCATCACTTCCGCCAAGTCTCTCCTGCCCAACGCCTGCGAAGTCATCCCGCTCGTCCCCATTCTCAGGAAGCCGAACAGCCAGTAGATGACATTGAAGAGCATCGAGCCCACGGCAATGGCACCGATATACGCTGCATCGCCGATATGTCCGACGATGGCGACATCCACCAAACCCAAAAGCGGTACCGTGATATTGGATATTATCGACGGTACCGCTAATTGCAATATTCGTTTATTCACCTTTTTCAATTCTTAAACCTCATTTAGTTTTACTGGTATATGACCTTCAAGCTGTAACCACCTCTTTTAGAATTTAAAAATATACTCAATAAACTTACATTCGTTTCGCTATTACCATCTGCTTATCAGCGAAAGTGCTACAAGCGTCAACCAAAGCCAACAGTTTGCTCCAGTTTGAGACAGGTTCCACTCTATGAGCAAAACATTTGCGCACATACACTTTTACACTTTCATTTCCAGCGGTAGCCTTAACCGTGAATTCTCCACACTCATTAGCCACCGAAGTCTCAATCTTCTTTAATGCTTCAGCAGAGACCTTATATCCTTGCGGCAACGGAATCTCTATATTCCATTCATCAACAAACGCCATCTTGCGCCAAACATCATCGATACGCTCTCGATCCTTGCCTTCTATTTTCATCGAACTTCCTATTAACTTACCTACCGACAACAAATAGTTATTTCCAGCGCGTTTCACCATTCCATCCATCACATAATCTACATGATAAACAAAGTTAGAACTATCTCGACGGATTCCCACGCAATCTACTCCATAGCCACCGACTTGCACAGGATCACCATCGTGATAACTACTGATTTCAGCCTTAAACGGATCTATGGCATTTTTCTGATATTCATTGAAAGCTCCTTTTAATTCAGCAGATTCCTTCTTAGTATAACAAGAGTACGGATCTTTGTCGTCGTATTTCAAATATCGCCAATAAGCTTCAAGTTGGCTTGAACCAAAAAGCGTGTTATCAGGACTCACCAAAGACTGACCGTACATTTTCTGTTCACCCGAATAAGTTACCTTCCTACTGATATCAAGTTTAGTACCATCAAGTTTAACCACCATATCATTCACCGACTTATTGTCTTCAGCTTGACTCACAGGTATCGTTATTTGTTCCTCGGAATCTTGCATATACGCCTTTCTTCCTTGATATATATAAGGTATCTCGGAAGCAACCTTAGGATAAGTACCAGGGAAATAATACAAGTTAGTTCCCTTGAGACGGAAGAACCAAGATGTAGAATTATAATTAATCAGTTTATCAACAGGCAATGCACCAAACGGAGTGGTAATGCCCATTTCTATTTCCACGCCCAATTTACGCAAATAATTAGCCACTGTATTAAAAGCCCTCTGAGAAGATCCACTACTAACATACTCAAAAGAATAAATACGGTCAGCTTTCTCCTCGGCAGACATCCCCTCTTTTTTGGCAGACTTGAAGACGCTCTTATACGTACTAGGAAGACCTGCAGGAGAATATCCCCCCTTAGACACATAAGATTTCATCAGTTTCCAGTCATCCTGCAGAATAGGTGCCACATCCGGATTGGCACGAACACCCTTCTGGCGCATGGCCTTCTCTACGATGACCGTCTTGGTCTTGGTAGGAGTAATAAACATCATGATGTAAGGCGACTGAACGGTTGCATTGTACCATACGGAAGGTTCTGCATCCACAGGCTGGTCCATAGTCAGGTCGAGCACGGCATTCTTGTCCTTATCCGTTGTCTGCCTAAACTCGGGAGCACCATTCATGGAACGATAAACTGTGGCAAGACTCTGATCTAACACACAATGAATACGGCTATAGAGCACTGGCTCACTTTGGCGCAAGAAAAATACAAACGGATCCAACTGCTGTTCCTGAGTGTCTATTTGGTTTAGAGAAAAGACATCTATACAGTCGCCAATCTCCAAACCTGGCACCGCAATCTTCTGACTGAGTTCCTTGCCTTTCTTACCTTCCTTCACATCTACGTAATCGTCGAAATCCACCACCTGCACCGTGCCGTCTTTCTTCAACACACGAATTCCCAAGATGGTATTGGTCGTATGATGATATCCGCCCAGCCATTTCTTCGATTTTGTAAGAAAAGAGAATTCTGAATAGTCCTTCAGGGCTTTCTTGTCGTTGATTTGTATCAGCATACGCTCCATATCCTCGCAATCTATCTGGCGTGTCAGTCTTCCACTGATAAACAACTCTGTCGTAGCCTTGCGATGGTAATCGGTACTCAGTTCCTTGTAATAAGATAGAATCACCGCCGATTTCTTCTTGAATTTCTCGGGCACAGCACGTTTCTTGAAATCAACAGGCGTATTGTCCCATACTTCCTGGCGTACTTTTTGCGCCAACTTGAGATAATCAGCCTTGTTGTCGGCCTTAACCGACAAACATACGAGTTGCATCATCAATAAGAAGAAAGCAACTCCCGCCATTCTTACATTCTTCATAATCTCAACCTTTTAAAATATCAATTACTTATTTTGTTAATATAACTACTTGCTGATTGCAGGCATCATTCCATTCGGAAACCATTTTGTTCCATGCCGGAATATCCTTCAAGGCTACTCGCCTGTTCTTGATAACATATTCCTTTTTCATGACGACACGATTGCCTTGTTTGGAAAACGTACAAGACAAGTCAGCCCAATGGGAATGCGACGCAAAAGGAGCAGGGAGTTCCTGCACACGCATACCTTTTGGTATAGAGAGACTGACCTTACGCACATTTTTGACTTTCATACTTATCATGTAATCGGAAACCCGTTTGGTTGTATCCACTGGAGTCAGAAAAAGGCTCTCATCGAGATTGACATCTAAATAAACACTACCGTCAACCAGTTGTCCAGCTCCCTTTTTCATAAAAAAAGCAGTGATATTCAAAGACTCATCCTGAGGACGATTTCCCGTCATCACTATATCCCCAATCTTATCCAATCGTTCATCAACCCCCATCGCTGCCACCAAGGCCTTCTCTTTTTCATCTTGTGCCGTAGCGTCATTCCCCACTAGTATCCAAGACTTCATATCGCCCTTCCATTTAGAGTACAATTTTCCCTTTATATCGTAGTTTCCATCATCCCCAGATTCTAAGGTTGCCTGATATGTTATAGAAGAAAAGCAAGAATCAGCAGCCAGCTCAGGTAACTTATTCATACGAAAGCTATCTGCGTCTTCTACCAAAGCCATCCTTCCTTGTATATTGTCTGGCACATAGCCTAAAGGAATATATGGATTCGTAGCATCCAGATAATATGGCTTTCCCTGATAGAAAACCGTACATATCGCATGATCAATAGATGCAATAGAAGGATTTTCCTGCAAAGAATAAGGTACATCCCATGTCCCTATATCCGTTTGACGAGCATCAAAGCCTTGAGCCTTGAGCAAGGTTTTGAGCAAAAGAGCCATAGCCTTGCAATCACCATAACGCTTACGAATAGTTTCAGCAGGTGTTGCCGGTTGATGGGCAGAAATGCCTGCCTCAAAAGCCAAATATCTGATATTCTGCTGTACCCAGGCATAAGTATTGGCTATCTTGTCATAATCGTTTTTTGCCCCTTTCTGTATCTCTCTTAGTATTTCTTCTTGATTAGGAATAGAGCAATCCACATTAGCCAACTGATGAGACCAGGCAAACATATCTTGCAGACTTTGGAATGCTCCCAACACCAAGAGATGAGGAACACTATATCCCCAAGATGGAGAATTAGGTTCTATCAGCTGTGCAGGTAAGGAATGAATCACATAAGTAAAAACGGAATCTCCCTCTGCATTACATGTAGTACTTTTCTCTATACCAGCAGGAAGATTATATTCTTTTATCCGAAACTGCTGGAAGGCTTTTGGCTTGATTACCTCTATCTTCTTATGCTCTACATAATCAGCTTCACACAAAGGAATAGTTGTGAAATAAATAGGATTGAGATAGGTTCGAGTAAAAGAAGCCTTCAGAGTCTTGCCAACCTTTGGAATCAGATAGCTAAAGTAGCAAATCTTGGTATCATCGTAAAAGACATTACGAGGAATGGCTGACTTGTATTGTGCATACCCCTTACACTGTGCCTTGTCCAAACGAATAAACTCTCCGTAATAAGCACATGGTTGAACTATAGCGGAATATTGGGTTACACCATACTCATAATCCGTAGTGTTAACAACAATAGTCTTACCTGCGCCATCTGTTTTGAAGACGTATCTATCATTACATTGCAATATATGCACATTGTCATCAGCTTTTTGAGCCGAGATGGGTTGCAAAAAAGCGAAGAGCAATACCAGCATACTATCTAAATCAGCAAGTCTGTATTGGATCATTTTTCTCATTTTCATTATACTCTGCTTTTTTTATTTATTCTGTTTGCAAAAATAAGGAAAAAAAACGAGAACAAAGGATAAGAAAAGAAATTATTTTGTTTTTTGCGTTAAAAACATATCATAATAATATAAAAAAGACAAAAGTTACCAGCTGACGATAACTTTTGCCTTTTCATTTCTCATTTCTAATTTGTAATTTCTCATTAAATTCTATATTTCGCAGCTTGCTCCTCAATATAAGCAGCATCACTGAAGTAGTCGATACGCATAGCCTTGCGCACCTCATCCATTGTCTGCGCAGCAAATTCACGCGCATCCTCACTACCCTTCTTCAGAATATTGAACACCTCAGGAATATCCTGCTCAAACTCATGACGGCGGGCACGGATAGGGTCAAGCATCTTGTTGAGCACACTGTTCAAGAACTTCTTGCAAGTACCATCACCGATACCACCCTTCACATACTGCTCCTTCAGTTCATCGAGAGATTTGAATTCAGGCCAGAACTCAGCGAAGTCCTCATCAGTAGAGAAAGCCTCCATGTAGGTGAACACGGCATTGCCCTCCAAATGTCCAGGCTCCTCCATGCTCATGCGAGGCTCACCATTCGACATCTTCTTCACCTTCTTCCAAACGGTCTTCTCATCATCGCTCAGATAGATGCAGTTGCCCAAACTCTTGCTCATCTTCTCCTTACCATCGGTACCAGGAAGGCGACGGCAAACCGCATTTTCTGGGAGCAGGATCTCAGGTTCCACCAATACAGGCGCATAGATCTGATTGAATCTGCGCACCAGCTCACGGGTCACCTCCAGCATAGGCTCCTGGTCCTCACCAGCAGGAACGGTTGTAGCCTTGAAGGCAGTAATATCGGCAGCCTGGCTCACAGGATAGCAGAAGAAGCCCAATGGGATATTCGCCTCGAAGTTACGCATCTTGATTTCCGTCTTCACGGTAGGATTTCTCTGCACACGAGATACAGAGATGAGGTTCATCAAGTAGGTAGTCAACTCAGCCAATTCCGGAATCATACTCTGGATATAGAGAGTACATTTCTGCGGATCAAGACCAGCAGAAAGGTAGTCGAGAGCCACCTCAGTGATATTCTGTCTAATCTTCTCAGGGTTATCAGCATTGTCAGTCAGCGCCTGAACATCAGCCATGAACACAAACATTTTGTCGAAATCGCCAGCATTCTGCAGCTGCACACGTCGCTGAAGCGATCCGATATAATGACCCAAGTGGAGTTTACCAGTAGGACGGTCTCCCGTCAATATAATCTTTCCCATTTACTTACAATTTATGTTTTTGACTGCAAAGGTACATTTATTTAGTCAAAAAACAAAATATAACCGCAATTAATTGTCCTAAAAGTGATTGAATTAGAGAAAATACATAGGATATAGACCAGAAAAAGCGTATGCCCCTCGTAATGAGAGCATACGCTTTTTACTTGATTATTCCACTCCTTTCTCAAAATAGGGAGCCAGCTCCTTCTTCACGTCGAAGCAAGGACAGGCTTTAGCGGAAAACTCGTTGTGACCGTGGATGGTGGCGTGAGGGAATTCCTCCTTCAGCTGACTGATGAGACCCAGCAGGGCAATTTTGAAAGTGATATTCGGGGGAAGTGTATCCCCCGAATAATTTTGACCAAAAATGACTTTGACCAAAATGACCAACTTTATATTGATGCAGTAGTCTTTTGGTATTGCTTGTCTTTCAGTATAACTATCAATCCCTGCTTTCGCCAGTTCTTCAGCATTTGTCTTGCCGTCTCATTCGTTACGCTGGCTCCCTTCATGGTCTCCATTCGTATCTGCTCCAGCCAATCACGGCCTTTCTGTTCCAGTTTAGGCAGTTCCACTTCGCCACTCATCAGAGGCAGAAGATGGGCTACCATCTGGATGCGCTCTTTCCGTCGTAAGCCTGTCGGAGCATCACGAAAGTAAAGAAAAAGAGAAAATCATTCCCCCTTTTCCTAAAAAAAACTCATTTTTCCCATCGTTTGGAAAAATCGTGGGAATCTTGGGAAAAATCACCCACACAACCCACATTTTAACACTCCAAATATTTATAATTCGAAATAAATGCTTATTTTTGCACTACAATTCAGTTAAACGTTTTAAAAGGAAATGGATATGAAACGGATAGAAGAACGATATATTAGCTTGCTTACCGATTTTGGTTTTAAGCGTATCTTTGGAACAAAGCCTAACAAGGATTTGCTCATCAATTTCT
>OMAM01000195.1_pt1 | contig 39685 bp, 39 predicted proteins | sample 1644621 | NCBI WGS metagenome assembly OMAM01 (sample SAMEA103958120, study PRJEB25191) | human gut metagenome | biome: human-associated habitat [ENVO:00009003]; feature: intestine environment [ENVO:2100002]; material: feces | place: Germany | collected 2013/2015 | reverse complement strand
CCGGTGACGGTGTGCTCCCGCAGCCGGGCCCACGGTCTGCCTGCCATCCGGGCAAGGACCCGGGACATCCTGGCGGACTTTGCCGCCGGGCATCTGTCCGCCCTGGCCCGGCAGGCCCTGGAGGACGAGGTGGACCTGACCCCCAAGCCCGGCCTGGTGGACCGGCGCAACACCGGTGCCCATGACGACATGGACCGCCCCCTGTTTCACCGCAGCGCCGGGGCCTTGGCACCGTATTTCCGGCAGTTTGCCGCCCGGGGTATGGCCGGGGCCCCGCCCCGGGAGCTGCAAAGCCTGGGCCGGGAGGCAGAGCATGCCATGCTGGATGCCACCGGCGGCGTCAACACCCACAAGGGGGCGCTGTACAGCTTCGCCCTGCTGCTGTCGGCCCTGGGCCGGTGCCTGGCGGAGGGCGGCGACCCCTTTGAAACCGCCGCCGCCATAGCCGCGGCACTGCCTCCGGCGGAAAACACCCACGGCAGCGCCGTCCGCAGCCAGTGCGGCGGCGTCCGGCAGGAGGCCGTGTCCGGCTTCCCCACCGCCCGGCATATGCGGGGGATTTTGGAGAGCGCCGGGCCGCTGTCGGCCCTGGTGTGGGCCATGTCCCGGCTGGACGACAGCACATTGGTCTATCGGGGCGGCCCCCAGGGGCTGGCCTATGTCCGCCGGAGGGCGGCGGAGCTGCTGGCCCTGCCGGAGGAGACCCTGCCCCCGGCGCTGGAGGCCCTGGACGACGATCTGATGGCCCGGCACCTGAGCCCCGGCGGTAGCGCCGATCTGCTGGCCCTGGCCCTGTTCCTCCGCGCCGCCGCCCCGGAGACGTGGCTGTGAAGGCGGGAAAATCAAATAAACAAAAACAGGAGCGCTTTGCAGCGCTCCTGTTTTTTTAGAAGGTCTTGTTCACATAGTCGTTGTACTTCTTCACGTCCATCTGGCCCTGATAGGTGTTCTGGAACCGCTTCACCGTCAGGCTGTTGAACTGGACGATCTGGCGGTATTTCAGGAAGCCCACCACCAGGGGCAGACCGCCGGACAGATAGCTGATGGGGGCCTGCCGCCACACGCCGTAGCCAAAGGCCGCCACCACCACCAGAGAGATAATGACCCCGGCGATCTCCTTTTTGGGGTGGAGCTTGTGCACCACGTCCGCCTGCACCACGCCCAAGTCGATCATGGTCTTAGCGAAGCGCTTCTGCACCGTGAACAGGCTGACGGCATTGAGCACGCAGGGGGCCACCACGAAAAACGCAAACAGCGCAATGATGGCCTGGAAAATGAAAATCATCAATCCTTCGTTATCCAAAAATCTATCCTCCTATTATATAAATTAGTCCACATATTTCACGGCCACGTCCTCCCGGGCGCTGGCATACAGCATGGTCAGGTAGATCACGTCGAAATCCACGATATCCCCCACCTGCGGGCAGGGGTCGCAGTCCTCCACGTCCAGAATGCAGTGGTCCGACGAGCCGCCCACCACCGTCATACCCGGCGTCCGGGGATGCAGCATCATGATATCCCCCACATCGGCCCGGCCGATGCCGGCAATGGCCCGGCGGCGGATGCCCCGGTCCTCATAGGTGGGCCGGCTGCAGAAGCAGTCCACCATAATGGGTCCCACCGGGTGGGTGGGCTTGTCCTTCACCTCCACGATCTGGGCCCGCAGGGTCATGCAGTCCATCCGCAGATAGTCCATGTCATGAATGCCCCAGTCCACCTGTAAATCCTTGGCCACTAAGATGCCCTCGCCGATGCGCAGGTGGTTGATGCCCTCCGGCATGGTGCCCCAGTGGACCAGGGTGAAGGAGCTGGTGGCTCCGCCGGAGACGATCTCCAGTTTCCGGCCGATGGCCGCCTCCACCCGCCGGGCGATGGCCACCAGCTGGCCCAGATTCTCCGGCGTGGGCTGGATGGAGCCGTAGCACCCCAGGTTCACGCCTACGCCTGCCAGCTCCACATGGGGCAGGTCCCGCTCCACATGGACGCACACGTCCAGCATCTCGTCCTGGTCCCAGAAGCCCTCCCGCAGGTCGCCCAGGTCCGCCATGATCACGGCCTTGTGGACAGCTCCCTGCCGGGCGCAGGCCTCCTCCAGGGCGTCCAGCGTGGCCCGCTCGCTCTCCAGAGAATAGTCGCACCACCGGGCCACGTCCTCCAGCTCGCTTTCCATGGGGATCCGCAGCAGCATATACGGCCCCGGCACTCCCACCTGGCGGCAGCGGATGATCTGCTCCAGGCGGCTGCTGGCCAGCTGGGTGGCCCCGCAGTCCCGAAACAGACGCCCCACCTCCGGCAGGCCGCTGCACCCCTTGATGACGCCGCACACCTGGATGCCCCGGGCGGTGCAGCGGGAGATGACCTCCTCCATATTGTGCCGCAGGCGGCTGCGGCTGATTTCCAGACAGGGATATTGCCGGTTCATATGCGAAAGCCTCGATTCTGACAGATACATAATGTATGAATTATACCACGGATTTTATTCCCTGACTACCGTTTTTTCGGAATTTCCCCGCCGCGTCAAAAATAGATGACCACGTCCGGGTGCTGCTGCAGCTCCCAGCGCAGGTCCTCCAGAAACAGGGCCGCCTCCCGGGGCAGCTCCACCGCCCGGGGGGCGATGAGATAGCTGATGCGGTCCGGCGGCGGGGCGGTGAAGCGGCAGATCTTGGCCCGCCCGGCCCGGCGCATATGCTCGGCGGCAATGGCCGGGGCCGCCGCCCACACCCGGCGGGTAGGGGGCCACGCATCCGCCAGCTGCATGGTGTCGGTGTTCAGCAGGGGCCGGGCGTCGGACCCGAACCAATAGTCGTTCCACACCTGCACCTCCTGCCGCTGGGACACATTGATCTCCTGGGACATGTCCAGGTCGTGGGGGTTCACCAGCTCCGGATAGTCGCTGCCCTCGGAGCAGATCATATAGAACGACTCCCGGAACAGCGGCGTCACCTGCAGCTCCGGGTTGAAGCCCACGTCGTCCTCCACAATGGCCATGTCCAGCTCCCGGCGGGTAACGGCCTCCTGGGCCTGCTGGCTGGACAGGGTTTCCACCCGCAGGGCCACCGGCAGGTCCCGCTCCAGAAACCGCTTGTATACCGGCGGCAGCACATATTGATTGGCGGTGTAGGCAGCGCCGATGCGGAAGTGGGTCCGGGCCTCGGCGGCGGCAATGCCGTGCATCTCGGCCATCAGCCGCTGCCATCGCCGGGCCAGGGGCAGAAACCGGGTCCCCGCCTCCGTCAGCTCCAGCCGCCGCAGGCCCTTACCCCGGACAAACAGCGGCGTCCCCACCTCGTCCTCCAGGGTCTGGAGCCGGGCGGAAAGGGTGGGCTGGGTGATATAAAGCGCCTGGGCGGCGGCGGTCATGGACCCGCTGCGCAGAACCGTCAGAAAGGTTTCGATCTCCATATCCGTCATGTCGGAGCCCTCCTGAAATTATAGATTGCGACCTATATTATAAGGGAAAAGAACCGATTTTACAAATCCATTTTTTCGTGTTATCTTATCAATCGCCCAAGGGGAACCGCGCCGGACGCGGCGCGGGATCACAGCAGAAAGGAGTGTTTTCAAATGACCAAGAAAAATCGCACCGGTATGGTAGCCGCGGCCATCGTCGTCGCTGTATTGATGGCACTCGTGCTGGTAAGCATGGCCACCGGCCACTTCTATGGCCTGATGACGGTGGTGCTGGCGTTCCTGATGCCGGTTCTGGCTTTCGTGGAACTGGACCTGCTGTGCGATCTGTTTTAACGCGCATCCATATTCCATCCTTTTTTCCATTCCGCATTTACCCTCCAAGTTTTTCTCTCTTACAAATGGCCAGCCGCTGCCGGGCGGCGGGCCGCAAAAAACACCGCAGGGCTGCCGGGCCCTGCGTTTTTTGCACACAGCTTGTCAAAAGGTCTTTTTGACAAGCTGTGTGCGGGTTTTTCAGAACTTGAAAAGTTCTGAAAAACCTATGATTGCAAACGAAAGACACCCCTGATGGGTTATCTCCGCGCTAAGAGCCGCCTGCGGCGGTTGCGCTACGAAACGCGCCTGCGGGCGCAGTCTTTCGTAACGATCTTCCTTTCCGATGACGGAAGATTTCCGTTTTTTGGAAACGGTGCTTCGTGTCTAAAATATGAACAAATTGTAAACTTTGAAAATTGGCTTTTCTTGCGAGTTCTAATATGGTATATTAGCTACCGAGAAAACGTGAAAATTACACCTTCCAAGGAGGTTTTTCCCATGCGCGAATATGTTCTCATGACCGACAGCTGCTGCGATCTGCCGGACCAGATGGCAAAGGACCTGCAGCTGGAGGTGCTGCCCCTGACCATGCACATGGACGGGCAGGACTATCCCAACACCCTGGATGGCGCGGCCATCAGCAACGAGGAGTTTTACCGGCGGATCCGGGCGGGCAAGATGGCCACCACCTCCGCCGTCAACGTGGGCCAGTTTGAGGACGCTATGTCCGCCATTCTGGAGCAGGGGAAGGATATCCTGTGCATCAGCTTCTCCTCGGCCCTGTCCACCACCTATCAGTCCGCCTGCATCGCGGCGGAGACCGTTCTGGCCAAGCATCCCGAGGGCCGTATCCGGGTTATCGACTCCCTGAGTGCCTCCCTGGGCCAGGGCCTGCTGATGTACCTGACCGCCCACAAGAAGATGGAGGAGAACCTGACCCTGGACCAGCTGGGGGACTGGGTGGAGGAAAACAAGCTCCATGTCTGCCACTGGTTCACGGTGGACGACCTGAACTATCTGAAAAAGGGCGGCCGGGTGTCCGCCGCCACGGCGCTGGTGGGCACCATGCTGTCCATCAAGCCCATCATGCACACCTCCGACGAGGGTAAGCTGACGGTGGTGGGCAAGGCCCGGGGCCGCAAGAGCAGCCTGAACACCCTGGTGGACACCGTGGGCCGCCTGGGCATCAACCTGCAGGATCAGGTGATGTTCATCTGCCAGGCGGACTGCCAGGCGGAGGCGGAGACCGTGGCCGCCCAGCTCAAGCAGCGCTACGGCGTCAAAGAGGTGTATATCAACTACATCGGCCCTGTCATCGGCAGCCATACCGGCCCCAACACCATGGGCCTGTTCTTTGTGGGAACGGAGCGCTGACCATGCAGTGGCTGGAGCTGAAGATCGACGCCGCCCCCGCCGGGCTGGAGCCCGTCAGCGCACTGCTGGAGGACCTGGGCATCACCGGCCTGGTCATTGACGACGAGGGGGACTTCCAGGATTTCCTGGAGCATAACCACGCCTATTGGGACTATGTGGACGACCAGCTGATGCAGGAGAAAAAGGGCCTGTGCCGCATCACCTTCTATCTGGAGGACAGTCCCGACGGGTACAACACCCTGGCCCGGGTCCGCATGGCCCTGTCCCGGGTGAAGCAGGAGCACCCCGAATACGGCCGGCTGCTGCTGACCATGGAGAACATGGAGGACGCCGACTGGGAGAACAACTGGAAGCAGTTTTACAAGCCCATGGAGATCGGCGACCGGCTGATCGTCATCCCGGAGTGGGAGAGCACCGGCGTGCCGGAGGGCCGGGTGGCCCTGCGGCTGAATCCGGGCCTCACCTTCGGCACCGGCAGCCACGCCACCACCCGCCTGTGCCTGACGGCCCTGGAAAAGCATATCACCGGCGGCCAGACGGTGCTGGACCTGGGCTGCGGCAGCGGCATTCTGTCCATTGCTGCCCTGCTGCTGGGGGCAGACCACGCCGTGGCCTGCGACATTGACGAAAAGTGCATGGACGTGGCCTATGAAAACGCCGCCCTCAACGGCGTGGGCCGGGACCGCTACACCGTCCGCTGGGGCGATGTGGTAACGGATCAGGCCCTGCGGCAGGAGTTGGGCGGCCCCTATGACGTGGTGGTGGCCAACATCGTGGCCGACGTCATCAAGGCCCTGGCCTCCACGGTGCGGCCCCTGGTAAAGGAGGGGGGAATCTTCCTGTGCTCCGGCATCATCGACGACCGGGCGGAGGAGGTGGCCCGGTGCCTGCGGGATAACGGCTGGACCATTGCCGAGACCCGCAGCAGTGAGGGCTGGTTCTCCTATCTGTGCCGATAAAACAGAAAAAAATCCGCAGGGCAGCGCCCTGCGGATTTGAAAATGTCCAAAAAGGGCAAGGCCCTTTTTGGACATTTTGTTTACACATTAAATCGGAAATAGATCATGTCGCCGTCCTTGACCACATAGTCCTTGCCCTCGGACCGCAGCAGACCCTTTTCCTTGGCGGCGGCCACGCTGCCGCAGGCCATCATCTCGTCGAAGTTGATGGTCTCCGCCCGGATGAAGCCCCGCTCAATGTCGGAGTGGATCTTTCCGGCGGCCTGGGGGGCCTTGGTGCCCTTGCGGATGGTCCAGGCCCGGCACTCGTCCTTGCCGTAGGTCAGGAAGGAGATCAGCCCCAGCAGCTCATAGCTGCACTGGATCAGCCGGTCCAGGCCGGACTGCTCCACCCCCAGGTCCTCCAGGAACATGGCCCGTTCGTCGGGGTCGTCCAGCTGGGCGATGTCCTCCTCCAGCTTGGCGCAGATGGGCAGCACCTGGGCCCCTTCTTTTTGGGCCAGGTCCCGGACCATCCGGAAATAGCGGTTGTTCTCGTGGTCGGCGAAGCCCGCCTCGTCCATGTTGGCGGCGTAGATGATGGGCTTCAGGCTCAGCAGGTCGGCGGTCTCCACAATGGCCCGGTCTTCGTCGCCGCAGTCGAAGGTGCGGGCGGACTTACCGGCGTTGAGATGCTCCGCCAGGGCCCGGAACACCTCCGCCTCCCGGAGGAATTTCTTGTCTCCCTTGGCGGCCTTGGCTGCCTTCTCCACCCGGCGGTTCACCATGTCCAGGTCCGCCATGATCAGCTCCAGGTCGATGGTCTCGATGTCGCCCAGGGGGTCCACCGGCACATTGGTCCCGGCGTCGGCCACCACGTGCATGATGTTCTCGTCGTCGAAGCAGCGCACCACATGGACGATGGCGTCGGTGCGGCGGATGTTCTCCAGGAACTTGTTGCCCAGGCCCGCCCCCTGGCTGGCGCCCTTCACCAGGCCCGCAATGTCCACAAATTCGATGACGGCGGGGGTCTTTTTGTCGGGCTGATACATCTCCGCCAGCTTGTCCAGCCTTGCATCCGGCACGGCCACCATGCCCACGTTGGGCTCGATGGTGCAGAAGGGGTAGTTGGCGCTTTCGGCCCCGGCGTTGGTGATGGCGTTGAACAGCGTTGATTTGCCCACGTTGGGCAGTCCCACGATACCTAATTTCATAATGCTTTCTATCTCCTTAAAAAGTCTTGATTTTCAAGGGCTTCCGGAATCCGGCGCGTTTGGCTTACGCCATTTTTACGCCATTTTCGCATGGTCTTATATGCTAGGAAACCCTGCCTGTTTCAAATTGCCGCACAGCCTGATCCAAGGATTCAGATGTGACATGGACATATCTGTCCATCGTTGTTTTTATACTTGCGTGACCAAGCAGCTTTTGAAGAACCTTGGGCTACACGCCGCATTCAATCGCTCTCGTGGCGTAGGTATGGCGTAAAGCGTGCATACAGAATTTTTCAATTCCTGCTTCGTCGCATAGCTTGTAAAGGTGGGTATCATAGGAACTGTTTTTCGCCGGTTCCCCGGTACGCCAGTTGATAAAGACAAGATCACGCATGACCAGCCGGGAGATTGCCCCCGTTCGCCGGTCGATATATTCCAGTGTTTGCGAGAGCAGCGGAGATTCCTTTTGCCAAGGGCGCTTGTCCTTGATTTCTTTCAGAATTTCATAGGCCCGATTTGTCAGCGGGATAGTGCGATAGCTCTGCTGCGTTTTCGGAGGCCCTGCACGCCAAAAGTGCTGCTTGTGGCGGTACTCCAAGGTTTTGTTGACCGTCAGCGTCCGATTCTGGAAATCTATCGCATCCCACGTTAGTCCGATCATCTCGCCGGTGCGCAAACCGGTTTCAAGGATCAGCGCGTACTGATTGTAGTTGTGGGAGCGTTTTGCAACTTCAAGAAATCTGATTTGCTCATCCCGCGTTAAAAAGTGAATGTCGTCCGGCGCTCGGACCGGCTTTGTGTAGCGAACGCCGTCCATTGGGTGCTTGGTAATCAAGTCATTCATCTTCGCGGCCTTGAACAAGGTCCCCATCGTGATATAGGTCTGCCGGATGGTAGAACCTGCATAATCCGCAGCCATGGAAAGTAGCACTTTTTTGCAGTGCATGGGCTTCACATCGGAAAGGAGCATTTTGCCGATGATGGGCTGGATATTCCGCTTATATCGCTCCCGATAATTTCGCAGGGTATTCGGTGCCAAATCGCCCACAATGTTCTCAATCCAAAATGAAAACCATGCGTCAACCGTCGTGTCCGATGGAACAAACACGTCTTCGTGCTTGTCGGCATATTTCGCCTGCTCGATCCAGTTACGCGCCTCGGGAATTGTCTGGAAATATTTCTCATGTCGTTTTCCTGCTTTGTCTACAAAACGTGCGTGATATAATCCGTCCTTTCTTTGGTAGATACCCTTACCGTATTCTTTGCCTTTTAAGTTTTTGCCCATTGTATACTCCTTTCCCGCAGAGAGAAAAGAGCCTACTGCAACAACATAATTATAGCAGATAGGTTCTTTTCTCTCAAGCTGTTTTTACAAATTATCTTTTGTCGTCAGATCATCAGCTTTTGGCTGATGTACTCTTCAAACTCCCGGCGCTTTACCAGCTTTTTCGTCCCGACGAAGAGGACGAAGGGGCAGTTGGGCGCTCTCAGCATACTGTCGATCTTGTTGATGCCGATGTTGCTGTATTCTGCCGCTTCTCTGGCGGTCAGCGTCATTTTGAGGTGGATGGGGACGGTGAGGATGTTGTCCATGGAAATGTCTCCTTTCGTGGTGCTTATGTAGACAAATAGAACTCGATTTCGCGGCCGCGAGGGAAATCGTATTGCCGCGCGGCTTTGGCGGTGCGGGAATGCTTGCCATTCAAGAGCTTTTCGCCCCCAAATTGTCTACGCCCGAGCGCCGTTTACGGGCGGACTTCGCCTTCTGCTGGCGGTGGACCTCCTTGGCGCAGGCGGGGCAGTATTTTGTCCTGCCGGAGCGGGCGAGGATGCCCGTGCCGCAGACTTCGCAGCGGCGGAGCTTTTTGGGACTGAGAATGGCCTGTTCCAGCTTTGGTTGCTGGGGCAGCATGGCGCGGCGAAACCACCGGCAGATCAGGCTGCGGGAGATGTACTGCGGGCAAACACCGTCCAGCAGCAGGCAGTCGCCATCCAAGAAGTTACAGCAGCGCTTTGTAAGGCCGCGCACGCTGCGAAGCTACCCCGGCGCCAGGCGGAAGATCGTGCCATCCGGCAGGCGCTCGATGGGGTCAAGTTTGTGCATCTTCGGCCTCCTTTGCGATGAGTTTTGCGTCCGCTGGGTAGTTCAGCGTAATGAGGGCTGGTTTGCCCAAACCCTGCTTTTTTCGGATAATCAAGCCGCTGTACTCCAACTCCCGGAAGATTCGCGTGGCGCTCTGACGGCTGCGGTGGAGTTTGGTTTGCGCCTGTTCCAAGGTGAAGTACAGCCGAATCGTGCCGTCCGGCTCGACGTAGCCGTTCTGCCGGGAAATGCTTGCTCTGTCCAGCAGCAACGCGTAGAGCACCTTGGCATCGTTGCTGATGCCCCGCAGGGCTTCGTCTTGGAGAAGGAACCTCGGAAGCGGTACATAGGACGCCGCCGGGCTCTGCGTCGTGAGCTTGCAAAAAGTTTTCATCTGACCTCCTGTCCCATCCATCAATCCATCTATTTTTGTGTTGATTGATTCTCTTGTATCTTGATTTATTTCTTATTAGTTAGAGGATGAATTTCAGCCCCGATGGAGGGCACGAAAACCGTCGTCCTGAAATCCGGTTGCGGAACGCTCCGGAGCGTCAGCTTGTCCACCGTCCGAAAAACCGGTGACGGAAAACCCGCACATGGAAAATCCCGTTGTGGTCAAAGCTCGTCCTTTTGCCGCGCTTTCAGCAGCTCCCAGATCTCGGCCTGCCGTGCTTTCAGCTCGGCAACATCGTCTTCATAGCAGCGCCCGGTGCTGTTGATGCGGCGGCAAATCTGGTTGATGTTCGTGGCGGCACGGCTGACAGCGGCAGCCAGCTTCTTTTGCTCGGTGTAGTCCACCTTGATGATGTAGCCGTCGATGAGCATCTTGCGGGCGTAAGCGCCGAAGTTGTGTGTCCCCAACTGGCGCATTTTGTGCTGGATGAGATTCAGCTCCTGCTCGTTCAGGCAGATTTCCTTGCGGATGGGTCGCGTGCGATCCGGCATATTGAAACACTTCTTTCAAAATACAACGGACATTTTTTCTCAAAAACTTGGTAGTGGCGAAAATAAAATTTTGAGAACGAGGGAATTGTCGCTTGGTTGCCCTCTACTTTACAACGGACATTTTTCTGCCGTTTTTTAAGTATCGGAGAAGAAAAAATGTCCCCGCTTCCAAAAAAACGGGGACATCATGATCGACGGATATTGAGATTTGAGAGAATAGCAAGCACAGCCGCTGTCCGGACACGCGGCGATTTTGGGAATATCCCAAGCCCTTTGCATTTGGCTCGCAGCCTTATATTCAGGAAGCAGCCGATCATGAATCATTCAGTGGTTGGTGCTTGCTTTCTTCATGAACTCCAGATAAAGACTGTACAACACAGCACAGACGGGTACGCTGAACAGCATCCCTAAGACGCCGAATGCTTCGCCGCCGATTGTAACAGCCATCAGCACAAGCAGTCCGGGAAGCCCAACGGACTTGCCGACCACCTTGGGATAAATCAGATTACCCTCCACCTGCTGCAAAATGAGCAGAAAGAGAATGAACCACAGAGCCTTGCCGGGTTCTGCCAGCAGGATCAAAAACGCACCAAGACCGCCGCCGATCCATGCGCCGAAAATCGGCACCAGCGCAGTAACAGCCACAAACGCCGAGACCGCACTGGCATACGGGATCCCAAGGATCAGCATTCCAAAGAAGCACAGAACGCCGATGATAACCGCTTCGGTAAGCTGACCGCTGACAAAATTTGTAAATGTCTGGTTGGTCAGAGAGGCGATACTCAGCAGCCGCTGCGCCTTCTTTTGCGGAAGGACTGTCACAACGAGCTTTTTCAAATGTGCCGCGACGACTTCCTTCTTTGCAAGCAGATACAGCGCAAAGACAAGTCCCAAGAGAACGTCCACCAAAACCGACAGGACAGAGGTTGCCGCGCCCCACGTCACGGTGAGGATGCCGCTTCCCTCGTCGCTGATCAAGGCGGTGAGCTTCTCGATCAACAGGTCAGAGTCTATGGTGTATTCGGGCAGGACAATATTATATTTTGCGGCAAACTGGACAACGCCTGTCCACCACCGCCCGATTTCCTCCACATAGAGCGGAATGTTTTGGACAAACTCTTCGCTGGATTCCCGCAGGCTGGGGATCATCATGAACACCACGGCAAACAGAATTCCAAGGACAAGTACGGTGCTTGCTGTCAGGCACACAGGGCGGACCAGCTTTGCAGGAGCTTTGCGGCACACCTTGTTCCAGCAGCATTCCAACGGTCGAAGGACTACGTTGATCAAAAAAGCAATCGCGCCGCCGATCAAAAACGGAGTGAACAGCGCAAGCACCTTGCCGAGAAACCGCAAAACAGCGTCATGGTTTACCAGTGCCCATGCGAATATGATCAGCAGCACCAGTGCGCGGGTAATATAGCGAATGATCGTCTTGTCCGGCCACTTGCTTCCCTGCGGCGCGGGATCCTCATTTCTGTCACCGGCTGTGTTTTGCGGTTTCTTCGCCATGTTTCTTCCTTTCCACTATTGTGCACAGGCCCATTCAAATCCGAAAGCACTTTTGCAGCGCTTTATACTCACCCATTGTCAGAATCGTTATGTCATCGGACAATACAGTGTCCGGCGTAACGGAAACATCCGTTTTTCCTGCACGCTTGATGCCGAGGATATTGATGCCGAACTTTCGGCGAACATCCAGTTCTCCAACGCTTTTCCCGACCCACGCCTCTGGCACCTGCACTTCAAAGATGGCGTGCTGCTCGTCGATCTCTATGTAGTCGAAAATATGGTCGGCAGTGAATCGGATCGCCGCCCATTTTGCCACCTGCTTTTCAGGGTAGACCACGTTATCTGCGCCGTTGCGGAGCAGAAACTTCGCCTGCACATCGCGTTCGGCGCGGGATACCACGCATTTGGCACCCAGCTCTTTCAGCAGCGAAGTGGTCTCCAGCGAGTTCTGGAAACTGCCGCTGATGGTCACAAAACAAACATCAAAATTTCCGATACCGAGCGAACGCAGGAACTCCGCATTGGTGCTGTCGCCGATCTGTGCGTTGGTGACAAACGGAAGCACATCGTTGATCCGTTCCTCATTGGTATCGACTGCCATGACCTGATGCCCCAGTTGAGAGAGCTGCATGGCGATATGCCGCCCGAAGCGGCCTGCTCCGATCAATAAAACATTTTTCATGGGATAGATGCTCCTTTGCTTATCCAATCGTGATGCTTTCCTGCGGCAGCTTTGCGCTGCCGGTTTTCTTGCTGGACACCGCCGCGTAAATGAGCGTAAGCCCGCCAACTCTCCCCAGATACATCAGCGCGATCAATACCATTTGCGAGGGAATATGCAGCTGCGGCGTAATACCCAATGTCAGTCCAACCGTGCCTACTGCCGACGCTGCTTCATACAGGCAGGAGGACAGCGGGATATCCTCGTATACGCTGATAAAAACGCCTCCGCCAAAGAACAGCGCAAGGTACATCGTCAGGATGGTCGCGGCGGTTTTGACGGCGCTGCAATCGACTCTGCGCCCAAAGAACTGGGCGCTGTCCCGCTGGCGGAAGGTCGCGGCAGCATTGGAAAGCAGAACTGCCAGCGTGGTGGTTTTCATGCCGCCTGCCGTAGACCCCGGAGAGCCGCCAATGAGCATCAGAAGGATCATCACGCCCATCGATGCGCCGGACATGGCGGGTAGATCGACGGTGTTGAAGCCCGCCGTTCTCGGCGTGACCGATTGGAACAGGGCTGCCTGAACCCGCGCTCCGAGGGGAAGGGCATCAAAGTCCACAAAGAAGAAAAACAGCGCCGGAAGGACGATCAGCGTGAGTGTCGTAACGAGAATGACCTTACTTTGCATTCGATAACGGTGGAAATGCAGCTTGTTTTCGCAAATGTCATCCCACGTTAAGAATCCGATGCCGCCGGTTATGATCAGTAGCATGATCGTGATATTGATCACCGGATTTTGGACATAACCGGTAAGGGACGGATACAAATTATTGTTCGTTCCCAGAATGTCAAACCCTGCGTTGCAAAAGGCGGAGATGGAGTGAAATACCGCCATCCAGATCCCGTGCCATCCGTAGTCGCGGCAAAACACCGGTAGCATGGCGAGCGCACCGATCAGTTCGATCAGAAATGTCCCTCGTAGGATGAACCGTGTCAGCCGGACGATCCCTCCGACCTTCGGCGCTGAGATGGCGTCCTGCATGGTGCTGCGCTGCATCAGAGAGATCCTTCGCCCGGACAGCAGCGCAAACGATGCCGCCACAGTGACAACACCGAGCCCGCCTATCTGAATCAGCGTCAGGATCACAGCCTGGCCAAAGACCGACCAATAGCTGCCGGTATCCTGCACCACAAGACCCGTCACACAAACAGCGGAGGTCGCGGTGAAAAGCGCTTCATGAAATGGCGTTACGCACCCGGCTGTTGTGGAAAGCGGCAGCATCAGCAGCAGCGCGCCCAGCAGGATTACCCCTGCAAAGCCCAATATGATGATTTGAAAAGACGAAAGACGACGCTTTCTGCAAACCATTTCTTCTGACATCATCCTCACTCCTTGTGAATTGCGCGATAGATTTATTGTGCGCAGGCCAAACACACGCCGCATTGTCTGACTGTGACAGAGGATACCCGATGCGCGCTCAGCTCGGAGACCGTGATCTCCAAATTTTGTGCGGTGAAGGAGTCTCCCTTGATGGGGACTCTATTCAGTTGCTCCATGACCCAGCCGCCAACGGAAACGCTGTCCGAGTCCAGCTTGACGTCAAAGAATTCCATAAAATCTTCCAAACTGACGGAGCAGTCCACACGGTAGGTATTCTCGTCCAGCTTTTCAAAATCTTCTTCCACTTCGTCGTGTTCGTCCCAAATTTCACCAACCAGTTCTTCCAGAATATCCTCCATCGTAACAATACCAAGCGTCCCGCCAAAATCGTCTACGACTACGGCGACATGGGACTTCTGATGCTGGAGCATTTTTAGAATGTCGCGGATCTTTGTGTGCTGATAGACGAACAACGGTTCCGTCATGATTGCCGTAATGGGCTGATCCGTCATCTTGCCGTTGATATAGAAGTCCTTCTGATGAAGAACACCGACGATCTGATCGATGGTATCCCGGTAGACCAGCAGACGGGAGAAGCGGGACTGTGTAAAGGCTCTGGCAATTTCCTCGTGGCTCTCGTCGATGTCCACGGCCTCCAATTCGATGCGATGCGTCAGAATTTCCGCCGCCGTCAGGTCGCGGAACTCAAGGGCGTTGCGCAGCAGCTCACCCTCATTTTCGTCAATGCCGCCGTCCTGCTCCACGTCCTCCATGAAAAGGAGCAGTTCCTCGTGGGACATTTTTGCGTCGTCATTTGTCTTGAAGAAGCGAGAAACCAGCTTTTTCCACTGGGAAAAGAGAAAATTCAGCGGGGTCAGCACCCAGATCCAGAGCCGGATAAAGGGCGCACTGAACATGGCAAAGCGCTCCGGCGTGTCCTTTGCAACGCTTTTGGGGGTGATCTCGCCAAAGATCAGGACAACGACCGTGACCACAATGGTGGAAACGGTCGCGCCGATGTCGCCGTAAAGTCCGACGAACAGAAGTGTGCCGATGGACGCCACCATGATATTGACGATATTGTTGCCGATCAGGATGGTGGAGATCAGCTTGTCATAATCTTCGGACAGCTTGAGCGCCAGCGCTGCCCGCTTGTTTCCGTTGTCCGCCAACACCTTGAGGCGGGTCTTGTTCAGGGATGAAAACGCCGTTTCTGTGGCACTGAAATAGGCGGACATGGCAATGCAGACCACCATTGCGAAAATGCTTCCAAAATAATTCATTTCAAACTCCTTTATGTTCTGTTCGTATTGTCGTACCAAGCAAAAAAGGCACGCCTATACCTGATACCGCAGCAAAGGGCGTAGATATGCCACACATGAACAGAACATATAGGAGCTGTTACCGTTATCGTCGCTACTGTCGTTTTCCACGAAATTCTTCCTCCTTTTTGCTGTGTGCTTCCATCATAGCATTTCTCCGGTGTAGATTCGGTAAAGAAACGAGTGCGGGACCATATCCTCCTGCTTGAAATCTTGATGCGCTTCTTCTCATGGAGTATAATAAAGATGTTAAAAAGCACCTTTGGAGAGATTGCCATGAAAAGCCGCCAACGACAAAAGGATATTTTATTTTCGCTCATCGTCTTTTTCAGCGCCTTTGCCGTCAATTTGCTGATTCAGAAGCTCTTTACCACGCAGACGCTGGTGCCCATGATCTTTGTGTTCGGCGTGTTTCTGATCTCGCTGAAAACGCATGGGTATTGCTATGGCATCACTTCGGCGATCGTCAGTGTGTTTGCGGTGGATTTCGCCTTCACCTATCCCTATTATGTCTTTGACTTTTTCGTAGAGGAAAGTATCCTATCCGCTGTCATCATGATGGTCGTCGCCGTGTCCACCAGTACGCTGAATATTCGCATCCGCGATCAGGAAAAGCTGCGCTCAGAAAACGAAAAGGAAAGAATGCGCAGCAATCTGCTGCGGGCGATCTCCCATGACCTGCGCACGCCCCTCACCTCCATATACGGGTCATCCTCCACGCTGCTCTCCAAGTATGATGAGCTGCCGAAGGAACAGCAGCTCAAGCTACTGGGAGAGATCCAGGAGGACAGCGAATGGCTCATCCGCATGGTCGAAAATCTCCTGTCCGTCACAAGGATCGACGGTGCAAAGGTCGAGGTCGTGAAGACGCCGACTGTTCTGGATGAGCTGATCGACTCGGTTCTCATGAAGTTTTCCAAAAAGCATCCGAACCAGAAGGTCATCACGCAGATACCGGACGAGTTTGTGGATATTCCCATGGACTCGCTTCTCATCGAGCAAGTGCTGCTGAATCTTCTGGAAAACGCTGTATTCCATGCAAAAGGCATGACGGAGCTGATGCTTTCCGTTTCTCTCGTGGGAGACAAGGCGGTATTTGAGGTCGCCGACAACGGCTGCGGCATTCCGGAGGATGCGCTCCAAAAGATTTTCAGCGGGAGCTATGAAAAGTCCGCCGCGCCGGTGGACGGGACACGCAGCAATATGGGGATCGGGCTATCTGTGTGCGTTGCCATCGTCAAAGCGCACGGCAGTGACATTACCGCAGAAAACAGAAAGGACGGCGGTGCGGTATTCCGCTTTGCGCTGGAAAGAGGGGGTGAGGACGATGGGCAATAACAAGTACAAGATCCTGATCGTAGAGGACGAGGCCAACATCCGAAGCTTTATCAAAGCCAATCTGGAAACCAGTGACTATCAGGTGCTCTGCGCGGAGACCTGTGCGCTCGGCATAATGATGTACGCCTCCCATCGTCCGGATCTCATCGTTCTGGATCTCGGCCTGCCGGATCGGGATGGTTTGGACTTGATTCAGAAAGTCCGGGAATCGGACACCGTGCCCATCATTGTGCTCTCCGCCCGTTCCAACGAGCGGGATAAGGTGGAAGCCCTGGATCTGGGGGCGAATGATTATATCACCAAGCCCTTTGGCACGGAGGAATTGCTGGCCCGTATCCGCGCCGTTCTCCGCAGTCATCGGCACAGCGAAGAGGAAGAAAGCTCCCCCGGCGGAAAATTCCACCTTCAGGATCTGCTGATCGACTATGATACGCGGCAGGTCTTTGTTGGCAAAGAGGAGATCGACCTGACTCAGACGGAGTACAACATCATGGCGTTTCTCTCCGTCCATGCGGGAAAGGTGCTGACGTATGCCGCCATCATCCGCTCGGTCTGGGGGTATTCAGACTATGGCAGCGTCAAGAAGCTGCAAGTCAACATGAAGAACATCCGCAAGAAAATGGGCGTGACGCCTGGTGAAAAGCGCTACATCATCAATGAGCTTGGCGTCGGATACCGGATGCTGGCGGAGGATGAGGCATAGCGCTGCCAAAGTTCTGCGCCGCTTGACAGGCGTGGTACAACACAAATGAGCTTTTTCCGTTTCTATCCCAAACGGAGAAGGCTCATTTGTGTTTGAAGGATCAAAGGAGTGAAACGCCTTGTATCTCTCTGCGCCAGTGCGCGGATAAAAAAGCTGCCCTGCTTGTGCGCAGGGCAGCTTCAATATTGCTGATAATGTTGCAGCAGGCGATTTTCGCAACTGCGTACCGTCGGTTCCTCTACGCCATTTTTACGCCATTTCTGCGTGGGGATGCGTAGGGAAATAGAAACTTATATGTTTTGACTTCAACCGAAAATGCCTGTCCTATCAAGCTTTGCCGGCATTTGTGCGTTTGCGGAGACTTACAGAAACAGGCTCGCTTTCGACGATACCAAGTTTCATATATCTTTACATCTCCTTAAATGATCCTGTATGAGGGGGAGGCCCTGCGCGGCAGTCCCCGCGGCGAAAAAGCCCAATCCCACAGAATAATTATAGCAGATAGGCGGCGCTCCCTCAAGCCATTTTTACAAATTTGCCGGACTTCGGACTGCGCCGGATGACAAGTCGGGGGGGAATCGGGATAGGAGAAACCGGCCGGGTCCGTATACCGGAAGTCTGGGATGCTCCCGAACCTGCCCGATTTTCGCAATGTCGCCGCGAATCCGGACGGCATTGCGCGCGAACTTAACGACATCCTTGCAATGACGCTTTTTTGTGATTTTGAAGCCCCTCAGGCCGCCATTTCCACGATGATTTCCCGACTTTTCACACGGAAATTGGCATACAGATTTTTACTGAATGCCATTGCGTAACTGCATTGTTTGCTGTATAATTAAATAGACAAATAGTCATATCTCGCATAGCTGATCGCGGAATATGACTATTTGTAAGAGATTAGTAATCGATTACTGCGCGATAGTCAGACACAGAAAAAGCATTGTGCCGCAAAAGCGCAGAGAAAAACAGGTGAAGAACATGGATAAGCGTCTTCTGCTGGCCAGCCCGCACATGTCGGACGAGGGCTATGAGCTGGAATACATTCAGGATGCGTTCCGCAAAAACTGGATCGCGCCGCTGGGCGAGAACGTCAACGAGTTTGAAAAGGCCATGGGCGACTACATGGGCAAGGGGTATCCGGTGGCCCTGTCCGCCGGTACGGCGGCGCTGCATCTGGCCATGATCCTTGCGGGGGTGAAGCCCGGCGACACGGTGTTCTGCCAGAGCCTGACCTTCTCCGCGTCGGCTAATCCCATCGCCTACTGCGGCGCGAAGCCCGTGTTCATCGACTCGGAGCACGAGACGTGGAACATGGACCCTGCCGCCCTGCACCGGGCGTTCGAGCTGTACGGCACACCCAAGGCCGTGGTCGTTGTCCACCTGTACGGCAACCCGGCCAAGCTGGATGAGATCACCGCCATCTGCCGGGAGCACAGTGTCCCCCTGATCGAGGATGCTGCGGAGGCGCTGGGGTCTACATACAACGGCCAGAAGTGCGGCACCTTCGGCGAGTTCGGCGGCCTGTCCTTCAACGGCAACAAGATCATCACCACGTCCGGCGGCGGTATGCTGCTGTGCGGGACGGAGGAGGAAGCGAAGCACGCGCTGAAGCTGGCTACACAGGCCCGGGAGAATGCGCCGTGGTACCAGCACGAGGAGATCGGCTATAACTACCGCATGAGCAATATCACCGCCGGAATCGGGCGGGGACAGATGAAAGTACTGCCGCTGCGGGTGCAGCAGAAGCAGGCCATCTTTGCCCGCTACTGCGAAAAGCTTCAAGGCCTGCCGCTGACCATGCAGCCGAAGCTGGACTGCGCGCAGCCCAACCGCTGGCTGTCCGTGCTGCTGCTGGATGCGAACTGCGGCGTGACGCCCGCGGAGCTACTGGCGCGGCTGAATGAGGCGAACATTGAGGGGCGTCACCTGTGGAAGCCCATGAGCTTGCAGCCGGTCTTTGCCGGAAGCCCCTTTGTCAGCGTCAGCGATGCGCCTGTGTGTGACGACCTGTTTGCCCGGGGCGTGTGCCTGCCCAGCGATACGAAGATGAGCATGGACGATGTGGACCGCGTGTGTGAGGTCATTCGGGGGATGTTCTGATGCGGCATAAGGCTGGGTTTTATGAAAAATACATCAAGCGCCTGCTGGACGTTGTACTGTCCGGGTGTGCGCTGAGCGTCCTGTCGCCGCTGCTGCTGGTGACGGCGATTCTTGTGCGCGTGAAGCTCGGAAGCCCTGTGATCTTCTGTCAGGAGCGTCCGGGAAAAGATGAAAAGATTTTCAAGCTCCACAAGTTCCGCAGCATGAGCGACGCGCGGGATGAAACCGGCAACCTGCTGCCGGACAAGGAACGGCTGACGGGCTTTGGAAAGAAACTGCGCTCTCTGAGCATCGACGAGCTGCCGGAGCTGTGGGATATCTTCCGGGGCAAGATGAGCATCGTAGGTCCGAGACCGCTGCTGGTGAAGTATCTGCCCCTTTACAGCGAGGAGCAGCATCACCGCCACGATGTCCGCCCCGGCCTTACCGGCTGGGCGCAGGTGCATGGCCGGAACCTTGCCTCGTGGGAAGAGAAATTTGCGTATGATGTGGACTATGTAAATCACGTCAGCTTCGCGCTGGATGTGAAGATCATTTTCATGACCATCCGCTGCGTCTTTGCGAGAGAGGGAATCAGCGCAGAAGGCAGCGCAACGATGGAAGCGTTTACGGGAACATCAAATATTTCGGAGGAAGTAAGATGAACATCTTATTTTGCAGTGCCGGACGGCGCGTTGAATTGCTGAAGGATTTCAGAAAGTCTATGGACGAGGATGACAGAATCATTGCCGCTGACTTGTCCAATTTGGCACCAGCCCTGTATGTGGCAGACAAGCATTATCTTGTTTCCCGGATCGATGACCCGAACTATCTTGATGCGATTCTGGACATTTGCCGCAAAGAAAAAATCAATGCGGTTACAACACTGATTGATCCGGAGATCGAACTGCTTGCGAAGAACCGCGCTCGTTTTGAAGAAATCGGCGTTGAAGTGCTGGCTCCTTATGCGGAGACAGCAGAGCTTTGCTTTGATAAATTCAAGATGTATCAGTACCTCACGGCACATGGCGTTCCTACGCCGGACACATGGGGAGACTATTCCGCCGCGATGGCTGCCATTGAGAGCGGCAGCCTTGCATTTCCTGTGTTTGTCAAGCCGAGAACGGGGAGCGGCAGCGTTGGTGCTCGAAAAGTGCAGGACGCGGAAACGTTAAAAACGTTGTGCGAAGCTGACCCGGCGCTGATTATCCAGCGCTTGATGGACGGCGATCTGGATGCGGACGTGTATATCGATACGATCAGCCACAAGGCTGTATCCGCATTTTCCAAGCGCAAGCTGGAAACCAAAATCGGCGGTGCAAGCAAGACCATCTCATTCAAGGATGAGAAGCTTTTTGCATTTATCCGGGAAATTACGGAGTTGCTGAAGTTCAATGGCCCTGTGGACATGGATTTCTTCTATCAGGACGGAACCTATTATCTTTCGGAAGTCAATCCGCGCTTCGGCGGTGCATACCTCCATGCTTATGGTGCAGGAGTGGATTTTGTCAAGCTCATCAAAAATAATCTGAGCGGCAACGAGAATGCCCCTGTTTTTGGCAACTATGAAGATGACGTTGTCATGATGATGTATGACAGCGTGATTATTACGAAGGTGGACTCGAAGCGGTGAAACGGCCTATGCAGATTTTGATTTTGGCCAACCACAGCGGTGGCCTGTATGACTTCCGCAAGGACCTGATCGCGGAATTGAAGACGCATGCAAGCGTGGCAGTCGCGGTTCCGCACAACGATCGGTGGGATGAACTCAACGGACTTGCTGACCGCGTGATTGAACTTCCCATCGACCGCCGGGGCATGAATCCCCTCCACGACGGCAAGCTGTTTCGCCAGTATCGTGCGATTCTGGGGGAGATCAAGCCTGATCTGGTTCTTACTTATACCATCAAGCCGAATATCTATGGCGGGTTGGCCTGCCGTATGGCGCACATTCCTTATGCCGTGAACATCACGGGACTTGGCAGCGCCATCGAAAACGGCGGCTGGCTGAAGAATTTCGTGCTGGCGCTCTATAGACCGGCGCTGAAAGGCGCAAGGGTTGTGTTTTTCGAGAATGCCGGGAATCGTGACACCCTCGCTGCCACCGGCGTGGTGCCGAAGGGACGGGACGTGGTGCTGCACGGTGCAGGCGTCAATCTGGAGGATTACCCCTGCCAGCCCTACCCGCAGGAGGGACCGGTGCGCTTCCTCTTTGTGGGGCGCGTGATGCACGAAAAGGGTGTGGACGAGCTGTTCGCCGCTGCCAAACGGATGAAGCAGCAATACGGCGAGCAGGTGGAGTTTCACATGGTCGGCTCATTTGAGGAAGCCTACAAGCCTGTCATGGACCAGCTGGAGCAGGCGGGCGTGGTCAAGTACCACGGTTATCAGTCGGATATGAAGCCGTTTTACGCGATGGCGGGCTGTGTGGTGCTACCATCCTATCACGAGGGTATGTCCAACGTGCTACTGGAGGCTGCCGCCTCCGGACGGCCGCTGATCACCAGCGACATCCCCGGCTGCCGCGAGGCGGTGGAGAATGGCGTCAGCGGATATCTGTGCCCGGCGAAGGACGCGGATGCGCTGTATGAGGCTATGCGGCGGTTTGCAGCGCTGTCCGTGGAACAGCGCTCCCAAATGGGCCGCTGCGGACGTGAACGGATGGAGCAACAGTTCAGCAAAACCGCCGTTGTGGCGGAAACCATCAAACACTTGGAGATTTGAAATGCGAGAGTTAGTAGTTCTCATGCTCATAGCGGTTGCGCTGGCCTGGTGCGCCGATCATGTGACTGTCGGGCCGGTAAACCCCAATCGGCGACACCGGATGATCGTCTGCACCTTGGTGATCATCATCCTGCTGGCGGGGTTTGCCGGGCTGAGAACGCACTGCAACGATACCGGCGCATACCGTCATGGTTATGAATTGATCACTGAAAGCTCGTGGGAATCGACGGATAAGAGCATCGGTGCGAATCCTCTGTTTAACTGGGTGAACTATCAGTTGAAGATGCACGGTGCGTCTACGCAGAATTTTCTGATGTTCTGGGCGTTCCTGACGGTTGGCTGCTATATTGCCTTCGTGCATCGATATTCTGCAAATTACTCGTTGACGATTTTCCTGCTCTTTACAACCGGCTGCTATACCTTTGTTTTTGCCGGTATCAAGCAGGCTGCGGCAGTCGGTATTGCGGTCATTGCCGTCATGTTTGCCCTTAGGAAAAAGTGGCTTCTTTTCCTCGCGGGTATTGCAATTGCAACGCTGATTCACCCTTACGCATTGATGTACCTGCTGGTGCCCTTTATGGAATTCCGCCCATGGACCAAGAAGACCTATTGGGTGCTGGCAATTTTCCTTGCGGCAGGCTTCCTGTTGCGTCCGTTGATTGGTACGGTGGTCAATATCACTACATTGTTGGGTGAGGAATATACCATTTCATCCTTCACAGAAGAAGGAGTCAGTATTTTTCGTGTTCTCGTCTGTAATGTTCCGCTGGCCCTGTCCTTCATCTATCGCAGGAGACTGTTTGCAGACAGCTCAAAAGCCGAGAATCTTGTGATAAACCTGACCATGCTTAACGGAGCGATCATGTTCGTTGGGCTTTTCGGAACGGCAAACTACTTTGCACGGCTGGCCAACTATTTTTTGATTTTCCAGTCGCTGTCGCTTCCCTGGATGCTGAAGAAAATCGGCGGCAGGGATAGGAAAATGCTGACTGCACTGATGGTGTTGGGATATCTTGCATACTTCTATTACGCGAATGCAATCAACCAGCCGTTTGATCAGGACTTTGCACGGTTGAGCCTGTCGGAGTACCTCAGCTTGGCAGGGGGATAATGTTACATGAAACAAATGCCGAAAGTTAGCATAATTTTACCTGTCTATAATGTTGCACCATATCTTCGACGGTGCATGGACAGCATTATTAACCAAACCTACAGGAATATTGAGATTATTTGCATTGATGATGGCTCAACAGATAAAAGCGGAGAAATCCTCGACGAGTATGCGAAAGCGGACAACAGAATTAATGTGTTGCACATGAATAATTCCGGCGTAGCCTCCGCGCGAAACACAGGATTATCCCTTGCCTCTGGTGAATATCTGCTTTTTGTCGATGGGGATGACTGGATTGATACAGCGACATGCCAAAAGACCGTATCGAGTATATCCACAGAGGCGGTTGACGTAGTCATGTGGCCGTATATCCGTGAATTTTCGGATCGCAGTGTCCCTAAAACAATTTTTCAAGGTCGAAAGCTTTTCGACGAGACAGCGTGCCACAAATTGCAAAGGTGTTTGATAGGACTTTCCGGCGAAGAGCTTGCTCACCCGGAAAACGCGGATGCTTTATCAACCGTATGGGGAAAACTCTATCGAGGTGAGATTATTAAGCAGAATCATCTTCGGTTTGAAGATCTGTCACGCATTGGGACATATGAGGATGGATTATTTAACCTCTGTTATTTTGCGCATGTAAAAAGCGCCATCTATATTCCTGATTATTTGAATCATTACCGGAAAAACACCGGGATGACTTCCAAATACAGGAGCCAGCTTACATCGCAATGGAAAACCTTGTTTTCAGATATACGAGTTTATATTGAAAAAAACGGGAATGATTCTGATTTCAAAAAGGCGCTTGACAATCGTATCAGTTTGAGCATTATCGGTCTGGGGCTAAACGCGCTTGCACTGCCCAATCGGGAGGCGCTGACTGAAATACGAAATGTTTTATCCAATCAGGAATACCGTGCGGCAATCAAGGCACTACCGATGCGCTATTTCCCGCCGCATTGGTGGGCGTTTTTTGCCTGCTGTAAGCTGAACTTTTCTGTTGGTGTATTTTTGCTGTTGAAGTGTATGGAAAGGATGAAGGGATGACCTTTTTCTATACCGCCAATACTTATCTTGTTGACGGAGAAAGGAGGGCGTACAATGTCAAAAGTGTCGATCATCATGGGCATCTATAACTGCGCCCCAACGTTGCCAGAGGCCATTGATTCCATCCTTGCGCAGACCTTCTCGGACTGGCAGCTTATCTTGTGCAATGATGGCTCGGCAGATAATACGTATGCTGTTGCGAAATCTTATCAGAAAAGATTTCCCGGTAAGATCGTCCTGCTTCAAAATGAACGGAATATGGGGCTGAATCACACACTGAATCGCTGTTTAAAGGAAGCCAGCGGTGAATACGTTGCCCGTATGGATGGCGACGATATCTCACTTCCCAATCGCTTGGAAAAGGAGGTCGCTTTTCTGGACGGGCACCCCGAATATGCCATCGTCAGCACGCCGATGATCTTTTTTGACGAGAGCGGCGACTGGGGCCGAAGCTATGCCATTGAAAAGCCAACCAAGCACGACTTTATTAAGCACAGCCCCGTGCATTGCCACGCACCCTGCATGATACGCCGAGAAGCATATCTGGCAGTGGGCGGTTATACCGAGGATAAGCGAATGCTGCGCTTTGAGGATGTTAACCTGTGGTATAAACTCTATGCCAAAGGATATGTTGGCTACAATTTGGGCGAGCCTTTATACAAAATGCGCGATGGCCACGCGGCTGCAAACCGGCGCAACCTAAAATCACGCATGAATAGCGTATATGTAATGGTTAACGGCTTTAAGTTGTTTCACTTACCATGGTATCTGTATTGGTATATCGGATGGGACTTTCTTAAGCACTTAGTCAAGAGTGTAATGCCTGAGAAATTTTATATGTTTTTCCACAAAAGAACGAAGAAGGGAAGTGTAGCATGAATCAAGAGAAAAAAATCTCTGTATGCCTTCCGTTTTACAATATCGAGCCTTATGTAAGCCGATGCCTTGATTCGGTTCTTGACAATACATATCAGAATCTGGAGGTCATCTGCGTAAATGATGGCAGTACAGATGGAACGTCAGCACTGCTGCATAAATACGCGAAAGAAGACCCGCGGGTGATCGTCATTGATAAAGAGAACGGCGGCCTTGTGTCGGCCAGACAAGCCGCGATCAGCATTGCAACGGGAGATTTCCTTTCATTTATTGACGGAGACGATTGGGTACATCCCCAATTTTTTGAAACTCTGTTGACTGTTCAGGAGAAAACAGGAGCAGAAGCGGTTGTCTGCAATTACGCGACATGCTCCGTGTTTACAGAATCAAATAAAATCGAGGTCGATAAAGTGGCCTTTCATGTGGCTGACACTTCAATCCTCTTGGATGATTGGCACATTCGAACGCATATTTGGGGGAGATTATATTCTCGGAGGTTATTGTCAAAAATAATTCTGCCTCCCAGTATTAAAATTGGAGAGGATACTGCTTTTAATCTGCTACTTTTCTGTAGCAAACAGAACACTTGTGTGGCAAGGGTTACTGAGGCACTATATTTTTATTTTCAGCGTGAAGATTCAATTATTCATACTGTGCCGCACGCGGGCAAAATTGATGTTGCACTTTTCTTTGTTGAACAGTATACCGCAATTAAAGATACCGACAAGTACGGCATCGTTTTACATGAGATTTTAAGAAATATGCTGGCGTATCGGTATCTGATGTCTTTTTCTGGAGATCAGGATTCAATCCGAAAAACATGTAGATCAATTTATGCAGTCTGCAAGAGAAACTGGGTAAGCTCGTTTCCTGTAAAAGAAAAAATGAAATATTCCATTCTCTACTACTGCCCGTTCGTGTACCGCCTTTTCCGTATTATTACAGACCCGACAATGCTGGATTGGGAACGTATTGAAAAGAAACGGCAGCAGGAAAAAGTGGAGCGGTGAGAATGTCTAAACACACCATTCTCATCTTCTCCCAAGCCATGGAACTTGGCGGGGTGGAGCGCAGTTTGCTGGGGTTGCTGGACTCCATCGACTATGACCGCTATGATGTTGACCTTTTCCTGATGCGGCACAGCGGCGAATTGATGCCCTACCTGAATCCGAAGGCAAGGCTTCTGCCGGAAATTCCGCAGTACGCATCGCTGGCAGTCCCTATGGCATCGCTGCTCAAAAGCGGCCAGATCGGCGTTCTCTGCGGGCGGCTGAAAGGGAAGCTTGCAACCAAGCGCTTCGACAAGCGGCATCCCGGCGGCAAGCCCTCTGTTACCGCGCTGACCTACAGCCACAAGTACACGCTATCTGCCATGCCGCAGATTTCCGATAAGACCTATGACCTTGCCATCAGCTTTCTGACGCCGCATTATTTCGCGCGGGAGCGGGTCAAGGCAAAAAAATACGCCGCGTGGATTCATACGGACTATACCGCTCTGTCGTTTGATCGGTCGGCGGAGCTTGCCATGTGGAGCGGATATGACGCGATTTGTGGCGTGTCGGAGCAGGCGTCCCGGAGTTTTCGGACGGTGTTTCCGGAGCTTTCCAATCAGGTTCAGACCGTCGAAAATATCCTGCCGAGGGAACTGACCACCAAGCAGGCAGAGCAGCCGCAGACTGATATGCCCTCCGATGGCGCTGTTAAGATTCTTTCTGTTGGCCGTTTCTGTGACGCAAAAAACTTTGACAACGTGCCGGATATCTGCCGCCGCCTGATGGAGAACGGTCTGGATGTCAAATGGTACCTCATCGGTTACGGCGGAGATGAGCCACTGATCCGGCAGAGGATCGCCGAAGCCGGGATGCAGGAGCGCGTCATTATTCTCGGTAAAAAGAACAACCCCTATCCCTATATGCGGGCCTGCGAGTTGTATGTGCAGCCTTCCCGCTACGAGGGTAAGGCCGTCACAGTGCGGGAGGCGCAGCTTCTCGGCAAGCCTGTGGTCATCACAAGCTATGCCACTTCCGCCAGCCAGCTGGAGGACGACGTGGACGGTGTGATCGTTCCGATGGACAACGTAGGCTGCGCTTCTGGTATTGCGGCTTTGCTGCGTAACCCATCGCGGATGCAGCAGCTTTCAGAAAAATGCGCCAAGAGAGACTATACGAACAGCGCAGAGGTGGAGAAAATTTACGCGCTGATGGAGTGAACGATGGACATTACCAAAAGGGACTCAAAAATGCTGAGGGGCGTAGCGATCCTGGCTATGCTGATGCTGCATCTCTTCTGTCGGAGGGATAACCTGCCCTACACCCCTTTGTTGTGGATAGGGGATACACCCCTGATTTACTACTTTGGCTTGTTCGGAGACATCTGCGTGGCGATTTATTGCTTTGTCAGCGGCTATGCCCATTACATGCAGTCCTCCAAAACAGAGCTGCGGCATCGCTGGAAGCGTCTCCTTCGTTTTTTAATCCCATTTTGGGTAATTGCGGCGGTATTCTCGTTGATTGGCATACTCACAGGCGATTCTGTGATTCCCGGCAGTGTAAAGGAATTTCTGCTGAATTGCCTGACCATTAAGAACAGCTATAACGGCGCATGGTGGTATGCGAATACTTACATACTATTGGTCGCTTTGCAGCCGCTTTCGCGCAAATTTGTGGAACGGTGTCCGGCGTGGGCTGTGCTTCTTACTTCCTTCGCATTTTACACCGTTGGTTATGGTATTCGGTTCTGGGGGTGGGGCAGCTGTTGCTCGGCTGTGCTGGCCTGGATTATTACGCACATAGGACTGCTGGGCACTTCCTATTTCCCGTATGTCATTGGTATGTTGTTCTGCAAAAAACAGGTGGTTGTTGCCCTGCGGCAGCGGTTGGCTTCTGTTAAGGCCAGCAACATTTGTATATTCACCGGGGTTACCTTTGCTGGCATGATCGTAGTGCATGGGGTGATACAGCCGCTCTTTGTCGCATTCATTACTGCGACCGTGACGATCATTCTGCTCTGCATTTGCCCTCTTCCTGTGTGGCTGACAAATCTCCTTTGCTATTTCGGTGAGCATTCCACGAACATCTGGCTTGTCCATATGTTCTTCTACGGAAGCCTATTTCATGGAATCATGTTTTTCTTGAAATACCCGATTCCTGTTTTGCTCCTTCTGATCGCGCTTTCGCTTGCGTCATCCTATGTGATCAGGTGGCTGAGCAGACCTATTTTGAAGCTTGTGAGGTAACATCATGATCCCGAAGATCATCCACTACTGCTGGTTCGGCCGGGGCGAAAAGCCGGAGCTGGCGAAAAAGTGCATTGCCAGCTGGCGCAAATTCTGCCCGGATTTCGAGATCCGCGAGTGGAACGAGGACAACTGCGATTATCTTGCCATGCCCTTCATGGCGGAGGCGTATGCTGCCAAGAAGTACGCGTTTGTGTCAGATGTCATGCGGCTTTTGGTGCTGGAGCAGTACGGCGGCGTGTACTTCGATACCGACGTGGAGGTCGTGCGGGATATCGCGCCGCTGATGGATGACGAGGGCTTTATCGGATTTGAAAATGACCAATATGTCGCATCGGGACTGACCATTGCATCCGTGCCGCATCACCCGGTCGTGCAGGCGATGATCGAGGAGTATCGGAAGCTGCATTTCACAAATGCAGACGGTACAACGAACGCGGTGGGCTGCCCGCATTTGAACACAGATGTTATGGAACGTTTCGGGCTTGTCCGAAACGGGCAGGAACAAACTGTGGCAGGCATCCATGTCTACCCAGCGGACTTTTTCAACCCGCTGGACAGCGTGACAGGGAAGCTGACCAAAACGGAGAATACATACTCTATACACTGGTACTCTATGAGCTGGCTGCCGAAAAGCACACAGATAAAAGCCAAAATCGGGCGCATTGCCCGACGAATGATCAAGGCAATCCGTAACTAGAGGAGATACATATGCCGAAAGTCAGTATTATCGTTCCGGTTTACAATGCCGAAAAATATTTGCAGGAGTGTGTGGAGAGCGTGCTGTGCCAAACACTCTCCGATATTGAACTGATTCTGGTGGACGACGGCTCTACCGACAGCAGCCCGACACTCTGCGATCAGTACGCGGCGCAGGATCGCCGGGTGAAGGTGATCCACAAACCCAATGGCCGGGCCGCGTCCGCGCGGAACGCGGGACTTCGTGCTGCATCCGGGGAATATGTCGCCTTTGTTGACGCGGATGACTGGATATCCCCGGACATGTATGGAAAAATGCTGCAAACCAATGCGGATGTGACACTATGCGATTATGTCCGCTTTCAGGGAGAAAAGCTGTTTCCGTTTACTCAGCCCAATGTAGCGGCGGGCTTCTATAATAAGGCCCAGATCCGAGAGAAGATATATCCGCATCTGGTCATGGATGGGATCGAGTATCCCATTACGATTTCAAACTGGGCGTTGCTCATTCGGCGGGAGATTATTGTAAAAAATCGCCTGTCGTACCGTGAGGATATCCGTATCAGCGAGGATGCGCCATTTGGCTCCGAGGTGCTGTATTGCGCGGACAGCTTTGCCTACTTAAAAGGAGAGCAGCTCTATCACTACCGCATGACAGAAGGCTCTGCCTCCAGAACCTATCAGCCGTGGTGGTGGGACAGCAGCCTGAAGATCAACGAGGAGACAGAAAATTTCTTCTCCAAATGCACAGATTATGATTTCACCCAGCAGATCAAGTCCAACATGTTCTATCTGGCGCGGGCTGAGATTTATTACATTATGGCAAATTCCAAGCTGTCGCGGGAAGAACAGAACAACAAGATCAGAGCGGTCATGAACCATCCCCGTGTGATACGGATGATGAAGGACTTTGACATCAGTCCATATCCGATTCAATTTAAGCTGCTTTACTGGTCGATCCGATGCCGGTCTGTGGCGTTGAGAAGGATGGTTGGGTACTGTTCAAGCATAACCACTCTGCTCAGACGGATTCATTAGATTGTTGAAAGGAGGAATACGAAATGGAAGCACAGCCTCTTATCACGGTAATAGTTCCCGTATACAATGTTGAAAAGTACTTGCGGAGGTGTCTGGACAGTATTATTCGGCAGACGTATCAGAATCTGGAGATTCTGTGTATTGATGACGGAAGTATTGATAACTCCGGTGAAATCTGCGAACAGTATGCTGCACGGGACGCGCGCATAAAAGTAATTCATCAAGAGAATCAAGGGCTGAGTACCGCGCGCAACAGAGGCTTAGATGCAGCAGAAGGAGAGTATATTGCATTCGTTGACAGCGATGACTATATTCTGGAGGACATGTATAAAAAGATGTTGGCCAAACTTCTGGATTACAATGTCGATCTCTGTGTGTGTCAGTGGCAATATGAGTTTTCCGATGGCAGACAGGTGGTCAAAAAGCAGAATATAGACCCAACAATCTATGGTCGCAAAGCCTCTTTGGAGTTTGCCCGCTTCCTTTACAGGGGCAACTATGAAAACGGTGTGGTTGTCGCCGCATGGAACAAGCTCTACCGCAGGGCGCTCCTTGACAAAATCCGCTTTGAGGGAAGAATCCACGAGGACGATGCCTTTAACGGAAGAATTATGGCAAAGAACATCTCGGTGTATGTTATGGAAGAACAATTCTATGTATATGCGCAGAACGGGGATTCTCTGACCAACAAACCATTCTCTGCCAATAAGTTTTTCTTCTTGGACGCACTGGCTGAACGAAGAGAACTCTTCAAGAGCGATGCGTTCATTCGTCAGGAGACGGAACAGCTATATTGTAGCATGTACATCGAATACTGCCTGAGAGCGAGAAAAGCAGGTGTGACGATTACGCATCCGGAAAAGTATCGTCAAATATTCCGGCAAATGTGCTCCAGCTTGCGCAGAGACGGCAAAGCCGGTATAAAGTTTAGGCTTCGGATGATGCTGTTTTCTTTCTCGCCAAGCCTGTACAGGCATATTACCAGGCAATAACTGAGGTAACTTATGGAGGTTAGTGTTATTGTTCCTGTTTACAACAAGGAGAAGTATATCAGTAGGATACTTGGCGATATATCTAATCAATCTTTTGAGGACTTTGAATGTATCATTGTTGATGATGGTTCAGCGGACTCATCCGGCGAGATTTGCGATGAGTTTGCCGCGAAGGATGAGCGCTTCTGTGTGTTACACATTCCAAATGGAGGCGTGTCCCATGCGCGGAATATCGGTCTTACAAGAGCGACTGGGAAGTACGTTACCTTCATAGATGCGGACGATCACATTGAACCTGATTACCTGATGCGGCTGTACACGGATATGGAGAGCAGTCGAGCGGATATGGTGGTTGCCGGTCTGGAAAAGTTTTGGGAAGACGGCCGCCCGCCTGTTACCACTGAAGTCCCATATGACGGAGTGCAATCCATAAAGCAGCTAATGCCGGAGTTCGCGCAGGTTCAAAAACGCACGGGTATTTATGGATACGGCTGCGGCAAGCTGATTCGGCGCGATCTGATAGCGGACACTCGTTTTTCGGAATGGCTGCATTTGGCTGAGGATTTTGAGTTTTATCTTCGCGTATATCCAAGAGTTAAAACTGTCTATTTTGACGATCTGTGCAAGTACTATTATCTACAGGAAGCGGATAACTCATCGGCCATCGTTAACAGCGCAGATATTGACTATCTCGCACAATTAAAAGTAAACTTATCCTATCGGAGCTTTTTGCAAAATGCGGGGTACTACATAGAAAAGAATCGGGAAATTGTGGACGCGCTCATAGCTAACTATGCGTTCTTTTCAATTTTCCATTGTGTACGTGAACAGATCCCCGCAAAGGTCGATGAAGTACATAGCCTGCTTATTGAAAATGATTTCCGCATCAACGGAAGAGGACTCTTGCAACTGGTTATTCTATTTTGCGTTCAACATGATATGAAAAAGTCGCCTCAAGTCATTATGAAGGCGTATGATACCCTGCGTGCATTGAAAAGGAGACTGTGATATGCCGTATTTTACGGTTTTTACTCCAACATTTAATCGAGCATACATATTGCCCCAGCTTTATCATTCACTTTGTGAGCAGTCCTGCAAGGATTTCGAATGGCTCATTGTCGATGATGGCTCCAGTGATCAAACGGGCGAGCTGATCGCGCGGTGGAAAGAACGCGAAAACGGATTTGTAATTCGCTGCTATCAGATTCCCAACGGAGGGAAACCCCGCGCTATAAACTTTGGCATCACAAAAGCAAGCGGAAGGTTCTTCTTCATGGTGGATTCTGATGACCAATTGACCGTTGATGCAATAGAAAAAATGCGAGTATGGTGTAAAGAGATCGAAACAGCTCCTGAGTTCATTGGAGCAGGAGCGGCCAGAGGATATCCAGACGGAAGATACTTGAAAGGGATTCCGCCCCGTACCAATCAGCACGGTTATGTAGATGCCACAAATCTTGAACGGAGCAAATACGATCTCGATGCAGATATGTGCGAAGCATACAAGACTTCGATGTTCCGACAGTTTCCGATGGCCGAGTGGCCCGGCGAAAAATTCGCTCCGGAGCAAATTGCATTAAATGAAATTGCACTGAACGGATATAAGCTTCGCTGGCACAAGGATATCATATATGTGTGCGACTATTTGGAAGATGGCCTCACCAAGGGTTGGAGATCCCTCGTAAGAAAAAACCCAATGGGCTATGCAATGATGTATAACCATATGCTGAAATATCCGGATTTGAGTGTACAGCAACGGTTCAGTGCAGCCTGTCAGCATGTCGCATTATCAATTCTGGGAAAACATCCGGAGTATATATGGAAAAGCAATCGCTTACTGTATACGATTCCGGCGATCCCCATTGGGGTTGTATTATCGTTCCGGCGGAAGCGTCAACTCATGGAGAGTGAAACATGATCAGTGTAATCATTCCCATTTACAATGCTGCGCCCTACCTGCCGGAGATGTTGCAATCACTTCTTGAACAGACAGAGCGTGATCTTGAGATATTATTGATCAATGATGGCAGCACGGATTCTTCTGCTGATATCTGTAAGGCGGCGGCACAGGAGGACGCAAGAATCCGCTATGTCTTCCAGCAGAATGCTGGAGTATCCGCAGCTCGAAACCGTGCATTGACTCTGGCAAAGGGCGAATACATCGCATTTCTGGATGCAGATGACAGAATTGATCTGAATTACTTTGAGCAGCTTTCCTTGGCATGCCGCGGTGCAGATATTTCTGTCTGCGACATCTCTGTTGAAACAAGAGATGGTGAACAGCAGGCTGTTTTTTCTGCGGGAAATCAAAGCTTTTCTGCACCGGATGCGATGAATCTATTGCTGACAAGAAAAGGTATTAACTCTGGTCCATGTGGAAAGCTGTTTCGCCGCGAAACCATAGCAGACTTGAAATTCCCGCCGCTAAAAGCATATGAGGACATCCTGTTTGTCCGCGATGCTTTTGCGCGTGCAGGAAATGTGACCTCAACTTCAAAAACCGCATATCACTACTACCAAAATGCCGGAAGCGCGATGGCTCAACAGAAGAAAGCTCCGTCTCAAGACATTATTTTTGCAACTGCCGACCTGCTGGAGTACATAGTGCAGCACACGGAACTGAATCCGATGTGCTTTTATATCACAGTGTCGCATCTCTATCAATATGTGCTGGGACTTGATCGCAACGATCTGTTGGGACAGCAATTCAGACACGAGGTTAGACGTTTGTACCGCAAGCACTGGACGGATATCGCTTTCTGCAAAGCATTTCCGTGGAAAGAAAAAATTTTGTATCTGCTGTTTACCTTTGGATTGAGATAACTAGAGAATCAGGCTGGGTAATGAAATGAAAAATGTTTTTTTATATGCTCACGGCGGAAGCGGAAACCATGGCTGTGAAGCGATTGTTCGTTCAACATTAGGTATTCTTCAATGTAAGGATAGGTCTAATTGCACCTTGATATCAAAAGTTCCCGAAGAAGACGCAAAGTATGGTATCGACCAGCTGTGTACTATTATTCAAGAACAAGAACCTTATTCTCGCTTAACCTTGGATTTTGCAAAGGCTTACCTGCATCTCAAGATAACGCATGACTATGTTCCGCTGGACAAGTTGTATTACAAAAAAGCTTTTGATCATATCCGCGCCGGAGATATTGCACTTTCCATTGGCGGAGATAATTACTGCTATGCCGATGTGAAGCGCTATACGATGATGCACGATATGCTGCTTCAACGCGGTGCAAAAACGGTGCTGTGGGGATGCTCGGTTGAGCCATCCCTTCTGGAGGAGCCGCCTATTGCGGAGGATCTTGCGCGGTATAGCTTGATTACCGCGAGAGAGAGCATTTCTTATGAAGCTCTGCGACGTGTCAATCCTCATACTGTACTTGTGGCAGATCCAGCATTTACTCTGGAATGCTGCGTACCCGCACTGCCGGATGGATTTTCCGACGGCAACATGGTTGGCATCAATCTCAGCCCGATGATCATGGAGAAAGAGTCTCTGACTGGTATGGCGATGGAGAACTACCAGAAACTGATTGAATACATCCTTGAAAATACGGATATGGGAGTTGCGTTGATCCCGCATGTGGTATGGAATTTCAGTGATGACCGAATTCCTCTGCGCGAGCCTTATCGGAAATATCAGGAGACCGGACGAGTGGTTATGATAGAGGACCATAACTGCATGGAACTGAAGGGAATCATCTCGCGCTGCCGCTTTTTCATCGGTGCGCGGACCCATGCGACCATAGCGGCATATTCTACGGGCGTTCCGACTTTGGTGGTCGGTTACTCCGTCAAGGCGCGCGGCATTGCCCGAGATCTGTTTGGAACGGAAGAAGGTTATGTTCTTCCGGTGCAGCAGCTGAAGGAAAGCGACGAACTGACACGGGCATTTATAAAGCTGTATGAAAAGCGCGAAAGCATCCAGACACATTTGAAAACGATACTCCCTGCGTACATTGCCCGCGCAGATGGCGCACGCAGAGCGTTGGAGGAACTTGCGAACGCATGAAACAAGATGAAATCAAGGCAGGCGCACTGCTGTCCTATCTGAACCTGCTGATTGGAAACCTGATCCCATTTATCTATACGCCGATCATGCTCCGGATGCTGGGGCGGGCGGAGTACGGTATTTACGGGATCGCACAATCCGTCATGGGATATATTGGACTGCTGAATTTTGGCATCGGCGGGTCCATTATCCGTTATTTGTCCAAGTATCGTGCAGAGGGGGATTTGGACGGCGAGAGGCGCGTCTTCGGCCTGTTCATCAAGATCTATTCTGTGATCGGTGCAGCGATTCTGTTGGTCGGCACATTTTGCTCTTTCCATCTGGGCGCGTATGGACGCTCTCTAACAGCAGATGAGCTGATATTGCTGGAACGGCTGGTGCGGCTGATGACACTGAATACGGCGATTTTTATGCCGTTCAATGTGTTCAGCTCCATGATTCTGGCGCATGAAAAGTTTATTTTCAGCAAGATGATTTCGTTGATTACAAGCATTCTATCTCCGTGCCTGAACCTTGTGCTACTGTTTCTTGGTTTCGGTTCGGTTGGGCTTGTACTTGCGTCTACAGCACTGAATTTCGTTAGCTACACGATCTATACCGTTTATGTTATTCAGACGCTTCGCATTCGCCCTAGCTTTCAGCGCGTGGGCGGCGGGCTGCTCAGAGAAATCATCCGCTTTTCCTTATTCGTCTTTGTCGCGAATATTGTGGATATCCTGTTCTGGTCTACGGACAAGCTCATTATCGGCTGGGCGATTGGCTCCGTAGCGACAGCTGTTTATAACATCGGCGCAACTTTCAATGGTTACATTACCGGCCTTTCCACAGCAATCAGCGGCGTTCTCATGCCAAGGGTTACAAAGATGGCAGTGAAGGACACGTCGCCTGCTGAATTTACCGCGCTGTTCATCAAGGTAGGCCGTCTGCAATTCCTCCTGATTTCCTTTATCGTATCTGCATTCGTGGCATTCGGGCGGCAGTTTATTGCCCTGTGGGCCGGTGCGGTCTATGAAGAATCTTATTATGTCGCGTTGCTGGTAATGATCCCGGTGACGGTTCCGCTGATTCAGAATACTGGGCTGAATATCCTCTATGCCATGAACAAACACCAGTTCCGCTCTGTGGTTTATCTTTGCATTGCTGTGCTGAATGTTGGCCTGACCTTCTGGTGGGTAGAAAAGTATGGCATTATCGGTGCGGCGATGGCAACCTGTATTGCCTATGTAATCGGCAATATTCTGATCATCAACTGGTACTACTATAAAAAAATCGGTATCGATATTCCGCTGTTCTGGAAGAATATCCTCCGCATGTGCCCGGTTATGTTGCTGATGGGAACTGCCGGTTGGCTTGTGCTGAATTGGCTGGATGTCCATAGCTGGCTGACCTTTTTCACGCTTGCCGCGGCGTATACCGTTCTCTATTGGGCATTTGCATACTTTTTTATGATGAACGATTACGAAAAGAACTTCGTTAAAACACCGCTGCGTAAAGTGCTGAGCAGACTGAAAAACGGCAAGGAACGATAAGCATAAAGAGGACTTGTTTATGAACATCTCTCAAATTTCTGATATCTGCACCGGCTGCGGTAGCTGTGTTGCCGTTTGTCCGTCTGCCGCGATCCGGATGCAGCCGGATGAACACGGTTTCCTCCATCCGGCAGTTGACGCCGCAGCGTGTACCGACTGCGGCCTTTGCGCCCGCAAGTGCCCGGTTTCCGCGCCGCCGCAGGTATCGACTCATACGGAGATCCTGACCGGATACGCAAACGATGAAACGCTCCTGCCTACATCCTCTTCCGGCGCGATTTTCCCAGTGCTGGCCTCCGAGATCATCCGCCGTGGCGGTATCGTGTTCGGCGCGGCGTTCAATCAGAACTTCGACGTGGTACATACTGCCGCAGAGAGCATCGCGGAGCTAGCTGCGCTTTGTAGCTCCAAATATGTGCAGAGTAACATTCCGGCAGGTATCTATGCGCAGGTGAAGGCGGCGCTTGCCGCCGGGCGCTGGGTTTATTTCAGCGGAATGCCGTGTCAGGTGGCCGGACTAAAGAATTACCTCGGCCGGGAATATGAGACGCTGATCACGCAGGATACCGCCTGCCACAGTGTGCCGTCCCCTATGGTCTGGAAAAATTATCGCTCCGCGCTGGAAACGCAGAATGGCAGTAAATTGAAATCGTTCTCATTCCGCAAGAAAGCGATCGGATGGGAGAACTATCATATCCACGCTGCATTCGAGAACGGCGAAGATTTCTTACAGCCTGCTGCCGAGAATCCGTATCAGCGTGGATTCCTCAAGGGGCTGTATTCCCGCAGTTCCTGCTTTGACTGTAAATTCAAGGGCATCGAGCGGTGCAGCGATATCACACTGGCGGACTATTGGGGCGTCAAAGGCATTCAGCCGGAGGCCTGCCATTCGCAGGGTACCTCTCTCATCTTGCTGCACAGTGAGAAAGGCCGTGCCTTGTTGGAAAGCTGCAAGGACAGGCTGAGAACCTGTCCAGCCGCAGAGGGTGCGCTTACATGGAATCCTGCTATGCTCCAGCCAATTCAGAAACCGGCGCGGTATAATGAATTCTGGGCAGGATATGGACAGAAACCGTTTGCGGAACTGGTTACCGCCTGTTGCGAACCGACAAAGAAAGAAGCGGCGAAGGAACGCTGGAATAGAAGCCTTCTGGCCCGCGTCATTCGCCGCCTGACGCGATAAATATGATATTTCGCCAAATCTATGCGATGAATCCGTGGACGGTGTGCCTCCTGATGCTGTTGACGTTCGCTGGATGGACAGTGCTCTGCAACTGCCTCCGCGCAAAAGTCAGAATCGCCGTCAATGTAATCCTGTTCTGCGTGTCTGCAACGATCATCCTCCACGCCACCCTCCTCTCCCGCACGCCTAGGATCTACACCGCCGTCCTCACCCCCTTCGCCGCCCTCGCGGCCGCGCGGCAGCAGCCGGAGCTTTACCGAGAGATGCTGATGAACGTCTTCCTCTTCTTCCCACTGGGGCTGACACTGTCCAACGCCCTGCCGCGAAGGTGGCACCGCTGGCGGCGGCTTGCCCTCACGACGCTGACCGGCTGCATCCTCAGCGCGGGGATCGAGTACGCGCAGTACCGCTTTGCCCTGGGCATGGCGGAGACGGATGACGTGATCTGCAACACGCTGGGGGCGTTCGTCGGCGCGTCCTCGCTGCTGCTGGCCCACGCCATGGAAAAACACAAGGAAAGGCCCACGACCATGACCCTGACTGCCACCGAAACACAATTTCTGCATATCGCCAAGGCTGCCGTCTCCGGCGGGGAACTGCCCACGGAGGCCGTGGACTGGCCTGCCATGTTTACGCTGGCAAACCAGCAGAAGCTGCTGCCCATCCTCTTCGAGGCCGTCCGCAAGACGCCCGCTGCAGGGGAGAACACTCCACTGTTCGCGGCCATCAAGCAGCAGGTCATCGGACAGGTGCTGAACCAGACCGTGCGCTCGGCGGAGTTCGCCGACCTCTACCGCAGCCTCCGGGATGCCGGGCTGCACCCTGTCGTGGTGAAGGGGCAGCTTTGCAGCAGGCTCTACCCCCTGCGGGACCACCGCATCAGCGCGGACGACGACCTGTTCATCCCGGAGGGCGAGTTTTTCGCCTGCCACCAGGCGCTGCTGGCAAACGGCCTGACCACCGACACGCCTGCGGACGAACTGCCCACGGCGGACGAGGTGTCCTACACAAAAAAAGACAGCCCGCTTTACATCGAGCTGCACCGCCACCTGTTCGACTCCGCCCAGGATGCCCATGACGAGCTGAACCACTTCTTCGCGGACATCGCCCCCGTGGAGGTGGACGGCTTCCTGACCATGCCGCCCCATGAGCACCTGCTGTACCTGATTCTGCACGCCTACAAGCACTTTGTGTACAGCGGCATCGGCCTGCGGCAGTTCTGCGACATCGGCCTCTGGGCGCGGGCGTACCACGATCAGATCGACTGGCAGCGCCTGCATGACCAGTGCGCTGGGGTCCACGCGGCGACCTTCGCCGCCGCGGCCTTCCGGATCGCCCGGGCGTATCTGGGCATCGACTTTGACCTGCCCGGGCTGTGGGACGGCGATGTAGACGTGGAGCCGCTGCTGCACGACACCCTTTGCGGCGGCGTGTACGGCTCCAACAGCTACACCCGCCTGCACTCGTCCACCGTGACGCTGAACGCCGTCAAGGCCAGCCGTACCGGCGGGAAAAGCAGTGTCCTGCGCACGGTGTTCCCCAAGCGGGCGTATCTGGAGCGGCGCTATCCGTACCTGAAAAAGCGTCCGTACCTGCTGCCCGTGGCGTGGGTGCAGCGCATTGTCCACTACGCCGGAGAACGGTCCGGCGCGGACAACAGCGCGTCCGGCTCCATCAAGCTCGGCAAGGAACGTATCGAGCTGATGAAGTTGTATGGGATCATGGATGAGAAGTAAATAAGCAAAAGGGCTATCCGTTTCGGAAAGCCCTTTTGTTGGAATATGGGGGTTGGCGCAGGAAAACCTGCTCCTTGCACCAAGAAAAATGGATAAGGTACAATAAGTTGCGCAAATTGAAAAGAGCATAAAAGAAGACATAGCTTGCAGGCTCTGGTAGAATGAAGTCACGACACACCATTCTGAAAGGAGACAGCAAACTATGTCCGAGA
>OMAM01000191.1_pt1 | contig 40373 bp, 39 predicted proteins | sample 1644621 | NCBI WGS metagenome assembly OMAM01 (sample SAMEA103958120, study PRJEB25191) | human gut metagenome | biome: human-associated habitat [ENVO:00009003]; feature: intestine environment [ENVO:2100002]; material: feces | place: Germany | collected 2013/2015 | reverse complement strand
ATAAAAAGCTTTTCAAGCTTTTTAACAGGTTTTGGTATCAGTCACCTTCGGTGACTGCTCTCCCAGAGGGAGAGCCAAGTCCGGCACCCCCGCAAAAAAGGGACGCGGAACCTGGCGGTTCCGCGTCCCTGGGGTGCGTTATCTCTCAATATTCCGGATCCTTCAGCTCCTGCCGGATCTGGGGCAAGGCGGCTTCCTCGCCGTGCTCCTTCAGCAGCAGAAGCCACCGGTCCAGCAGGTCGCTGGTCTCCTGATTGATGAGAATGTGGTCCTTGGACTTCTGATAGTAGTCATAGGGCGAGGCGTCGGTATACTTCTCCCCCTGGTACACCCGGCAGGCGGCGATGCGGTCGCAGAACATCTCCGCCACATACCGCTTGGGCATCTTGCACCCGCCCATGTACACACTGCCGTCGGGCCGCAGGCAATAGTCGATCCAATACTCAAAGTGGTGGCGGTTGCGGCCCTTATGGTGCAGCCACGACAGACTGACGCCGTTTTCCTTGCGCTCCTGGTCGTTGGGACTGCGGTATCCCTGGTAGTATTTGGCGCTGCGCCAGAACTCCGTGGGACTGTATTTGCTCAGATCATGGGTCAGTCCCTGCCACACCAGCCCCAGCCGCAGGCAGTAGTGCCGCACCAGACGCCGGTGGCGGCCCACCGTGCGCAAATGCTCCCGGACGTGCATCCGCCGTCCCCCCTTTCGCTTTTCCTATGATACCACAAAAGCGCCCCCGGTGCAAATGGGGTTCTTTGGCGAAATGACGAAAAAGGGGCGGATTTTTCTACGGTGGATTTTGCAATTTATTCACACACCCGTCATAGCTGTATGTTATAATCATAACAATAAGAGAACCAATAACGAGGAGGCGCAGTTTTTTCATGATGATCGAAAAAAGCGGCACCATCCGGCTCAAGGACATCCATATCCCCCAGGGGGGTACGCCGGAACAGCAGGAGCTGGCCCAGGGCATGGTGCGGGTGAACCACCTGTACCGCAGCGCCCTGAAGGTTGCCGTCACCCAGCTGGAGATCCTGGACGAGGAGTTTGCCAGCCTGTATGACCATTCCCCCATCCACCACATCGAGTACCGCATCAAAACCGTGGACAGCATCGTGGAAAAGCTGAAGCGCCGGGGGTTCGAGGTCACCATCGACAACATCTATGCCCACATTCAGGACGTGGCCGGGGTGCGGGTCATCTGCAACTATCTGGACGATATCTGTTACCTGCGCGGTCTGCTGGCCCGGAACGAGAATTTCAAGATCATCCGGGAGGTCAACTATATCAAGGAGCCCAAGGAGTCCGGCTATCGGAGCCTGCACCTGATCTGCGATGTGCCCATCGTCATCTCCGAGGGGACGCTGCACCTGCCGGTGGAGATCCAGCTGCGGACCATCGCCATGGATATGTGGGCCAGCCTGGAGCACGAACTGCGCTATAAGTCCCAGCGGGATTTCTCCCCCTCGGACGCCGCCCGCCTGCGGCTGTGCTCCGACGCCATCAGCGAGATCGACCGGGAGATGCAGGACATCTATCAGGGCCGCGGCCCGGAATACCACGCATAACAAAAAGGAAGCCTGACGGCTTCCTTTTTGTTATGCTCTGTCACACTCACATCTTCTCCGGGGCGGTGCAGCCGATGAGGGTCATGGCGTTTTTCAGCACAGACCGGGCGGTATCCGCCAGCTTCAGCCGGGCCAGCAGCACCGGGCGCTCCTCGCCCTTGATGCGGCAGGCGGTATAGAACCGGTGGAAGTCGCCGGCCAGCTCCGTCAGGTAGCGGTTGATATGGCTGGGGTCGTAGTCCCGGGCGGCCAGGCGCACCACCTGGCTGTAGGCGGCGATCTTCTTGATGAGGGCCTGCTCCGCCTCGCCGGACAGCAGGGAGAAGTCCACCTCTCCGGCGGCGGGGACGGTGTAGCCCTCCGCCTCCAGGGCCTTCAGCAGGGTGCAGATCCGGGCGTGGGCATACTGCACATAGTACACCGGGTTCTCGCTGTCCTCCCGGACGGCCAGGCCCAGATCAAACTCCATCTGGGTCTCGGGCTTGGCATTGAAGAAGTAGCGGCAGGCGTCCACGGGAATCTCGTCCAGCAGGTCCGTCAGGCTGATGGCCTTGCCGGTGCGCTTGGACATGCGCACCACCTCGCCGTCCCGGACCAGCTTCACCAACTGCATCAGCACGATGTCCAGCCGGTGCTCGCCGTCCAGGCCCAGGGCGTCCATGGCGCCCTTCAGCCGGGCCACATGGCCGTGGTGATCCGCGCCCCAGACGTTGATGACCTTGTCGAAGCCCCGGACGGCAAACTTGTTCCGGTGATAGGCAATGTCGGCGGCGAAATAGGTATAGAACCCGTTGGCCCGGCGCAGTACGTCGTCCTTCAGGCCCAGCTTTTCGATGTCCGCGTCTGACTTGCCGGCCTTTTTCAGATTCTCCGCCAGGATGCGGCTGGTGTTCAGCCACAGGGCCCCGTCCTTTTCATAGGTATAGCCCAGGTCCGTCAGGGCCTGGACGGAGTCGGCCACATAGCCGCTTTCGTGGAGGCTGGACTCGAAGAACCACTGGTCATAGGTGATGCCGTAGCGGGCCAGGTCCCGCTGCATCTTGGGGATGTTGTTGTCCAGGCCGAAGCGGGCCAGGGCATCGTGGCGGGTCTTCTGGTCGCAGTCCAGATACTTCTCGCCCTCCCGGTCATAGAAGGCCCGGGCCAGCTCCCGGATGTCGTCGCCGTGATAGCCGTCCTCGGGGAACTCCACGGCGTCCTCGCCCTTGATAATCTGCAGATACCGGGCCTCCAGGCTCTTGGCAAACTTCTCGATCTGGTTGCCGGCGTCGTTGACATAGAACTCCCGCCACACGTCGGCGCCGGACTTCTGCAGCACCGAGGCCAGGGTGTCGCCCAGGACGCCGCCCCGGGCGTTGCCCATGTGCATGGGGCCGGTGGGGTTGGCGGAGACGAACTCCACCATGATCTTCTGGCCCTTCAGGGCGTCGTTGCAGCCGTAGGCCGCCCCCTCCTGCTCCACGCAGGCCACGGTGTCCCGGAACCACTTGTTCCCCAGGCGGAAATTCAGGAAGCCCGGCCCGGCCATCTCCACGGAGGTGAAATAGGACCCGGACAGGTCCATGTGGTCCATGAGGATCTGGGCCACCTGGCGGGGGTTCTTCTTCAGGGCCTTGGCGGCGGCCAGGCAGAAGGTGGTGGTATAGTCGCCGTTGGCGGTGTCCTTGGGGATCTCCACCGACGGGGTCACGGCCGCGTCCTGGGGCAGAAGGCCCTCTGCCGCGGCCTTCTGATAGGCGCTGACGGTCAGGTCCAGCACCTGGTCCTTGGCGTTCTGGATCATATTCATGGTGATGCTCTCCTTATATCGTTTCTTTTGTCATGCGTATCTCCAGCTGCATCCGGCTCAGGGGCAGGCCCCGGTCCAGCAGCGTATAGGCCAGGTGAATATATCCCCGGTCCGGCTCCTCCAGGGAAAACTCCACCGCCCGGGTCCGGACGGTCACGGTCAGGCCCAGGGGAAGCCGGGCCTGGGTCTCGTGCTCCGGGTCCAGGGGCAGGCCATAGCCCTCCGGCCCCAGGGTCCACAGAATGGCCCGCCTGGGCTCCGCCGTCAGGCGGATGCGGGAGGACAGCGCCGCGCCGTTTTCCCGGCAGGCGGCAGTATAGGGCAGGTCCCACCCGGCGGCGGTGGGCCGCAGGGTGCCGGTGCCCGCAAAGTGCAGCGTCTCGGCGCCGCCGTCAAACAGGCTGCGGCTGGTGACGGCGATCCGTACAGGTCCCTCCATGGGTCAGTACCGGTCGATGTCCACCGGCTGCACCGGGCGGGTGAGGCTCTCCCCCAGGAAATAGGCCGCCAGGGACCCGAAATGCTCGGGCTGGTCGCTGGCGCAGAGGGTGGCCCGGCCGGCCGGTCCCTCCGGGGCCAGCAGGTCCATAGCCCGCAGGGTGCGCTTGAGCTCCCAGGCGGCCTCCTCGCCGGTGTTGATGAGGGTGACGCCGGGGCCCATGATATCGCCGATGATATCCGTCAGCAGGGGGTAGTGGGTGCAGCCCAGGATCAGGGTGTCCAGCCCCTCCCGGCGCAGCGGCTCCAGATACTCCCGGGCCACGGTCTCGATGACCACGTCCCCCCGCCGGAAGCGCCCGTTTTCCACCAGGGGCACGAACAGGGGGCAGGCCTTAGCCGTTACGGCGATGTCCGGGTCCAGCTGGCGCAGACTGCGCTGGTAAGCGCCGCTGCGGACGGAGGCGGCGGTGGCGATGAGGCCCACCCGGCGGTTCCGGGTCACGGCCGCCGCCCGGCGGCACGCAGGCTCCACCACCCCCAGAATGGGGATGTCGCTCTCCTGCCGCAGCTGGGGCAGGGCCGTGGTGGACACGGTGCCGCAGGCCACTAAAATGGCCTTGATGTCGTGGCTGCGCAGAAAGCGCACGTCCTGCCGGGCGTATTTCAGCAGAATTTCCGCCGACCGCCCGCCGTAGGGCACACGGGCCGTGTCGCCGAAGTATATAATGTTTTCAGAGGGCAGCAGCTGCCGCAGCTCCCGCACCGCCGTCAGGCCTCCCAGGCCCGAGTCAAAAACCCCGATGGGGCGAGTGTCCATAGTTCCGCCTCCTGCCTGTGGTTATCATAACTAATCAATTATACTATGGAACGCCCGGATACTCAAGTCAAATTTTGGGGACTTTCCCCGGTATTTTCAGTGGTATTTTCCGCCGGAGTCTGCTATACTGTGCATAATGACGCAGCGCTCCGGCCGGATGGAGGTGTTTTCATGGAGATCAAGCTGACAGAAAAACAATTCAGGCGCCTGCTGGACCTGGTATACATCGGCAACTGGGTGCTCAACTCCACCCGGGGCGACGACCGCATCCGCCAGTATGACCAGGTGGAGAGCCTGATCTTCTCCCACTGCCTGAGCCATGGCATGGCGGGGCTGACGGAGCTGTACCAGGGGGAGATCATCCCCTCCCGGGCCTTCGCCGAGGGCGGCATCCACGAGGCCATCATGGCCTATGAGGACAACACGTTTTTCGAGATCCTGGCCCAGGAGCTGGCCCTGCGGGATATGGACGATCCCCCCATCACCGAGGAGAACTATGACGAGGTCATGAGCCGCATGGACGAGTATCTGGGCGAATTTGAACAGCACGGCACCGACAACATCACCGTGGACATGGAATAAGAGACGAAGCTCCCGCCGGTGTGACCGGCGGGAGCTTTTCGTTCTTTTTGATCAATTCTCACATCCCCTGCCGCCTGCGCATCCGCCGCCAGCTGACGAAGCTGTACAGGTCCCCGGTCAGAAAGGCGGCAAAGCACACCACCACCGACAGATACGCCGGGTCCTCCGCCGCGGCCATGCTCCACAGGCTCAGTCCCCCGCCGCCTCCCTGAAACAGCAGGTGCGAGACCACGATGGCCGCCGCCGGTGTCAAGGTTTACAAAGGCGTTTTTTTCTGCTACAATAGGGGCCGTAATCCCATACCGAATGGCAATTCATCCGAAAGGAGATCATTTTATTATGAACAACGAACTCAAGCCCATTCTGGCCCGGGTGGACCACACCCTGCTGTCCCAGACGGCTACCTGGGACCAGATCCGGGCCATCTGCGACGACGGCGTGAAGTACGGCTGTGCCAGCGTGTGCATCCCCGCCTCCTATGTGAAGCAGGCGGCGGAGTATGTGGCGGGCAAGATCGCCGTCTGCACCGTCATCGGCTTCCCCAACGGCTACGACACCACCGCCTCCAAGTGCTTCCAGGCCACCGACGCCGTTCAGAACGGCGCGTCCGAGATCGACATGGTCATCAACATCGGCTGGGTGAAGGACGGCCTGTATGACCGGGTGCTGGATGAAATCCGCGCCGTGAAGAACGCCTGCCAGGGAAAACTCCTGAAGGTCATCATCGAGACCTGCCTGCTCACCGACGCCGAAAAGGTGGAGATGTGCCGGGTGGTGTCCCAGTCCGGCGCGGACTATATCAAGACCTCCACCGGCTTCGGCGGCGGCGGAGCCACCCGGGAGGATGTGGCTCTGTTCAAGGCCCATGTGGCCCCCCATGTGAAGATCAAGGCCGCCGGCGGCATCGCCAACCTGGACGACGCCCGGGACTTCATCGCCCTGGGGGCCGACCGTCTGGGCACCAGCCGCATCGTCAAGGCCGTGAAGGCCCTGGAACAGGAATAAACACAATTAAACACAATACAAGGAGGAACTCAGCTATGTCTACCCCCCACAACAGCGCCGCACCCGGCGCCTTCGCCAAAACCGTTCTGATGCCCGGCGACCCCCTGCGCTCCCAGTTCATCGCCGAAACCTTCCTGGAAAACCCCGTGCTGGTGAACAACGTCCGGGGCGTCCAGGGCTACACCGGCACCTATAAGGGTGTGCCCGTCTCCGTGATGGCCTCCGGCATGGGAATACCCTCCATCGGCATTTACTCCCATGAGCTGTACACCCAGTACGGCGTGGAGAATATCATCCGCGTCGGCTCCGCCGGTGCTCTGCGGGCGGACCTGGAGCTGGGCAGCGTGGTGGCCGGTCAGGGTGCCTGCACCAACTCCAGCTTTGCCGACCAGTATGAGCTGGGGGTCCACTATGCCCCCATTGCCGACTTCGACCTGCTGATGGCCGCCGTGGAGTCCGCCCGGGAGCTGGGCGTGAAGATGCCCGTGGGCAATCTGTACACCTCCGACACCTTCTATGACGCCGCCGGCCGCAACGACCGCATGAAGAAGATGGGCGTCATGGCCGTGGAGATGGAGGCCGCCGCCCTGTACTGCACCGCCGCCTACCTGGGCAAGCGGGCCCTGGCCATCTGCTCCATCAGCGACAACCTGGTGCTGGGCACCGAGCTGACCCCCCAGGAGCGGCAGACCACCTTCACCAACATGATGAAGATCGGCCTGGAGGCCGCCGTGAAGATGGCCCGGCAGGATTAAGTCCCGCAAAAGACAGAAATTAGCACAAAAAGGTTGCACTTTTTGGCCTGCTCTGCTATAATGTGCCCATAGGGGTACTTTGTGCCCAAAAATAAAAAGGAAGGTAGATTCACCATGAAAAAGTTTCTGGCAATGCTCCTTGCTGTGGTCATGGTCCTGTCTATGGCAGCCTGCTCCAAGCAGCCCGCCGAGGATCCCAACAAGGGCAAAGATGATCCCAACCAGACCGAGACCATCACCAATCCCGATCAGATCAACGACGAGATGACCTCCGAGGATGGCAAGTACGAGATCGCTTTCATCACCGACGTGGGCCAGCTGAAGGATAAGTCCTTCAACCAGGGCACTTTTGACGGCGTGAAGCTGTACGCTGCCAACAACAAGCTGTCCTATAAGTATTATCAGCCCGCCAACAAGGACCAGGCTACCGATGACGACCGCTACGAGGCCATGAAGGCCGCCGTGGAGAACGGCGCCAAGGTGGTTGTCTGTGCCGGTTACATGCAGGAAGGCGCTCTGCGCATGGCCGCCAAGGAGTTCCCCGATGTCTCCTTCGTGTTCGTGGATGGCTATCCCATCACCGAGGACGCTAACGACAAGGATGCCCCCGTTCTGAAGAACGTGGCCGGCGTGGCCTTCAAGGAAGAGCAGTGCGGCTATCTGGCCGGTTACGCTGTTGTCAAGGAAGGCTTCACCAAGCTGGGCTTCACCGGTGGCGGCGGCGGCAACAACCCCGCCTGCTGCCGTTACGGCTATGGCTTCGTCCAGGGTGCCAACGCTGCCGCCAAGGAGCTGGGCATCAAGGTCGATATGAACTATTCCTGGCAGTATGGCGCCAGCTTCTCCGCTTCCCCCGAGCTGCAGACCATGGTTTCCGGCTGGTACGAGGCCGGCACTGAGGTCGTGTTCGCCTGCGGCGGCTCCATGTTCGCCTCCGTGGCCGCTGCTGCCGGCGCTGCCGACGGTAAGGTCGTGGGCGTGGACGTTGACCAGTCCCCCGAGTCCGACACCGTCATCACCTCCGCTATGAAGGGCCTGGCCGACTCCGTGCAGTGGGCTCTGGGCGAGTTCTATAACGGCAAGTTCGCCTCCATCGGCGGCGTGGGCACCTCCCTGGGCGCCAACGAGAACGCTGTGGGTCTGCCCACCGCTACCTGGTCCCTGACCAAGTGGACTGTTGACGAGTACAACGCCATGCTGGCCGACATCGTCTCCGGCAAGATCACCATCGACAATGACTACAACAACCTGGAAGCTTACACCAAGGCTGACTCCACCGAGAGCGTCAACCTGCACATTATCTGATCGTTCGATTCAGACGTATCGCCAAAAAGGTTACATAAAATCCCGGGAGCGCTTCGGCGCTCCCAGGGTTTTTCTTGTCCCAAAAGGGCTTTGCCCTTTTGGGACAAGAAAAAATCAGGTCCGTTTCCGGACCTGATTTTTTATATCATATGTTCCGCGTATCCGTTTACGCCTTCTTGGCGATGTCGCACAGGGCGGTGAAAGCCACGGCGTCGTTGATGGCCATCTCGGAGAGCATCTTGCGGTTGATCTGGATGCCGGCCACCTTCAGACCGTGCATAAAGGTGGAGTAGTTCATGCCGTTGAGCTTGCAGGCGGCGGAGATGCGGGTGATCCACAGCTGGCGGAAATCCCGCTTCTTCAGCCGACGGCCCACATAGGCGTAGGTCAGGGACTTCATGACCTGCTCGTTGGCCATCTTGAAGTGCTTGGACTTGGCGCCCCAGTAGCCCTTGGCCAGCTTCAGAGTCTTATTTCTTCTTTTACGCGCCATCATAGCGCCTTTAACACGTGCCATTTCTTAATTGCCTCCTATTTCTAACGATATCCGTCTCTTATTTGTAGGGGATCATCTTGCGGATGGTGGCCTCATTGGTGCAGTCGGCATAAGTGCCGCTGCGCAGGCGACGACCGCGCTTGGTGTCCTTCTTGGTGAGGATGTGGCTCTTGAAAGCGTGCGCTCTCTTGACCTTGCCGGACTTCGTCAGATTGAAGCGCTTCTTGGCGCCGCTGTGGGTCTTCAGTTTAGGCATAATATTACTCCTTCCATCTATTCTCCCGCCGGGGCGGGAAGAACTCGTGTGTTATTTTCCGGCCTTCTGGGCCTTGGGGGACAGGAACATGGACATGATCCGGCCCTCCATCTTGGCGGACTTATCCATGGTGGCCACGTCGGCGCAAAGCTCCGCGAACTTCTTCAGCAGATCCCGGCCGATATCCGTATGCGCCATCTCGCGGCCGCGGAAGCGGACGGAGACCTTCACCCGGTTGCCGTCAGCCAGGAACTTCTGCGCATTTTTCAGCTTGGTGTTGAAGTCGCCGACATCGATGCCCGGAGACATGCGAATTTCCTTGATCTCCACCACGTGCTGGTTCTTTCTGGCTTCCTTCTCCTTCTTGCTGCGCTCGAACCTGTACTTGCCATAGTTCATGAGCTTGCACACAGGCGGCACCGCCTGGGGAGACATCTTCACCAGGTCCAGTCCCTTTTCCTCGGCGATGTGCAGCGCCTCGGCGGGGGACATAATGCCCATCTGTTCGCCGTCATCGCCGATGAGGCGGATCTCCTTATCCCGGATCTCTTCATTGAGTTCATGCTCTACCTTGCTAATAACCGTCGCACCTCCATTCGATAAATAAAAAACGCGAATGCATCCCTTGCATCCGCGCAACGGCACGACCCCCATAGCGGAAGCCCTGACGAAAATTGCTGTTGACCTCTTTGCCTGGGGCGGGAGGTGAGGCGGATGCATCCAGCCTTCTTTGTTTTCCAGGATAGTATACCAGACCCCGCCGCGTCTGTCAAGGGATTTTTTCCGGGAGTTTTTCATTTTGGAGCCGCATCCGCCGTTTTGGAGCGGATACGCCTGCGCCTGACGCATATAATAGGACCATGTGAGGCGTCCGGACGACGCTGTTTTTACAATACGACGGTTAAAGAACCTTAACCATAGAAAGGAGAGCGCTATGAGCGTTGTGATATTGGGAGGGAACGAGTGCATGGAGCGCCGGTACAAGGAGCTCTGTCAGACGTACCGGTGCCAGGCCAAGGTGTTCACCAAGCCTGCCGGGGGCCTGCGAAACAAGCTGGGCAATCCCGACCTGATGATCTTTTTCACCGGCACCATGTCCCACAAAATGGTGCAGGGGGCCCTGAGCCAGCTGAAGGGCCAGGACACCATCATCGAGCGCTGCCACACCAGCTCCCTGTCCGCTCTGCGGGGGATCCTGGAAAAGCACGCCGGATGAGGCCCGCAGAGGAGACGGTGGTGCGCCAGTGCGCGCCCACCCTGGCCGGGATCAAAACCGGCAGCCTGTTTCCCTGCCCGTACCAGTCCCGCCAGCAGCTGCTGGCGGACATCCGGCGGATGAACCGGGTGCTGGTGCCCCGGGGGCTGTGTCTGCTGCCCATGCGGATGGACGACGGCCGGGCGCTGCTGTATCTGTACCGGCCCCAGGCCCTGCGCCGGGACTTAGGGGACAATCTGGCCTGCCGTCTGCTGCGGCAGGCGGGGTATCCCTGCGACAGCTGCGGCCGGTGCGTGGCCCGGCTGGTGCAGCGCCTGCGGACGGAGGAGGAGTTCCCCCACGAGGTGGGGCTGTTCCTCAGCTACCCGCCGGAGGACGTGCAGGGGTTCATCGACCACCGGGCCATGGACTTCAAGTGCGCGGGCCTGTGGAAGGTGTACGGCGACCAGCAGCGGGCCCAGGCCCTGTTTGACCGGTTCCGCCGCTGCACCCAGCGCTACTGCGCCCTGTGGCAGACCGGCCTGCGGCTGGAACAGCTGGCAGTGGCCGTCTGACGAAATACTCCGTTGTTATATCAAGAAAGGAAGTACAACTATGAAAAAGACTCTCGTGATCTATTGGAGCGGCACCGGCAACACCGAGGCCATGGCGGGCGCGGTGCTGGAGGGCATGAAGGCCGCCGGAGCCGACGCCGCCCTGCTGACCCCGGACCAGGTGACCCCCGCCAGCCTTTCCGGCGTATCCTCCGTGGCCATGGGCTGCCCCGCCATGGGCAGTGAGGTGCTGGAGGAGATGGAGTTCCAGCCCATGTTCGACAGCATCAAGAACCGGATGGGCGGCAAGGCCGTGGGCCTGTTCGGCTCCTTCGGCTGGGGCGACGGCGAGTGGATGCGCAGCTGGGAGAAGGACTGCGACGACGCGGGCATCAACCGGGTGTGCGGCAGCATCACCTGCTGCGAGGCCCCGGACGACGATGTGCTGGCGGCCTGCCAGGCCATGGGCCGCAAGCTGGCGGAGTAAACGCCCCATGAAGCTCCGGCGGATGCTGCGCAGGAAGCTCCTGTTCTGGGCCGCCGTGGCCGCCCTGACCCTCCTGGCCGCCGTTTATCAGGAATATATTTGACTGCAATCGGCCCCCGGCTTTCGCCGGGGGCTGATTATTTTCCGTATAAATCGGCCGGGAAATTGCCCTTTGTATACCCCGATTACGGCTCCATGGCGGCGAAATACATGGCCCCCACGGCCTGGCCGAACTGGGCCACGGTGACGTCCTGTCCCGCCAGGTCCCGCATCAGCGGCGTGCAGGCCAGGTCCTCGTCCGCCGCCTCCAGCCGCAGCCGGGGCAGGACGGAGCGGCAGCCCTCCGCCATCAGCCGGAAGCACACCGGCGACTTCACAAACCGGCCGAACAGATACCGCACCTGCGTCTCCGGGGCCATGACCCAGTCCAGCTCCCGGGAGATCTGGCCCAGGTGGACCCCCACCTGGCGGAACACCCACCGGGCGTCGGGGTCCCCGGCCTGGGCCCGGTCCATCAGGTGCTCCAGGCAGGGCTTGCGCAGATCGCTGGGGATGGTCAGCAGGCCCTCCTCCCGCCGGGCGAAGCCGGTCAGCAGCCGGGGTTGACGCTCCGCCGCCAGCCGGAAAGCCGCCGCCTGGCCCAGATACCGCCTGGCCCCGGCCAGGCCGGAGTTCTCGTTGCGGGTGCTCCGCAGGTCCTCCGGCGGCAGACCGGCCCGGTGCAGACTGCCCAGATCCAGCAGAAAATCGTACAGTTCCATAGGCGTCTGGGGAATACTGCCGTCCGGCAGCAGACAGCCGAAGCCGAAGTCCGTGCCCAGGGAGTGGGCGATGACGCCGCCGGACAGGTCCGGGACGTCCCCGGAGAAGGCCAGCTCCGCCGCCGCCGTGAAGGCGGCGATGTGGCCGTCGTTGGCCAGGTGCACCGCCGCCCCCGGGGCGCACAAGGGCAGCAGACGCTGCCGCAGCTCCCGGATCTCGCCGAAAGCCGCCTCATAATTCAGGGCGGGATTGTCCCGCATCCCCTTCATTTTGGGGGTCTCGCCGCCGGCCACCTTGTCCCGGATGACGATATCCGGGAAGCTGACGCCCAGCACGTCCGGCTTCGCCGCCGGATGGGCGGCCACCGCCTGGGCCATCTCCCGATCCGTGGCGTCCCTGCGGAGGGCGCGGCGCAATTGTGGGGTGATGGGCCCGGCGGCGCAGCAGGCCATCAGGCGCACCAGCAGCTCCATGGGGGCCAGGATGCCCTCCGCCGTGGGGCTGGACGCCGGGTCCCAGTCGTACTCCTTCACGCACAGCAGCCGCCCGTCCCGGGACACGGCGGCCTTGATGTCGGTGCCGCCTACGTCGATGCCGCAGCACACGCCCCGGTCTGTGCGCCGCACCGCCTGCCGCAGCCGGGGCAGAAGCGCGCCGCCCTCCGGCTTGGTCTCCGGCAGCGGTGGCAGACGCCGGATGTCCCGAACGGCGAAGGAGAAGGCTCCCCCGCCGAAGCCCCGGCACAGCCGGTCGGCGATGTTGATGACCTTGCCATAGCCGCTGCGGCGGGATCGGCGCACCTGGAACACCTCCTCCATCTGCCCCAGCAGGGCCGCGGCGTCCTCCTCCCGGAGGTCCAGGTAAAAAGCCGCCTCCCGGGCGCTGAAGGCGGACAGGGCGTTATACACGCAGGCCGCGGCGTACCGGGACACGAAGTCCCTCTGCTCCGGGGTCTGCCACCGGGGCAGGGGCATGGACAGCTGCCGCAGACCCCCGTCCTGCAGCTGAAGCTGCAGGACCACCGGCACGGCGTCGGGACAGCCCTCCCGCACGTCGCCGATCCACACGGGACGCCCCGCCCGGGCCTCCGCGATCCATTGATCCAGCATGAAAATCTCCTTTCTTCTCCGCAAAAAAAGGGCCGCCGGAGCGGCCCTTTTGGGGAAATCGACGGTTACAGCACGTGGACCTCGTCCGGCTCGAACACCAGGCGGCACTCCTCGCCCACGTTGTAGATGCGCTTGTTCTGGGGGTTATACTCCGTCAGGGCGATGCGGATATCGCCCAGCTGAACGTGATAGTTCTGGTAAGAGCCCATGAAGCAGGACAGGCTCACCCGGCAGGGCACGCCGCCCTCATCGGACAGGTGCGCCGCCTCGGGCCGCAGCACAATGGTGTACTCCCGGCCCGGCTCCATGTCCGGCCGGTCCGCCACGGGCATGTCGTAGCCCTCCACCCGGATGACGGCGTGGCCGTTTTCCCGGCCGATCATGGTCCCGCGAAGGAAGTTGGCCTCGCCGATGAAGTCCGCCACGAACTCGTTTTTCGGGTGATAGTAGATCTCCTGGGGGGTGCCCATCTGCTCCACCACGCCGTTTTTCATGACAATGATCTGGTCGGACAGGGCCATGGCCTCGGACTGGTCATGGGTGACATAGATGGCGGTGATGCCCACCCGCTGCTGGATGCGGCGGATCTCCGTGCGCATGGACACCCGGAGCTTGGCGTCCAGGTTGGACAGCGGCTCGTCAAACAGCAGGACGCTGGGCTCGATGACCAGGGCCCGGGCCAGGGCCACCCGCTGCTGCTGGCCGCCGGAGAGCTGGTTGGTCATGCGGCCCTCCATCCCCGTCAGCTCCACCAGGTCCAGAATGGCCATGACCCGGCGCTTGATCTCGTCCTTGGGGACCTTCCGCAGCTTCAGGCCGTAGGCCACGTTGTCGAACACATTGTAGTGGGGGAGCAGGGCGTAGCTCTGGAACACCATGGCGGTGTCCCGCTTGTTGGGGGTCAGGGCGTTGATGGCCTCGTCCCCCAGATAGATCTCGCCCTCGTCGGGGCTTTCAAATCCAGCGATCATCCGCAGGGTGGTGGTCTTGCCGCAGCCGGAGGGGCCCAGCAGGGTCACGAAGGAGCCGGGCTGGATGGTCAGGGAGGTATCCTTCACCGCATAGAAGTCCTTGCCGGTTTTGGGGTCCTGATAAATTTTGGAAATATGGTCCAGACGGACGCCTTTTTTCACTTTCTCCATGGGTTATTTGACCTCCTTGATTTTTCGGCTGGTGCCGAAATACTTGATGAACAGGTTCATCAGCAGCACCGCGCCATAGGTGATGACGATGAGGATGGTGGCGAAGGCGCAGGCCAGACTGTAAGACCCCTTTTCGGCGAACTCGTTGATCTGCACGGTGATCAGCAGGAACTGCGGCGTCACCAACAGGATGATGGCGGAAATGGCGGTGATGCTGCGGACGAAGGCCGTCACCAGGCCGGACAGGAAGGAATCCTTGATCAGCGGCAGGGTCACGGTCATGAACACCTTGAAGCTGTCGGCGCCCATGTCATAGGCGGACTCCTCGATGGACTTGTCGATCTGGCGCAGGGCGGAGATGCCGCTGCGGGTGCCGGTGGGCAGTGAGCGCACCACGAACACGATGATCAGGATCAGGCCCGTGCCGTACAGCCCCTGGAGAATGCTGGTGTGGAACAGGCCGCCGGAGAAGCCCCGGATATAGCCCACGCCCAGCACCGTGCCGGGAACGGCCATGGCCAGCATGGACACCGCCTCGATGAAGCCCTTGCTCTTGAATTTCCGCTTGACCACCAGATACGAGATGATCATGCTCAGCAGGGCCGTGATGGGCGCGGCGATGAGACTCAGCACGAAGGAATCCCGGAAGGCCTGGAGGCCGTGATACCGGGTGAACACCAGGCTGAACCACTTGCCCGTCAGCGGGAAGAACTTGAAGCCCCAGGTGGGGAAGAAGGCCCCGATGGGCACGCACAGATACATCAGGATCACGAAGCCCGCCGCCAGGGCGCACAGCACCGTCAGGGGGACCTTCACGCTCCTGTCCTCGATGAGCATCCGGCCCCGGGAGGCCTTGCCCGTCAGGGTGGCGGCGGTTTTGGCCTCCAGATAATACTTCTGCACCGCGAACATCAGCAGCGTGATGCACAGCAGAACCACGGCCATGGCCGCCGCGCCGGGCTTGTCATAGGAGCCGGTGATCTGCAGATAGATGGTGGTGGCCAGGGTGTCATAGGAGCCGCCGATGAGCATGGGGTTGGCAAAGTCCGCGATGGACTCAATAAACGTCACCAGGAAGGCGTTGCCCAGGCCCGGCAGCATCAGCGGCAGGGTCACGCTGGTGAACACCTTCCAGCGGGAGGCCCCCATGTCCCGGGCGGCCTCCTCCAGAGAGGGGTCGATGTTTTTCAGCAGGCCCTTGAGCATCATGTAGCACACCGGGAAAAACGTCAGCGTCTGGACGATGACGATGCCCCAGTAGCCGTACACGCTGTTGTCGTAAATGCCCAGCAGATACCGGGTGATGATGCCGGCCTTGCCGAACAGCATGATCATGGACAGACTCAGCACAAAGGGGGGCGACACCACCGGGAGCATGGACACCACCTTGAACAGGCCGCCCACGAACTTCCCCATGCGGACGTACACCTCCACATAGGCAAACAGCAGGCCCACCAGGGCGGACAGGATGCCCACCAGGAACCCCACCTTCAGGGTGTTGGTGATGGCCGTGGTAAAGGTGGGCATGGCGAAAATGCGCCGGAAGGTGGACAGGCCGAAGCCGCCGTCGCCCACAAAACTATCCACCAGCAGAATGGCCAGCGGGTAGAGGATAAACAAGGTCAGAAATGCGATCAGCACGACGATGGTGGTGACCATGATGGGGTCCGCCATGAGCTTCTTCCGGTCCAGCGCCGCGCCCTGTGTTCTTGCCATAGGGAATCTCCTTTCCCATCCCTGCCGAAGAAAGGAATGTTACAAAAAATTTGGAATCCTGGGGGAAAAACGAAAATAAGACGAGGCGGCGGCCGGGGCCGCCGCCTCGCGGTGATGAGCAGAAATCAGTTGTGGGGCACGAAGCCGGTCACTCGGTCTTGAAACGGTCAGCACCGGTGTTGGCGCCGGAGTTGGCCAGAGCGGTCATGACCTCTTCCACATAGGTCTTGATGTTGTTGGTGGCGTCCTCGAAGTCATAGTCCATGACGTTCTCGGGATCCAGGCCGAAGTCCTTGGCGGCCTGAGGCTGGGTGGCGTTATCCAGCACCAGGAACTGATAGGAGCCGCTCTGGGCGCCCAGGTTCACGCACTCGGGGGACAGAGCATACTCGATCCACAGCTTGGCGGCGTTGGGGTGAGCCGCGCCCTTGAAGATGGCGGTGGCGCCGATCTCGAAGGAGGTGCCGCTGGAGGGAACGATCAGCTGGATGTTGGTGTAGCCGTTGTCGTTGATCTGGGTGATGCCGTCATGCAGGAAGCCGATGCCGATGACGCACTCACCGGTGCCCACGTTCTTGCTGGGGCCGGAGCCGGACTTGGTATAGACCTCGATGTTCTTGTCCAGGTCGACCAGGTACTGGATGCCCTCGTCGTGGCCGTACTTCTGGATCATGGTGTTGATGACCAGCTTGGCGGTGCCGGCGGTGTTATAGTTGGACAGCCAGATCAGGCCCTGATACTCGGGCTTGAGCAGGTCCTGCCAATCCTGGGGAGCCTCCAGGCCGCGGCGGGTCAGCTCGTCGGTGTTGACCATGAAGCCCAGGATGCCCTTATAGATGCCGTACCAGCGGCCCTGAGCGTCGCGGTACATATCGCTGGTCAGGTGGGAGGCGTTCTTGGCCTCATAGGCCTCCAGCAGGCCCTCGGAAGCGCAGACATTGTACGGATCGGTGGTGCCGCCGAACCACACATCGGCGGAGGGGTTGCCGTTTTCTTCCTCGATCTTGGCCTGGACCTCGCCGGTGGACAGGCGCTGGAAGGTGGTCTTGATGCCGAAGACCTTCTCGAAGTTGGCGCAGGCGGCGGACAGATACTCCTCCTCGCAGGAGCCGTACACCACCAGCTCACCCTCGGCCTTGGCCGCGGTGATCAGGTCCTCCATCCCGGCAAAATACTCGGGATAATTGTTCTCATCGGTGCCCTTGTTGGGGTCATCGGTGTTCTTCTGGCCGCAGGCCGCCAGGGACAGCACCATCATGGCGGTCAGCAGAAGAGCCAAAAACTTCTTCATACAAAAATCCTCCTTATGTAGTTTCCGGTCCATCCCATTGCACCGGAACAAACGCATTATAGAATTTTTTCACGTTTCTGTCAATCGACTTTGGGGGAAAACGTTACCGGAACCGAACAATTTCGACATTTCCGACAAAATCAGAGCGAATAAGTATGTCGAAATGACCAGAGAAAAGTGGGAAAAACCAGTTGCCCGGCGGCGGAATATGGGTTAAAATACAAACAGCAAGCTTTGGAAGGAGCTGTGTTTATGAAACGATCCGAAATCAACCGCGCCCTGCGGGAAATGGAGGGTATGCTGGCCAAATACCGGTTCTCCCTGCCCCCCTTCTGCCGCTTTTCCCCGGGGGAATGGGCCAACAAGGGCCACGAATATGACGAGATCCGGCACAATATGCTGGGCTGGGACATCACGGACTACGGCCTGGGGGACTTTGACCGGGTGGGCTTTTCGCTGATCACCCTGCGCAACGGCAATCTGGCCCGGCAGGACCTGTACCCCAAGCCCTACGCCGAGAAACTGCTGTACATCCGGGAGGGGCAGTACTCCCCAAACCACTTCCACTGGCACAAGATGGAGGACATCATCAACCGGGGCGGCGGCACCCTGCTGATCCGGGTGTTCAACTCCCTGCCGGACGAGGAGGTGGACCGCGTCAGCGGCGTCACCGTCCACCTGGACGGCGTGGTGCGGACGGTGCCCGCCGGGACCCAGGTGCGGCTGGAGCCGGGGATGAGCATCTCCATCCAGCCCCGGCTGTATCACGATTTCACCGTGGAGCCGGGCACCGGGCCGGTGCTCATCGGCGAGGTGAGCCAGGTCAACGACGACAACACCGACAACCGCTTCAACCCCCCGGTTGGCCGGTTCCCGGCTATCGAGGAGGACGAGCCGCCCTACCGCCTGCTGTGCAACGAGTATCCGGAGGCGGCGGAATGACCCGGCGGTTTGACGTGACGGCCCTGGGGGAGCTGCTCATCGACTTCACCGACAGCGGCCTGTCCCCGGCGGGGATGCAGCTGTTTGAGCGCAATCCCGGCGGCGCACCGGCCAACGTGCTGGCGGCCCTGGCCCGGTTCGGCCATCAGACGGCCTTTCTGGGGAAGGTGGGGGCGGATATGCACGGGGATTTCCTGCGGGACACCCTGATGACCGCCGGCATCGACGTCCGGGGCCTGATATCGGACCCGGAGGTGTTCACCACCCTGGCCTTCGTGGCCCTGGACCCGGGAGGCGAGCGGAGCTTTTCCTTTGCCCGGAAGCCCGGGGCGGACACCTGTCTGCGCCAGGAGGAGCTGGACTGTCAGCGCCTGCGGGACACCCGGGTGCTGCATATCGGTTCCCTGTCCATGACCCGGGAGCCGGTCCGCAGCGCCACCGTGGCGGCGGTGCACATGGCCCGGGATGCCGGGGCTGTCATCTCCTACGACCCCAATTACCGAGCCAGCCTGTGGCCCTCCCAGGAAGCGGCGGAGGAGCAGATGCGCCGCCTGGCCCGCCAGGCGGACCTGATCAAGCTGTCGGACCAGGAGACGGAGCTGTTGACCGGGGAGCGCGGCCCCCGGCAGGCGGCCCTGGCCCTGCGGCGGCAGGGAGCCGCCTGCGTGGCCGTGACCCTGGGGCCGGAGGGGGCCCTGGTAGCCGCCGGTGACGGCGTGGTCCATGTGCCGGGCTTCGCCGTGACGGCGGTGGACACCACCGGCGCGGGGGACGCCTTCTGGGGCGGCTTTCTGCATCGGTTCCTGACGCTGAACGTGCATCCGTCGGAGCTGACGGCAGACCGGGCGGCGGACTGCGCCCGCTGGGGCAACGCCGTGGCCGCCTGCTGCATCCGGAAGCGCGGGGCCATCCCCGCCATGCCCTCCCTCCGGGAAGCGGAGCAGATGCTGGGCTGAAAACCATCGAAAACGCAAGGCCCTCCGGCTGACGCCGGAGGGCCTTGTTTTCTGCAATTCTTTATTCCGCGAACAGGGGGGTGGACAGATACCGGTCACCGGTGTCGGGCAGAAGCACCACGATGGTCTTGCCTGCGGACTCCGGCCGCCGGGCGATCTGCAGAGCCGCCCACACGGCGGCGCCGGAGGAGATCCCCACCAGTACGCCCTCGGCATGGCCGATCTCCCGGCCCAGGGCGAAGGCATCCTCGTTGGTGACGGGGATGATCTCGTCATAGACCTGGGTATCCAGCACCTGGGGCACAAAGCCCGCGCCGATGCCCTGGATCTTGTGGGCCCCGGCCACGCCGGTGGACAGCACCGCCGAGCCTTTCGGCTCCACCGCCGCCACCCGGACGGCGGCGTTCCGGGACTTCAGATACTGCCCCACGCCGGTGATGGTGCCGCCGGTGCCCACACCGGCCACGAACCAATCCACCTGCCCGTCGGTATCCTGCCAGATCTCCGGCCCGGTGGTGTCAAAGTGGGCCTTGGGGTTGGCGGCGTTGACGAACTGGCCGGGGACGAAGCTGCCGGGAATCTCCTGAGCCAACTCATCTGCCTTGGCAATGGCCCCCTTCATGCCCTTGGTCCCCTCAGTGAGCACCAGCTCCGCGCCATAGGCCTTCATCAGCTGGCGGCGCTCCACGCTCATGGTTTCCGGCATGACGATGATCACCCGATAGCCCCGGGCGGCGGCCACGGAGGCCAAGCCGATACCGGTGTTGCCGGAGGTGGGCTCGATGATGACGCTGCCCTCATGCAGCAGGCCCCTGGCCTCGGCGTCGTCGATCATAGCCCGGGCGATGCGGTCCTTCACGGATCCGGCGGGGTTCAGATACTCCAACTTGGCCAGGATCCGGGCCTTCAGGCCGTATTTCTTCTCCAGATGGGTCAGCTCCAGCAGGGGGGTGCGGCCGATCAGCTGATCAGCGGAGGTATAGATATGAGACATGGTTGATTTCTCCTTTATATTGTAAGATGTTGGTTGTTTTTTCAGCGGACGGACACCTTACAACATCGGAAAACCACAGACGCTTCCATGGGAATGACCTCGGTTCTCAAAAACTACTACCAACTTGGTATGCTGGTAGTATATTCCCGTCACGCACAAAAATCAACCCCCCGACGAAAAAATTTCGTCAGGGGGTTGCATCGTATTCACAGGCTCTTTTCCAGGGCATGGACCCAGTCGGCCTTCAGGTAATAAATCAGGAACACCACACAGCTGACGCTCCAGGTGATGGGATAGGCCCAGAAAATGGTGGCAATATCCGGCCAGACCTTCAGGGCCAGGGTGATATAGCTGACCCGCAGGATGCACCAGCAGCCCAGCATGGTGTACATAGGCACCTGGGCCCGGCCCGCGCCCCGCAGCACGGCGGACACGCCGTGGGCAAAGGCCAGGAAGCAGAAGAACAGTGCCTCAATGTGGGACTGACGCACACCGATGGCCACCACGGCCGGGTCGTCGTTGAACAGCCGCATGGCATAGGGGGCCAGGAAAAACAGTGCCACGCCGATAAGCTCCGCCATGGCCATGCTGCACAGGATGCCGATCCGCGCGCCCTGCTTGGCCCGGTCAAATTGCCCCGCTCCCAGATTCTGGCCGATGAAGGTGGTCAGAGCCATGGCGAAGGCGGTGATGGGCAGGAACACGAAGCCCTCCACCTTGGAATACGAGCCGCAGCCCGCCATGGCGTCGGAGCCGAAGGTGTTGATGTTGGACTGCACCACCACGTTGGCGATGGCGATGATGGAGTTCTGCACGCCGGAGGGAACACCCTGGGAAGTGATTTTCTTCAGCAGAGGCAGATCAAAGCCGATGCGCTTGATCTCCAGCCGGTACGGCCCGTCGGACCGGGTCAGCTTGATGATGCACAGGACGGCGCTGACCACCTGGCTGATCACGGTGGCTACGGCGGCGCCTGCCACGCCCATATCCATGGCCCCCACAAACAGCAGGTCCAGGGCCACGTTGACCGCCGACGAGATAACCAGATAGTACAGGGGGCTGCGGCTGTCGCCCACCGCCTGCAGAATGCCCATGCCTGCGTTATACAGGATGGTGGCCAGGCTTCCCAGGAAGTACAGCCGGAAATACAGGATGGAGGTGTCCAGCACATCCGCCGGTGTCCGCATCCAGGTGAGGATGGTGGGGGTGAAGAACACGCCCAGAAGGGTCAGCAACACACCGCAGCACAGGGCGAAGGCAAAGTCCGTATGGACGGCGGCGCGGACCTTTTCATAGTTCTTGGCCCCGAAATACTGGGCAATGACGATGCCCGCGCCGATGAACAGACCCATAAAAAAACCTGTCATCATAAAAATGAGGTTGCCGCTGCTGGCCACAGCGGCCAGTGCCTGCTTACCCACAAATTTGCCCACAATGACGCTGTCCACCGTGTTGTACAGCTGCTGGCAGAGATTGCCCAAAAAGACCGGCACTGCGAAGCTGACCATGCGCTTCCAGATGGAGCCGGTGGTCATATCGGTGCTGCGGTTGATGGCGGCCACGCCGCATCGCCTCCTCATGTAAAGAAATCGTCAGTTCCTTCATTATAGGGGGAAAATGCGGAAAGGTCAACCCTCCATCGCCAAAATAAGCGGTTTTGTCTTTCAATCGTGCACAAATGCGAAAATACGGCAAACGGATTCGGTGAAATCCGGCAGAAAAAATAGTTCTCCGCGCAGCGTCGGACCGCTACGCGGAGAAGCAAAGGGGGGATGAGAGAGTAAAGCGTTGTCAGTCGGCCAGGATCCGCACCGCACCCACATAGGTGCTGCTGTAATAGCCATCGAAATAGCTGATCTTGACCCCGCCGTTGGAGGTGGCGTGGATAAACGCGCCGCCGCCCAGATAGATGCCCACATGGGAGATGTCGCCGCCGCCATAGGAGAAGAACACCAGGTCCCCGGCCAGCCGCTCGGCGGTGGACACCCGGGTGAAGGCGTACAGCTGGTCGCTGGCCCCGTGGGACATGCGATAGCCGAAGTGGGCGTAGACGTACATGGTGAAGCCCGAGCAGTCGAACCCGCTGGGGGAGGCCCCGCCCCACACATACCGGGTGCCCAGGAAGGACTTTGCATAGTCCACCAGGTCCTCCCGGGCGCTCTTCACGGCGGAGGTCCCGGCGTAGTCGCTGTACTGCACGGTCTGGCACCCGTCAGCCCGGACATAGCCGGTGGTGCCGCTGAAGGTGATCTGATACCAATTGCCGTCCTCGGTGACGTCGTTGAGCCGGGCCACCTTGCCCTGGCGCAGGGTCCGCAGGGAGGCGGCGCTGTCGCTGGGTGCGGCGTACACGGTGATCTGACGGGCGGCCATGGCGCCGTCATAGGCGTCCAGCAGGGCCTGGCGGGCGGCCTGACGGCCGGTGCGGCGGGCGGCCTCGCGGTTGGCCTGGCGGGCGGCTTCCGCCTGCCGGGCTTCCTCCTCCTGCTGCAGCTGCACCGCCTGAACGGCCAGCTGGGACAGGTCCACCGTCTCCTCCTGCTCCAGCATCCCCAGGTCGATGGCGATGTTGGAATTGGCCTGGGCGGACTGGGACAGGCCGGCCTCCTCCAGCGCCTGCACGGCGGCGGAGTAGCTGGCGGCGGCCTCGGCCGCGTCCTGTATCTGATGGCTCTGATCTGCGCTGACGATCCAGATGCTGGACAGCGTCATGGACACGGCCAGAAACAGACAGGCGAAACGTCGGGATACCATGGGTAAGACTTCCTTTCCATAAGGGGATTTTCTAACGACAAGAGATACTATACCACAATGGTTTCAAAAAAGCTACAAAAAATTACAGATTGGTAACAAAAGTTTTCAAAATGGTAAAAATTTACTGCCGTGTCACGCAAAGCACGGCAGTAAACTCGATATTCAGGATAAAATCCTCATTTCCGCAGGTCGGCGATGGCCTGGCCCGTGGCCAGGATGGACTCCCCGGCCCGGCGCACCCCGGCTCCGGCGGCCTTCATCAGCTCGTCCTTCACGTCCACCGCCAGGCGGCGGAAGATCTCGGAGATGATCTTTTTCTTCTCCTCGTCGGCCCCGGCATACTCCCGGATCAGGGCCGCTCCGGCGGCCAGACCGCCGCTGCGCAGGTCCTCCAGGGTCTTGGTGCGGCCGCCTCGGCTGAGGATGTCGAAAAACGCCCGGGAGAACTGCTCCCGCTCCTGGGGGCTCATGGAGCCGATCCACTCCCGCAGCACTCCGTCGGACAGCTGGCCCAGCTGGGACCGCTGGCCCAGGTGGACGAACCGGGGGCCTTCCACGCACCAGGACAGGGGCTCGTGCTGCATAATGGACCGGGCGGTGCTGTCCACCACCTCATAGTCCTCGGCGTGCTCCAGCAGGACCCCCACGATGGAGGAGGCGGGGATATAGGTGAACAGCCGATCCGCCACCGCCTGATAGCCGGGGGTGTCCACCAGGTCCCGGCTGAAGCCCGGGCCGTCGTTGTTATAGGCGGCGATAAGCCGCTGGCGCTGGAGCGTTTCGTCCAGGTGCACCGCCGCCCAGGCGGCCAGATTGCCGCCCTTGGAGTGTCCGCCGATGCGCAGGGCCCGCCCGGGACAGGCCCGGGCCACGGCCCCGGCATACTCCGCGGCCTTCACCTGGGCGGGGACTGCGGAAAGGAAGCTCATGTTGAAGTCCTCCTGCCAGCCCACGATGGTCATGTCCGTGCCCCGGTAGGCGGCGTATACGCTGCCGTCCGGCAGCAGGAAGGACACGGCGGCAAACTGCATCTGCCGGTCCTCGTCGTGGAGGCTCTCAAAGGCGAACAGGGACACCTCCCGAAACCGGGGCGTCTCTGCCGCCTGGCGCATCAGGGGAATGTAGTCCAGGGTGGACAGGCCCAGCTGTTCGTCCTCCTCCGTCAGCAGGCGGCACACGTCGCCCATGGGCATGGCGTCCTGGGGGTCGAAGCTGCGCAGTTGGGGGATGTTCTCCAGCTTGATATAGGAAATGATGCACAGGAGCAGGTTGTCCACCTCGTTGAACCCGTCCTGGGCAAAGGTCAGGTCGCCCCGCCACCGGAGGTAGTCGGACACGGTGGCGCTGGCTTTCGTCTCGTCAGACATGGGGGATACCTCCTTATTATAAGTGTTATTGCAAAGTCTTGCACCGCTCGTCGGTGTTGTGGATCACCTGGGCCACGCTCTGGCCCAGGCCGGGATACCCGGCGGTCAGGGCGTCCGGGGTGATCTCCTGGACCTCCTCCGCCTGGCTCAGGGCCCGGCGGTACCGCACCTGGCTCATGGTCATGTCCGCCTGCACCAGGCCGCCGTCATAGTCCCCGGGGGACACGGCGAAGAAGTCCTCGTTGCCGCCGCCCCGGCGATACAGCTGCCGCAGCAGGCCGTACAGCGCCCCGCTGAGATAGTCCCCGGCGGCGGTGACAGCCTCCCGGCTGCCGGTTTTGCCCAGCTGGTCAAACAGGACCCCTGCGGTGTTCACCACCAGCTTTTTCTGCAGGGTGGCCATGATGCTGCCCCGCAGGCTGCCCTTTTCGCCGGAGGAATCGTACACGTCCCCGGCCTCGATGATGGACCCGTCCCGGCTCAGGGTCCGGCCCAGCAGATAGTCCGCCGACACATGGTAATAGTCGCACGCCCGGGTCACGAAGGCCAGGCCCGGCTCCCGGATGCCGTTTTCATAGTGGCTCAGCAGGGCCTGGCTGATGCCCAGCTCCGCCGCCGCCTTCCGCTGGGAAACGCCCTTCTCCTGCCGCAGCAGGCTCAGCGTGCGGGAAAAATCAGTTGCCATTCTCTCTCACCTATCTTTTTCTATACAGTAAGTAGATTATACCGTGCTTTATACAAAAAGTAAATCCCCAATTTTGCCCGGGTGAACGATCCGCCGGACGGCTGTTTCCCCGGCAAATACCGGCGGATTTTCCGGAATTTACCGGGGATTAAATATGAAAAAGCTGTTAATTCCCGTGAAATCCCTTGACGGATGGGGGAAAACCATGTATCATATATTTTTGTAACGAATTTGTAACTTTTTGAGGCGTCCTGATTATGAAACAAGACCTTATGCATAAAGACGTCAACGACGTCAACATCACGCCGGAGGAGCGGCGCAGCATCTGGCAGCTCTGGCGGCAGAACCTGAAGGACTGGGCCTGGTACACCCGGGAAAATCCCGACTGGCTGGACCTGGACATCCAGACTGCCGTGAAGCGCCACGTCATTGCCCCCCTGCGGGACAGCTGGCATCGCCTGCGGAGCCTGGCCCGGCAGAAAAAGCGCCGGGAGTTTCCGGAGTCCGAAAACCGCCTGGCCCAGTTGCTGCTGTTCGCCTGGGGCAGTATGCCCCGGATAGGCGCGGGCCTGCGGGAGCGGTTTGCCCTGCGCCGCAGGCACAACATCCGCCGCAGCGGCAGCATCCGGGGCCTGCTGGAGCGGCTGCACCTGCACCCGGCCATCTTCCTGGGCACCTGCGTCACGGCGGCGGCGGTGATCGTGCTGCTGTCGGTATACACCATCGGCACCACCGTCCGCTATGACGGCATCAACCTGGGCACCGTGGGCTCCCGCCGGACGGTGGACCAGGCGGTGCAGCAGCTGGAGACCGTCACCCGCCAGACCTTAGAGGACCAGGACTACGCCATCGACACCGCCCTGCTGTCCACCCAGACCCATGTGGTCCCCCGCCGGGACCTGGAGAGCCGGGAGGAGTTCGCCGAGAACCTGACGGACCAGATCGGCGACGTCACCTATGGCTATACCCTGTATGTAGACGGCGAGGCCGTGGCCGCCACCACCTACGCCGGAGCCATCGATCAGCTGCTGGAGCAGATGAAGGCGGGCTATATCACCGAGAACACCGTGGACTGCAGCTTTGTGGAAAACGTGGAGATCAAGGAGGGCTATGTGGACAGCTCCCTGATCTCCAACCTGGGCTATATCGCCGAGAAGCTCAACGCCACCAAGGAGGGGGCCGTGGTATACACCGTGAAGCCCGGCGACGTGTGGTCCGCCATCGCCGAGGACAACGGCATGACCAATCAGCAGCTTCTGACCCTGAACCCCGGCTATGACATCGCCGTGCTCCACGCCGGGGACCAGCTGACCATCTCCAACGCCGTGCCCTACCTGACGGTGGTGGCCGTGGAGCGGCAGAACTACATCCGTGACCTGCCCTATACCATCACCTACCGGGACGACGCCAGCATGTACCAGGGCGACACCAAGGTGCTGTCCAAGGGCGTGTACGGCAAGGCGGACGTCACCGCCAACGTGACCATCATCAACGGCGAGGAGACCGCCCGGGAATATGTGGCCTCCGTGACCCTGTCCCAGCCTGTGGCCGAGGTCCAGGCCCGGGGCACCAAGGTCCGGCCCACCTGGTTCCCCACCGGCAGCTTCCGCTGGCCCTGCTACGGCGTCATCACCTCCTACTTCGGCCCCCGCCGGGCCAGCGTGGCCGGCGCCTCCACCTATCATGAGGCCCTGGATATCGCCAACAGCTATGGCACCGCCATTTGCGCCGCCGACGGCGGCACCGTGACCCTGTCCGGGTGGTACGGCGGCCTGGGCTACTGCGTGAAGATCGACCACGGCAACGGCTTCGTCACCACCTATGGCCACAACAGCTCCCTGCTGGTGTCTGTGGGCCAGCACGTGTACAAGGGCCAGCAGATCGCCCGCATGGGCTCCACCGGCATCAGCAGCGGCCCCCACTGCCACTTCGGCGTGACCCGCAACGGCACCCTGGTGGACCCGCTGAACTACCTGCCGTAAAAATCAAAGCTCCGGGACGAGGTTTTCATCCCGGAGCTTTTGCATGTCAAAAAAGAGGCAGGCTGATCTGAAAAAGCCGCCCCGGCTTCGGGGCGGCCTTTTGAACCGGTGAACTGCCGGAATTCCGCTTATATATCCGGATCCTGTCCGGACTTCGTCACGCCTCCGGCTCCTCCGGTACTTCCGACTCGGGGAGATAGCTTTCGGCGGTATCCTCGGCGATCTGCCAGAAGGGGGTGTCCTGCACGGTCACAGGCGCGGCGTTGCCCGCCTTGATGACGCTCTGGTGCTTGCCGATGGACTTGATCCCCTGATACAGCATCTCTGCCGTGGCGGGATCGGAGGAGGTCTTGAACACGAAGTCCACGTCCGAGCGCTTCAGGTCGGACACGTTGTGCACCACCCACGAGAGGATATAGCTGGAATAGTCGCCGTCGCCGGAGCCGAAGTGGCGCAGGGACTGGGTGGACAGGATGGTGCCCACGCCGAACTCGCGGCCCTCCTTCAGGATGCGCTTGAGGGCCGGGAAGTTCTGGGACATGAAGTTGTCGGCCTCGTCCACCAGGATGAAGCGCGTCAGCTGGCGGAAGTCCTTATCGGCCAGGCTGGATTGGGAGTTCTGCATCTGGGAATAGAACAGCTCCAGGGTAATGGCCACGATCAGGTTCTGAATATCGGCGTCATAGCCGGACAGGTCCATGACCACCACGCCGTTCACCAGCTCAAACAGGGAGGTAGTGCGCCGGGCGTCGCCCTCCAGAATCTGGAACTTATACAGGTGGTCCATGGCGGCATACAGCGAGTCGTTTTTCTTGATGGAATCATCCTTGCTGTAGATCTCATACACCTGATCAAAGGTGGGGGCGGGACGGTCCCAGGTGGACGGAGCGGCGGCCTGGATGCCGCAGGCCTGATAGGCGCTGATGATGCAGCCCAGCAGGGTCGTGGTCTGTTTGGGGCCGAGGTTGTATATCCGGGCGATGTTGTCGGTGAAGGCGTTGGCCGTGTGGATGGGGAGCATCGGCTTGCGCCGGATGCCCTGCAGGGAAAAGGGGTTGAAGGGCAGGTGATAGGGGGTAAGCACCCGGGCGCCGGTGGCCTGGACGAACTCGGGCTTGGTCTCGTTGTAGTCGCCCTTGTAGTCGAAGATCAGGATGCCCAGGGGGTGGCCGTCGAAATTATTGCGCCGCTGGCGGCAGAGCTGGGTCACCACGGACTTGGTCAGCTGGGTCTTGCCGGTTCCCATGGTGCCGATGATCCCCATGTTGGGGTGGAACACACGGGTCGTGTCGTTGGGATACCAGCATATCGGCCGACCGTCCTCCAATGCGTGGCCGAACAGCACCTGCATGGTGCGGATCCGCCCATCCCAGGGCTCCGCTTCCGGGGCCGGAGCGGCTTCCTCCGGGACAGGCTCCTCTGCGGGAGTCTCCTCCGGAACGGCCTCCTCCCGGGCAGGCTCCTCTGCGGGAGTCTCCTCCGGAGCGGCTTCCTCCGGGACAGGCTCCTCCTCAGGGGTCTCCTCAGGGATATCCGCCCCCAGGACGAGCTTCAGCAGGGCCCGGCAATGGGGGCAGAACGCATTGCTGCCGACAAAGCTGTAGCAGTCGCAGGCGTAGTCCGCCACCTCCCGGCCGCGCAGCATCAGCCGGGGGTGATGGATGAACCCGAAGCTGCACAGAGCCTTGCCCTCCACGCAGCGCTGCCCCTCGCCGTCCACTTCGTCCGACAGCACGGTGATGTTTCCGTCCTCCGGCAGATCGCCATCGGAAAACTCCCCGCCGGGCAGGTTGGTTCTCTGCTCATAAACCAACTCCCCATCGCCAAAAGCCTCCATGGCCAGGGCGGTGCAGTGGCTGCAGAGACTGCCGGAGTCGCTGAACTCATAGCAGTCGCAGGCGTAATCGGTGATAAAAATGCGCTTTTCCTCCGGCAGCATAGCCGTCAGCCGGGGGTGATGGATAAATCCGAAATTGCACAGGACCTTGCCCTCCACCTTGGAGGTAAGCTGGTTCAGATCCTGGCGCCGGATGATCCGGACCTTTTGCTCACGGCAGAACTGCTTGGCGGCCTGCCGCAGAGCGTTGGACGGTGTTTTATGCATATATGGATGCACTCCTCTCGTTGGTAGGGTGGTGGGCGGTCAGATTTGGCTGGTAAGATGATGCAAATACTCATCCGAGGTCATACTGTCCAGATCCTTCTTGAGGCCTGATGCCGCTCCGAACTGCGCCGGGGTCCCCCCGCCCGCCGGAACAGCCACGGTCTGGATCACGGCGGGAGCCGCCGCCGTGGGGGCGGCGCGCCGCTCCTGCATCTCCAGCGCATTGAGTATGACATCCTCTTTCAAAGGCACATTGATATACGGCATAGCGGAGGTCTGAATGGCCTGAATCTCCGTAAACCCTGCCAGCCGCAGCTGCATCACCAGATCGTGCAGACCGGCGCAATTCACCCCGTCTGTCCGCTGGACGATCTCGTCCTCGGAGATCCCGTTGAGTCCTAAGTCTATCGATACCGATCGGTCGTTTAATACCGTTGTCCACCTGAGGCCCCATCCCAGGATCTGCTGGCGCAGATGCGGACCGGGGTTGCTGCAGCGGCAGGGAAACAGGGCCCTGCGCAGATCGGAGGGGATAATGGACTCATCCTCGGTGATGCAGATCACCGCCGCATGGTTGCACAGATCCAACGTCCATTGGGCAATGTAATCTGCCAGCGCATCCGCATGGGCGTAACGCTCCATCTGATCAAACAGGATGATGGTATATTCGGCGTCACGGCTGAACTCGTAGTCCTCCGGATTATAGATCGCATTGAACAGTATGCCGATCCGATCCAGCGCCTTCTGCAGGTCCAGTCCCTCCGGAAACTGGGAAGCGCCGATCCGGAACAGTTTCACGCAGTCGGGTTTCACATTCCACTCATGCCGCAGGGTAGAGATATATGCCCGGGCCAGGGTGTGCTTGCCGTTGCCGGGGGGGCCGAAAAACAGCGCTCCATGAAAAGTCGGTATATCCAGCACCGATGCGTCGTGCAGTGTGGCCACCCTCTCCAGGGTATCGCTCCATTGGAAGCAGACGGGAAGCTCATCCAGTTTCTTGGCATCCTCCTTCGGAGAGCTGACAAGCTCGTTGGCCCATTTGACGAGAGCTTCGATGATACTCGCGGAATCCTCTTCCGAAGCCCCGCCGGACTCCTCGTTCCACTCAGCGGCGGATTCGGTGGTACTCATAGAATCCTCCTTTACTTTCCGCCATTATATATAGCTCATCTGCCGCTCAAACTCGTTGAGGCGGCGCTCGATATCGTCCTTGGGCGTGGGCACATAGGCCTGCATCGCCTGGTCAAACATCTGGCGGGTCAGGCAGAAGGCGCCGTCCTGCAGGCGGGAGACGGCCTCCTCGCCGGAGGTGCAGCCGTCCGCCGCGCCGACGCGGATGAGCTTTTTCAGCTTCTCGATGATGGCCTTGACGTCGCGCTGGTTATAGCCCTCGGTGGCAACGGCCATGTCAAGCCAGCCAAGGCCCGGCTCCAGCCGGACAATGTTCTCCAGCGCGCTCCGGAACACCTGGCTACGGACCTCCTCCTCCGGCAGCGGGATCCGCACAAGCTCCACGCGGTCCAGCATGGCGGCGTCCACGTTGGCGGGGTAGTTGGTGGCGCCGATGAAGATCACGGACTTCTCCTCGGCGTTGGCCCGGCTCAGGCCGTTATAGGCGGTAAGGAACGTGGTGGTCAGCTGCATATTGAAGTCGGACAGGTTGGGCAGGTTGCGGTTCTGGCACACGCCGTCCACCTCGTCCATAAACAGGATGCACGGGGCGTTGTCCACGGCTTCCCGGAAGGCCCGCTGCACGATCTTGTCCGCCTCGCCGGAGAACTTGCTGTGGATATCGGCGCTGGACAGGGACATGAACTTATAGCCCTGCTGCATCAGCTCGTGGGCAAAGGCCTCGATGATATACGTTTTGCCGCAGCCCGGAGGGCCGTAGAAAAAGAAGGACTTCATGGAGGGGATCTTCAGATACCGGTTCAGGGCCTCCATGGAGGCGTCGCGGACGCAGTCGGACAGCATGAGCTTGACGTCGTCCATGCCGGAGACCTGGTCAAAGCCGTAGCCGGGGTCCTCCTTGTACCAGTTGTTCACCGTCTCCTGGGGAACGTCGTCCTTCCTGGCGGCCGGCTTCTGGGGGGCGGGCTTGCCGGCGGGCGGCTCCTTCTTCTGGGGCTCGGGGTTCAGCTCGGCCCAGATCTGGCGCATTTTCGTCTCGCAGGCGGCCTGTTTTTTCATCCAGTACTGGGCCTCTGAGCCGGTGGTCAGGCTGGCCAGCTGGCTGCAGATCTGCGCGGCCCGCTGATAGCTGAGGCCCTCCTCCCGGCTGGCCACACCGGCCTGGGCCATGCGATAGCTCTCCGCCTCATAGATGTACGCGCGGTATTCGTTGTTCAAACGATTGACGTTCTGAATATTCATTGTATTCCTCCTGTTCCGCGGCGCAGATCAAAAGTCCTGGCCGGCCTGCTCCCGCATGAAGTCCACATCCGCCTCCGAAGGTTTGTCGTGGTCCGATTCTTCATAGTTGGGAAGAGGCTGCCCGGAGTCGTCGGCGGCGGAGGCAGTGCGGCCGGTAGTGCTCCTCATGCAGTCCTCAACGCTTTCGCCCTGGATGATGCGCTCCACAAGCTCCTCGGTTACTTTTTCGGCCCGCTCCGTGAGAGGAGTGGATTTCACGGTGTCTTCAAAGTCCGAACTCTGACGGCGGCCCTTTTTCAGATCCCCGCTGGTCACGGAGACATAGTGGTCCATCCGGTACATCTGGCGCAGGATGGAGCTGAGCCGCTTCATCGAATACTCCAGGTCCTGGGAGGTGGTGATGGAGCTCAGCTCAAACCGGGCCTCCTGCACCGCCAGAAGGCCGACCACCGCATCATGGATGCGCTTCTTCTCGCTGGCGTCGCCGACCTGCGCCGCCCGGCGCTGGATGGCGTTGAGCCGGGAGACGCGGATGATGTTCTCAAATTTGCGCTCGCACATTCCCAGCTGACTGGACATCTCCGCCAGCATCTTGGTGCGGTTTTCCAGGTGGCGGATATCCTTCAGCACACCCTCCGCATAGATCTGCTCCGGCGTCTTCGTGGAAAAGACATTCTTCAGATCATCCAAAAAAGCCATAGTTCATCCCTCTTTTCTCAGTAATTGATGTTGAAGTTGTCTGCGGACTCGGCGGCCACGTTCTCGTTCTCCGCCTGCGCCGTCTCCGCATTCTCCAGGACCTGCTGGGCGGCCTCCAGCGCGGCCTGATGGTCCTCCACTGCCTGCCGGACCGCCGCCGCCTGCCGGGCCTCCTCCAGCTGCCGGGCATCCCTCTTCTGCATCAAACGATCCACATGGCCAAGGCTGGTGCTATGGACCGCCGCTGCCTCCGGGGAAGTCTCCTGGCCGACCACCAATTTGTCCAGTTCCTTTGCTTCTCCGCCGCGCAGCTCCATGGCCGCCTCGCTATTCAGGATGCTTTTCAGCCGATCCCTGTTAGCCTCCCGCTCCCGCTCGGCCACTGTAATCTCGCTGATCTTGTGGGCCATCTCATCCGCCATGCGCTTGGTAAGCGCAGCGATATCCGCCGTCAGATCCCGGTTGGTCTGGTTGGGATTATCGCGCAGCGCCAGGCCCAGCTGATCCAGGTCCTGCTTCTTGGAGGTCAACTGCTGCTTATCCGTGTAGTATGCGCCCCGGAGCTGGTCCAGTTTCCGCTCACGGGCAATGTTCTCCCGGAGCTGCAGGCCAAAATTCATGTCGTCAACGCTGAGCTGGCTGAAGTCAGTGAGACTGTCATAAATTTTGGCAAAACGATCCCTGCCTTCCGCTGTCTTTGTCATCTCCTGAACCTGCGCGGCAAACGTCGCTATCTCCCCCATCACATTTTTGATGTCGATGTTGGTTTTGGCGATTTTTTTCTCTATGTAGTCGATACTGTCGCAGGTCTGGATCGCCTTCTTGAAGTTGGAAAAATACTCCTCCCGCTTCTTCAGGATGGCGGCCCGTTCCTCCTCCTTGTCCTCGGGGATATTGCTCCAGAAGGTGGAGGCGCCGCTGGCCACCGCCTGCTTGGCATACCTGGCCTTGCTGGGCAGGCCGTCCTTCACGGCCTCCTTCCACGCCTTGGCGGCGTAACACATATCCGAGCCGATCTGAGCCACCTCGTCAAAAATCGTGGGGCTCTCCTGGAGCATTTTCATAGCCACGTCCCGGGTCCTGGTCATCGTCCGGTACTCCTCCTCGTCGACCAGATCCCTCAGGCGGCCGTGGGCAAAGTCGATGCTGCGCAGAACACTGATGATCTCCGCGCTGATGTCGCGGTTCTGGGTGGCAATCTGGCCAGGAGTAGGCCCAGACGGCTTCTTCACCAGTCCCACAGCCTTATCCACGATGGTCTCCGATTTGTTTCTGTTCTGCTTTCTTTTCGGACTAAACAACGGCATATGCAAGAAAACCTCTCTTTCTGAAATTATATGTTCACTTTTTGTGCTTTTCTTCAAGGATGCGGATCAATAGTTCCTTCGCCTCACGGCTCTGCGGCAACTCGTCCATCAACTCGGCCATCCTGCGGATCGCCCTGTAATACTGTTCACCCGGCGCGAACGGTTGTACATCCACCTCTGGCGTCGAATCCCTTTTGGCCTGATCGGGATTCTCGCGCAGAGCTTGTTCCAGCTCTGAAAGCTGACTCCTCGCATCGGCCAGAGCAGCCTTTTTGACCTCGCACAGTGCGTCTGTCTGCGCTTCCGGACCGGCAAGTTCTTTTTCCAGATTGTCGATCTTCTCGCCGGTCTGGATCGCCATCTTGAAGTTGGCAAAATACTCCTCCCGGTTCTTCAGGACGGCGGCTCGCTCCGCCTCCTTGTCCTCGGGGATATTGCTCCAGAAGGTGGAGGCGCCGCTGGCCACCGCCTGCTTGGCATACCTGGCCTTGCTGGGCAGGCCGTCCTTCACGGCCTCCTTCCACGCCTTGGCGGCGTAACACATATCCGAGCCGATCTGAGCCACCTCGTCAAAAATCGTGGGGCTCTCCTGGAGCATTTTCATAGCCACGTCCCGGGTCCTGGTCATCGTCCGGTACTCCTCCTCGTCGACCAGATCCTTCAGGCGGCCGTGATCGAAATCGATGCTACGCAGAACGTCGATGATCTCCGCGCTGATGTCGCGGTTCTGGGTGGCAATCTGGCCGGGAGTGGGTTCGGGCATTTTCTTTCCGAAGATCTTCGCAGCCGTATCCGCCACACTCTCTTTCGGTTCGCTGCTCTGCGGCTTATTTTTCGGCTTCATATGCAGGAAAACCTCTCTTTCTGAAATTATATGTTCACTTTTTGCGCTTTTCTTCAAGGATGCAGTCCGGCCGGTCAGGCGGCTCATGTCCCTGCCCGGCCTCCTTCACCTGCGCGGATCAATAGCCCCCGCCCTGCTGCTGCAGGAAATCCCCGTACCCGTTCAATATCTCCTGATCGGCTTCTCTTGCTGCCTCGCCCAGCCGCTGGAGCGCCTCAGGCCCCGGAATCCGGAACAATTCGTCCTGCTTGCTCAGCTTCGTGGCCAGGTCCATCAGGTCCACCTGGAAGTCGTCATGCGTATGCTTCGCCCTCTGGAAATATTCATCGGACCGTTTGAGATATGCCTCCACGTCCTTGAAATCGACATCCTTGGCTTCGTAAAGCCACCCGCCGCAGTACAGCAGAACGCACAGGTTGCGGCGCATGGTTCTGAAATCCTTGCACTCTTTGGCGGTTCTGTAGATATTGATGAACTTGGCGATCCACTCAAGCACTTCACTCGGCGGCGGGGACAGCCGAGGACTCCGCAGCTCCCTCTTCATAAGACCCCAATCCTGCGGGGTAACGAGGCAGATATCGAACTTGTCATCCTTCGGCAGAGCGGAATAATCGGGCAGGTCCAGGCGCAGAAGCCCATCCAGCCGCGGATCATCCATCACAATGTGGCTGCGCTCCAGATCCTCCTGGGAAAGCCGTCCGAACCGCCGGTCCAGCAGCTGCTCCGGCGAAGCGGGAGCAGGCGCGGCGGCCAGCAGCGCATCCCCGTACCGACTGAGCCTGTCCGCCTCCCCGTTGGAAAGCAGCTGATCATATAGGCGCTTGCAGGTATAGGGCGGCCGGAGGCGGGTCAGCAGTTCCGGGCACGCGGCCCGAACGTTGTTCATATAGAGCCAGCGCTGCAGCAGCATGGCATAAAGGCGCAGAGCGTCCTCGCTCCACGTTTTATCCAGCCGGAAGCAGAGGCACCGCAGCATGGACAGCAGCCTGTCATATGCGGGCAGATACAGCTCGATATACTGCCCGCCTATGCGTTTTTTCAGTTCCTCAAAAAAGCGCAGGCCGTCCTCTCGCCTGAACAGGCTCCTGGCAGCCTCATTGAGCAGGCTGTATCCCCCCGGCGAGATATAGGCCAGGATGCCGCTGCGATCCACATAGGGCGCCAGATCGCGGGAGGTCATGCGCATAGTCCCGGTGAGGATGATGGTGTCGCGGCATTCGGGCTGATGCATCCGGGCCAGCAGCTGGTTGATCTCTCCGTTCCGCGCCGGGGCGGCGAACCGATGAAAGGCCCGCATGGTAAGGACGTACGCCTTCCTGCCGCGGTCCGCCGCATTTCTGCGGTCGGCATAGATCTGCGTCCACAGGTGCGTCAGTTCGCCGCCCTTGAACCCCCGCGTAAGCGGGCGGCCGGGATAGATCTCCTCGGACGCGAACCACGGCCGGGGCATACCGCGGAAGAATGCGTTGAAGCTCTCCCGGTCCGGAAGGGTCAGGACGGGCTGGTTTTGGGCGTCGATGCCAATGAAATAAATGTGGGAATACTCGTTCTTCCGCAGGGTGAGCCAGAGCCACTCCTCGAACTTCAGGCACAGGGTGCTGTCCAGAAAATAGCGCTCATCCTGGTTGTGAAAGACGAAATACAGGGACTTATGATCGGAAAACAAAGGAGTTCCCCCCTTTTAGTTCCTGTCTTCAACCAGCGATACGGGCTGGGATTCCGTGGTCTGGCCGCCGCTGCGCAGCAGCACCCGGGCGTGCAGCGTATCGCCGCACAGGCGGATGCCCACCTGCTGCAGCTGGGGCTGGGTCAGATTGGGAACGGCGACTTCCCGGACCCAGCTGTGTCCGGCCTTCTCCACGGCCAGGCGCACGTTGACGCTGCCGCCGTCGGGGCAGCGGGCCAGCTGACGGTCGCACCACACGTCCTGCTCGGCAGGGGTGGAGCCGTCGGCAAAATACACATACTCGTTCCGATCGGAGACCAGCCTGTCGCCGCTGGCCTTCCAGGTGGTGCACACCACGCCGAAGCGCATATCGGTCAGATAATCCTTCCGGTACTGGCGGGCAAACCGGATCAGCTCGTCCTCGGCGCCGCCCAGCACGGCGATTGCCGGAAACTGGCAGCAGGGGCAGGCCCCATTGACGTTTTCGTCAAAATTCTTTCCGCATACGATACAGGTTTTCATGGTGACCTCCTAACATTAATTGCAACTGTCTGTGCGATAGTCCTGAACGGCCTTTCTCAGGGCCGCGATTATCTTTTCACTCTGCTTCACGCCGGCCGTCAGCGAGGGCTCCAGCGCAAAGGGCTTCTCATCTCCCCGGATCTCCAGGTACTTCGTGTCCTCCCGCAGCTTCCGGGCGATCTCTCTCAGCTGCGTCAGCTTCCGGCTCAGCTCCTCCAGCTGCTCATCATAGCCGGAGAGTCTGTCGGCCTCCTCCTGCGCCGCCTTGTGTTCGTCCTCCAGCTCCTGCCTGCGGGCGGATTTTTCGCCGTTTGCCCCGCGCAGCCGGCCCACCTCCGTGGTCAGCCGGGTGACTTCGGCATCCAGATCCTGGTACTGCCGGGTCAGGTCCTCCCGCTCCTGCTCCAGGTTCTGTTTTTCGTCGGTCAGATCAGCAATCTGCTTCATCAGCTCCTGCACCGTATAGCGCAGATTTCCCACCGCCGGGGTCAGTCCGGCTTTGTCGTTATCCAGGTCCGTCTGCTGCTGGACCAGAACCGTCTGCTGCTGGGTCAGCTGCTGCTTTTCGCCGGTCAGGACGGTAATGTCCCGGGTCAGGGTCTGCACCGCATTCTGCAGGTTCCCCACGTCCGTGGTCAGCCGGTTGTTGGCGGTGGTCAGGGTCGTCTGCTCCTGGGCCAGGTCCGTCTGCTTCTGGGTCAGGTCCGCCTGCTGCCGGACCAGCTGCTGCACCGCATTCTCCAGGTTCCCCACGTTGGTGGTCAGCTGGTTGTTGGCGGCGGTCAGGGTCGTCTGCTGCCGGGCCAGGGCCGTCTGCTTCTGAGTCAGCTGCTGCTGCAGGCCGGTCAGCTTGGTAATGTTCTGCGTCAGGGTCTGCACCGCATTCTCCAGGTTCCCCACGTCCGTGGTCAGCTGGGCGTTTCTGGCATCCAGGTCCGTCTGCTCCTGCTCCAACCGGCAGTATTCCGCCTCCTTGTCGGCCAGGGCGTCGCGGCTCTCTTCCAGGGCCGCCTTTTTCCGGTCGATCTCCTGGCTGTGGGCAGTCCACCGGCGGACCTGCTCCTCCAGCCGCTCCAGCTCCGTATCCGCTTCGGAAGCCGCCTGCTCCAGGTTCTTCTCCTCCGCCGTCTTTTCCCGGACCCGGCGCTCCAGCTCGTCCTGCCTGGCCCGCAGTCCGGCGACGGCCGTCTCCAGCCGGGTCTCTTCGGCCTGCAGCTGCTCCATCTTCGATCCCGCCGCCTCATAGGCGTCCGCCTGGGTCTGCAGCGCCGTCAGCTTCTCCTGCAGCCGGGACAGGCGGCTCACGCCGGACAGCGCGTCGGCATGGCGCTCCGTGATCTTGACCATCTGGTTGCAGGCCCAGATCAGCTTGCTGGTCAGCTCATCCGCGTCACGCACCGGGTTGTCCTCCGCGGCGCGGCCGCTCTCGTAGCGGACATCCCCCCACAGGTCCTGCATAATGCCCAGGATATCGTCCACCGTCAGGCCGGAGGCCGTCTCCAGGCTTGTAATATCTGCGCGAAGGCTTCTCAGTTCCATTTCGTTACCTCCTATCGCCGCAGTTGTCGACAACGCGGGTCTCCGCTAGGCTGAACATATTCTGGTAATCCGCCAGCTCGATGGGCGGCAGGGTCAGCAGGGCCTTGCCGTGGGAGTCCACGCTGCGCAGCAGGATGGACACCACCTCCGACTCATCCATAGAAAAGCCGATGTTATGCAGAACCACGGCCGCGTTGCCCGGAAAACGTTTCCGGTAATCGGCGCTCATCTGCTCATATGCCCGGGAAATTCTCCTGCGCATGGCCGGAAGCAGGGGGATAATCGTACCCGCCTTCAGGTTTTCATCGAAGCCGATCAGCAGATGGGTGATGCTGTTCTGGCCGTTGATGAACGTGATCGGCTTTTTGCCGGTGCAGATCCAGTTCTGCTCCCCGGGCTTGATCTCATGCCGGAAGGGGATGGCGTAAAAGAGGGCGTTGGAAGCATCGGAATAGACCCCCAGTCCATAGGGCGCCGTGTGGCGGATGGTCATCACGCCGGAGGCCAGCAGCGCCGCCCCCATGGAAACGGCGTATTCCCGGTTGGGACCCAGCCCGCTGCGGAACCGGGCGTCGTTCACGCTGGTGCGGCGGAAGAACTCCTCCACCTGCTTCTGCACCAGCAGATACTTGCCGAATCCGCCCACCAGCACCACCTGGAAGCCGTCGCCGTTGGCGTTCTCATAGTTCACTTTGTGATCTTTCATCCACCGGGCGGTCTCCTCCAGGCAGCGGCCCAGCTCCGGCTGGACCACCTGGTCATAGGCCCGCTTGAGGTGGGCAAAGGTGACGGAGCGCTTCGTTCCGCAGTAGCGGATGGAGGTGAACTCATCGTGGTTGTCCAGCAGTTCGGATATGTCCTGCCCGCACTCGTCCACCGCGTTCCGCAGGGCCAACGCCCGGTCCTGTTCGTGGCCCTCCGATTTGGAGACGATCTGCGCCATGAGCCTGCCCTCCAGCTGGTTCACGGCCAGCCGGAAATCGGGATTGCAGGGGATCAGCTTCGAGGCGTCCTCCCCGGCCTCCTTCAGCGCCAGCCGGACGGTCTCCTCCATATAGGCGATGCCGGCGTTGCCGGTGCGGCCCTGGACGTTCTCGCCGGCTCCGGTGCGGAAGAGCACCTTGATCTCCACGGAGGTGTCCAGGGGGTGCACCTCCGTCAGCGTCAGGTCCAGGGTGCCGCCGCCGTAGTCGATGATCAGCAGGGAGCCGCTGAAATTGGCGCCCTTTTCGTTGGTGCGGCGGTAATGGTGGGCGAAATAGGCGCTGGCGGCTGCCGGTTCACTGACGATGCGGATATTCTGCGCGTTAACCTGTTTCAGTCCGGCGCAGATATCCCGCAGGATGGTGCGCCCGTCCAGCTTCCCCTGGCGCACGGAGGTCTGGGTGGTCCACACCTCCGGCACGCAGATCACCAGGTTTTCCACCCGCTTGACGCTGTAGTTGTTGAGGACCTTGTCGATCTGTTGGCTGAGAAACTCCTTGGCGATGGCCCGGGGCGTGTAGTCGCTGCCGTATCCGCGCTCCTGCAGCAGCTCCTCATTGTTCTCGGTCAGCAGCATCTTGAAGGCGGAAAAGGTTCTGGCCCCGGGGTCGGTGGTCAGCAGATGCTGCCGCGCGTCGTAACCGGTGAGGATGGCGTTGTCATCATCCAGGCAGGCAATGGACGGAATTGCCTCCGGCGTGCCCTGTCCGGGCCTGCACAGATCGACGTTGTGTGTGTCTTTGTTGTAAGTAGAAAAGCTGGAATAGGTGCTCCCCAAATCCACGCCCAGATTCATGGCTGATGGCCCTCCTTCTATCTTTTGCGGCCAATGTGCCTCTGACTGGCACTGTTCCGCTAACTATACATTTTCATTGTATCACGGAAGCCCTGAAATGCAAATAGTTTGTTCACAAATTTTGCGAATATTTTGCAAGGCTCGACTCCGCCCGACGGAATGCAAATTTTTATGCGCAGATGCGTTTTCCGTATTTCAATAAGGGGCATTTGATGCTATAATACGCTTGTATTGATATGCAAAGACTCGGCCCATAAACTAAAAATCATACACGGAGGATAAAAAAATGAAAATTCTGGCTATCTATCTGTTCGCCATCAACGTGGCGGCCTTTGTGACCATGGCCGTGGACAAGCACCGGGCGCAGACCCGCCAGTGGCGGGTGCGGGAGGCGACGCTGTTTCTGGAGGCGTTCGCCGGCGGCAGCCTGGGCGTTCTGATGGGCATGTACCTGTGCCGCCACAAGACCCAGCACAAGCGCTTCTCCATCACCATGCCCATTCTGGTGCTGGTGCAGGCGATCATCGTGCTGATCATCGTGCTGGCACAGAAGCCGTAAGCGCGGATAAAGCGGTTAAAGCGGATAAA
>OMAM01000180.1_pt1 | contig 41592 bp, 31 predicted proteins | sample 1644621 | NCBI WGS metagenome assembly OMAM01 (sample SAMEA103958120, study PRJEB25191) | human gut metagenome | biome: human-associated habitat [ENVO:00009003]; feature: intestine environment [ENVO:2100002]; material: feces | place: Germany | collected 2013/2015 | reverse complement strand
AAAGGAAACAGCCGCCGGCTGTTCAGCGGAAAGCTTCTTGCCATCATTGAGACCGGAACGATACCGGGAGCTGTCCGGATCAGGGTATCCGGAAAGGGCCTAAAGAGTGCGGAGCTTGTTTGTGAAGCTGTGGAGATTGATCAGATGCTGACCTTTATGAAGGGAGAGAAGGCACAGCGCATTTATCATAATTTCTGGCAGGATTTATGCGAAGAAACCTATGCCCCGGGACCGACAGAACTGATAGAAGATCACGAAGAAAGACAGAGAGAAAGACAAGAGGACGAACAAAAACAGAGCCAGAAAGAAAGACTGGATGAGAAACAGGAAGAGATCCCGGTTCGAAAGATCACCTTATGTTCTCCGATGGGACAGAAGCTTTCGAAGGAACAGCCGTATCTTACCGTGGAAGCAGAGGTTGAGCCGAAGGAAGCCACGGACCGTCAGTTGATGTTCCGCGTGGTAGATGAGCATGGTGTAGATTCCAATCTCGTTAAGCTCCTGGTGCAGGGGCATACCGCACAGCTTCATGCAATGGGAGATGGCAGTTTTTACCTGCGGTGTATGTCACGCAGCGGCACAGACAGAATCCGCGTGATCAGCCAGTTGGAATTTACGGTAGAGGGTATGGGACAGGCATACCGGAATCCTTATGAGCTGATTTCGGGAAGCCTGTACACCTCGTATCAGGGAGAGGTCAGCAACGGAAACGAACGCGGCGTAGCAACGGCAAGGGATGGAGAAACTGTGGTAACATTTGGAAATATTGATTTCGGACCGGTGGGATCCGATGAAATTACGATGCCGATTTTTGCACTGACAAGTGAAGAATATCCCATCCGGATCTATGAAGGAGTTCCGGGAGAAGAGGGCTGTCAATTGCTTGCAGATGTGGTCTATCAGAAGCCGTCCATCTGGAACACCTATCAGGAAGAAACCTATTCCCTGGCAAAACGGGTTACCGGTATCAATACGATCAGCGTAGCCGTTCATCAGAAGATCCATCTGAAGGGCTTTGTGTTTAAAAAGCTGCAAAAGGCATGGCTGTCTTTGAATGCAGCAGAAGCGGATTCAGTTTACGGGGATACCTTTACGAAGGAAGAACGTGCAATTACCGGAATCGGAAACAATGTGACGATTACTTATACGGAAATGGATTTTGGAGAAGAAGGAACCGCAGGCATCCGGATCTGCGGACGGGCACCTGAAAGCAGCAACAGTCTGCATATCCGGTTTTTACAGGGAGAGGAAGAAAGTAAGCAGCTTGTGGAGTTCCCAATGTGTGGGGAGTATATAGAGAAAGAGTTCTCCTTAACACCCGTAAAGGGCAAATGGGATGTCAGCTTCGTTTTTCTTCCGGGAAGCTGCTTCGATCTTCAAAGTGTTCAATTTCTGCCTGCCGGAGCGGCAAATTAGGATTCTCCATGGGGAGCATAGGGCTTAGAGCCTGGACGGTTCAGTTTTTTATATTCAGATGGAGTACAGTTTTTGGCAGATTTAAAAATACGGTTAAAAGTAGAGAGGCTGTTGAATCCCGAACGCATGGAAACCTCCGTAATGGACAGATCCGGTTCGATCAGCAGCTTTTCTGCGTAAGCAATGCGTTTCTGGATAATATAGTCGTAGCAGGAGGTATTTGTAAACTGCTTAAAGAGCCGGGCAAAATGAAACTTGGAGAAGCCGGCAAGCGAAGCCAGTTCGTCTACGGTAATGCTTTCGGTGCAGTGCTCGGTAATGTAGTTGCAGACGTTCATGAATTTATCCACATATTCGTGCTGTTTGCTTGAGGTAATGCCGGGAAACATTTCCTGGGGATTGATGTTGGCGCGTCCGAGCGTTACGAAAAAGCGGATCATCAGGGAATAGATGGCAGCCTCTGCATAGGGCGCCAAGTAGTCGTATTCGCGGATGATTTCTTCCAGATAAAACCGCAGCTTCCCATTCAGATCGCCATGGGAATCACGGCGTACCAGCAGAAACGGATGGATGGTCTGCAACAGGGAGTCCATGCCCTTGACATTGCAGATCAGGCTGTAGTCGAAAAGAAGAATCAGGCGTTCCCCCGTCTTCGGCGCTTTCAGCTCATGGAGCGTGCCGGGAGCAGTGATCCAGATGTCCCCCTCATTCAGGATATGAGGCTTGCCGTCAATGACAACCGTATATTCATTTTCAAAAGGCATGATGATTTCAAGCGCGGTATGCCAGTGAAGTGGGTAATCCTCGTATTCCCGGTTGTGCCAGAGACGAATGCCCTGTAAGTCTTTATAGGTAACGGTTTCGTGTGTTCCGTTTAAAATTGCGATCATATCAGATCCTCCCTGTAAGCAGGTTCGTAAAACCAGTTAAGATAAGAATACGCTAATTCTGAGGGAACGTCAAACGAAAGAGCAATATTTGACTAGAACTACGCAAGAAATAAAATGCACAGGAGGGGGCTTATGCCATATACTTGGAGCATGAACAAAAAGGAAGCTGTATGACAGAAGACAGATGGAAAATGCAAGGAGAAAGCTTATGGAATTAGTTAGAAATGAAGAAAAGCGTGCGGAATATACGAAGCGTGCGAAAGAACTTGTGTCGAAGATGACGCTGGAAGAAAAAGTACAACAGACACTTTATCAGGCACCTGCAATTGAACGTCTTGGAATCAAGGCTTATAACTGGTGGAATGAAGCGCTTCATGGTGTGGCAAGAGCTGGAGTGGCTACTGTATTTCCACAGGCGATCGGACTTGCTGCTACGTTCGATGAGGATCTGGCAGAGGAAGTGGCAGAAGCAGTATCCACGGAAGGACGTGCAAAATTCAATATGCAGCAGGAATATGACGATACGGATATTTATAAGGGACTGACCTTCTGGTCACCCAATGTCAATATTTTCCGTGATCCCAGATGGGGACGCGGACATGAAACCTTCGGAGAGGATCCCTATCTGACCTCCCGTATGGGCGTGCGTTATGTCGAAGGACTTCAGGGACATGATGAAAAATACTTAAAGGCAGCAGCCTGTGCCAAGCATTTCGCGGTACACAGTGGACCGGAGGATCTGCGCCACCATTTTAATGCCGTGGCAACAAAGCAGGATATGTATGAAACCTACCTTCCGGCTTTCAAGACCTGTGTGCAGGAAGGAAAGGTAGAGGCCGTGATGGGTGCCTATAACCGTACAAACGGCGAGCCCTGCTGCGGAAGCAAGACGTTATTGCAGGATATTTTAAGAAAAGAATGGGGCTTTGAGGGTCACGTGGTATCGGACTGCTGGGCAATCAAGGATTTCCATGAAGGACATATGGTAACGGACACCCCGTTAGAGTCCGCTGCCCTGGCCATGAACAATGGCTGTGACTTAAACTGTGGTACATTATTTGCCTATTTAAAGGAAGCAGTGGAAAAGGGAATGGTGAAGGAAGAACGTCTCAATGAGGCGCTGGTTCACCTGTTTACCACCCGTATGATGTTGGGGGTTTTTGATCAGAAGGGGGAGAATCCTTATGATCAGATTTCCTATGAGGTGGTGGATTCCAAGCCGATGCAGGAGTTAAATCTCAAGGTTTCCGAAAAGTGCATCACACTTTTAAAGAACGAGAACCATATGCTTCCGTTAGATAAGTCAAAGATCAAAACCATCGGTGTGATCGGACCGAATGCAAACAGCCGTGCGGCACTGGTTGGAAACTATGAAGGAACTGCATCCCGGTATTACACAATTTCTGAAGGAATTCAGGAGTATGTCGGCGACGAGGTGCGTGTGCTCGTATCCGATGGCTGTCATTTATATAAAGAAGGAATGAGCAATTTAAGTCATGGAAAGGATCGTCATTCCGAAGTACGCGGCATTTGTGCAGCAAGTGATGTTGTCGTAATGTGCCTTGGACTTGATGCAACCCTGGAAGGAGAAGAGGGCGATACCGGTAACCAGTACGGAAGCGGAGATAAGCGTGACCTGGAGCTTCCGGGCTTACAGCTTGAAATCCTGAAAATGGCCTATGAAAGCGGTAAGCCGGTCGTGCTTGTGGTGCTTTCCGGAAGCGCGCTTTCCTTTAACTGGGCCGATGAGCATATTCCGGCAATCATTCAGGGCTGGTATCCGGGTGCTGTCGGTGGCAAGGCGATTGCGAACATTCTGTTTGGTGATGTGAGCCCGGAAGGAAAGCTTCCGCTTACGTTCTATCACAGTATTGATGAATTGCCGGAGTTCACCGATTATTCCATGAAGGGACGAACCTACCGCTACATGAAGCAGGATGCGATGTATCCGTTTGGCTACGGACTTTCCTATAATGAATATGAACTTTCCAATGTAAAGGCAGACCGTGAAGTACTTACAGAGGATGGCATCACCGTAACCGCAGAGATTTCCAATCTTGGAGAATATGACAGTGCAGAAACTGTTCAGGTTTATGTGAAGATCTGTGCAGAGGACACACCGAATGCACAGCTTAAGGGGCTTAAGAAGGTTTCTCTTAAGAAGGGTGAGAAGAAGAGAGTGGAAATCCATCTTCCGAAGGAAGCATTCGGACTCTACGATGAGGAAGGAAAGCTTTGCTACCAGGAAGGAGAAGCGATCTGCTATGTGGGAACAAACGGACCGGATCACCGGAGCGTGGAACTGACCGGAAAGAAGCCGGCTGAGATCACCATTAAGGTGCCGGCTGACTGTTGATGCCGATAGATCACAATTGATACTTGTCTGAAAATTATTTCGAATGAGGCCAGAGGGTATAGAGAAGGGAATTTGTTTCAAAATACCCAGAAGAAAAGAAAGCAGAGGGTATGGAGAGAAGATTTGTTTCAAAATACCCAGAGAAAATGAAGGTAGAGGGCATATAGAAGAGAATAGTTTCGAAATACCCAGAAGAAAAGAAAAAGAGGGTATATAGAAGAAAATAGTTTCAAAATACCCAGAAGAAATGAAAGTGAAGGGTATGGAGAGATAAAATGCTTCGAAATACCCATGTGGAGGGGAATTGGGAATGAATCCGTGGACACAGATGTGGCTGAATTACTTTCCAAGGGCAGCGAAAGGAAATGAAGCCTATTTTGAAAAATACCGGCTGGATGGATTTGAGAAGGAACACCGTGAGATCCGGTCTGCACTTATGGAACTGGAGCGTGGAATACAGGGCATGCTGGTACTTCCGCCGCCGGTACGTTCTTTTTTGGCACAGGCAGAAAAGGGGACCTTCGTTATCCGTAGGATTTCCGAAACAGGAAGCGGTGTGAAAGCAGAAGGATATCATCTGAAGGAGCAGGATGGACGGCTGTTTCTGATGGCAGCTGAAGAGAAGGGCGTCTTATCTGGTGTGTTTGACCTGCTTCGCAGAATTGCCATGGAGGAATCCCTGAAGGGTGTGGATGTGCTTTGTAATCCGGACAATCCGAACCGTATGCTGAACCACTGGGATAACATGGATGGCAGCATTGAACGCGGCTATTCCGGGGAATCCTTCTTCTTTGCAGAAAATGAAATTCTGGTGAATGAACGGACGAGGGATTACGCGCGTTTCGTGGCAAGCATCGGATTAAATAGTGTTGTCATCAACAATGTGAATGTAAAGGACGCGGCAACGTATCTGATTACGGAACGTTATTTTGACCGTGTGGCAGAGCTTTCCAATGTATTTGCCGATTATGGAATCAGGCTGTATTTAAGCCTTAACTTTGCTTCCCCGATGGAGCTTGGCGGACCGGACAGTGCGGATCCGTTAAACGAAGAGGTCATTGCATGGTGGAAAGAGAAGATGAAGGAGGTCTTTGCAAGAATCCCGAATCTTGGAGGTTTCCTTGTAAAGGCAGATTCGGAAGGAAGACCCGGGCCTTTTACCTACGGAAGGACGCAGGCAGACGGAGCCAATATGCTTGCCGATATTGTGAAGGAATATGGCGCCATCATCATCTGGCGGTGCTTTGTTTATAACTGCACGCAGGACTGGAGGGATTATAAGACGGACCGGGCGCGTGCCGGATACGACAATTTCATCCAGATGGATGGTGACTATCACGAGAATGTGATTCTGCAGATTAAAAACGGCCCGATGGACTTCCAGATCCGGGAGGCAGTTTCACCTCTGCTTGGGGGATTGAAAAAAACCAATCAGATGCTGGAGGTTCAGGTGGCGCAGGAGTATACGGGACATCAGATTGATGTCTGTTATCTGATTCCTTTATTTAAGGAAGTACTGGATTTCAAGACCTATTGCCTGCCGGAGCTTGACACGGTTGCGGATGTGGTAAGCGGCCGGACACTTGGAAACCGGAATGCCGGAATTGCAGCCGTAATCAATACCGGTAATGATGCAAACTGGACCGGAAATGATCTGGCAGCAGCAAACTTCTACGGATTCGGAAGACTGGCATTCCAGACGTCACTTTCTGCAGAAGAAATTGCAAAGGAATGGGTGAAACTGACCTTTGGCTGTGACTGCGAGGTTGTTGATTCCCTTGTGAAGCTTCTTCTGGGATCCAGGGAAACTTATGAGAAATATACCTCACCGCTTGGCATTGGCTGGATGGTGACACCGCATGAGCACTATGGTCCGAGCATTGACGGGTATGAGTACTCCCGTTGGGGAACCTACCATCGTGCCGATCATCTGGGACTTGGCGTTGACCGGTCACATAACGGAACAGGATATGCGCAGCAGTATTATGAGCCGAATGCTTCGATGTATGACGATCCGGCAACCTGTCCGGAAGAACTGTTGCTGTTCTTCCATCACATGCCGTATACATGGAAGCTTGCAAGCGGAAAGACTCTGCTGCAGTACATCTATGATACTCACTTTGAAGGCGTGGAAGAAGTAGAGCAGATGATCACGGTATGGGAGTCTCTGGAGGGAAGAATCCCGGATGAAAGTTATGCACTGGTACGGGAGCGTTTTACAAGGCAGTTGGCCAATGCCAGGGAATGGCGTGATCAGGTGAACTCATACTTCTACCGTAAGAGTGGAATTCCGGATGAAAAAGGAAGAAAAATCTACTAGAAGGTTAATTCAGAAGAGAATATTTATGGTCGGAAGCAGGTAATTCTGCTTCCGGCTTTTTTTATCCCATAACTATACAAAAATTGCTATACATTGAAAAACTTGTAGCAAAACGCACAATAAAAACTATAACAAAAGTTTTTATATATATAAATTGCATAAAGAAAGCAAGATTTATGAAATGAAAAGCAATATATGACAAGATAAGAGGAAAGCAAAATATTATAATCAATTTATCAAAAGAGTTGATAAACGATTTTTATGGGAGGAGTTAAGATGAGTAAAACATCTAAAAAAGTACCCGCCGTGAAGAACAGGAAATCCATTGGCGTGTACATGAAACGGTACTGGCAGCTGTATCTGTTACTCTTTCTGCCAATGCTTTATCTGATTATCTTTAAATACGTTCCGATGGTTTATATCCAGATTGCATTCAAGAAATACAGTATTGTGCAGAGCGTCTGGGAGATGCCGCTGGCGGCACAGCACGGTTTTGAATATTTCATCAAAGCGTTTAAGAACAAGGATTTCTTAAATGCCCTGCGGAATACTCTGGTACTGAATCTCCTTGATCTGGTAGTTGGATTCCCTGCTCCGATCATTTTCGCACTGATCTTAAACGAACTGGTATTTACCAGGTTTAAGAGAGTGGTGCAGACTATTGCTTATATGCCCCATTTCTTATCATGGGTCATTATTTACAGCCTGGCACTTCAGATGTTTGCACCGACCAACGGTCTTGTAAACATGGTGCTGCAGAATCTGGGGTTTGAGGCAGTTCACTTCCTTGATAAACCGGGCAACTGGATTGTATCCTACATATTAATTGGTGTATGGCAGAACTTTGGATGGGGTTCCATCGTATATCTGGCAGCGATCGCCGGAATCAATCCGGAGCTTTACGAGGCAGCATCGGTAGATGGCGCCGGAAGATTTAAGAAGATGTGGCACATTACCCTTCCGGGTATCCGTTCCACCATCGTGGTACTTCTGATTATGAACCTTGGCAATATTTTAGGAAGCGGCTTCGACAGACCGTTCGCTTTCCAGAATAACATGGTTATGAATGTGGCAAATGTCATTTCCACTTTTGTTTATACCAATGGTATTAAGAGTCTTCAGTTCTCACTGACGACAGCGGTTGGATTGTTCCAGTCCGTGATCTGTGTAATCTTCCTGTTGCTGGCAAACTGGATTTCCAGACGGCTCGGCGAACGTGGAATCTGGTAGGAGGTGTGAACGATGATTAAATCAAAATCTGCAAAAGCCGGAGACTGGATCTTTGTTCTGATCTGTGTCATGGTTGCCATCATCTGTCTGCTTCCTATGGTAAACCTGCTGGTAAAGTCCATAAGCAGTACGGACGCACTGGTAAAGCATGAGGTTTATCTGTGGCCGAAGGGATTGAACTTTGATGCTTACACAACCGTACTTGGGGATGCAAAATACATCCGGGCGTTCTTCTGGACCGTATTTCTTACCATCATCTGCACGATTGTATCACTGGTCATGACAACCTTATGTGCTTATCCTCTGATCTTCGAGGATCTGAAAGGAAGAAGCGTTTTTAACATCATTATTACGATTACCATGTTTTTTAACGCAGGTACGATCCCGAACTACCTGCTGATGAAGTCACTGAATTTGTTAAGCAATCCGCTGGTACTGATTGTGCCGAGCTGTTTAAGTGTCTTCAACATGATTATCTTAAGGAGTTTCTTTTATGGAATTCCGGATAGCTTAAGGGAATCGGCGGAAATTGACGGGGCAACCTATATTAAGATCTTGTGCTCCATTTACGTTCCGTTATCCAAACCGGTATTTGCGACACTGGCTCTGTTCTATGCCGTAGGCCGCTGGAATGGATATTCCGATGCACTGATGTATATGAAGGAAAAGGATTACTATCCGTTACAGCTCCTTCTTTACAATATCATTAACAACATTAACAGCGTGGAAGTAGCTACGCAGGAAGGGTTCTCTACCCCGGGACTTACCGAATCACTTAAGGCGGCGATCGTTATGTTCTCTACCGTTCCGATTCTGTGTATCTATCCATGGCTGCAGAAGTATTTCATCCACGGAGTTACCGTTGGAGCCGTTAAGGAATAACCGGATTGGAGTTCAATCCGTGCATTCAATAAATCAAATATTCTATTAGGGAGGCAAAGAATGAAGAAGAAATTACTTTCCGTGTTACTTGCAGGTGCTATGGTACTTTCCCTTGCAGCCTGTGGAAGCAAAGAAGCAGCTCCTGCTGATACATCCAGTGATACAGCAGCGGCAACAACGGAAGCATCGGACTCAGCCGATACTTCTGATGCAGCATCTGACAGCGCAGATGCATCCGATCCGACAGGCGGTCAGCTTGTGGATGGAAAATTCGCCGAAACAAGAACCATTGTTGTGGAAGTTTATGATCGTGGTAACGATGGCGGTTCTGATCCTACAAACAATGCGTACACCAAGTATATCCAGGAAGGAATGCTTGCAGATCACAACGTACAGGTAGAGTTCAAGGCAGTTCCCCGTTGGACAGAAGTAGAAGAAATCAATAACCTTCTGGCAGCAGGTGATGCTCCGGACATCTGTGTAACTTATGACTATCCGACCATTCAGACCTATGCAAACATGGGTGGTGTTCTGGATTTGAGCGAGTACTTAACCGAAGAATACAAATCGGTATTTCCGAACCTTTGGGATTGGCTTGGCGAGACCAACCTTTACTGGGATAAGGATCCTGAAACCGGTACCATCTGGGGAATTGAAGCAAAGCTTGCAAACAGCAACCGTATCAACACCTTCGTTCGTAAAGACTGGTTAGATAAGCTCGGTTTAAAGGAGCCTGCTACCAAGCAGGAATTTGAAGATATGCTGATTGCATTCCGTGATAACGCAGATGAACTTCTTGGCGCAGATGCTGACAAGATGATTCCTTACAGCGTAAGCTATGATGTAGGCTGGAGAGCAGCTACCTTAATTGAATCCTTTATTGATCCGGATATCTCCGATAAGGAATACTATGTAAATGGATTTGATGACAGAAAGCTTACCCAGAATGGCACAAAGGAAGGTGTCCGTCTCTTAAATAAGTGGTACAACGAAGGCTTGATGTGGAAGGATTTCGCTCTGTATGGAAGCGGTGACACCACAGAAGATGATAACTTAAAGGCTGGTTATGTTGGTGCATTTACTCATAACTGGGATTATCCTTTCCGTAATGGTGAAGATTCCATTCAGGCAAACTTACAGAGACTGGTTGGAGAAGATGCAAAGTTTGTAGCAGTTGACTGTTTCGAAGACAGCAAAGGAACTCATACCAAGTTTACTGCAGGTCCGATCGACCGTAAACTGTTCTTCCCTTCTACCAACGATGAACCTTTAGCATCCATGCTTTACCTTGACTGGATCTCTGATCCGGAGCACATCCAGTATCTCCAGATCGGTGAAGAAGGTGTAACTCATGATACCTTAGACGATGGAACCATCGTTACCAAGGCATCCACAGGTGATACCATCCAGAACTCCGGTTTCAACATTGATATGACCATTACCTGTAACGGTCTGAAGCTGGTAGACCCTGAAATTACTACAAAGTCTATTGCATACAGCTACTCTAACGTAGATCCTGCTGATGTAGAAACAGCAGATGCAATTGCAAAGACAGACAACAGACCCGGTAAGAATGTAAATGTTGGCGCAATCTCCGCAGAAGAAGGTATGGGCGATTCCCTCTCCAGCAAGAGAGATATCGTATATGATACCGCAGTATCTGCGGCAGAAGCTGACTTTGATAAGGTATGGGATTCCGGTATTGAAGAATACTTGGGTGCAGGCGGTCAGGCTATCATGGATGAGCGTGCAGCAAAGTGGGAAGCAACCTTCGGAAGTTCCGATATGTTACCTTAATTAAATTGTTGTGTATAGGCGATTGATATAAATCTTCCGTAACTGTTCAGTACCTTCACAGTTACGATGCAAAATCCATTCCAAATCGGCTTCGCCGATGGGATTTTGCATTACTGAATCATTTTCTTAGGTCTTTGCAGTAAATGCTTCGACCTGTACTGAATAGTTACAATCTTCCTTTAATAAAGCCCGAGGCGTTGCCCCGGGCTTTCGCGTTGACAGGCGGTGGGAGTGTCCTGCATGGTAGGGCGTGTTGTATTATTCAGTGTTGTGGTTGTCCTACAATGTAGGGCGTGTTGTATTATTCAGTGTTGTGGTTGTCCTACAATGTAGATGTCCTGTGCTGTAGATGTCCTGTGTTGTAGATACTCTGCATTGTATTCATCCCGTGTTATAGTTGCAGGATATGTTGATCACCTTTATAATGAAAATAGTCAGAGTGAACATTATGGGAGGTATGCAATGAAGCGACCGGTAGGAAAATTATTTGTCCATCTGTTTGCAATCACGGGAATTGCAGGAACAGATCTTTATATTAAGAAGCAGATTGAGGAAAAGAAGGAGATGAACTGCTGCGAACCGATCTGTAGGGGAAAGCTGCTGCTTCGCAGATATCATAATAGGGGAGCATTTCTGAATCTTGGAGAGAAGAATCCACAGCTTGTTGCGGCAATTTCTGTTGGAATGACGGTTTTTGCTGGACTGTTCTTTCTTTCAACCTTTTCATTTCTTGGAAAGGGAATGCTGCGCTGGGGTCTGACGATGCTGCTTGGAGGGGCGTTCAGTAACACCTATGACCGTCTCAAACGCAAATATGTGGTGGATTATGTGAGCTTCAATGTACCATGGGAAGCCTTTCGGAAGATCGTGTTTAATATTGGGGACTTTGCCATTATGATTGGTGCCCTGGTGTCGGTGCTCTCCGAGACATGATGTGTGTAAAGAGTTGTGAGATGAGTGATGCAAGTAAAGAATTGTGAGATGTGGGATGCGTGATACGAGTAAAGAGTTGTGAATTGTGAGATGAGTGATGTAAGTAAAGAGTTGTGAGATGTGGGATGCGTGATACGAGTAAAGAGTTGTGAGTTGTGAATTGTGAGATGTGGATATGAAGATGGTTTTGCTGAAGTATTGAGCAGACATAGTCAACAATATAACTGAAGTATTGAATAGACAGAGCAAATTGGACATATTTCGCCGTTGAAAGGTGTGGTATGTCCAATTTTTTATTTCATTTTTCTATGAAATCTGTAAAAATGAAAAATTTTGGATGTTTTTTTCTTATTTGCTCTCATTATGTCCAAAATAGAACAGAAAATTTGAAAGGATTCCGCAAAGGGCGTTAGGTTTTGGACATATTGAGTGATAATTTTAGGAATATATCCAAAATGGTGACAGAGAATCAGGAGATCAAATAATCAATATAAAGAAGATTAAAAAGTTATTGACAAAACCAAAAAATAGTTATATTGTATTAATTAAGTAATACAACAACACAAAGCAGCAACAGTGCAAAATAGCAACAGTGCAAAATAGCAACAGTGTAAAATAACAGCAGTAAAGTCTATATAGTTATCGATAGGAGGACGGCGGTCCTTCTAAGAGCAGGACTGTACTGACGAAACAGAAAGGAAGAGGCGTATGGCGTGGAAACTGGATTCAGACAGACTGATTTACGCGCAGATTCTGGAAATCATTCAGATGCAGATCATTTCCGGAAAGTATCAGCCGGGAGATAAGCTTCCCAGCGTCAGGGAACTGGCAGCAGATGCTGGCGTGAATCCAAACACAATGCAGAAGGCGTTGTCAGAGTTAGAGCGGAGTGGATTAATACTGACACAGAGAACGAGTGGAAGGACGGTGACGGATGACATGGAGCTGATTCAGAAGATGCGTGATGAAATTGTAAGAGGTCAGGTTCAGGAATTCATCAATAAGATGAAGGACATGGGATTTGATAAGAAAGAAATTCTGAAGATTCTCAAAGAAAGTGAATCATAAACCGGATGGAAGAGCATCCATAATGAAAAGGAACAAAGTATAGGAAGCAAGAGCATCCATAATAAAAAAGAAACAAAGTACAGGCAGCAAGGGATAAAGAAACAAAACATAAAGGAAGCAAAACACAAAGTACAGGAAGCAAAGCACAAGACATATAGCATATCGAATTATGAGCTGTTTGGACAGCAGGAGGGAGAAATATGAACGAATTAGTACAGATCTGTGATCTGACCAAGGTTTATGAACGAAAAAAGGTCGCAGTGAATCATATGAACCTGATGATTCCATCAGGACGTATTGTAGGTCTTTTGGGACCAAACGGAAGTGGGAAGACCACATTAATTAAGATGTTAAGCGGGCTGCTTGTACCGGATCAGGGAACGATCCGGATTAGTGGCAATGCTCCGGGACCTGTTACCAAGGCAGAGGTTTCGTATCTGCCGGAGAGAACCTATTTCAGGGAAAGCATGAAGGTTTCACAGCTGATTGCATATTTTAAGGACTTTTATGCGGACTTCCGTCCGGAGAGGGCAATGCAGATGCTGAATAATCTGCAGATTGATCCGAATGCACCGTTAAAGACGCTTTCCAAGGGTACAAAGGAAAAGGTACAGCTCATTATGGTCATGAGCCGTGATGCCAGACTTTATCTGCTGGATGAACCGATTGCAGGTGTGGATCCGGCGGCTCGCGATTATATCTTAAGAACCGTCATCAGCAATTACAATGAACAGGCGTCTATTATTATTTCCACACATCTGATTACGGATGTAGAGAATGTACTGGATGATGTTGTTTTCATTCGTGACGGCAGGGTCCTTCTCACTGATACGGTAGAAAATATCCGTGAGGTCAAGGGAAAGTCCGTGGATCAGTATTTCAGGGAGGTGTTCGCATGTTAGGAAAATTAATGAAGCAGGAATGGCTGTCCACATGGAAAATTCCTACCGTTTTAATCGGTGTGGTATTTGCGGCAGCAACAATTTTCGGACTTTTCTGTGCATCCCCTGTCTGGGATCTGATGGACTGGTGGGGTGCAGATGTAATTTTTAGTGCAACAATTTTACTTTTTTACGGTGCATTGATGTGCTGCGGAGTTGGAACATCGATTTATCTGGCAGTACGATACTACCGAAGTATGTACAGCAATGAAGGCTATCTGACACATACACTGCCGGTAACCCCGAATCAGCTTTTACTTAGTAAAATGATCAATTTCAGTATCTGGGAATTGCTGTCAGTTATCTGTATTGTGTTTAACATTATGCTTTTTGCAGCATTTATTGTCTTGAGAGAGGTTGGTTACCGGAGTCTGTTTGAGAGCTTTCAGGAAGTGCTCATGGAGATGCAGGACATTTTAAATTCGGAATATGCAACCGGCTGGGAGCTTTTTATGGTACTTACGATTATCCTGATCCTGGTCGGTACAGTATCCAAGTCTCTTCTTTATATGGGATCGGTGAATATCGGACAGCTCTGGGCCCGCCACCGCGTTGCGGGAGCAATTCTGGTATATGTGGGAGTTACCGGTGCAGTGCAGATTGTAACACAGGCAGCTATGATTATCTTTATGACCAGTGCAGAGCGGATTGGATTGCTGCAAGACGATTATTTTTTCAGCTTCTTAAACCAGGTCATGGCAGTATCGCTTCTGATGCAGATTGTGATTGGAGTCGTGATGTATGTGGGCAGCCTGCTGATCCTTAAGAAAAAAGTGAATCTGGAGTAAAAGCTTACAATGAAACCAGAGTGAATCTGGAGTAAAAGCCGGAATAAAAGTTCACGATAAAAAGCGGAGTAAAAGTTCACGATGAATTGAAAGAGACTACACTTTGTGTTATGATACGCTTAGTGTGGTCTCTTTTTTGAACCCCTGTAAAGCAACGGCGCATGGGGACGGAAAAGGGAATCTGATGCGGCCACAGGATAAAATGAGATAAATGCTCAGCCCTGCAGAAATAAACGGGCAGGGCTAAGCTGTTACAAAAATGAGGAGTACAATGGAAACAATAATTGAAATTAAGAATGTGACGAAGACATTCTCCGGAAAGGATCAGAATGTTGAGGCATTGAAGGGAATCAATCTGGAAATTCATAAGGGAGAAATTTATGGAATTATCGGTATGAGTGGCGCCGGCAAATCTACACTGGTCCGCTGCCTGAATTTCCTTGAGAGACCGACAACCGGTACGGTTGTTGTGGAGGGGAAGGATCTTGCAGCCCTGAAGGATAAGGAGCTGCGTCAGATGCGTACACAGATAGCCATGATCTTCCAGCATTTTAATCTCCTAATGCAGAGAACGGTCATTGATAATATCTGCTTCCCGCTTGAAATTGTCGGAGAAGACAAGAAAAAAGCGAAGGAGCGTGCCAGGGAGCTGCTGAAGATTGTCGATCTTTCCGAAAAGGAAAATGCCTATCCGGCGCAGCTGTCCGGTGGACAGAAGCAGCGTGTGGCAATTGCAAGAGCACTGGCCACCAATCCAAAGATTCTTCTTTGTGATGAGGCAACAAGTGCACTGGATCCGACCACCACGAAGGCAATTCTTGCTTTGTTAAAGGAGATCAATCAGAAATATGGCATCACCATTGTAATTATTACGCATGAGATGGCAGTTGTGCAGGAGATCGGAACGCACGTAGCAATTATCGATCATGGAGAACTTGCAGAATCCGGTACCGTAGAAGAGGTCTTTACCCACCCGAAGAGCAAGGCAGCCAGAAAGCTGGTTCTGATGGATGACAATAACCATTATGATGAAATGAAGGGACAGCATTGCATCCGTATTGTATTTAAGAGCAATTCTTCCTTTGAACCGGTCATCGCCAATATGGTGCTGGCACACCGGATGCCGGTGAATATCCTGCTGGCGGACACCAAGGATATTAATGGCGTGGCGCATGGACAGATGATTCTGCAGCTTCCGGAGGACACAGCGGTTGCACAGAAGATGATCCAATATCTGAAGGATCGAAATTTAGAAGTAGAGGAGCTTGATCATTATGTTGGATAGTCAGACACTTGCCATGATGGCAGAAGGCACTGGGGCAACCCTGTATATGACATTGATGTCAACCTTGTTTGGATATATTTTAGGACTTCCTATGGGAATTATTTTAGTCGTAACGGCGCCGAAGGGGCTTGCCCCGAATCAGGTGGTTTACCGGATACTGGACGTGATCGTTAATATCACTAGAAGTATTCCATTCCTGATTTTAATGATCCTGATTATGCCGTTTACCCGTATTCTGGTAGGCAAAACCTACGGAACCACAGCGACCATCGTACCGCTTGCCCTTGCAGCGGCACCGTTTATTGCGCGTATGGTGGAATCCTCCCTTTTGGAAGTGGATCACGGAGTAATTGAGGCGGCACAGAGTATGGGTGCAAGTCTTTGGACAATCATCTGGAAGGTATTGCTTGCAGAGGCAAGAACCTCCCTGATTGTTGGAGCAACGATTGCACTTGGAACGATCCTTGGATATTCTGCAATGGCAGGAACCATTGGCGGCGGTGGTCTTGGTGATATTGCGATGCGCTACGGATATTACCGTTATCAGGCAGATATTATGATTATTGCGGTAGTACTGCTTGTCTTGCTGGTACAGATTTTACAGGTGGTCGGAATGATTCTGTCTAAGAAGCTGGATCGCAGAAATACCAGATAGGTAACAGAGGAATTTTATGAATAAAACGAAGAACAGACAGTGTCCACAAGGAAATTGTGAGCAGTGTAACAATTATGTATACGACGAGGATTATGAATGCTATACCTGCGAAATGGATCTGGATGAAGATGAAATGGCAAGATTCTTAGCAGATGAGTACCGGGATTGTCCGTATTATGTCCCGGGAGACGAATATCTGGTAGTCAGAAAGCAGATGTAGGAGAATACGGTGGACACAGAAGTAATAATCGAAAGTAAATCCGGAGGGAACAGTGACCGCAGGATGACGCTTGAGGAAATCTCTGAAATCATCGGGATTTCCAGAACAACGATCTATAAGGTGATCCGGAATAAAGGAGTTGTCAGTGATAAAACAAGGGAAAAGGTAGAGCAGGCTCTTGAGAAGTATCACTATGTAGAGAATAAAAATGCCAGAAACCTTGCAATGAACCGGCAGTATACAATTGGTTATGTAGGCTTCCGTTCCAGGAGCTCGGCATATTTTTCACCGGAGGTGCGCAAAGGTCTTGAACGTGCAATCCGTGAATTCGGAGATGACGGCTTGAATATCCTGATTTCAGAATTTGATGTGCACAGCCCGATGCAGCAGATGGCAGCGGTGGATCAGATGCTGAGAGAAGGCGTGAGAAGCTTTGTGCTTGCCTTTTCGGATACAGAAGTGATCCGCCAGATTCTGGAAAAGCTTAAGAAGCTGAAGTGTCTGGTTGTGCTTTTGAGCCGTGATCTACAGGAAAATACCGGGAATCATTATGTTGGTGTGGACTACTCCCAGAGCGGTGTGCTGGCAGCAGAGCTTCTTGGCAAAATGCTTCCGCAGGGAGGCAGCATTTTTGTTCCGGTGACGGAGGAGTATCTGACGAACCGCGATATCCAGCACCGTCTGAACGCATTTCTTACGAAGATGCAGGAGTTTCCGTCCTGTGAGGTTCTTCCGGTGGTGCATGGACTTACCGAGGAGGAGGAGATCCGGCGGGAAGTGAAAGGCGCGATAGCAAAGCATAAGGATCTTGCCGGGATTTTCGATCTGACCTACCGCCTTGATGTGGTGGCAGACGTGCTTAGGGAAGAAGGAAGAGAAGACCTGCGGCTTACCGGATTTGACCTTTATCCGGAGATTATGGAGGATGTACAGGATTCGCTGATCGATGCCGTGGTCTATCAGGATCTGAACAAGCAGGCCTATGAAGGGATGAAGCTTTTATTTGAGGAAATGTGCTACGGGAAGCAGCTTTCCGAGAAGAAGCACTACTCCAAGCTGGAAGTGGTGATGAGCAGTAATCTGTCCTACTTCCGATAGAAATTTTCGGCAATTTGCATCAAAAGAATGCTGTATTTTTGGATGCATTTTCGAGTGGTATTTATTGACAGGGAAATGGGAAGATGATACGATTAAATCAGAATATTTAACACGTGTTTAACATGAACACAGGATTCGTAAAGAGTCTTAAAATGATAACGATTCAGAACAATAAGGAGGGTTATGATGTTATACATAGGGGTAGATTTAGGAACCAGTGCCGTGAAGCTGCTTCTGATGGATGGAGAAGGCAGGATTCACAAAATTGTATCCAAAGAATATCCGCTGTATTTTCCGCATCCGGGATGGTCAGAACAGAAGCCGGAGGACTGGTATGAGCAGACCATGGCAGGCATTAAGGAACTGATTGCAGAAGCAGATAAGAGTCAGATTGCCGGAATCAGCTTTGGCGGACAGATGCATGGACTTGTTATTTTGGATGATCAGGATCAGGTGATCCGTCCCGCAATTTTATGGAACGATGGAAGAACCTACGAAGAATGTGATTATCTGAACAATGTAATCGGAAAGGATAAGCTTTCCGAATATACTGCGAATATTTCCTTTACCGGTTTTACCGCACCGAAGATCCTGTGGGTAAAGAACAAGGAGCCTGAGAACTTTAAGAAAATTAAGAAGATCATGCTTCCGAAGGATTATATTGCATATAAGCTGACCGGAGTACACTGTACGGATGTATCAGATGCCTCCGGCATGCTTCTTCTGGATGTAAAGAACCGTAAGTGGTCTAAGGAAATGTGTGAAATCTGCGGTATTTCCGAAGAAATGCTTCCGAAGCTTTATGAAAGCTATGAATGTGTCGGATGTGTTACCGAAGAGGTTGCGAAGGAGCTGGGTATCTCTGCAACAGTTAAGGTGGCAGCAGGTGCCGGTGATAATGCGGCAGCAGCTGTCGGAACCGGAACTGTTGGAGACGGAATGTGTAACATTTCTCTCGGAACCAGTGGAACGATTTTTATTTCCTCTGACAAGTTCGGTGTGGATAAGAACAACGCCCTTCATGCCTTTGCACATGCAGACGGTCACTACCATCTGATGGGATGTATGCTGAGCGCTGCTTCCTGCAATAAGTGGTGGATGGAAGAAATTATCGGAACGAAGGAGTATGCGAAGGAGCAGGAGCCGATTACGGATGACAGGCTTGGTGAGAATCATGTCTATTTCCTGCCTTATCTGATGGGAGAGCGTTCTCCCCATAATAACCCGAATGCCAGAGGCACATTTATCGGACTTACCATGGACAGCACCCGTGCGGATATGACACAGGCTGTTCTGGAAGGCGTAGCCTTTGCACTCCGTGATTCCTTCGAGGTTGCAAAGTCACTCGGAATTAAGATTGAACGCACCAAGATCTGTGGTGGTGGAGCGAAGAGCCCTCTCTGGAAAAAGATGATTGCGAATATTCTGAACTTAAAGGTAGATGTGATCGAGAGTGAGGAAGGACCTGCCCTTGGCGGTGCAATGCTGGCAGCTGTTGCCTGCGGTGAATTCGAAAGCGTGGAAGCAGCAGCCGCAAAGATTGTGAAGATCATTGATACCGTAGAGCCGGATGAAAAGCTCGTAGCAAGATACGAAGAGCGTTATCAGCAGTTCAGGGAGATTTATCCGGCCTGCAAGCCCGTTTTTGAAATTATTAAGTAAGAACAGAAGTGATCTTGAAATATTGAGGTTTTGACAATTTTATCAGGAGGAAAAGAAGATGCAGATTTATCAGGTTACCGATGAACGTTTTAAGAAATATGGCAAAGTGATCTCCAATGTGGATTTCACAGAGCTTGTGAAAGCATTGGAAGAGAAGACTCCGTTACCGGAGGGCGTGGAATATGTTCCGGGCTGTGAGGCACTGGAAGCACTTCCCGTGATGCAGGAGTTGTCCACAAAGACCTATGGGGAAATGCCGATCCAGATCGGTTACTGCAATGGCCACAATCATATGCTGAATGCACTGGAATATCATCGTGATTCCGAGATCAATGTGGCAGCAACCGATGCGATTTTAATGCTTGGCCTGGAAGCAGATATTACATCCGACTTTACCTATGATACTTCCAGGGTAGAAGCATTCCTTGTACCGAAGGGAGTAGGTGTTGAGGTATTTGCAACCACACTGCATTATGCACCGTGTGGCGTGGATGGCAACGGCTTTAAGGTAGCGATTGTACTTCCGAAGGGCACCAACTATGATCTGAAGTCCAAACATGCCGATGGAGAAGACGGTCATTTAACTGCAGTAAATAAGTGGCTCCTCGGACATCCCGAAGGAGGACTTCCGGAAGGAAGCCCGATGGGACTTGTTGGAGAGAACTTATCTTTATAATTTTATGTAACAGTTTAGCCATGCAGAAATTATGTATATTTTTAGCCGATGTGTACAATCCGGCAGCTTATGAATGGCACGGCAGAACGGTTATGATTTTATTAAGAAAATGGAGGAAAGAAACATGAACAATTTACCAGTAGTAAAGCTTGGTATCGTGGCAGTCAGCCGTGACTGTTTCCCGATCGAATTATCCCAGAAGAGACGTGCGGCAATCAAGGCAGCATACAAGGGCGACTTATATGAGTGCCCGGTAACTGTTGAGAACGAACAGGATATGCTGAAGGCGGTTGAGGATGTGAAGAAGGCAGAGTGTAATGCACTCGTTGTATTCTTAGGGAACTTCGGACCGGAAACACCGGAAACCCTGATTGCCAAGAATTTTGACGGCCCCTGCATGTTCGTTGCAGCAGCAGAAGGCGACGGCGACATGATCAACGGAAGAGGCGATGCATACTGTGGCATGCTGAACTGCTCTTACAACCTTGGTATGCGTCATCTTAAGGGATATATTCCGGAGTATCCGGTTGGAACCGCAGATGACATTGCAAAGATGATCGGTGATTTCGTACCGGTTGCACGTGCCATCATCGGTGTTAAGAACCTTAAGATTATTACCTTTGGCCCCCGTCCGCAGGACTTCTTCGCATGTAATGCACCGATCAAGGGCTTATATGAGCTTGGCGTAGAGATCGAAGAGAACTCTGAACTTGACCTTCTAGTTTCTTTCAAGGAGCATGAGAACGATCCCCGTATTCCGGAGGTATGTGCAGACATGGCTAAGGAAATGGGCGAAGGCTGCTACTATGAAGACCTCAACGCAAAGATGGCTCAGTTCGAGCTTACCTTACTTGACTGGGCAGAGAATCACAAGGGAGCAAGAAAGTATGTTGCATTTGCAGACAAGTGCTGGCCTGCGTTCCCTTCACAGTTTGGTTTTGAACCCTGCTATGTAAACAGCCGTTTAGCTTCCCGTGGTATTCCGGTATCCTGTGAAGTAGATATTTACGGAGCATTAAGCGAGTACATCGGACTTTGCGTATCCGAAGATGCAGTTACCCTGCTTGACATCAACAACTCCGTACCGAAGTATATTTATGATGAAGACATCGTTGGCAAATATAATTATGCATTAACCGATACCTTTATGGGATTCCATTGTGGAAATACACCGGAATGCAAGATGTGCTCCACCAGAGCCGTAAAATATCAGCTCATCCAGCACAGACTTCTTGAGCCCGCCGGTTCTGAACCGGACTTCACAAGAGGTACTCTGGAGGGTGATATTGCAGCATCCGATATTACTTTCTATCGTCTGCAGTGCAATTCCGATGGAGAACTGGTTTCCTACATCGCAGAAGGTGAAATCCTGGATGTACCGACCAGATCCTTTGGTGGTATTGGTATCTTCGCTATTCCTGAAATGGGACGCTTCTACCGTCACGTACTTGTAGAAGGCAGATTCCCTCATCATGGAGCTGTAGCATTTGGTCACTACGGAAAGTTAATGTATGAAGTATTCAAGTTCTTAGGCGTTAAGAATATCGGATTCAACCAGCCGAAGGGAATGCTTTATAAGTCTGAGAATCCGTTTGCATAATGGCATCGAACGGTTATAATTGAATGCAAAGATTGTAGATTTGTACAGTTATCAGATGAAAATTTACTAGAAATCATACAAAGCGTAAGTATACTACAGGTATAGTATATTTGCGCTTTTGTGCGTTCATTGCCCGGCATGAAACTGTTCACTCGTACCTCGTTCCGGTAACGATTCACAGGCTCGAAAACGTGCAGGCAGGAATTTACTTGCAAATATAAAGAAGCAGTAATAAAATAATCAAGCGTATAATTGGGGAAACAGACAATATTTTTGGAGAATTTAGAGGAGTTAAATTATGGCAAAGAGTGCAACAAAGGATATGACCGTGGGATCTCCCATGAAGTTGATTTTAAGCTTTTCCATGCCGCTGCTGATCGGATTTATTTTTCAGCAGTTTTACAGTGTGGTAGATACCTTTATTGTGGGAAGAACGCTGGGAATGAATGCTCTTGCGGGTGTTGGCGCAACCGGAAGCATTAATTTCCTGATTGTCGGATTTGTAATGGGCGTGTGCGGCGGATGTGTCATTCCGATTGCACAGCGTTTTGGAGCAAAGGATTATTCGGACATGCGCAGGTATGTGGCGAACTGTGTGTGGCTCGGAATTGTCATGTCTGTGGTGATTACCGTAGTGGTATGTATTCTGTGTCGTGATATCTTAATGTGGATGAAGACGCCGGAGGACATTTTTGAGTATTCTTACCAGTATATTTTTATCGTATTTTTAGGAATTCCGGCAACCTACCTTTATAATATTTTGTCCGGTATCATGCGTTCCATGGGAAACAGCAAGATTCCGCTGGTATTCCTGATTATTTCCTCAGCAATTAATATTGCGCTGGATCTGATCTGCATCATCAATCTGCATATGGGTGTTTCCGGAGCCGCGGTTGCCACCGTTGCCTCTCAGCTGATTTCGGGCATTCTCTGCCTGATTTATATGATGAAGAAATTCGAGATCCTTCATATTACAAAGGACGAATGGAAGCTTAGTATGCCTCATATCGGTATGCTGTGTGCCATGGGTGTGCCGATGGGATTACAGTATTCCATCACGGCAATCGGATCGGTTATTTTACAGTCCTCCGTGAATACCCTTGGAGCTACAGCCGTTGCCGCAGTTACTGCCGGCAGTAAGGTCAGTATGTTCTTCTGCTGTGCGTTTGATGCACTTGGAACAACAATGGCAACCTACGGTGGCCAGAATGTGGGAGCAAAGAAGCTGGACCGTCTTGGCAAGGGACTCTTTGCCTGCAGTATTTTCGGTATTGTTTATTCGATCGTGGCATTTATTATCATGTACTTTGCAGGTGGAACACTGTGCGGACTCTTTGTAACGGATGCGAGTAAGGAACTGCTTGACAGTTCAAGAGAGTTCCTGCTAATCAATGCAGCATTCTTTATTCCGCTTGTTTTCGTGAATGTCATCCGGTATATGATTCAGGGAATGGGATTCAGCACCTTTGCTATTCTGTCCGGAGTATTTGAGATGATAGCAAGAACTCTGATGGGTATTTTCATTGTTCCGGCATTTGGATTTACCGGCGCCTGCTTTGCAAGTCCGCTTGCCTGGATTATGGCAGATATCTTCCTTATTCCGGCATACTTTTATGTCAAAAGGAAGCTTGAGAGAACATTGAACGGAGAAAAAACAGCAGCTGCGTGATGCAGCTGCTGTTTTGAAAATCACCATTCTGAAGATTACTATCTGAAGATAATTATTCTAAAGATAACTATTCAGAAGGCTGTGATTCTGAAGATTCCTCTTTTGAACGTGATTCTTTTAAAGTCTCCGGTAGTTGGAGCTTCACGACCTTCCGGTCGTAGGTGAGGATTCCATTGACCTCCTCCTCAATATCCGATACCTGAGTATAAACAGCACCGCTTAAGCCCTGTTCCTGCAGAGGGAGGAGGGCTTCTTTTATGAGAGTATCATAAGCCTTTGAAAATTCTTCCTTTGTCTCATAACGCTTGTAGCCGAAGATCCGTTCCACGCTGCTGTGTCCGTCGATGTGGCAGGCGAAGCCGCCATACTCGGACAGGAAGAAGGCCCGGCTTTTCTTATGCTTCTTCCATTCTCCGGCAGCAACCTTAAGACGCCGGAAGTAATTGTGTACGCTGATAAAGTCTCCGGCACCCTGATCGAACCAGCCGCTTGCCGCGTCGATGAGCCGTGTCGGATCCTGTGCGCGGATGGACTCTGCAATACGTACCGAATCAAACTGTCCCCAGCCCTCGTTAAAAGGACACCAGATGGCAATGGAGGGGAAGAATTTCAGGTAATCAATCATATCGGCCAGCTCTTCTTCCCATTCGTCACGGGCATTTTCATCCTCTCTTGCAAAAAGATGGTAAGCCTGATCCGAGATGTGGCGTGCCAGAGAAGGGCATACCGTGGGCAGATAGTTGATAAACGGCATCCGGTACTGACCGCCGCCGTTAATCATATCCTGGCAGACGATCATGCCAAGGCGGTCACAGTGGTAATACCACCTTGCAGATTCTACCTTCAAGTGCTTACGCATCATATTGAAGCCCAGTTTTTTCATGGTCGTGATATCATAAAGCAATGCTTCATCGGAGGGGGCCGTCATTAATCCATCCGACCAGTAGCCCTGATCCAGGACCCCCATGAGGAAACAGGGCTTGTGATTGAGACAGAAGACCGGTTTATCCTCCGATAATTCAATGGTATAGGTGCGCAGGGCAAAGTAAGTTTTCACCTCATCCCTGCCTAAGGTTACCGTTACCGGGTAAAGCGCCGGAGCTTCCGGAGTCCATGGGAAAAACAGTTCATCCGGAATGGAAATCGTAAAATCATAGGACTGGGACTGCGCATGATGTCTGTGTACATCGGCAAGATTACTCTTCGGAGTCAGGGACTGCCGGAACAATACCTGTTTTGCATCCGGTGTCATGACACAGATGCGCAGCATCGGAAGTGCATCACACAGAGCCGTATCGACCTCGATAAATACCTCCTGCCGGTCAAAGTCCGGTTCTATGGTAATATGTTCAATATGGGTGGCAGGGATCCATTCCATCCAGACGGTCTGCCAGATGCCGCTCTGTGCCGTATAAAAGATGCCTCCACGCTTTAAAATCTGTTTGCCGCGGCTCTGGAAGCCTGCATCACTGGGGTCGCTGACACGTACCGTCAGTTCATTTTCTCCTTTTTCCAGAAAATCCGTAATGTCGCAGTCAATGGGAAGATATCCGCCGCGGTGGGAGGTTACCTTGTTTCCGTTGAGAAAAATATCGGCTTCGTAGTCGATCGCACCGAAATGCAGGATCAGACGGCTGTCATTAAAGAGATCCATCTCGTCAACCGGGAGCAGACGGCGGTACCAGAGGTATTCCCCCGGCTGCAGCTGGCGTTCCACACCCGACAGGATCGCTTCCGGAGAAAAAGGGACGAGAATCTGCCCGTCGTAGCGGTCGGGGAAGCCCTTTTTCGGCTGGATAGCATAGTCCCATAAGCCGTTCAGGTTAATATAGGATGGGCGCTCAAACTGGGGGCGCGGGTATTCTGTAAGTACCTTATCCTTTGAAAGCGCCTCTCCAAAGGGAGTTGTAAGACGCTCCAGGGGGTCTTCGTTATGCGGCTTAATGATGCTTCGCAGCGCATCCTTGAAATCCATAGTATCCATCCTTTCCTTGTTGCAAATGGTTAATTTGGTAATGATTCAGATTTGGCCTCATTTATGGTACAATGGGCTTTGGAGAAAGGAATATTACCTGTTTCTCCAATGGATATAGTATAGCACAGAATAAAGAAGAGCAACAAAAGAAAGAGGAAATTCATTGAAAAACGAAGAAGATCAGATATTGAGGAAGCATTTTACCGATCTGGCGCGGAAAGCGGACCAGAGTCATATTGCAACATTCACCGGGTTCTTAAGTCTGCCGGAGCAGTCCGTCTTTTATTCCATGGACTTTTCGTATGTACCGTACTGCGTTTTCGGAGGTCAGGAGGGGTGTGAGCGGGCAGTGATCCGGTTTGGTGAGGAATGGGAGTTCCCGATCTGCTGTATCAAAATGGCACCGTTAATGAATAAGTTTGCGGATGCGCTGACGCACCGGGATTTTCTGGGGGCACTCATGAACCTTGGGATTGAACGGAGTACGCTGGGAGATATTTATATTGAGGACAAGACGGGGTATCTGTTCTGCCTGAAAAGCATGGCAGAATATATTACCGAAAATCTTACACGGATCCGGCATACAAGTGTGCAGTGTACGGTCTGCGAAGAGCCGCCGGTCTTTTTGCAGAAGGAACCGGAGGAAAAGCTCATCCAGATCAGCTCCGCACGGACCGATGCGCTGATTGCGGGGGTGTATCATCTTTCACGGACAGAAAGTAATGAGCTGTTCCGGGAGCAGAAGGTATTTATCAACGGAAGACTGTGTGAGAATAACAGCCGGGCGCTGAAGGAGGGGGATCAGATTACCGTCCGCGGCTATGGGAAGTTTGCCTATGAGGGCGAAAAAGGGATAAGCAGGAAAGGAAAAGTGAATGTGAGGGTTCTTTTATGGTGATGCTGCAACAGATGATCGTGATGTTTCTGATGATGGCGGTCGGATATTTATGTTATCGAAAGCAGATTCTCACGGAAGAGGTGAGCAAAAAGGTTTCGGCGATTGTAGTGAATGTGGCCAATCCCTGTATGATTTTAAGCAGTGCACTGACGGATCAGCAGATGCAGGGAAAGGAGCTGGTACAGACGCTTGCAATCGTGGTCATGATGTATGCCTTTTTGCTTGTTATGGCACAGCTTCTTCCGAGGATCCTGTGCATACAGAAGGAGAGTCGTGGAGCCTATGCAGCGATGACGGTTTTTGCAAACATTGGCTTTATGGGATTCCCGGTACTGGCTGCGATGTACGGCAATGGAGCGCTTTTGTATGGAGCGGTCTTTCAGATTCCATTTAATATTCTGATTTATACCTATGGAGTGGCGGTGCTGACAAGAAAGCAGGGTGCCTGTGCGAAGGCAGAGCCGAATGTGAAAGCAGAGGTGGATGTGAAGACAGAGCCGGATGTGAACGCAGAGGTGGATGTGAACGCAGAGCCGAATGGAAAGACAGGGGAACGGCAGGATGCGCAAGGCATAACAGCGGCTGTGAATGGGAAGTCTGAAAATATAGAAAATGGCAGTGAACAACAGGGAAAGCTGCAGGGAACAGTAGAAATCGTGAAGAAGATCTTCAATATTGGAGTGATTGCCTGTATCGCAGCAATGCTGCTTTACTTTCTGCAGACTCCTGTTCCTTCCTTTTTACAGGCATTCATTACGAATCTGGGGAATCTCACCGCTCCGTTAAGTATGATGATTATCGGAGCATCCCTTGCACAAATGCCGTTAAAGGAGCTGTTTCTGGATAAGAAGCTGTTACTGTTTTCGCTGGTGAAGCTGTTGCTTCTTCCGGCTGTCTGGATGATCATGGTGAATCGTGTGGCAGAGCAGGAAATTTTGCGGGGGGTGTGCCTTGTGATGATGGCGACTCCGGCAGGAAGCATGACTGCAATGCTTGCTCAGCAGTATGGCGGAGATTATGAAACTGCTTCCCGTGGTGTGGCGCTTACCACGGTGCTTTCTGTGATCACCATGCCGCTTCTGGCTGCGGTATTTCTGTGAATGGAATGAGATCGCAGATCGCTGTCATTGTAATATGATAAAGAAGCTGCCTGGAAAGAATGAGAGCCGGTACCCAAATTGTGGATCACAAATGTAACAGAAATAGTCCTTATCATACATTGATCTGGCATAAGGACAAGAGCTCCCGGCATATTTTGTATAAAAAATATACCGGGATTTCTTATGAGCAAATACATAGAAAAATGGAAACAGACAGGAAAAAATCTGACGGATGGTCTGCATGTGCATTGGAAGGAAGAGTGGAAAAGACAAGATGGGGAGAAGCGTCCGGATTATCAGAAAAGAGTCTGCATGCTGCTTTTGCGGAATACGGCATTTCTGCTTGTCGCCGCCGCACTTCTGCGTGGAGCGGTGGTGTTTTGGGGAGACAGCGTGCATGCAAGCAACACGGTTGGAAACCGTGAGCTGCCGATTTACTGTGTAAAAACAGATGAAGCGGGTGGAAAGAAGATTGCACTCACCTTTGATGCAGCATGGGGAAACGAGGATACGAAGAAAATTCTCGAAATTCTCAAAAAGAATAATGTGAAAGTGACCTTTTTTATGACAGGCGGCTGGGTAGAGAGCTATCCGGAGGATGTCAGAGCCATCCTTGCGGATGGGCATGATCTGGGAAACCACAGCGAAAACCATAAGAATATGAGTCAGATTTCCGATGCGGAAAAGAAAGAAGAGCTGATGAAGGTTCATGAAAAGGTCCGGGAGCTGACCGGGTATGAAATGTTCCTGTTCCGCCCGCCGTATGGTGACTATGATAATGCAGTAATCAAGGTCGCAAGAGAGTGCGGATATTACCCGATTCAATGGGATGTGGATTCCCTGGACTGGAAGGATTACGGAGTGGATTCCATTATTAAAACGGTTACCGGACATAAGCATCTGGGAAGCGGATCAATTATTTTGTGCCATAATGGAGCGAAATTCACATCTGAGGCGCTGGATAAGCTGATTCAGAACCTGAAGGACCAGGGATATACCTTTGTGCCGCTGTCAGAACTGATTTACAGGGATCATTATCACCTGGATCATGAGGGAAGACAGATTAAGGATTAGGGAAGAGGATAAGAATAGAAATTTGAAATACATATGACGATGTAAAATAAATTTTTTTGCAAAATTGAAGATTGCAGGTTTAAAACTTCTATGCTAAAATTTTGTAAAGCATAGAAGTTTTCTATTTACAGAATATGTATTGAAATTGATTCTGTAACTAAGAGGGTTCCAGCCCTTGTCTCTGATATTCTCACAGATCAGAAAATCCATGCTTTGATTCCAATGAATTAAATTGAACAGGCAGAGGATTTTTGTGCCCATAGAAGAATTCTCTGTGAAAAGGAGGTTGTTTATGGGAAAATTCGATTATTGTATGAAAGAATATCTGCAGAATAAGGAATACTTCGCAGATCTGTTTAATGGATGCTGCTTTGATGGGCAGACTGTGATTCGAGCGGAGGATCTGACGGAAGCGTCGGAAACATATACGGTAGCACGGACAGAGACAGAGGAAGACAATACAGAGCATGTACAGATCCAGATTTTGGATGGAGCGCAGGGAAAGACTATCGAGGTAGAGGGTACGGGCGCTTTTCATAGAGCAGGGAGAAATAAGAAGACGCAGCTCCTGCGGGATGTGAAAATGAAGCTGAGAACCGGTGCAACCTTGCAGGTATTAGCGGTAGAAAATCAGAGTTACATAGACTATAGCATGCCGGTTCGATGTATGGATTATGATGTGGCAGAGTATAATCGGCAGTTAAGGGAAAAGAAGCAGCAATTTCAAGCATTACGGAAGCAAATGAAAGAGTCCGGTAAATATGCGATGACGTTTATTACCTATGCAGAGAAGTTATCCGGAATTTTTAAGACGGATCGCTTGCAGCCGGTGTACACGATCTGTCTTTATACTGGAACAGAACCGTGGGATGGACCAAGACAATTATCGGATATGATGGAATTTGGTGAGAATGAGTTGCTTCAAAAATGTTTTGCAGATTATTCTCTGCGTCTGTTTTGTGTGAATGAGCAAAGTGACTTTGAAGAGTTTCATACAGAACTTAGAGAATTGTTTCGGGCAATGAGCTATAGAAAAGATAAAGAAAAGTTTCTGAGTTTAGCAAAAGATGAAAGATATGCCCATTTATCAGAAGAAACATGGGATGCAATAAGGATTATGACAGGACGGGAATATCTTAAGAACAGTCATAAAGCAACATATAAAATCATGAACGAAAGCGGAGAGGAGCGATATGATATGTGTCAGGCCTTACAGGAATTAAGAGAGGATTTTATTAATGAAGGAAAAAGAGAAGGAAAAAGAGAAGGAAGGCAGGAGGGGAGGAGAGCGCAGCAGTGTTATACAATCGAAATGATGTTGAATAAAAATTACGACCTGGCAGAAATCTGTTCCATAGCCGGCTGTGATCCGGCTCTTGTAGAGAAGGTCAGGGAGAAAAAGGAAGGAAAAGGTGGCAATTGAGGTATTGAGTTGGGGGAGGCTGAGTGAACAATTGAGAGCTGAGTGAAAAATTTCTGCAGGGGGTTAATCTTTTATAACCCAAAACCGATATAAACTACAAGAAACCGTTAAATATGAGATTGTGACCATGTCGAACAGACATCAGGGAAGCACAGGGAGGTGTACACAATGGCAATTGAACCACTAAGCAGTGCCATGACTTATCAGGCACAGAATACACAGCAGGCAAGACCTGTACATAAAACCGCAGAAAACACGGACGTTTCAACTACGGTAGAACAGACAGTTAATTTTGATCCGGCGACAGCGAAGATCAAGGAAGTTGATGAGAAGAACGGACAGGGAACCGAGACGAACAATCAGGGAACCCCGGAACAACAGACACCGACGAATGAACAGATTAAAAAGGCTGTCGAGCAGTTAAACAAGAACATGTCCCATTCCGAAGCAGTATTCGGAATTCATGAGGCAACGAACCGTGTTACGATCAAGATTGTAGATAAGGATACCCATAAAGTAATTAAAGAGCTTCCGCCGGAGAAGACCCTTGACATGATTGCCAAGGTATGGGAACTGGCAGGAATCCTCGTAGACGAGAAGAGATAACAGGCAGGAGGAATCAAATATGGCAATGCGTATGACCGGAATGTATTCCGGAATGGATACCGAAAGTATCATCCAGGAGCTCGTTTCTGCCAAGAGAACGAAGGTCGATGATGTTAAAAAGAAGCAGACCAAGCTGGAGTGGAAGCAGGATGCCTGGAAGGATTTAAATACGAAGCTTAAGAACCTTCAGAGCAAGTACATCAGTAATATGCGCTTTGCTTCTTCTTATATGAAGAAGACAACCGCAGTGTCGAACAGCAGTGCTGTCAGCGTGATTACAGGTGAGAATGCGGTGAACGGTGTACAGTCCCTGGAGGTGAAGCAGCTTGCAAAGACCGGTTATTTAACCGGTGCACAGATGAAGGCATCCGGCAGCGGAAGCCTTACCGCACTGTCCAAGTTAAGTGATCTTGCCGGCAGCGATGGCATCGGGAATGGCGGACAGATCAGCATTAAGGCAGGAGATAAGGATCTCACCCTGGATGTGACGGCAGATACCACAATTTCAGATGTATTGACGAAGCTTAAGGAAGCAGGACTCAATGCAAACTTCGATGAGAAGCAGCAGCGGCTCTTTATCAGTGCCAAGACCTCCGGTGCGTCCAATGACTTCAGCATTACAGCAGCAGGAAACAACGGACAGGCAGCGTTAAAGGCACTGGGGATTCAGCTTAATCCGGACGGAGATCCGACAGCAGAGGGGTATGCGAAGAAGATCGACGGACAGGATGCCAAGATCGAGTTAAACGGTGCAACATTTACCAACAATACCAATGTATTTGAAATTAACGGACTGACCTTTACTGCACTCAGCGAGACCAAGGCAGGGGAAGCAGTTACCATTACCACACAGGATGATACCGATGGAATCTATGATATGATCAAGGGCTTCCTCAAGGAGTACAATTCCATCATGAATGAGATGGATAAGCTCTACAATGCGGCTTCTGCATCCAAGTATGAACCTCTTACCGATGATGAAAAGGATGCCATGTCTGATACAGAGGTAGAGAAGTATGAGAAGAAAATCAAAGATTCCCTGCTTCGCAGGGATTCTACACTTTCCACTATCCGCAGCAAGCTTACCTCTGTAATGAGCAGTGGAACAACGGTAGATGGCAAGCAGATGCACTTGAGTGATTTCGGAATTGATACACTGAGCTATTTTACGGCAGCAGAGAATGAGAAGAATGCTTATCACATCGATGGAGATCCGGATGATGAGAATACCTCCGGCAATGCCGATAAGCTGAAATCCATGATCGCTTCCGATCCGGATACCGTCGTATCCTTCTTCAGCAGCTTACATAAGGAACTGTATTCTACGATGGATGGTCTTTCCAAGGCAGTAGAGGGCTACCGCAGCTATGGCAGCTTCTATGATGACAAGAAGATGAAGTCCGACTATTCAGACTACACCACGAAGATTGCCGAAATGGAAAAGAAGCTGAATGCTTACGAAGATAAGTGGTACAGCAAGTTTAGTAAGATGGAAACCGCTCTTGCAAAGATGCAGTCCAATGCAAGTGCGATCACAGGATTACTGGGAGGTTCATGATATGGCAATACCGGCAGCGTATGCACAGTATAATAACAGTAAGGTTCTGACGGCATCGCCGGCAGAGCTGACACTGATGCTCTATGAGGGCGCCATTAAGTTCTGTAACATTGCGATTATGGCAATTGAAAAGAAGGATATTGAGAAGAGCCATATTAATATTGTGAAGGTAGAGAACATCATTAACTACCTGCAGAGTACACTGGATACCAAATATCCGGTTTCCGAGGATTATGACCGGATCTATTCCTACTTGCAGCAGCGTCTGGCGCAGGCGAATATCCGGAAGGATCCGGAAATTCTCGAAGAGGTATGCGAACATCTTCGTTCCGTGAGAGATACCTGGAAGGAAGTAATGGCGAAGAATCAACATAAAGGAGCTGAATAATGGACAATTACTTATCTGTGTTAGAGGACAGCCTGAAGAAGAAATTACAGATTCTGGACGAACTCACGGACTACACGACGCAGCAGCAGGAGCTGCTTAAGGTAGAAGAGCTGGATTATGAGGCTTTTGACCGTCTGGTAGACCAGAAGGACCCGCTCATTCAGAGGATTATGGAGTTGGATCAGGGATTTGAGACTGTTTATGACCGGATTAAGGAACAGCTTCTTGGCAATAAGGAGCAGTATGCTGCACAGATCAGAGCCCTGCAGTCCCTTATCGGAGAGCTCACGGATAAGAGTGTGAAGCTGCAGACCATGGAGCAGCGGAATAAGTCTGCTGTAGAGCAGCAGTTTCGTAAGTCCCGTGAGAAGATCCGCCAAGGACGCCAGAACAAACAGGCGGCGCTGAATTATTATAAGAACATGAATAATTCCAATTATGTGCCACCACAGTTTCTGGATGACAAGAAATGACGTTTTACAGTTGGTAAATATACGAAAAACAGAAAACAAAAATTTACCCAAAAATTTTTCAAAACAGGGTTAAGTATTTCGGATACACTCCGATATATAATACAAATAAAACAAAACAAATTGCAAAGACAAACAGTTTTGTTTTAGAAACCGCAGAGCATCTTTCGAAGGCGTACGATTTCAAAAGAAATCTGCACAATAAATAAAACAATCACTGCAGGGAAGCAGTGAACAATTTCAAGGAGGAATGAATTATGGTAGTACAACACAATCTTACAGCAATGAACTCTAACAGAATGTTAGGCGTAACCACAAAGACACAGGCTAAGTCCACAGAGAAGTTATCTTCCGGTTACAAGATCAACCGTGCAGCAGATGATGCAGCTGGCCTTTCCATCAGTGAGAAGATGCGTAAGCAGATCAGAGGTTTAACACAGGCTTCTTCCAACGCGCAGGATGGTATTTCTACTGTACAGACCGCTGAAGGTGCTCTGAATGAAGTTCAGGATATGCTTCAGAGAATGAATGAGTTAGCAGTTAAGTCTGCTAACGGAACTCAATCTGAAAGCGACAGAAGTTATATTCAGAACGAAATAGATCAGTTAACTACAGAAATTGATCGTGTTGCTGAAACTACAAAGTTTAATGAGACTTACTTGTTAAAAGGAGATCGTTTTGCTGCTAAAGAATATTCATATGCGTATGCACAGTATACTGCAGATGCTGTAGCAACTGCGACAATGCCTACTGCTGCAGATGCTACAGCAAAAGTTAAAATAGAAAGTGTGACTTTTGATGCGAATGCTTCATCAGCAGATCAAAATGCTGTGGCTAATGCGATTAAAAATTCTGGACTTACGGTAAAAGTTACTAAGCACTGGGATGCAACTGCAGGTGGAGGTACTGGAGCAGCAGCAGATAATACTTTTTCGGTCAGCTTGAATGGTGATGCTGCTAGTAAATATAAGATTTCAGCTGTTAAGGGAAGTGCAACGGATTTTGATATTACGACTAGTGATGGAACTAAGGTAGCAACTGTTAAGGTGAAAGATGATGGATCTGATAAGGCAGCACAGGCATCTGATGATGGAAAATCTGTTTCGTCCGCTGCAATTAATGCGACAGCTGTAACTGGAGCAACTAAAAACGGTGAGGCTGCGAAATATTATGATAAGGATGGAAATGGTATTGCGGCAAATGCACTGAAGTCTTATTTCCAAACCGCAGCAGATGGAACAATTACAGCTAAAGGTGATGCCCCTACAGTATATGATGCTGTTGGTCTTGCTACAACGCTTGATCCTACGCAGGTAACTTCTACACGGGATATTACAGGTGCGTTAAAGTTAAGCTTACATGTAGGTGCAGATGCAACATCTAACAATCAAATCACATTAAGTATTGATTCTATGAGTGCCAAGGGACTTGGTGTTAATGGATTAAAGGTTGATGGAGATAATGACAAGAATGCTCTTTCTGCAATTGAAACTATCAAAGAAGCTATTCAGAAAGTATCTACTCAGCGTTCTACTCTTGGTGCTGTTCAGAACAGACTTGAGCATACCATCAACAACCTCGACAACGTAGTTGAGAACACCACAAGTGCTGAAAGCCAGATCCGTGATACAGATATGGCTACAGAGATGGTTAAGTACTCCAACAACAATATTCTGGCTCAGGCAGGTCAGGCTATGTTGGCTCAGTCTAACCAGTCCAACCAGGGCGTTCTGTCTCTGTTACAGTAAGCAGAATTAAGTCAGATTAGGGTCTGACGTTGACAGAGTGAAGAGCTTGTATACTACTAAAAGATCGGGCGGTACAGTTTGTACCGCCCTTTTTCTGTATGTCAATGAAATCCTGTCCTCAGACTTTGATAAATTTTTATCTGATGTTTTGGATGAATTCTGTATCGAAACAGTTCAGGCTTGCCTAATCATTTCGGAATAGCTGAATTATTATATAGAAACAAATTTTAAACAAATTTTTCCTATAAATAAACGAAAAATTATTGAAATTCACCAAAAGTTCTGCTATGCTAATTTTATTAATCAGATGAGCATAAGAAGAAATTGCGATCAATCATCTATATTTTCTAATTCAAATAAAGGCACTTATATCGTGCAGATATCACATTTGTAATTATTCAGAACCAATGTCACTTAGTTAAACCGTTGCTAACGCAACGTAGTTTACCTCATGTGGTTACTTCGCCATATAAATTATGCCAAATGTCCTTACGAATGGGAGCATTCGACGTCCATATTGTCATAATTTGCGTGGCTCTGAATAGTTACTCACATTTCTATAATTTATGATGGATCGATATGCACATTTATCCAAAGAAACCTGGGAGGCGATTGCAACCATGACGGGGCGAAACTTTTTTGAAGAAAATATGGAAACATACAAAAGTCAGAATGAGAATCAACGGGAGGAATATGATATGTGTCAGGCATTGCGGGAAATAAGAGAGGATTTTTTTAATGAGGGTAAAGCAGAAGGAAGAGCAGAGGGTAAAGCAGAAGGAAGAGAAGAAGGAAGAGCAGAGGGACACGAAGCAGGAATAAAGGAGGGTCGTGAAGAAGAGCGGGAAGCGGGAATCAGACGGTTAATTGAAGACAACCTTGAAGAAAAGAAAACCAAGGAGATCATTATTCAGAAATTGATTCGTTGGTTTTCTATGGATGAGCAGACAGCACAGCTGTATTTGGATAAGTATGCAGACTCAGAGAACGAGAAGGAGAAATTTTATGGGGAAATATGATACATGTATGCAGGAGTATCTGCAGAATAAGCAGTACTTTGCAGATTTATTTAATGGCTGCTTCTTTCATGGGAAGTCCGTAATCTGTGCCAGTGAACTGACAGAAGCCTCGGAAGGATATGTGGTGGATCAGGATAACACCATTACATCTGAAAAGCCCCTGGCTGCCGTGAAGGTGAAGAAGGGCGGGGATGAGGAATGTTTTCAGAGCTCTTGCGATAGGTCTCTCGATCAGGCAACCGTTTCTGATGCCGCAGGAACAGAAATTCAGATTGAGAAGAGCAGACCCCGGCCGGGAAGAAGACGAGACACGAAAGCGAAGTTAATGAGAGATGTTAAGATGCAGTTACGTTCCGGAACCGTCTTGCAGGTGCTTGCTGTTGAAAACCAGAGTTATATTAATTATGGAATGCCGGTCCGGATTATGGGATATGATGCAGCAGAATATAATCGTCAGATGAAGGAGCACAGACAGCAGGTGAATGCGTTATGGAAGCAGGTGGAAAGCTCCGGACAGTATGATACGCTTGCTATTCCGGTTACTTATGCAGAGTATATGTCAGGAATTCTGAAAACAGACCGGCTGCATCCGGTGTATACGATCTGCCTCTATAGTGGAACAGAAACCTGGGACGGCCCCAGAACGCTGTCGGATATGATGGAGTTTCGTGCAGAGAAGGATCCACTAAAGGAATATTTTTCTGACTATCCGGCCAATTTATTCTGTGTAAATGAGCAGAAAGAATTTGAATGCTTTCATACTGAATTACGGGAACTGCTTCGGGCGATCAATTACCGGAAGGATAAGAGGAAATTTCTTAGTCTGGAGAAGGATGAACGATATGCACATTTATCCAAAGAAACCTGGGAGGCGATTGCAACCATGACGGGGCGAAACTTTTTTGAAGAAAATATGGAAACATACAAAAGTCAGAATGAGAATCAACGGGAGGAATATGATATGTGTCAGGCATTGCGGGAAATAAGAGAGGATTTTTTTAATGAGGGTAAAGCAGAAGGAAGAGCAGAGGGTAAAGCAGAAGGAAGAGAAGAAGGAAGAGCAGAGGGACACGAAGCAGGAATAAAGGAGGGTCGTGAAGAAGAGCGGGAAGCGGGAATCAGACGGTTAATTGAAGACAACCTTGAAGAAAAGAAAACCAAAGAGATCATTATTCAGAAACTGATCCGCTGGTTTTCTATGGATGCGCAGACAGCACAGCTGTATTTGGATAAGTATGCAGGTTCAGTAGTTTAGACATTTCCATACTTTTGTGTATTTATGATAAAGAAATTCTTGAAAAGCTAGGATTAGATGGCTTATAAAGGAGCTTATAAAGAATGTAAAAAAATGGTTTACCCTGTCTCAATATAGGGTTATAATGAAATGACACAATGGATATACGACAGTCAAGGGGAAAGAGGAATTACAGGAATGACCATTTACATCTGTGATGATTCTAAAAGTTACCTGCTGCGGTTGAATCATCATCTGCAGGAGTATCTGTCACATCAGGATCAGAAGATTACGATAGAATCCTTTCAATCCGGAGAAGAGCTTCTTCGGCGATATGAGGAAACCATGGAGAAGCCATCACTTATCTTTCTGGATATCTATATGGATGATCCGGATGGTATGAGTGTGGCGCATACACTGCGTGAGGAGCATTATGAGGGCGGACTGATTTTTACGACAAGCTCGATGGAGCATGCCATGGACAGCTATAATGTAGATGCCCTGTATTATCTGCAAAAGCCCTATGACCATGAGGATTTCATGAATGCCATCCGCCGCTGCACATCCATCTTTGAAGGAACCTCGAAGCAGTACCGGATCAATGTGCAGGGGAAGGAGCTGCAGATTCCGCTGAGGGATATTCTGTATTTTGAAACAGGCCGCCATGTGACACTGATCCATACGCTTACCGATACCATTTCCATAACGAAGGTTCTGTCCGAGGTCTGCGAAGACTTTGAACAGAATCCGGAGTTCCTTAAGGTGGGACGCAGTTATCTCATTAACCGTCTGTATGTCCGGAAGGTGGACCCGGCAGAGATTGAAATGATGAACTCAGCGGTGATTCCGATCCCGGTCCGGCTTCAAAGAGAGATCCGGCAGCAGCTTAAGGAAGACAGGTTCTCAAAGACGTAACGACATGCTCCCATAGATCCAGTGTATCCGGAAAGAGAGCCATCAGGGTATCCTTCTGGTGAGCCTTGGATGCCATTTCCAGTTGATAAAATTTCTCTCCAAGCTCCATGTGCCCGATTCCACGGGACTCGCCCTTTAGCTGGTGAGCCAGATTGGTGAAGGCATCAAATTGGCTGCCTTCGGAGAGATTTTTCCTGCGTGTAAGCAATAAATCCCTTTTAACATCATATTCTTCTGTAAAGCACTTCAATACTTCCAGATAAAAGCTCCAGTCATTGCCGGCATAGGACAGTCCCTTTGCTACATCAATCCCCATGCGGGAAAGCTGCCCGGTAAGGATTGCGTCACCTGTTGCGGGAACATTTTCGGCAGCTGCTTTTGCTTTATAAGAAATCCCGGTTTCTTTCCGGATATTTTCAATATTTTCCTCGGCGAACCGGATGAGATTTTTGGGAAGATATTGATAAATAATCGCTTCCAGCTGCCTTCCTTCAACCGGCTTTTCAAGGAAGTCATCAAATCCCTCCTTAAGATAAACGTCCCGCGCATCCGGATAGGCATTGGCGGTAACGGCAATGACCTTGCTGTCTGTACAAAGATGTCCGCTGCGCTTTTTCATAATATGAAGTGTTTCGATTCCATCGAGCTCCGGCATGAGATGATCCATAAAGATCAGGTCAAAATGACCGGCGGCAATGGCATTTAAGCATTCTTTTCCGCTTTCTGCAAGGGTGACCTGTACCTGCAGGTATTTTAAGAGCCCCTGAAAGACAAAGCGGTTCATCTGATTATCATCGACTACCAGAATCCTTGCCTCCGGCGCGGTAAAGCGGGGAGGCGCAGGAGAGAGAGTTTCCGGATCTTCCCCGTCTTCTTCCGAAAACCGGGAAAAGCCTCCAAGCTCTGCAGGATCTGCAATCTGTTGGAGCAGCTCAAAGGAAAAGATCGAACCCACACCGTATTCACTGTCAATCATTAATTGGCTTCCCATCTGCTGCAATAGCTGGCTGGCAATCGAAAGACCAAGCCCTGCACCTTCTATATTCCGATTGCGCTTCTCATCCACACGGCAGAAGGCGTTGGTGAGATGGTCAATGTCTTCCTTACGGATTCCGATGCCGGAGTCCTCGACCGACACGCTGATGGCCACAGAAGCTCCATGACGTTCCTTTTGGGAGACGCATAGACGGACATAGCCTTCATTGGTATATTTCACCGCATTCGTCAGCAGATTAAACAGTATCTGCTGGAATTTGAGATCATCACCAATGAGCTTTGCAGGGAGATGCTCATCAATAAAGCTCTCCAGACGGAGGTTTTTATTGCTGGTTTGGAGCCGGATGACATCCAGCGTATTGCTTAACAGCTTACCTGTTTCATACGTAACAGGCTGCAGCTTCTGGTTTCCCTGTTCCATACGGGAATAATCAAGAATATTGTTCACAAGGGATAACAGGAGGTTGCCGGATTTCTTGATGTTTCCGGCATATACGCGGATCTGCGGTTCGCCGGATTCACGCATAATCATTTCGTTCATCCCTAATACAGCATGAATGGGGGTACGGATTTCATGGGAAATATTGGCGATAAAGGTACTCTTGGCGAGATTGGCTTCTTCTGCCTTGCGTGCCATTTCATTCAGCTCCTGAATATGGAGCTGCTGGTTGGTATCGTCGGTTATTTCGATGAGGTATCCCTGGATGCGGCTTCGCTTTCCCATGGTAAAATAACTGAGCCGGCATTTGAGAATGCGGTCATTTCTGGTATAATAACGGGTTTTACCGGTACTGGAACCAAAATGGGTTACCCAGTCGCCGAATTCCTTATAAAGAAATTCCTCTTTTGGGGGAATCTTATGATCCATCAGGAGGCGCTCCAGCTCCGGAAAATATTTTCTGGCGACTTCATTGCTTCCGATGTATTTTCCATGGCGGCTGAATGATATATAACCATATTCGCGGCGTTCCTCACGGATGTGTTCGGCATTAATGGATAGATCATAGAGATTTGTTCTGCGGAACAGCACAAATAAAAGTACCATATTCAGTACATAGGCAAAGGGAAGAAGCTGGATTTCGCATGCGGTCAAGCTTTCGATGGCATAGACTGCCATACAGAACAGCTCCGTGGCCAGAAGGAAAAAGGTATTGATATAGGAAACCTTATTCTTGTTTCGGAATGCGTAGACCATAACGCCAAGATCAATGAGGACATAAACAACAATCAGACAGGTATAAAGAATGTGTGCCGGTCCGTCCTGTGTAATGAGGAAGGTGACGCCATGACGCCGGGCAATGGAGACATTGCTGTAATAAATGGTGCTGTAGCCGCCGGTATAGGCAAGCCCCAGAACCACAAATCCGGCAATGGACATGGCAGTGACCATAAAGGCCGGAACCCTGATCCGGCAGAACTGGGCAACCGCAAGGAACATAAATAAGGTAAGGAAGGTTCCGTCCAGATAGGCAATCCGGTTTGCTAAAAGAGCCTCCTCCAGATTGTGTGACATGGCAAGCTGCCAGTAACCAAAGTTGACAATTGCGGTAGTCATGGTAGAAAGTACATGATAATTTCCGCGATACTGGCTGGTTGCGGCGAGAGTCAGAATTAACAACAAAACAGAGAATGCAAAGGCTGCAAAATACAAAGCGACCATGAAAAAGTTTCCCTCCTCATTTTCCTGCGTATATGTCTGGTATAATACAAAAAGGGAGTACAATTACTCCCTTTTTGACTATGTGGTTTACAGATAAGCTGTGAAATAATTCTGCATTACTGAATAATTACATATAATTATATGCTTATGGGCTTAATTACATTGCGTCAACAACAGCGTCAAGAACCTCTAACAGAGCAAGAATGGAATCATTTAATACTTCAGCATCCTCTTCTGTGATGGTGTCCTGGGAGATATCACCCATCTGGGTCATAATATCCTGAGTTTCGTTCAGAGCTGCTTCGATGTCGTCGTTCTGTTCTACTTCGTCAGACATATAAGCGTCTGATACAGCATCATAGGCTTCGGATAATGCAGCAAAGTTGTCCTGTAAGGTAGCGAAGGATTCATCGGAGCATCCCTCGGAAGCTGCGTCAGCAGAAGCATCTGTTTCAGTCATACCATCAACGAGTAAGGATAAAGCATCTAAAATGTCAAGCATTGCGGAATTCAGAGTTTCAGCATCTTCTTCGGTAATGGTATCCTGGGAGATCTCACCCATCTCATTGATTACATCTGCAGCCTGGTTCATTGTATCCTCGATGGAAGCATCAGCTTCAATTTCATCGCTTTCATACAGATCCTTAACAGCGTTGTAAGCTTCTACCATGCTTGCATAATTGTCCTGTAAAGCAGAGAAGGTTTCATCGGAACACATTCCGTCTGCGGCAGAATCCTCTGCGGTATCTTCTGCAACTTCCTCAGCTGCGGTGTCGGTGCTGGCCTCTTCAGAGCCGCCGCCACATGCGGTAAGCATGGACATTACCATAGCTCCTGTCAATAATACTGCTAATAACTTCTTTTTCATAATAAATTTCTCTCCTTTTCTTTTCGATTGCCGCCCCTAACGGCACTTTTTGTATTTTAACCGCATCATCAGGAAAAAGCAAGGGCATCTGCCAAATTGTAATCAAAAGTGCCAGATTGTGTAACAGTTCAGCCATGCAGAAATGATTGTATAAGATGACCGTGGGAGCTTGCT
>OMAM01000172.1_pt1 | contig 42894 bp, 33 predicted proteins | sample 1644621 | NCBI WGS metagenome assembly OMAM01 (sample SAMEA103958120, study PRJEB25191) | human gut metagenome | biome: human-associated habitat [ENVO:00009003]; feature: intestine environment [ENVO:2100002]; material: feces | place: Germany | collected 2013/2015 | reverse complement strand
TGTTAGGCGCGCCGCCAGCGTTCGTCCTGAGCCAGGATCAAACTCTTTATAAATGATATTTATCACTTAAAAGTGTTAAATCTTGTTTTCGCTCAGCACGCAATCGCTTGCGTCCTGTGTGAATTACTTTGTTTGGAATTGTTTACCGTGTTTTTCCAACACGAAAATAGGTTCCGTTACAAGTTCTTTCGATATTGTTCAATTTTCAAGGTCCTGTGCGCCGCAGCCTTAGCGGCTGACGACTTGATTATTTTACCACAGAAGCGGTTTTTTGTCAAGCACTTTTTTGAGAAGCTTTTGAAGTTTTTCGAACTTGAATCGTTCAGCAGTTTCTCGGTGCTAACCGGAACATTTGAACGTTCATTGGTTCTTTTCAAGGGCTTCCTGCTGAGCTTTCAGAAGTCATTCTTTTGTCTCAGCGCTTGGCGCTCAAGTATAATACCACACCCCGGGGCAGTTGTCAACACTTTTTGACAAGTTTTTTCCAAATTCTTTGCGGAGGGGTAAACGCCCTCTCAGGCGCTCCCCCACCAAAAGCCTTGCGTATCGGCGGCGGGTGCGCTATTATATATTATATACATTATAGAGCGCTGCGAAAGGAGCCCTGACCCATGATCCTCACCGTCAATATCGGCAACACCCACATCACCGTGGGCGGCTACGAACAAGACACCCTTATCTTCTGCGGGCGGCTGCACTCCGACCCCGCTGCCACGGTGGAGGAATACGCCATCCGACTGGTGAATCTGTTACAGCTGTACGAGGCATCCCCGGCGCAGATCGAGGGCGGCATTCTGGGCAGCGTGGTGCCCATGCTCAGCGGGCGGGTGCTGGCGGCTTTACAGCTCTTGTGCAAGGTACGCATCCTGACCGTAGGACCGGGGCTGAAAAGCGGCATCAAGCTGCGGCTGGACAACCCCGCGCAGCTGGGCGCAGAGCTGCTGTGCGGCGCGGTGGCGGCGCTGGCAGAGTGTCCCGGGCCGCTGGTGGTCATCTCGGCAGACACGGCTATCTCCCTGATGGCGGTGAACGCCAAGCAGGAGCTTGTAGGCGGCGTGATCCTGCCCGGGCCGCAGCTTTCCATGAATGCGCTGGTGCAAAAGACCGCGCAGCTGCCCCAGATCGACCCTGCAGCCCGCGCTTCGGACTCGGTGCTGGGCAAGAGCACCTCGGCCTGTTTGCAAAATGGCTTTGTGCTAGGCACGGCCAGCCTGCTGGACGGTCTGGCCGACCGCTTCTGCGCCGAGCTGGGCGCACAGACCGCTTTTTACGCCACCGGCGATCTGCCCCGCTCCATCCGGGAGGCCTGCCGCACCCCCATCCACTACCGCGAGACCCTGATTACCGATGGTCTGCACCGCATCTGGCTGCGAAACCGGAGGGGTTGACGATTTTCGTTTGCATTTTGCATCCCGATGTGTTATACTGTGTTGTACCCACCAAAGGGGTACGGCATTTGCGATCGTAGCTCAGCTGGATAGAGCGTTCGGCTCCGACCCGGAAGGCCAGAGGTTCGAATCCTCCCGGTCGCACCAAGGACTGCTGCACAGGTTTTGTGCAGCAGTCCTTTTTATTTATTTTATAGAATCCATCTTGCAAAAGCGGCGCAGTGCCTTATAATAGAGGCTGTGCCCCGGTGTGCGCGGGTACGGTTAGGATGTATAGGATAAAGGGAAAAAGTATGAGTTCTCAAACGAATACGCTGACGGAAGGCCCTCTGGCCAAGCAGATCTTTCTGGTCAGTCTGCCGCTGGCGCTTTCCAACCTGCTGCAGGTGCTGTTCAATATGTCGGACGTGGCGGTGGTGGGGCGCTTTGCCGGTTCCACGGCGCTGGGTGCTGTGGGCTCCACCAGCACGCTGGTGACCCTGTTTACCGGCTTTCTCATCGGCCTGAGCAACGGCATCAATGTGCTGGTGGCGCGTTTTTACGGCGCGCGCCATCCCAAGGACGTGGAAAAGACCGTCCACTCGGCGGCCATCATCAGCGCCGTTGCCGGTGTGGCGTTGCTGCTCATCGGTCTGCTGGGCTCCCCCGCCATGCTGCGGCTGCTGAACACCAAAGAGGATCTGCTGCCCGGCGCGATCTTGTATCTGCGGGTGTATTTCCTGGGTATGCCGGCGCTGGCGCTGTACAACTTCGGCAACGCGGTGTTCAGCTCCATCGGCGACACCAAAAAGCCGCTGATGTATCTGTCCATTGCCGGTGCCCTGAACATTCTGCTGAACCTGTTCTTTGTCATCGTGTGCGATCTGAGCGTGGTGGGCGTGGCGCTGGCCAGTGCTATCAGCCAGTGCGTTTCCGCATTTCTGATCCTGCGGGCGCTGACCCGGGTGCAGGACTGCTACGCGCTGAACCCGCACAAATTACAGCTGGACCCGGTACAGGCCAAGAGCATCCTTGCGCTGGGTGTGCCCGCCGGGCTGCAGAACGCTATTTTTGCCATTGCCAACCTGTTCATTCAGGCCGGTGTCAACTCCTTTGACTCTTTGATGGTCAAGGGCAACAGCGCCGCCGCCAATGCAGACGGCCTGATTTATGATTGCATGGCGGCCTTCTACATGGCCTGCGCCAGCTTTATGAGCCAGAACTACGGCGCGGGACGGCCTGACCGGGTGAAAAAGAGCTACTTCATCAGTCTGGGCTACTCCTTCGGCGTGGGGCTTGTGCTGGGCGCGGCGCTGTTCTTCTGCGGGCCGGCCTTCCTTGCGCTGTTCACCACCGAAGCGGCGGTCATTGACGCCGGCATGAAGCGGGTGGCTGTGATGGCCTTTGCCTACTGCGTCTCCGCCTTTATGGACTGCACCATCGCCGCCTCCCGCGGGCTGGGCAAGACGGTGGTGCCCACCGTCATCGTGGTGCTGGGCTCCTGCGTATTCCGGGTGATCTGGGTGTACACCATCTTTGCCCACTTCCACACCATCCCGGCGCTGTACCTGCTGTACCCGTGCAGCTGGATCCTGACCGCGCTGGCGGAAATCGCCTATTTTGCCAGCTGCTACAAGCGTGCCATGGCTATTTTCCGCAAGCCTGCGGCGGCGTAAAGGGACGATTTGGAATGCGCGCCGCGTGTGCTTTGCGCATATTCAGTGGAAGAATTATTTTTAATTTCGGGATACCGGAGCGTCTGCGGACGCTCCGGTATCCCTTTTTTCACGGGAGGGGTCACAAAGGCAGACTGCATTTGCAGCGCTTGTTCTCCCACGCAAAAAGGCTGCTGCACAGTTTGTGCAGCAGCCTTTTGCTTTTTATAGGTCAGGGGTCAGAGCGCAGCTCAGATCTCCTTCTTCAGGGTCTCGCCCATGATGTAGCCGTAGGTCAGAGCGGCGTCGAAGCCCATGCCGTACTGCTTGGCGTCCTTCTCCTCGATGGAGCCGCAGACGTCGCCGGCAGCGTACAGGCCGGGGATGGCCTTCTTGTCCTCGGTCAGGACGTGGCAATCGGTGTCGATGGCCAGACCTGCGGTGGTCAGGTAGAAGGTGGGGTCAACACGGATGGCCCACAGACCGTCGCGGGTCTCGATGTAGGGGCAGTTGCGGCGGCCGAACTCATCGGGCTCGCCAGCCAGAGCGGCGGCGTTGTTTGCCTCGATGGCGTCTGCCAGATTGGGCAGGTTCAGCTCCTCGGAAGCCTTCTCCACGCTGTCGTAGTGCACAGCCTCGCCCTTCTCGAACATAGCAACGTAGCCGTTGAAGCCGTAGGACTCGCTGTCGCGCAGCTTGACGGCAGAGGACTCGTCGAACACATAGTAGAAGGTATCGCCGTTGTCCTTGTTCAGCTTTGCCTTGGCCATGGTGTAGTGGTTATCGGAGACGATGTTGCCGATGTTGTCGCCCTTGATGTTGACCATGATGCCGGGGGCAGACTGGTGGATGAAGGCCAGCTCGAACTTGCTCTTGTAGCTGGACAGGAAGGCGGGCAGAGCGCGGTTTTCGCACTCCACATAGCCGCCGGCGTCGATACCCATCTGGATGCCCTCGCCGGTCATGCTGGAAGCGCAGTTGAAGAAGAAATCGGCGTAGTCGGGGCTGTACTTCTTCAGCATTTCGGGGTTCTTGGCAAAGCCGCCGGAAGCAAGGCAGACAGCCTTGCCGCGCAGGGTATAGCTTGCGCCGTTCTCGCCCTTGGCGTGGAAGCCCACAACGCGGCCGCTCTCGTCCTTGATCAGGTCGGTGACGCTGGTGGAGTAGATGATCTTGCCCTTCTCGTACTTTTCCACGCGCTGTGCCATGAACATCATGGCGTAGCCTGCGCCGCCCTCGTAGCAGCCGGGTGCCAGATACGGGGTGGAAGCGCCGTACTGGGTAGCGCTTTCGTAGTTGCCCATGGTGTTGAAGCCGATGCCGATGCCTGCCATCCAGTCCACCAGATCGCCGGCGACGGTGTACTGCTTGGTCATGTAGGGCATTTCACCGTTGAAGAACTCGGTGCGGTGGTACTTCTCCATGGTCTGCCAGAAGTTCATCATGCCCTCCAGCGTGCCCATGGCAGAGCTGCGGAAGCTGCCGTCCACATCGTAGTTGTACTGCAGCTTGGAGCCTGCGGTGGCAACGCCGCCGTAGGTCATGGACATGGAGCCGCCGGGGATATCGCGCTTCTCCACCAGAATGACGCTGTAGCCGGCCTCCAGCAGGCGGCAGGCGCAGGTCAGGCCGGAGGTGCCGGCACCCATGATGACGACATCAGCCTCTTCCTCGATGACCTCGTTGGAAGCTGCAATGGTGACCTCCTTGGAGAAGTCGTCCACGTTATAGCCGGCCAGCTCGATGGCCTCCTTCACAGCTGCCTTGACAGCCATGGAGGTGATGGAGGAGCCGCGCAGGTTGGGCACGTTGACGCTCTGGTGCTCTACGATAGCGGCAGGGATGCGGGAGCAGGCGTAGTTGCCGATGCCGATGGTCTCCTCGTGAGACAGCACCTCACAGGCAGTGATCTTGCCGTCAAAGAAGGTGGTGGCAACGTGCACCCAGCTTTCGTGACCCATAGCCTTGGTGACGTACTTGCCGTCCACCGGGGAGGAGGGCTTGGTCACAGCGGAGGAAGCAGCAGAGGAAGCTGCGGAGGAAGCGGGAGCACTGGTGGTGCTGGAAGCGGAGTTGCCGCAGGCGGTCAGCAGACCGGCAGCAGCTGCGCCCATGGTGCCCACAGCGGCACCGCGCATAAAGTTGCGACGAGAGATCTTAGCCATAAGGTTCGCCTTTCTTTTTCTTTTCTCTTCTTTTTTGCGTTTTTCCTGTTCCTTCGTGCATTTTGAACATTGATACGATTATAGCAAAGTTTCGTTCCAGTGTGAAATACAAATTTGCATCCTTATTTATCAAATCTCTTTATAAATCACTTTCTCTTTACGGCCTGTCAGCAATCCTGTATAATAAAGATGACCATCTTTTTACCCAAGGAGGCGCGCCGTTCTATGACGATTTACCAGTTGGAGTGCTTTATTGCCGTAGCGGAGGAGCTGAATTTCAGCGCCGCCGCCGAGCGGCTGTTCACCACCCAACCCGCCATCACCTACCAGATCAACGCGCTGGAAAAGGAGACCGGGCTGCACCTGTTCGAGCGAACCACCCGCCGCACCAAGCTGACCGCCGCCGGGCAGTCCTTTTATCTGGACATGGTGCAAATGACCAGCTTTGGCAGGCAGGCGCTGAAAAAGGCGCAGGATATTCAGGAAGCCGACCGCTCCCGCCTGACGGTGGGTCTGCGGCAGCTGTTCGACTACGGCACTTTTTCCAGCATTCTTGCCGAGTTCCAGCACCAGTTCCCCAACGCCTGCGTGGACGTTGTGCCGCAGGACAACCGCCGCCCGCTGGAACAGCTGCGCTCCGGGCAGCTGGACATCGGCTTTTTCTACGCCACCGAGCACTCCCGCGACCGGGATATCTCCTTTACACCCCTGTTCTCGCTGGGGTATCATGTGCTGATGAACCCCAACTCTCCCCTTGCCGACCGGCGGGCGCTGCATCTGGCCGACCTGAAAGGACAGAGCGTGGTGTCCTCCGGCGCGTTCGACAACTTTCTGTCCGCCTGTCAGGGACCTTCGCTGGAGCAGCTGGCGCAGGTGGGGGTGGATTGCAGCAAGATCTCTCCCAGCTTTGAGGGTGCGCTGATCATGATCCAGATGGGCACTGCCATGTCCATCGTGCCCTGCCTGTCCACGGCGGTGATCCCGGGCATCGTCAAGGTGCCGCTGCTGGATTTTCCCCCGGTGACGGTGGAGATCGCCGCCATGCGCCACGCGCCCCGGCTGGAGGTGCAGTCCTTTATCGAGATTGCCAAGCAGAAGTACGCCCATCCCCACGACCCGCTGCTGATGGAGACGCTGATTTAAACCCCCTCAGGCGCTAATGCGCCAGATTCCCCCTTTTGTCACCTGCGGTGACATCTTCCCCCGGCGCGGGGAAAGTCGGCCCTCAAGGGGGCGCCTTTTGGTATAACGGAAAAGTTTCCCGTGAAAAAGCACAAAGCCGGACAGTCTACGGACTGTCCGGCTTTGTGTCATCACAAGGTTTTACTGATAATCGTGGTTGAGGAACAGGGCCTTGATGACCACCACCTCGTCGTATTCCTCCTGCTCCACCTGCACGTCCGCGTTCAGGCTCTTCAGGCGCGCCTTCACCGCATCCAGTGCTTCCGGCACGGTGACGGCGTTGCCTTCCTCGATAGCGTCCATCATCCGCTTGAGCACGATGGGGTGGGCGTACCAGCTTGCCACCGGGAACGCCCCGTGGGGGTAGTGCTTCACATACTCTGCCATGGCGGCTTCCGCCTTGTCTGCACGCTTCATGATGGCGTTGTTGTTATTGTGGGCGGTAGGCAGCATATTGTAGCTGGAAAACAGGAAGATAGCGGCAAAGCCGAACAGCGCAAAGTACACGCCGTAGCTGCCGGTGTGGCTGAACACGGAATACAGACCGTAGGCCGCAGCCGCAACGCCCAGCACAAAGATGGCCAGCGCCACATAGCGGTACACCGGCTTGCTTTGCAGCTGCGCACGCTTGCGGCGCTGGGCAGCGCTCAGCTCCGCAGAAAGCTCCGGCTTTGCGTCCAGATAGTCCTTTGCCCGGCGCAGCACGGTAAGGCTGTGCTGCGCGTCCTCGGAAAGCTCCGGCAGCTTGCGGGCGGCCTTTTCGGCGGCTTTTTTCTCCAGCGCCTGCTCTCCGGCGGCGCTCAGCAGATGCAGCTGCGGCTGCTCCTTGGCAAGCACTTCCAGCAAAGCGTCCACGTCCCGCTCGTCCTTGAAGTTGCACTGCTTCTGCTTGCCGCCATCGTACTCCACCACAAGATACGCCATGGAGGCAAACACGCCCTTGCCGGAAAAACCGCCGGAGCTCATAGCCACCCGCTTGAACACCCGGGTGATGCTGCCGTAAGGCAGATAATAGCGGCGGTCGATGTAAAAGCTGTTCAGGTACAGCGCCTTTTTGCCCACACCGCAGGGGCCGATCTTCCGGCAGGCTTTTTTGTCTGCCTCCAGCTCCTGCGGGTCAAGCTTTGCCATGCCCAGCTGTGCGGGTTTGAAAATCATGGGTAGTTCCCTTCTTTGCTTTAAATTCTACGCCCCTATTTTCCCACGGGACGGGGGCAATTGCAAGCCCTGATTTTTTCAAAAAACAGCGCCCGCCGCTGTACGGTCAGGCAGCGGCGGGCGCAGGTTACTTACGGAAATATGGAGCCGTCAGTTCCTTATGCCTTAGAAGCAGCGTGCTTCTTGGTAGCATGGAGGAACAGAGCCAGCATTGCGATGGCAAAGACGATGCCGATGGGGTAAGCAACGGCGGTGTTGTAAGCCACCAGCTTGCCGTCCGCATAGGTGTTGATCATCTTGCCCAGGCACTCGGGAGCCAGCACGAAGTAGGTGCAGGACACAGCGCTCATGAAGGTAGCAGGCACGGCAGTGATCCAGAAGTTCTTCTTCTCCTTGAACAGGTACATGGAAGCAGCCCACAGGACGATCATAGCCAGCGTCTGGTTGGTCCAGCTGAAGTAACGCCAGATGACGGTGTAGTTGATGAAGCCCAGTGCGTTGCCGATGCCAAGGAAGGCACCAACGCCCAGCACGGGGATGCACAGCTTCAGGCGGTTTGCGTAGCTGTCCTGATCGATCTTGAGCCAGTCGGCCAAGGTCAGACGAGCGGAACGGAAGGCGGTATCACCAGAGGTGATGGGGCAGATAACGACACCGATCATAGCCAGTGCCACGCCAACCTTACCCATGGTCTTGAGACAGACGTCGTAGATAGCGGCAGACTGACCGGCAGCCAGAGCCTCGGCCAGACCGACCATCTTGCCATCGGTGATGGTGTACAGTGCGCAGCCGGCAGCAGCCCAGATCAGAGCGATGATGCCCTCGCTGACCATTGCACCGTAGAATACGAAGTGACCCTGCTTCTCACTCTTCATGCAGCGAGCCATCAAAGGCGACTGGGTGGAGTGGAAACCGGAGATAGCACCACAGGCAACGGTGATGAACATGAAGCTCCAGATAGGAGTGTTAGAGGGGTGCATATTGCTGAAGTTTGCCCAGATCTCGGGGATGGTGTAAGCGGGGTTTGTAAAGATACCAAAGATAACGCCCACAGCCATGATGATCAGGCAGATGCCGAACAGGGGGTAGATCTTACCGATGATGGCATCAATGGAGATAAAGGTTGCGATGAAGTAGTACACCAGAATGATGATCAGCCAGAACAGGGTGGTGGTCAGCAGACCGGACATGCCGCTGTTCTTGCACAGGGTAACGATCAGGCCTGCGGGGCCCACTGCGAACACGGTACCAACCATGATCAGCAGCACGACGGAGAACACACGCATGATGTTCTGCATCACGGGGCCCAGATAGCGGCCGGTGACCTCAGCGATGGAAGCGCCGTCGTTGCGCTCGCTCATCATGCCGGAGAAGTAGTCATGTACGCCGCCGGCAAAGATGGTGCCGAAGGTGATCCACAGGAACACCACGGGACCCCACAGAGCACCCTGCAGTGCACCGAAGATGGGGCCCAGACCTGCAATGTTCAGCAGCTGGACGAGGAACAGCTTCCACTGGGGCATCACAACGTAGTCAACGCCATCGTTGATGCGCACAGCAGGAGTTTCGCGGTCGTCCGGTCCGAACGTGTTGTCCACGATCTTACCATAGACAAAGTAGCCGATGATAAGGAGCGCCAGACACAGTAAGAAACTAATCATACCAGAAACCTCCTTTTGAATTTCAGCCGCAGCAGCTTATGCCATACTGCGGCTATGACCGATCTCTGGCTTCATGTTAACACCTTTTTCATAATTGTGTTAATATTTTTTAGGTATAGTTCCTATATCAAAAAGTATATAGCCATTTATTTTATTTGTTTGTGCAAACTTTAATTTTGCAGCGCTGGTACGTTTTAATTTACTTCATTGTTTCTCAAAAATTTTCTCCCGGGAACGGTCAAAACAGTCCCCGCCAAACTTTGCGCCGCCTTTTTGTGCACTTTGCTTAATCGTTTGCGATTTTCTCCCCAAAACGTGGAATTTGGGACGAAAAGAAGGGAAATCCGCCCTCTCAGGCGCTCCCGAGGGAACTCCCCCAGTCGCCTACGGCGACAGCCCCCTCGGAGATGGGGCCTTTGGCATAGCGGCACAGTTTCAGGCTGAAGCACAAAGCCGTAGGCTTTGACTGAGGGAGTTCGTTCCAAACCCCACCTGTGAAAAAGGGCTAGCGCACAGCGGAAGCCATTTCAAATCTTCTTCCACCCGCTGTCCTTGATGGTGGCGTCTGCCTGCTTGTGCAGCAGTTGCACAAACAGTTGCTCCTCCGGCTGCAAAGGCTCCCGCTCCGGGTACACCAGCACGTCCCGCATCTGCTGCTTCTGTGCCGGGCAGCCGTGCAGCGCCAGATGGTACTGCTCCAGCGCGCGCTGCGGCATGGGGGACGACCACATATAGGCCGTGGGCAGGTTCTGCAAAATGGAGAACTGGCTGCACCGCTCGTACACATGGATGCGGCGGTTGGGGTTCACCTCCCAGCGGGAAGCGGTGCTCTCGTCCCCGGACAGATGGGTGTCGCCGTGCAGCACCTCGATGTAATCGTTCAGTTCGTCAAGCTCGCGCACCTGACGCCGCGCCAGCGGGCTGTCCTGACTGGTGAGCAGCAGGTAGGAAAACTCCATGATAGGCTCCTGCCGCAGGCCGTGGCGCTGGCAGTAGCGCAGGTAGTAGTCCTCGTCCTCGGCGGCGTAGCGCAGCAGCGCCATGTGGTAGCCCTGCCGCAGCACAAAGTCCAAGGCTTCAATGGCACCGCTCTCCCGGATATGTGCCCGCAGCTGCTCGCTGCGGGCTGCCTGCTGCAAAAAATCCACCGCCGCGTAGGAGGCGTAGGTGGCATGGGTCAGCACCACCCGCAGCTCGGCGCAGCTGTGCTGCTGATGCGCCTCCTGCTTCAGCTCGTCCACCTGCTGCAGCACCCGCTGCGCCTGCGCGATGAACCGCTTGCCCTGCTCGGTGGGGATCATGCCCGTGGAGGAGCGCTCGAAAATGCGCACCCCGTATTCCTCTTCCAGATTTTTCAGCGCCTTGCTGACATTGGGCTGCGCCGCGTACAGCTGCTTTGCCGCCGCCGACACCGACCCCCATTTCATGATGGCTACCAGATACCGCAGTTCCGTAATATTCATGAACCCCTCCGCGTGGTTTGCAGTCATAACCGTATTGTAACAATTTCTCCGCGCCGCTGTCAAGCGGGGGGGACGAACTCCCCCAGTCATCGCTGCGCGATGCCAGGCTCCCCCTTTTGTCACCTGCGGTGACATCTTCCCCCGGAGCGGGGGAAGTCGTCCTCTGAGATGGGGCCTTTGGCATAGCGGTGAAGTTTCCAGCTAAAGCACAAAGTTTCCGGGCGCGCCAGAGGCTCCCTCCCCGAGGGAGCTGTCAAAACCGTCAGGTTTTGACTGAGGGAGTTCGTTCCCCCTTGCACCAAAGCCCCCGGGTGCTATATAATAAGGAAAAATATAAAGGAGGGGCTGTACCATGCCGGAATACCGCGTGCTGCGCATTGACGAGCAGCTGTACGGCTGCGAGGAGCTGCCCGCCGGGCAGCCTGTGCTGTGCGATGTGACCCTGACCGATGCCGCCGGGGCTGTCCGCATCCTGCCCTACCCGGACAGGGAGCTGATATGTCTTGGCATCGACGAGGGAGACACCGTCTGTCTGCTGCCGGACGGCACCCTGCACAAGCTGTAAGGAGTAATTTTATGCATAATATCTATTTCACCCGCCACGGCGAGACGGTATGGAACGTGGAAAATAAGATCTGCGGCATGACCGACAGCCCGCTGACCGCCCGCGGGCAACAGCAGGCACGGCAGCTGGGCGAGCTTGTCCGGGACAGCGGCCTGCACATTGACGAAATTCTGTACTCTCCCCTCTCCCGCGCCGCCGACACCGCAAAAGCCATTGCCGCTGCTACCGGTCTGCCCGCCCGCTGCGAGCCCCGCCTGCGGGAGCAGTGCTTTGGCAAGTACGAGGGCACGCCCCGGGACGGTGCGGAGTTCCGCATTTCCAAGACCCACTTTGCCGACCGCTATGACGGCGGCGAAAGCATGATGCAGCTGGCGCAGCGCATCTACAACCTGCTGGACGAATTGAAGGCGGACACCGGCAAGACCTATCTGCTGGTAGCGCACAACGGCATTGCCCGGGTGGTGCACTCCTATTTTTACGACATGACCAACGAGGAATATGCCGCTGCGGGCATCAAAAACTGCCAGCTGGTGGAATATATCTTTGAATAACCAAGAAAGCCGCCGGGACCCCGGCGGCTTTCTTGTTATGGCGCGTCAACTATGACGGTAATGGAACGTCTTATCCTTTGTAAGGAACATCGCCACGGTCACCGCCAGCGTGGCAAGCTCGGCGGCGGTGACGGCCAGCCACACGCCGTCAATGCCCCAGAGGGCGGGCAGGACGAGCAGCGCGGCCATCTGGAACAGAAACGTGCGCAGAAAGGAGATCAGGGCGCTGGTCACGCCGTCGCCCAGCGCTGTGAAGAAGGAGGACGCATAGATGTTGAAGCCCTTGATGAGGAAGCACAGCGCATACAGCCGGAACGCGCGGCTGGTCAGCGCCAGCAGCTGGACGTCGTAGCCCACAAAGATGCGCGCCACATAGGGAATGATCACCATGGACGCCGCCGTCAGGGTCACAGACACCACAGCGATGAGGCGCAGGCTCTTCTGGTAAAGGTTGTGCACCTCGGCATGGTTGCGCGCACCGTAATGGAAGCTGACGATGGGGGCGCTGCCCACGGCATAGCCCACGAACACCGCCACGAACAGGAAGGCGGCATACATGATGACGCCGTAAGCCGCCACGCCGTTTTCCCCGACCAGCCGCAGCAGCTGGAAGTTATACAGGATATTGACCAGCGACATGGAAAGGCTGGTCATCAGCTCGGAAGAGCCGTTGATGCAGGCATCCCACAGCACGCGGCCGTAAAACTGTGTTCTGCACAGGTGCAGACAGCTGGTGTTGTGGTGGTCGATAAAATAAAACACCGGCAGCACGCCGCCCACCAGCTGGCTGATAAGGGTGGCAAGGGCAGCGCCCTCCACGCCCCAGTGCAGCATCCCCACCATTACCACGTCCAGCACCATGTTGGTGCAGCCTGCACCTACGGTGAACCAGAAGCCCAGATGCGGCTTTTCGGCGGTGACAAAAAAGCTCTGGAACAGATTTTGCAAAGCGAAGCCCGGCAGCGCCAGCATCAGGATGCGCCCGTAGCGCACAGCGTAGTCCAGCAGCTCACCCTTTGCGCCCAGTAGCACGGCGACCGGCCGCAGGAACACAATACCCAGCACGGCCAGCACACCGGCCGAGACGAGCGCTGCCCACATAAACATGGAAAAATAGCGGTCAGCCTTTTTCCGGTTGCCCTCGCCCAGCGTGATGCCTACGATGGCGCTGCCGCCGGTGCCCAGCATAAAGCCGACAGTGCCCAGCATCTGCGGCAGCGGCATGATGAGGTTGATCGCCGCAAAGGCCGTCTTGCCCACAAAGTTCGAGACGCACAGCCCGTCCACGATGCCGTAGATGGAGGTAAACAGCATGGTGCCGATGCAGGGCAGCACGAACCGTAGCAGGCGGGAATAGGTAAAATGATCGGACAATTGGATGGCTTCCTTTGGCATAGCTCCTCCTTTTTGAACTTCACATATGCAAAAAGGCCGGATAAGAACCATCGCTCCGGTGCGTTCCCTCTTCTGCTGCGGCACTACGGTGCCCACAGCCTCCGGGAAGCACGAACGATGACATCTTATCCGGCCTTTCAATTACGTTGAAACAGCCCTCCGATGAGCGAAAAACAGTATAGCAAAGTTTATTTTTTATGTCAAGCTCCGTTTTGCATCATTCTGCCGCAAAGTGTAAAACACGAAAAAAGAGAACACCCGCTGCGAATGCGGCGGGCGTTCTCTTTTTTGAGCAAGGGTGGGGTGACGATTCCCACATCTCCTAACAATGGGCGACGGCTGCCTGTTCCGTCCTCCGTTGCTCATCTCTATCCACTATTATTATATCATAGGAATTCAAAATGTCAATACACGATAACGCGTCAATATTTTTTCAAATTTCCCTTGTCGATAAAGCTGCGGACACGATTTGGATTTAATCTGTAAACCGACCTTGCAAAAAGTTGTCCTTTTGTAGACACCCGTACCGCAACTTTGACAAACACATGGTCTATTTCTACTTCTCGGACATATTCAATGGAGTTATCCTTTTTATTTTGCGCCACATAATCCGGTTCTCTTAAAATATCCGGGATGTACTCTCCATATAATGCAAAGTCCTCAGGATGGCGTGTTGTCATGTGCCCAATGTTGGAATCGCCAAGAAGAATATCTTTTCCTTCCGGCAACTCCAATTCCAGCAGTTCGATCACACGTTTTGTCAGAACTCCAACTCGTCTTGTTTTTTCCATTCTACACCCTTTCTTTTATTTCTCCGCAACGCGGACAAAGGGCGCGATGGCGTTGGCGTCGCCGTGGCGGACGATGGAGTAGGTGATATCGCAGTAGGGCTGGATGGCGGTGCTCTTTTCCACGGTGGAGATGAGCAGCACCTGCAATTGCAGGCGGCGGAACAGTTCCATCATGGGGCGGATGCGGTCGCTGGTCATCTTGCTGAAGGCCTCGTCCAGCAGCACAAGACGGATGCTGTTTTCACTCTTCTGGTAAATTTGCAGAAGGCTGGCGCAGATGGCCACATAGAAGGGTGCCTGATTCTCGCCGCCGGAGGAATCGCGGCTGACACGGGACAGATACGCCTGCTGCCCGGTGACCTGATTGGTCACCTTGATATCGTAGTCCAGATAGGTGCGGTAGTCCACATAGTCCGAAAGGGTGGCACCGGCGGCGGTGCGTCCCTCCTGCCGGGCGCGGGTGTTCTCGTCCACGTCGGCCATGATCTTTTCCATCAGCTCGTCCACCTGACGCTCGTAGGCGGGGTCGGCGGTGGCGGCAAGGTTGTCCAGAGAGTCGCCCTCGGTCATCTGCTGGTTGCCCTTATCCACGATGACCTGATAGAACGCCGCCAGCTGCGGGTCGCGGCTGGGCTCCAGTTCAAAGCGGTAGACTTCCTCGCCGTAGGTCAGCTGCTCCATGACCTTGTTCAGCTCCCGGAACTGCCGCCGGGCGTTGAAGATATCGTCCTTCATGCGGAACAGGATATCCTTGCGGAAGCGGTCCTTGCAGTCCCGCTGCGCCTGCTCCAGGCGGGCGGCGTAGCGCTCCAAATCGATGCGCACAAGGCTTTCGTGCTGGGCGCGGTACTGTTCCAGCCCGGCAAGGCCCAAGGGATAATCACAGACATAGCGCTGGTTGTAGGCTCTCTGCGCCGGTTCCAGGGTGCTGTTCAGGTAGACGGTCAGGGCATCGTCCAGCTTGGCCTGTGCCTTTTCGGCAGCCTGCGCGGCGGCGCGGGGAGATTTATCCGGCCCGGTCAGCGCCTGCTGACGGCTGCGGGAGAGGGGCTCCACCAGCGGATGAGCGGCAAAAAAGCTTTCGGCAGCCTGTGCGCTCTTTTCGGCGGTGTCCACCGCCTTTTGCTGCTCCGTCTCACAGGAAGTGATCTGTTTTTCGCATACGCGCAGGTCGCCGCCGGTCTGTTCCACGGCGGTGCGGGCGGCTTCCCATGCGGCTTCGCGCACCTCTTCCTCCTTATACAGCTGCTGCAAAAGCGGATTCTCGCGGCACTCAGCCAGCTTTGCCGCCTGCTCGTCCACCGCCGCGCGGGCGGCGGTCAGGGCGGCGCGGGCGTCCCACAGAGCGGCAAGTTCTTCCAGCGTTGTGCCGCGCAAAAGGGTCTGGTACTGGCTGTATGCAGCTTTCAGGTTCTGCTCCGCCTGTGCGGCGGCGCGCACCTCCTCGGCAAGGGCGTTCATCTCCCCTGCCAGTGCCCCGGCGCGTGCGCGGCGGGCTTCCAGACCGATATAGCGCTGCGGGGTGCGCAGACGCTCCAACCGGAAGGGATGGTGGCGCAGAAGGTCCCGGGTGGCGCTGTCGGGATAGTTTTCCAGCGTGTCGGGGGTGTCGCAGCAGACGATGCGGCGCAGAATGGTGTCGGCGTACTGCGCGGCAAGCGGGTTTTCGCTGGTGACCTGTGCCGCCAGACTATCGGCGGGGGCGGTGTCGGCGCGGCGGTTGGCCTTGCGCAGACCCGGGGTGTCCAGCAGGCTGATGGGACCGACTTTCTCTTTCAGCGCCACAAAGGCGCTTTTGGCGGCTTCGTAGTGGGCGGGCGGCACAAGGATATCAAAGCGGCGGTCGCCCAGACAGGCTTCCACGCAGTCCTGCCAGCTCTCGTCCTCCACGTTCAGCAGCTCGCAGAAGATTTTTGCGTCCGGCTGCATGCCCCGGCTCTTCAGTTCGGCATTCACGGCATCCCGCACCCGGGTGGCGGCATCGCCGTGGGGGTAGACCCACTTGCCGCCGGACACGGCGTCCAGCTCCGCACGCTTGCCGGTCTGTTCCCGGTGCAGGGCGGCGGTATTCTGGCGGGCGGCAAAATAGGCTTCTTCCAGCGGCTTTTCCTGTGCGGTCAGCCAGTCGGTCAGGGCGGGCAGGGTGTCGGGGGTCAGGTCTGCCAGCTTCTGCCCGGCGGCAAAGCCGCTGCGGCGCAGCACAGCCAGCAGGTTGCCGGTCTTTTCGGCGGCTTTTTCGGCGGTATCGGCGCGGCGGGCGGCAGCATCCAATGCGGTCTGCCGGTGCGCCAGCTCCTCGTTGAGGGCATCCAGTGCGCGGCCTTCGCCGCTGGCACCGGCGGCGCTGTGGGCGGTCAGGTAGGCGCGGCGGGCTTCCGCTTCGGCGGTCTTGGCTTCGGCGTAGCGGGTGCGCAGCGTTTCCTGCTGGCGGCGTCCGGCGTCTACCCGCTCCTGCCAGACAGCCTTTTCCCCGGCATCGGCAGCAGCCCGCGCCAGCAGGGCGGCGCCCCGGTTCACAAGGGCTTCGGTCTGTTTTTCGGTGGCTTCACGGCCATAGCGCACGATCTCGTCCAGCGCATCGGCGCGGGTCTGGGCTTCCGCCAGAACGGCGTGCAGGTTTTCCAGCTCCAAGCGGTCACCCTGCAAGGCTTCCAAGTCCAGCTCCGGCTGGGGCAGGATGTACTGGTACAGAAACTCCCGGAAATTCGGGATCTCGTCCATGCTGGTGCCCATCTGGAACACCTCGTTGAACTTTTTACCCAGCGGGCTGGCTGCGCGTCCGATGCCCAGTGCGCGGCAGATGCGGTCCCGCGCTTCGCTGGGGCTGCGGGTGTAGGAAAGCCGCCCCTCGGCGGGCTTGAAGTCCTCCTTGGCGCTGGGCGCACCGGTACGCGGGTCGATAAAGGGCAGCTGCTCCAGCGTGATGCCGTCCTCCGAGATATACCACGTCTGGTCGCCGGGGTGCAGTTCCTGCATGGGGCCTTCGGACTCCACCCGCACTGCGATGACAAAGCTGGTGTGCTTTACGCTGTCCCAGAACTCTGCCCCGATATACGCCACGGTATGCCCCGGGCGGCGGTAGGCGTTTTCGCCGCGCTGCTTGGCGTGGACAGAGCCTTGCAGGGTGCGTCCGCTCTTTTTATTGCCCAGCGCATTGAAGTTGCGGTTGGTGGTCAGGCAGTAGCGGATGGCGTCCAGAATGGTGGTCTTGCCCACGGCGTTCACGCCGATCATATAGGTCAGGCGGGCGCAGTCGAAGGTGGTATTTTCAAAGTTATGCCAGTTGATCAGTTTCAGGCGCTTGAGTTCGATCATGCTTCACCCTCCCCTGCTTCCATGTCTGCGCCCTCCGGGCGCTCGTACAGACCAAGCTCGGTGCGGGTGCGGGCGCTCTCGGCGGCGGCATCCGCAAGGTCGGCATCCGGCAGCGCCAGCAGCACCGTGGGGAACACCTCGATGCGGCTGTCCAGCCCGGAGAGCCGTCCCACCGGACGCGCCAGATTGTACCGGCGCAGGGTGCGCATGAGCTTTTCCAGCGTTTGCTGATCCAGCTTGCGGGGCAGGTTCATCTTTTGCAATTCGGCCTGTACTTCTTCTACGGTGACCAGCACCTCGTCTGCGCTGGCGGCAAGGCTTTCCCGCTTTTGCAGATACAAAAGCCGCAGCACCAGCAGCAAAATGCTCTCGTACTTGAGCAGCCGTGCCTGACTGCCCTCGTGCTCGTTGACCAGCGCCGCCGCCTGCATGGGCGCGGGGTACAAAAGCACCGCGTAGCCCAGCGGTTTGAACACTGCACGCACCTCGTTGAGGTGGTCCTGAATATACAGATATTTTGCCCGCTGTTCTTCTACGCAGCCCAGCACAAAGCAGTGGTTGAGCAGATAGTTTGCGGTCTCTTCCAGCAGATCAATGGTTGCCATCCGTGTTTACCTCCTTGCGGCGGGTCAGGACAAAATCCTGAAACCGGAAGCCGCCGCGCTCCACCCAGTTTCCGGTCAGGGTGATATCATACTCCCGGTGCGGCGACTGGGAATAGGTGTGCAGGCCGATGATGCCCGTAAAGTCGTTCGGGTATTCCTCCACAAGGGTGGAGGCGTTCACCTGCCCGCGGGCTGCCAGTGCCTGCCGCGCCAGCAGCGCCACGTTTTCCTCGGTGACGGCAAGGCGGGCGTAATCCAGCAGAAGCTGCTGCTCCTGCCGCAGCCGGTCGGGGTCAAGGGGTTCGGTGCGCACCGGGGCAAGGGGCGCTTCGGTGCGGGGCGCGGCGGGGGGATACAGCGGCTTTGCGCCGAACACTGCCGCCGGGTACAGATGCAGCCGCGCCGCCACCGGGCCGTCGTCCGGCTCAAACAGCTGCTCCGGGCTGCGGATGTCCTCGGCGTAGCGGCGCAGCAGGGCAGTGACGCTGCCCTGCGCCGAGCGGTCGCTCAGCAGCAAAAACTGTGCCCGCTGCACCGCCCGCTTGCGGTAGCGGATGTGGCTGGCGTCGATCTCCTTCATCAGGGTGCTCATCTCTTCCAGCGCGTCCCGCTGCTGCTGGATGAGGGCACGCACCCGGGGTGCAGCCTCGCCGGGGGCACAGCGCTCCACCCGGGCGTAATCCAGCGCCAGCCGGGGCAGCTGGTTCTGTTCGCAGTCGTCCAGCTGTTCCTCCAGATAGGCGCGGTAATTGAACAGGTTATCGCTGGTTTTAAAGCGGTGGTACGCCGCCGCCACCACCTTTTCCTCGTACTGATCGAACAGTTCCAGCACCTCCTGCGGGGTGCGGTTATGGGTCAGGCGGTCGATATAATGCCCGATGGAAGCGTTGAGGGCGCGCAGGGACTTGTTCAGCGTTTCAAGGTCTGCCGCCACCTCCCGCAGCACGTTCTCGTAGGGGCTTTTTTCCTGCCCGATACTGCCCAGCAGCTGCCACGCCTTGTACAGCTTGCCGGTATAGGTGACCACCCGGGGGTTCAGGATCTCTTCCAGCGCATCCAGCAGCGGGGTGACCTCCGGCATAAAGGCAAGGGTGGGCTCCGTCTCGTAGCTGCCGGGCTGCTCCTCCAGCCAGCCGGTGCGGCGCAGACGCAGCAGAAAGCCCACCGCCAGGGTGTGGGGGTCGCGGGTGGGCTGCTCGTCCTCATCGCCCGCACCGTCGGCATCCAGCGCCAGCGGCTTTGCCAGCGCGGCAAAATAATCCTCGGCGCGGGAGACGGCTTCGGCGCGGGAAATGCTGTAATCTGCCGTATGGCGGCACTCCTCCCAGAGCAGAAGCAGCAATTCGGCATAAAACGCCCGGTTCGGCCCCGCCAGCGGGCGGAACAGCCGCGGGGACACCAGTTCAAACAGCTGCATGGAAACGTCCTTTCTGTGTGAGTTCGATACCCTTTTATTGTACCACAGCGGGCGGGGTTTGTCACAAAAAGGCGCAAAAAAAGCCCGCCGGGCAGGCGGGCTTTGGGAGCGTATTTCACCCCAGCACTTTGAGGGGAGAATTTTCCACCCATAGGGTATCGTCCAGCAGGCGGGTGACCGCAAGGCGGCCATTGGCGGTGACCCGGGCAGGGTCAAGGGCGTAGAAATCGCTCTCGGTCAGGTTTTCCGGGTCGGCGGTGGGCGAGATGCCCGCCACGCACACCCAGTGGCCGTAGGTGCTGCTGGTGGCAATGTGGGGGTAGTTCACCTCGTCCCAGCCGGAGGAGGTCAGGTGGTATTCATAAGTAGAGGTGCGGTTTGCGTGGCGCTTTACCCCGCTGACCGTGGTATTTTTCAGGTGCACGATCACCGGACGCCCGGCGGCAAGCTCGTTGTACAGCTTTTTCAGGCACTCGGCGCGGGTGCCGGCGTACCCCGTGTAGCCCGCAGCGGACCACACCGCACCGTTTGACCACATCCCGCTGCCGGAGCAGACCTTGCCGTCCAGAATGGTGCGGGCGTAGCGCAGTGCGTACAAGCTGCACTTGCCGGAGGTCTGGTTGCCGATGGAAAGGATGTGGCTGGTGTCAAAGCTGAGCAGCCGGATGCCGTTTTTCTCCTTCAGCTCAGCGGCGTGGGCACGGGGCAAAAAGGCGCACAGCAGTAAAACCAGCGCCAGAACTGCCGCCGCCAGCCGCTGTGCCGCGCGGGCGGGACAGTGTTGCATGGGTACTTCCTCCGAGTTCGTTTCAATTCGGACATGATTTTACCACTAAAACGTGGTGAAAATGTGTAAAAAGGCAAAATAGAGGTTCGACACAACATATGTCCAAATTTAAGTATTTCCGTGCCCGGCAAAGCCACGCCGCCGGGGCGGGGACAAGGGCGTTTGAAAAGTTGTCGACAAAATCAGCCTGAAAATATACCAGAACTGCAACAAACCCGACCTGTTTTCATCCTTTTTCACGAAACTGTTTCAGGAAGTTTAGCTATATTCCCGATTGACAAAACCGTCACCGGTCGGATATAATCAGGGCAGAAAGACGACAACGGTTGCGCAGAGTCTTTCCGAAAAAAGAAACATAACCACAAAAAGCTGATTGGAGGGATACCCTTATGAAGAAACTATCAAAGATCGTCGCTCTGCTGCTTGCAGGCGCAATGGCCATGCTGATGTTTACTGCCTGTTCCGGCGGTGGCGGCGGCGCAGACACACAGAAGGAAGAAGCGATCCGGAAGCAGCTCGGTACAAAGAGCGAAGCTGTAAAGCTGTGCGATAACGATGGCAAGGTCAAGAATGACAGCAAGCTCTATAAAGAGACTGCAGAACTGCTGGATGCACGAATCAAGGCTGAAACCAGTGCATTTGGCATTCTCCTTGTTGATTTTGATGTCAAGGGCGTCAATCCTGCAGAGCAGTATGTGACTGTTACCCTGTCGGCAGACTATAAGACTGCAGGTCTCGTAGCTGGCCTTGTCAATTTGATCACTGAGAAGCTTGGCAAAATCGATGCTACCAACAGCAACGTGAAGCTCGACACCGAGTGGGCAAAGGCTGCTGTCGTTGTCAAAACCAATGAAAAGGGCAGCTATGCTGCAATCGCAATTCAGGTCAAGAACCTCAACTACCCCAAGACCTGATAATATCAACATCTTTCCCCGGAGAGCAGCCGCCCTCCGGGGCTTTTTTATGGCGCAAAAACGGGGCTGCTGCACCTTTTGCGGTACAGCAGCCCCGCTGCTTTGTTTTTTAATATCCCTTTACCGAGAACCCGCGCTCCCACGGGTCGGGCGGGATGTCCTTTTGGCGGATGCCGGTGATCTGGATATAGTCGCTTTTCTGGATCATGGCGAACAGGGTGATGAACTTGTCCGGGTCGCCCTGCACTTCCAGCGTCACGCTGCCGTCATCCTCGTTCTGCGCCCAGCCGGTCAGGTCAAGGGTCTGCGCGGCGTACCGCGCCCGGTAGCGGAAGCCCACTCCCTGCACCTGCCCGGTGATTGTGTAGCGCCGCCGCACTGTGCCTTCCGGCAGAACGGGCGGGGTGCGGTCCTTTTTGTTTAAAAAGTCGAACATAGCATTTAAACCTTTACCGGGCTCGCCCTCTCCGTCATTGCTCCGCAATGCCACCTCTCCCAGAGTGAGAGGCTTTGGCAGTCCATGCAACGTTTGCGGTTTTGCCAAGGGCTCCCCCTTTGGGGGAGCTGTCGAGCAAAGCGAGACTGAGAGGGCGAGGAAGCTTTCCTTTCCCTCAAAGCTCCTGATAAGCGGTCATCAGGGCGGGGATGAACTGCTTTTTGCGGCTCACCACGCCCGGCAGCGTCCAGCTGGCATCGGCGGCGGGCTGAGTGCCGAAGCCATCGGACAGCACCTCGGCGGCGTAGCGTCCGTTGCAGATGACCACGCTTTCCTCCTTGGGCACGTCGGTCAGCAGCATATAGATATCTTCCACATTCTGCTTGTTGCGTGCTTCCTCGAGATAAGGCTTCAGCAGCGCCTCGGCGGCGGTGAGGTTCTTACGGGTCATATAGCTGCCCTGCGCCACGCCAAAGCGGATATCGCCGCACATGAACACCTTGAAGTCCTGCAAAAAGACCTCTTCGGCTGTCTTGCCGTCCAGCTTTTCGCCGGCTTCAAACATTTCGTTGGCAAACTCGTTGATGTCCACCCCGGCAATTTTCGCCAGACGGTTGGCGGCGTTCACGTCGATGGGGGTGCAGGTGGGGCTGCGGAATACCAGCGTATCCGACAGGATGGCGGCCAGCAGCAGACCGGCTGTCTTTTGCGGGATGGTCACGCTGTTTTCATCGTACATCTGGGTGACGATGGTGGCGGTGCAGCCCACCGGCTGGTTGCGGAAGTACACCGGGCCGCTGGTCTCCAGACTGCCGATGCGGTGGTGGTCGATGATCTCCAGGATCTCGGCCTGATCAAAGCCCTCCACCGCCTGTGTGGCTTCGTTGTGGTCCACCAGAATGATGCGGCGCTTGCGCAGGTTGATGATGTTGCGGCGGCTGATCATGCCGCAGTACTTACCGTCTGCGTCCAGAATGGGGAAATACCGGTGGCGCACCTTTGCCATCACGCGGGTGACGTCTGCCACCGGGCTGACGAGGGTGAATTTAATGATATCGTCCCGGGTCATGTAATAGGAGATGGGCGCACACTGGCTGATGAGCTTTGCCGCCGCGTAGGTATCGCAGGGGGCGCTCATGATGGCTACGCCGGTCTCGGCGGCGATATGCTGGATGGTGCGGCCTACCTTTGCGCCGTTGCAGATGATGATGAGAGAAGCTTCCTTCTCGATGGCGCAGAGCTGGCTTTCGTAGCGGTTGGTCAGGATGACGATATCGCCCTTTTCCATGTTGCTTTCCAGCATTTCCGGGGTGGCGGTGCCAATGCGGATGTGACCGGTGGTGCACACTGCGTCCTCGCTGCCCACCACCATGGTAGCGCCCAGTGTTTCCAGAATATTGCGGTAGCTGGTGCGGCTCTTGGCAAGGATGCCGGTGTCGAACAGATCCATGTTGGCGGTGGCGATATCCTTCACCGTGATGACGCCCTGCAGTTCGTCCTCCTCGCTGGTCACGGCAAGGGTGTCGATCTTCTGGTCGCGCATGATCTCCCACGCCTTGCGCAGGCTGGTAGAGCCGGGGATGCCGGGGATCTGCCGGTAATCCACGTCCCGAATTTTAGGGTTGACATCGGTGCACATCCGGGGCGGCGTGACCCCGAACTTTTTCAGCACAAATTCCGTTTCCTGATTCATCTTGCCCGCACGCCGGGCTTCGCAGACCAGATCACTGGTCTTGTTTTTCAGCTCTGCATAGGCAATGGCAGAGCAGATGGAGTCGGTGTCCGGGTTGCGGTGCCCGATGACAACGACCTTGTGCGCAGTTTGCTGCATAGTTTACCCCCTTATGGGTCTTTACCTTCTTATCATTTACCAAGGCAGCGCCCCTCTCCTGCACAGCGGGGCGGGCTGCAACCTTATTTTAACACAACTGTGCCCATGGGTAAAGGCTGACCTGCGCCCTCTCAGTCAAAGCCTGACGGCTTTGCCAGCTCTCCCAAAGGGAGAGCCAAGAGCACCGCCGGAAAGCTCCTCATTGCACTTAATACTTTAGTGCTAAACTTCACGGCTTGACCTGACCGGCAAAATGCTTTAAGCTTATCATAGAGAAATATTGCTGATACGGAGGAACCATCCATGAAAAAGCTTTCCCGCCTGCTGCTTGCCCTCGGTCTTATGCTGTGCATAAGCCTTACCGCCTATGCCGAGGACGCGCCCGCCGCCCAGCCCACAGCCAAGGAGCCCCGCACCCTGACCGCCCGCACCGGCACCGAGACCTCGCTGTGGAACGCTTACGCCTTCCTTGCCCAGCACGGCACAGCCTACCGCTTTGCCCCCTGCGCGGTGCAGACCCCGGCAGACGCCGCCGGTACCGCCCCTGCCGAGGATGCCGTGGCGGTGCTGCGGCTCTACACCACCTATGTGGAAAAGGATACGCCCGTCAACATTGACGGTCATGTGTTTCTTGCGGTGACCAACAACACTGACGCCGACCTTGCGGTGGGCGGGCTTTCCATTGTGCCGGGCACCAGCATTACCATGGGCACCCGGGGCAACAACCGGGAGCACGCCGGGCTGTGGTACAACGTCGAAAGCTATAATACGCACTATCTCCCGGATTTTTATGTCAACCTGACCTGTCTGCAGCTGTCCATGAACGCCGAGCAGCTGGCAGCTGTGAACGCCGCCCTTGCCAAGGCGGACAAGTGGTCGGCATGGCACAACTGCGCCGCCTTTGGCGCGGCGGTGTGGAACACCGTGTGCACCGACAAGGTAGACCCCGGCACTCCGCCTACCCCGGCAAGCCTTGCCGCCAGTGTGCGCAGCTGCACCGGCAAGTGGAATGCTGACCCGGCAGTGCCCTTTGACTACATTGTTTACTACGGCTACCCCGCCGTGCCCAGCAAGGAATTTGCATAAGCAGGGGTTTTATTGTATACAACGCTTGCATTTTGACCGTATCCGCTGTATGATAGGGGTATTCGAGCTTTTTTGTCATTTGCAACGGAGGACAGCATGAAATCGTCCAAATTCACATCCACTCCCCTGTTTCCACGGCAGGCGCTGGTGGCGCTGCTGCTGCCGCTGATCGCGGAGCAGGCGCTCAGCGTGACCATTGGTCTGGCAGATACCCTGATGGTATCCTCTGTGGGCGAAGCCGCTGTGTCCGGCGTGAGCCTTGTGGACAGCTTCAACACCCTGATGATCCAGATCATGAGCGCACTGGCCACCGGCGGTGCGGTGGTCACCAGCCAGTACATCGGCCATCAGGAGCCAAAAAACGCCAAGGCGGCGGCTGCGCAGATTTTATTCGTGCTGTCCAGTTTCAGTGTGCTGGTGGCGGCGGTGGTCATCGGCGGGCGGCACGCCATCTTGCGGGGCATCTTCGGCTCTATTGACGCGGACGTGATGCACTACGCCGAGACCTATTTTCTGCTTTCGGCGCTGAGCTACCCTTTCATCGGCCTGTACAACGCCGGTGCGGCGCTGTTCCGGGCGCAGGGCAACAGCAAGATCAGTATGCTGTCCAGCTTGGTGATGAATGTGGTGAACATCGGCGGCAACGCGGTGCTGATCTACGGCTTCGGCATGGGGGTCATGGGCGCGGCGCTTGCCAGCCTTGTGTCCCGCGCCATTGCCTGCGCGGTGGTGCTGTATCTGCTGCAAAAGCCGGACTGCGCGCTGCGGGTGGACAGCCTGCGGGCAATGGCGCCGAACGGCGGGCTGATCCGGCGCATCCTGCGGGTAGGCATCCCTGCCGGCATCGAGAACGGGATGTTCCAGATCGGCAAGCTGTCGGTCTCCAGCCTGACCTCCACCCTTGGCACGGCAGCCATTGCCGCAAATGCGGTGGCAAATACCACCACCACCTTTTTGAACATCCCCGCCAACGCCGTGGGCATGGCTGCCCTGACCGTGGTGGGCCAGTGTCTGGGTGCGGGCGAAAAGGAACAGGCAGTGTACTACTCCCGCCGCCTGATGCTGACCGCCTACTGCGGCGCGTGGGTGATGAACCTTTCGGCGTTCTTCTTCGCCAACCGGTTCGCGGTGTCCCTGTTCAACCTCTCGCCGGAGGCGCAGGCCATGGCGCTGGACATCATGGTGTGGTTCAACATTGTTTCCCTGTTCGTGTGGCCGTCCAGCTTTACCCTGCCCAACATCCTGCGCGCCGCCGGTGACGCCCGCTTTACCATGACCGTGAGCATCGTGTCCATGTGGGCGTTCCGGGTGGGCTTCTGCTATCTGGTCGTGCTGTGCTTCGGCGGCGGGCTGCTGAGCATCTGGATGGGTATGTATCTGGACTGGGTGTTCCGCTCGCTGTGCTTCTATCTGCGCTTCCGCCGGGGCAGCTGGCTGGAGCAGAGTGTGATCTGATAGTTACCCCCTCAGTCTTTGCTTCGCAAAGCCAGATTCCCCCTTTTGTCGCTGCGCGACATCTTCCCCCGGCCGGGGGAAGTTGGCCCTCAAGGGGACGCCTTTTGGGGCAATGCCGTGAAGTTTTCCGCCACCGCGAAAGCCGTCCCCTTGGGGAAGGTGGATTGCCGCGCAGCGGCAAGACGGAAGGGGTTTTCTCTGGTATCCACCCCTTTCCCGGTCTGTGAAAGACCGGCGAAGGGGTGGATTTTTTCTTTTTGCAGGAAACCGCCGCTCTGATTCGTATTATCAGCAGAAGAACGATGGTATTTTTTACAAGTTCCACAAATTATTTTTTCAGCACTTGACAAAGTTTTCACCTTTCGTTCTTGCAATCTTCATCGTTCGGGCGTATAATTTCTCAATGCTATCGAGTTCTGCTCTTCTGCAAAAGGAGGCTATTCTATGAAACGCAGCTGGCTTGCGCGCCACCCGGTCGGGTTCATGGCGCTGTATTCTATATTTTATCTTTCCGTCTTTCACTATCTGGAGTCAAACGTCCCCCTGCGCAGCATTCTGGTGCACTGCCGTCTGGACGATCTGATCCCTTTCTGCAAATATGCGGTGATCCCCTACTTTGCATGGTTCGTATGGATCCCCTTCACCCTGTTCTATCTGCTGTGGAAAGCCCCGCGTGAGGACTTCTGGCGGCTGTGCCTGCCGCTGTTCTCCGGCATGACCATTGCACTGGCCTGCTACGCGGTGCTGCCCACAGCGCTGGACCTGCGCCCCTACTGGGTGCCGGGCAGCGACATCTTTGCGCAGACCGTGCGCTTTTTGTACCGCACCGACACCGCCACCAACGTCTGCCCTTCCATCCATGTGTTCAACTCGGTGACGCTGCTGCTGGCGTACTACCGCAGCCATATCTTTGATGCACCGCGCCGCCGCTGGATGCGTCCCGCAGCCGCTGTGCTGTGCATTTCCATCGTCTGCTCCACCGTGCTGCTCAAGCAGCACAGCTGCATCGATGTGGCCTTGGGTGCGCTGCTGGCACTGGTGCTGGACAGCGCCTTTACCGCCGCCGAGCGCAGCCAGCTGCCCCAGGTGCGGAGAGCCTAAGGAAGAAAGAAAAAGCGACTCCTGTCAGCGCCTTTGGCGCTGGCAGGGGTCGTTTTTTCATTTCCTTTTTAAAACAACCCCTCGGGCAGGCAGATGTCCTGCTTGGGGACTTTTGCCCACGCAAAGTCCGGCACAAGGCTTTCCGGGGTGCGGGGTGCCGGCTCCGGCTGCAAGCCGTAGGCATAGGCAAGCTTACCGATGATCTCCGGGGCGGTGTATTTTGCCCGCAGGTTTTCAAGGCTCTGGTCGCCGTCCCGCTTGGACAGCCGCCGCCCGTCCGCCGCCAGCAGCAGCGGGCAGTGGGCAAAGCGGGGCGGCTGCAAGCCCAGCAGCCGGTACAGGTACAGCTGCCGCGCCGTGGAGGAAAGCAGGTCTGCGCCGCGCACCACCTCGGTAACGCCCATGCGGGCATCGTCCACCACCACCGCCAGCTGATAGGCAAACACGCCATCTGCCCGGCGCAGGTAGAAGTCGCCGCAGTCCCGCAGCAGGTTCTCCGTGTGGGTGCCCATGCAGCCGTCCGTAAAGGTGATGGCCTCATCCGGCACCATCAGGCGGTAGGCAGGGGCTTTCTTTTTGCACTTTTCCGCGATTTCCTCCGGCGTCAGTCCCCGGCAGGTGCCCGGGTAGATGACGTTGCCGTCCGAAGTGTGGGGTGCGCTGGCAGCGTGCAGCTGGGAGCGGGAGCAAAAGCAGGGGTACACCAGCCCCCTCTGCTCCAGCTTGCGGTAGCTTTGGGTATAGATGTCCCCGCATTCGCTCTGGTAATAGGGCGCGTGTGCGCCGCCGGTGCTGCCGCCCTCGTCCCATGTAAGCCCCAGCCACGCAAGGTCCTGCTCCAGCAAGTCGGCATAAACGCGGGGGCAGCGCTCGGCGTCCAGATCCTCGATGCGCAGCACGATGCGCCCGCCCTGACTTTTTGCGCTGAGCCATGCCAGCAGGCTGCACGCCAGATTGCCCAGATGCAGCCGTCCGCTGGGGCTGGGCGCAAAGCGCCCGGTGACCGGGCGGTTTTGGGATACAGGGACTTGGTTTTGCATGGGTGTGCTTCCTTTCGCTTTTACTGGTTTTTTCTCATTATAAGCCCTTGCTGTGCAAAGGTCAATGCGCATAAAAAAGCCGCCGCAGGCGGCAATGCCTGCGGCGGCTGTAAGGTCGGCTGCTCAGTGCAGCTCCGGCCAGTAGCCCTTGTTGGCTTCGATCATATCGTCCAGAATGGCCTTGGCAACGCTCATGCTGGGCACAGTCTTGTTCAGGGTGAAGGCCTGCAGCACCTTCTCGTAGCTGCCTTCCACGCAGCCCTCTACCAGCAGCTTTTCGCTGTTGAGCTGCTGCATCATCAAGCCCTGCTGGAACAGCGGGATGTTGTCCCGGGCAATGACCTCCGGGCCGTTTTTGCCGATGTAAGCGGGCAGCTCCACCATTGCGTCATAGGGCATATTGGGGATCGCGCCGCGGTTCTCGGTGATGATGAGGAAGCGTGCCTTGGTGTCGTTCTTCAGCGCAGCGGAAAGATCTGCGATCCAGTCGCCGTGGCTGCCGGCATAGAAGGTGTTGGCGTCCACCTCGCCGGTCTTGAGGTAGTGGTCGATGCCGTCGAACAGGTTCTTTTCGCGGGTCTCCTCCACCTCGTTGGCGCGGGTGTGGTTCGGGTCCGAGTGCTCCACGAACTCCTTGGCCTGCAGATAGTAGTTCAGGTAGGTGTTGGGCAGGTACTCCGGGAAGTTTTCCATGATCTCGTACTCGCCCTTCCACACATAGTACCAGCTGCCCTTGGTGTGGCGGTTCTGGCTGCTGGAGGAAGTCAAGGCGCCCATGCCCTTGAGGTAGCTTTCCGGCAGAAGGATCTTGTTCTCCTTGATGTAGGCGCGCAGCTTGGGCATCAGGTCCTCGCCGTGGTACTGGATGGAGGTGAACCAGCCGAAGTGGTTCAGGCCAAAGTAATCGTAGACGATCTCCTTCTTGTTCTGGATGCCCATGGCAGCTGCCACCACGTCAATGATGGCGATGGGCATATCGCAGATGTTGATGATCCGTGCTTTCGGGCGCAGCTTGCGGCAGGCTTCGGATACGATGGCGGCGGGGTTGGAGTAGTTCAGGATCCAGTAGTCCTTCTTGGCATACTTTTCCACATCGTCGATCAGCTTGATCATGGGGAAGATGGTGCGCATTCCGTAGGCCATGCCGCCGCAGCCGCAGGTCTCCTGTCCCACGCAGCCGTGGCGCAGAGGGATCTTTTCGTCCTGCTCCCGCATGGCGTAGCCGCCCACGCGCATCTGGGCAAACACAAAAGAGGTGTCCGTGTAAGCCTGCTGCACATCGGTGGTGACCACCAGCTTGATGTCGGTATTCAGCTCCTTGTGCAGGACCCAGTCCACCACAACGGCAACCTTGTCCTGCCGCTCCTTGTTGATGTCGAACAGACGGATCTCGTCCACTTCCAGTTCTTCCCGGCGCAGGGCGATGGATTTGACGATACCGGCGGTAAAAGTGCTGCCGCCGCCAGCGATGGTAATGACCATAGTTAAACGCTCCTTTTTTGTATTTTTCAGGTTTGCCCGGCGCAGTCCGCCGGGACGCGGAAAAGCGGTTTACTGGTTTTCCAGCTGTGCTTCCACAGCACGCTTGATATCGGCTACCTGCAGACCGTAAACGATCTGGATATCGGTACCCTTTTTCACGATGCCGCTGTTCGGCAGTTTGTTGATGGCAGCTTCGTCCAGCTTTGCGGGATCTTTGATGTTTACACGCAGGCGGGTGAAGCAGTTGTCCACCGACAGGATATTCTCCTTGCCGCCCAGACCATCGATGACGCACTGCACCTCGGCAGCGTTCTTCACGCTTGCCTTCTTGGCGGGTGCATCGCTCCCCGCGGTCTCGGTGCTCACCTCTTCCCGGCCGGGGGTGTGCAGGTTGAACGCCTTGATCAGCAGGGTGAACACCACAAAGTACACTGCGATCTGGCACAGCGCCAGCAGGTACAGGGTGGGATAGTTGGTCTTATCTGCACCGGCGGAAAGGTTCATCAGAATCGAGCCGAGGAGGTTGGTGGTAAAGCCGGTGACATGGAAGATGTGCAGCAGTACGATGAACAGGCCGGAGATGCAGGCGTGTGCCACCCACAGGATGGGCGCAGAGAAGCAGAACATGAAGTCCAGCGGCTCGGTGATGGAAGCCAGAGAAGCGGTAAAGGCCAGCGGCACCAGAACGGCAGCGGTCTTTTTGCGGTTTTCCTTGCGGGCGCAGAAAATGAAGGCCGCCACGATGCCAAAGTAGCCGAAGGTCTTGGTGAAGCCGGTGTACATCCACACGATGCCGTCCGAGAAGGGCAGACCCATGCTGTACTCCATCATCATGACGATGTAGGAGCCGGTGTAGGTGGCATCGCCCACAGTCAGGCTGTTGCCCAGTGCAGAGAACTGGAAGGGGGTGTAGATGAGGTGGTGCAGGCCGGTGGGAATGAGGAAGCGCTCCAAGAAGCCGTACAGGAACAGGCCGAAGTTGCCGGAGGTGGCGATCAGGTCGGTCAGTGCGCTGATCACGTTCTGCACCGGCGGCCAGAAGAAGCAGGAACCAAAGCCGAACAGGATGGAAAAGACCACCATGCAGGTAAAGGACCAGCGGTTGCCGGAGTAGATCTGGGTGATGATGCCCTTGAACTGCTTTTCACAGGTGCGGTTGTACACCCAGCCGCAGACAAGACCCAGCAGGATGCCGCCGAACACGCCCATATCCACCGTCTGGATGCCGAACACGGTGGACTGACCGGTGCCGTACAGACCCACCATCGGGTCAGGCTCTGCCAGCATACCCAGCTGGGTCAGGGTGACGTTGCCGGCGGTCAGGTACATAAAATAGCTCATCAGGCCGATGATGGCAGCCTGCTGCTTGTTCTTTTTGGCCAGCGCCGCTGCGATGCCCACGCAGAACATCAGGCTGAGGTTGTTGATGATGACCATGATGCAGTTGTAGATCAGCTGTCCCAGCAGCTTGATGGGGGTCCACTGCAGAACGGGGATCATCGCACTAAGGCTTGTGCTGGTAAGCAATGCGCCCAGCACAAGGATCAGGCCTGCTGCCGAGATATACGACAGCGGTGAGAGCATGGCTTTGGAGAACTTTTCCAAGCCATTCATGACTTTTTCTTTCATCGTGTAATACTCCTCACTTTTTGACTTGACGGTTTTGGGGGATGATTTCTATTCCGCAGGGCTTCCGGACGCCCTGTTGAAGCGTTTTATCCTACGATCTTGGTCAGGTGGATGAGCAGATAGACCTGCTCCTGATGATCCAGCTCGTAATCAAATTCCTGCCGCAGATAGGCATTGATGCGCTGTAAGCACACCTCGTTGCGGCTGTCGCGCTGCAAAAGCACCGTGTACATGGACTCCAGCCCGGCGTCCTGCCAAGGAGTGTGCCGCAGAATGCGCGCCGCCAGAAACTTGAGGTGCACGGTCAGGCGGGTAGTCTCAAGGCTTTCTTCCTCAAAGGTGCAGTGATAGGTATCGCAGATGATCTCCTTGACCGCCTTGACGAACTTTACGGTATCATAGGCCAGCGCGCCGTCCGCCGCACCGGCTACCAGATGCAGGGCAATGTAGCCCGCTTCGTCCTCCGGCAGCTGTACGCCGCAGAACTGCCGGACAAGTTCCAGCGCCCTTTGCCCCACTGCGTACTCCTTCGGGTACAGCATCCGGGTCTCCGAGAGCATGAGGTTGGGCAGAAAAGTGCCCTTTTCCACACGTTCCAGCGCAAAGCTGATGTGGTCCACCAGCGAGATGGTGCTTTTGCTGCTGAGCAGGATGCCCTGCTCCTCTGCCGCCAGCGAGATGCGCTCGGCAGCCTGCATCACCTGCGGGGTGACGTTATCCAGCATCTTGAGGAACTTGGTCTGCAGCTCGTTCTGCACATAGTACACCTTGGAAACGCGGCTTTTGTCGATCACGTCCCCCGGGCGGCGGCCAAACCCAAGCCCGTTGCCCACGAGAATGGCTTCCCTGCCGTCCGGCATGACCACCGACACCGCATTGTTATTGAATACCTTTACAGCCTGCATCGCCGCACTCCTCCGCTTCCATGCCGCAGCTTTTGTGAAAAAGAAAAAGGGCACAAGAACCAAAGGGATGCCGTTGCCGCCTTCCCTCTGATGCTCATGCCTGATCGAACAGTTACACGCACTGATAAATTCACTTGTCTGCCTTTGATTATACGAGCCAGTGCAGAAAATGTCAATGCGTTGAACTGCCCGAAATTCAAGCTGCATTTTTGTATATCCTGCACAGGTGCTGCTTGAAATTCGTCCTGCGCAGAACGATTGACAACGCCGTGCGCAGAACGTATACTTAGGGTGTAGATCCCGCTTTGCTCCGGCGGCTTGCCGGAGCACCAGTTACGGAGGTTTTTCTTATGACATCGAAATATATCCGCTCCCTTGCGCTGCTGCTGTGCGCCGCTTTACTGGGCTGTCTGCTGGCAGCCTGCGGCGGCTCTGCAAGCAGCCCCGCATCCAGCGCTGCGCCCGCCTCGGACAGCGCATCCGCTTCCGGCAGCAGCACGCTGCCCTCCTCCACCACAGAAGCCGACACCGGAGAGCTGAACCCCGGCAACTTCGACGAGAACTCGGTGTTCTCCATCACCGGCACATCCAACGCCTTTGCGCCCTGTCTGGGCTGGGGGCCCGGCGTATCCGGCTGCTCCTTGAAATCGGTCATCGCGGCGGCATCGCTGCTGCACTGGGCCGAGGACGCACGGATGTCCAGCCGCTCCCCGGAAGCCATTCAGGAAGCCTTTTACAGCTGGTATGACGGCCTGACCGACAGCCAGCAGGAGGGCTTTGCCGAAGCATGGCCGCTGATCAAGGACGCCGCGCTGGATCTGCTCAGCGACAAGGACAGCATGACCGACCGCATCGCGGACGCTGGGCTGGACGCTGACACCCTGCCCGGCTGCACCCTGAAAAACTGGCAGGCGCTGCAGACCGTGCTGGACGATATCGTGCCGGAGACGAACGGCGAAGCTTAATAAAACAAAAAAGCATCTGCAACCATCGCTTCTGAATTTCAGAATCAGCGATTTTGTTGCAGATGCTTTTTCTTTAGCGGGCTCGCCCTCTCCGTCACCTACGGTGACACCTCTCCCAAAGGGAGAGGCCTTGGCAGAAAGATGAAGTCTGCGTGGACTGCCAAGGGCTCCCACTTTGAGGGACGACTTCCCCCGGTCGGGGGAAGATGTCGCGCAGCGACAAAAGGGGGAGTCTGGCATCGCGAAGCGATGGCTGAGAGGGCGAGGATGCTGACCATGTGCAGCATCCCTTCTGTTTCTGATTTTTATACCTTTTTCAGCACATACTGGCGGGTGCCCATGCCCACCTTCTCGGCCTGGTCAAGGGTGGCCTTCCACTCGATGTTGGGGTTGGAGTCCTTGAAGTTGTCGTGGTAGCAGTTCCAGCCCGGCTTTGCAAGGTTCGTGCTCAGCTGGCTGTTGGGCAGCGGGGCGGCGTTCAGGCAGGCGTCCACGCAGGCCTGATCCAGCGCCACAGGGTCGAAGGACGCAAAGATGCCGATATCCGGCAGGATGGGCGCATCGTTCTCGCCGTGGCAGTCGCAGTTGGGGCTGATGTCCTGCACCAGAGAAATATGGAAGCAGGGACGGTCGTGGCAGACTGCGGCGGCGTACTCCGCCATCTTGCGGTCCAGCAGCTCGTTGGCGCAGTCGTTGGGAGAATAGATGGCGTCAAAGCTGCACGCGCCGATGCAGCGGCCGCAGCCCTTGCACTTGTCGTAGTCGATGACCGCCTTGTTTTCGGCATTGTAAGTAATGGCGTCCGAGCCGCACTCCTTGGCGCAGCGGTGGCAGCCGCGGCACAGCCCCTCCTGCACGGCGGGCTTGCCGGCAGCGTGCTGCTCCATCTTGCCCGCGCGGGAGCCGCAGCCCATGCCGATGTTCTTGAGCGCACCGCCAAAGCCGGTGGACTCGTGGCCCTTGAAGTGGGTCAGGCTGATGAACACGTCCGCATCCATGATGGCACGGCCAATCTTGGCGGTCTTGCAGTATTCGCCGTTCGGCACCGGCACTTCCACCTCATCCGTGCCGCGCAGACCGTCACCGATGATCACCTGACAGCCGGTGGTCATGGGCCAGAAGCCGTTCAGCTGGGCGCAGCTCAGGTGCTCCAGCGCATTCTTGCGGCTGCCCGGGTACAGGGTGTTGCAGTCGGTCAGGAAAGGCATACCGCCCTGCTCCTTGCACAGGTCTGCCACCACCTTGGCGTAGTTGGGGCGCAGAAAAGCCAGATTGCCCAGCTCGCCGAAGTGCATCTTGATGGCCACGAACCGGCCGTCCATGTCGATGTCCTTAATGCCGGCGGCAATGCACACCCGGCGCAGCTTTTCCAGCAGGCTGGTGCCCACCGGACAGCGGAAATCCGTATAGTAAACTTTGGATGCTTCCATGGTGTTTTTCCTCCCATATCCTTCCGGCGGCGTCTGCCGCGCGGGCTCTCTTTTGTTCAGTATAGCACACTCGGCCGAGCGGTGTAAACAGGAAAAAGAACAGAGCCACAGGAATCAATTATTGCAGCTTTACCCGGAGGAACAGAAGCCTTCACCCCTTGGGGGGAAGGTGGCGCGCAGCGCCGGATGAGGGGTAATTTCCCGTAAGCTGCTGCTTGCCTGCGCCCTCATCAGTCACCTGCGGTGACAGCTTCCCCCGACCGGGGGAAGCCTTTAGAGGAAAAATGATTTCTATGATTTAAACACCGCCCCCAGTAGACCATGCACTGAAAAAGTGTGTCTTTTTCCGGGAAAATCCGGCACAAACACCCGCAGATCATCTTTTGCTGAAAAGAGACGGTCTGCGGGTATTTTTAATAGAAAAATAGATTTCACAAAATTCGGCATAATGACAAATTACAGCAGTTTTTGCATCCGGCAGTTGCGTTGCCGAACAAAAAGGATTATACTAACCTTATTGACCGCAGGATACAAAAACTGTACAGAAAGGATGGCTGGCTTATATGAAGGGACGGATGCGGCCCTATCTGCCGGAACTGACGATCCGGGATTACAACACCTATATGCGTTATCTCCGCGGGGTGCGGCGGCAGATGTACAAGTCTTACGGCTTCTACGCCTGCCATCTGCTGCGCACCAACGGGGTGCTGTTTGCCATCCTGTCCGACAGTCTGGCGGGGCGTATGCCCACCTGCAAACGGCAGCGGGTGCCCGGCACGCCGTTCCGGCGCAGCATGATGTGCCAGACACTGGGCATCCGGCAGGCGGCGCAGACGGAGATCCTGATGGGTTGGCATAATCTGCAGGACCGCAAGTACAGCGAGCTGCGCCCGGTCAAGCGCTTGCGCCGCGCAGCGGACAAGCTGCTGCTGCGCCGCGCCTACAACAAAGCCCGGCAGGAGAACCCGGCACTGGAGCGGCTGTTTGCGCAGGAGCGGGAGCAGGCGGTGGTGCAGATGAACCTGAGCGCCAAAAACTACGCCCTTGCCGCCGAGCCCATGAGCAACGTCTACGGCGCTTTGTACTCCACGCTGGCTACGGATGACCCCAACCAGCGCAAGAGTATGCGGTATATCGGCAGCTGCATCGGCCGCATCTTCTATCTGCTGGACAAGGCCGAGCGCTTTGAAGCCGACCGCCGCAACGGCCAGTACAACGTGTTCGTGGTCAACGAGCTCAACGGGCAGGCTGCTGCCATAGAGAACGCCCGGCGGCAGGCACTGGCTGCGGTCAACGACCTGATGCGGGCGTACAAGATGCTGGATCTCAAGCTGAATGACACCCTGCTGAACAATATCATGATCCTGGGCCTGCAGCACGCGGTCTACCCGCTGGAGCAGGATGTAGATACCGAAAAGTGGGAGATCCCATGAAGAAGCGAAAAAGCAAAAGCTGGGCCATGGCGTACTGCGGCATGGCGGCGGCACTGTGCGTGGCACTGATGCTGCTGGGCACCATTATCCCCATTGCCATGTTCATTGCACCGGCGGTGGCCAGCTTTCTCATTGCAACGGTGTGCATGGAGTGCGGCATCACCATGGCGTGGACGGCCTACGCCGCCGTCAGCCTGCTGGGGCTGCTCTTTGTGCCGGATAAGGAGATCGCCCTGATCTTCACCGTGCTGCTGGGCTATTACCCGCTGGTAAAGCCCCGGTTCGACCGCATCCGCCCCCGGGCATTGCAGCTGGTGTGCAAGCTGCTGCTGTGCAACGGGGCGGTGCTGGCGATGTACGGCCTGCTGCTGGTGCTGGTGCCGGCGGGCAGCATTTCGCAGGAGCTGCGCACCACCGCACTGGCAATGACTCTGCTCACACTGGGTATGGGCAACGTGGCGTTTGCCCTTTACGACCGCGCCCTGTGCAATCTGCTGCTGCTGTACAAGCTGAAGTGGCAGCCCAAGCTGCATAAAATGCTGGGGATGCACTGAGCCCCAAAAAATCCATTGAAAGAAGGAATGTGTACCGCAAGCTGACGCAAAGCGCCGGGCCACACGGGTGACAGCCGTGAGGGTGACGAGGAGAGGGATCATCGAAAGATTCGGCGGATGTTTCTCCGGCTGAGGGCTATACCAGCCGCAGAACAGGGCAAAAACCGGCAGCAATACCGGAACAGAACCCTGCAAAGAAAGCCATACAAGAACATAGACTTTGATAGAGGAAACTGACTGTGCAGCAGCGCATTTCGACGCGCCGCAGTCGGTCTGGAGGTATTTTGTATGTGTGGCATTGTAGGTTATGTCGGGATGCGCAGCGCCCAGCAGGTGCTGCTGGACGGTTTGGAAAAGCTGGAGTACCGCGGGTACGATTCTGCCGGTGTGGCGCTTACCCAGCGGGACGGCATCCGCGTGGTCAAAAGCAAGGGGCGGCTCTCCACCCTGCGCAGCAAACTGGAAGAGCTGGCGCTGCCCCAGAGCGGCTGCGGCATCGGTCATACCCGCTGGGCGACCCACGGCGAGCCCAGCGATGTGAACAGCCACCCGCACTCCACGCCCCGGGTCAGCATCGTGCACAACGGCATTATTGAAAACTACGGCGCTTTGAAGGAGCGCCTTGTCGCCAAAGGCTACACCTTTGCCAGCGAGACCGACACCGAGGTGCTGGTAAAGCTCATCGACAGCTGCTATCAGGGCGAGCCGCTGCAGGCTTTGCAGGCTGCGCTTGCCAAGGTGCGGGGCAGCTACGCGCTGGCGGTTCTGTTCAAGGACTACCCGGACACCATCTTTGCGGTCAAGCGGGAAAGCCCGCTCATCGTGGGCTGGGGCGAGGGCGAAAACTTTGTGGCATCGGATATCCCGGCGCTGCTCAAGTACACCCGCAGCTACAGCGTGCTGGAAGAAGGGGACATGGCGGTGTGCACGGCACAGGGCATCCGCTTCTATAACGAGTTCGGCGAGGCGGTGGAGCGCGAAAAGCTGACCGCAGACTGGGACATGGAAGCAGCCGAAAAGGGCGGCTACCCCCACTTTATGCTCAAGGAGATCAACGAGGAGCCCGCCGCCATCACGGCGACGGTCAGCCCCCGGGTGGAGAACGGTCTGCCGGAGCTGCGCATCCCGGAACTGACGGACGAAAAGCTGCGCAGCATCGGCACAGTGCATCTGGTGGGCTGCGGCACAGCCATGCACGCCGGTATGGTGGGCAAGACCGCCATCGAAGCGCTGGCGCGGGTGCCTGCAGAGGTGGATATCGCCAGCGAGTTCCGCTACCGCGACCCCATCCTGAAGCCGGAGGATCTGGTCATCATCATCAGCCAGTCCGGCGAGACCAGCGATACGCTGGCTGCCCTCAAGCTGGCTAAGAGCCGGGGCGTGCCGGTGCTTGCCATCGTGAACGTGGTGGGCAGCAGCATCGCCCGGGCGGCGGATTACGTTATGTACACCTACGCCGGGCCCGAGATCGCGGTGGCGTCTACCAAGGCCTATATGGTGCAGCTGTGCGTGCTGTACCTGTTTGCCCTGCGCTTGGCCTACGCGCGCGGGCAGCTGACCGAGGAAAAGACCAAATACTACACCGCCCAGCTGCTGCACGCATCCGAGGTCATCAAGCCCCGCCTTGCGGACTGCGAGCAGATCAAGTACCTTGCCAGCCGCTATGTGAACACCCAGAGCTGCTTTTTCATCGGGCGTGGGTTCGACTACGCCCTTTCGCTGGAGGGCAGCCTGAAGCTGAAGGAGATCAGCTATGTGCACTCGGATGCCTACGCGGCAGGCGAGCTGAAGCACGGCACCATCAGCCTGATCACGGACGGCGTGCCGGTCATCGCGCTGGCGACCCAGAAAAACGTCTACGAAAAGACCATCTCCAACGCCAAGGAGACCCGCAGCCGCGGCGCACGGGTGCTGCTGTTCACCACCAAGGACGCGGAAGTGCCGGAGGGCGTTGCCACCGAGGTCATCCGCTTGGACGAGTACGACGACATCCTGATGCCGCTGCAGCTCATCGTGCCCTTGCAGCTGTTCGCCTACTACATGGCGGTGCTGCGCGGCTGCGACGTGGATAAGCCCCGCAACCTTGCCAAGAGCGTAACGGTGGAGTAACAGGGAAGAATAGAACACAAAACCGCCCGCTGCACGAAATGGTGTGCAGCGGGCGGTTTGTTATATGCGGGAAGAGCAGGGGCGCTTACCAGAACCAGTAGCGTTTCTTGAACGCGATGTAGACCACGGCGATCAGGATCACAACCACGCCGCCGGCGATGAAGAAGGACCAGTTGATATTGCCGAACCGCAGGTTCTGGTTGGTCAGCAGGTAGCGGCCGGCAGTGTCGGCGGTGATTACGCCGTCCTTGTAGCTGTTCAGGTACTGCCACTTGTTGCTGATGGTGTTGTACAGGTACAGGCGGGAGTAGGTGCTCACATCCAGCTCCAGCTGCACCGCGCAGGGAAGGGCACGGCCGTTGTCCAGCTCAAACTCCAGCCCCTCTTCGCTCTCGGTAAAGGTGATGGCGGTGTCGATCTCGCTGGTGGTGCTCTTTATGTTTTTGCCGGAAACGTTCATGGTGTAGCCGTCGCCCACCACGCACAGGGTCTTGCCGGTGGTGCGCAGGGCGTTCAGGATCTCGCCGGTCACGATGGGCACCTCAGACTGGTTGAACACCACCTGATCCTCCGTGCTGTCCTGAATGGTCTGCACCACAGGGTCCAGCGGGATGGAGGTGCTGTCGTCCGGGGGATTGGTGCCGGCATTGCTGTTGTCGCTGCCGGAGGAAGCATCTGCCGAGCGGTTCACGATGACCGTGACCATGGCAGTGGCCTTGCCGTTGGAAATGGTAATGGAGGTAGAGCCGGTGCCCACCGCCGTGACCACGCCCGAGGGGCTGACCGTGGCAATGCTGCTGTTGCCGGACTTGAAGGTGAAGGACTGGGATGCACTGGCAGGGGTGGCTTTAGCCGTGATGGTGCGGGTGGCACCGGGCTTGAGCACGATGTAGTTGGTGCTGGGGGTGATCACCTGCCCGCTGTTGCTGGACGTAGTGCCGCTTGTGCCGGTGGAGTCTGTGGGCAGGGCAAGCACCGTAACGGTGGTGGTGGCCACCACCGAGCCGCAGGCAGCGGTAATGGTGGCAGTGCCGGGCGCTACGCCGGTCACGCGGCCAAAGCTGTTCACCGTGGCGATCTTCTCGTTAGAGGAGGTCAGGGTGACGGTGGCGTAGTTGGAAGCGGAACTGGGGCGCACCTGCAGCGAAGCCGACACCGAGTTGCCCACATAGATGGTGTTGGAGGAGAGGGAAAGGTCCATCTCGGTCACGATCATGGAGGAGTCCATGGAGACCACGATGGTGTAGGCGCAGATCTGGTTGCCGGCGGCTGCGGTAATGGTGGCAGTGCCAACGCCCACAGCCTGCACCACGCCGCTGCTGCTTACGGTCAGCACGCTGCTGTCATCGGTCAAAAAGACCACAGAGTCGGTGCTGTAACTGGGCTTGACCACGGGGGACAGCTGCTGGGAAGCGCCCAGCAGCATATTGGCAGAGTAGCTGCCGGTGGAGATGCTCTCGGCAGGGACATCCTTGGACCAGGGCAGTGAAACGCCGTTCTGCGCTTCAACAGGCAGGCCGGCGGCGGCAGCGCTCAGGGCGGTGCCGCATACCAGCACACCCAGCATCAGCACACAGGCGGCCAGTTTCTTTGCGGTTCGAATCATGTTGTTTGTACCTCTTTGGGGTGGTGTAAAAGGGGGGCATCCTGCCGTGCTGTGCAGTCCGCTTTTAGCGGAACAGCACGCCCAGTGCCTCCATGGCATATTCAAAATAGGTGACCTGATCGTATTCCACGCGGGCGGTCACGCTCATACCGTTGGCAAGATCCACCTTGTCGCCGCTGCGGCTCACCACATAGGTGGCATCGGGCTTGATGGTCATCTTGTAGTAGGAGGTGCTGTTGCTGGAGGTCACATCACTGTCAATGGAGGTGACGGTGCCGGTCAGCGTGCCGTAGGAATACTCCGACAGGCCGGTGATGGCGATCTTGCAGGGGTCGCCTACGTGCAGCAGGGGACGGTCGTTCACCGACACCATGGCCACGATCTCCAGATCGTCGTTCTCGCTGGCAATAGTAGCCATTGCAGAGCCGGCGCTCAGCACCATGCCCTCCTTGTAGGGGGTGTCCATGTGGATCACGCCGGAGGTGGGCGCATAGATGAAGTAATCGTTGGCGCCGGTGTTCAAAGAATCCATCTGCGCCTGCAGGTTGTCCACATTGACCTGTGCGCTGTTGATGCTCTGGGAGATGGACTGCATAGTGGAGTAGTATAGGGACTCCAGCTCACTCTGGTTCTGCTCCATCAAAGCCTTGATCTGGGTGTCGGAGTAGCCGGCAGCCTGATAGGTAGAAGCGTCAAAGGTCTTTTGTGCTACCTGACTTTTGTAGGTCTGGTACTGGTAGTAGTAGGGCTGATCCTCAGCGCTGGTCTCGTCGAAGTAGTTGGTGTCGTCCTGAATGCACTTGAGCAGCTTGTTGTACTGATCCAGCTGCTTCTGGTAGATATCCAGCTGGCTCTGCAGGGTGTCCTTCTGCATATCCAGATCCGTGCTCTTCAGCCGAGCGATCAGGTCGCCCTCGTTCACATAGCTGCCCTCCGAGACATACAGCTCGGTAATGGAGCCGGAGTAGCTGGACATGATGTAGGTCTTGTTGGCGGCCTGCACCACACCGCTGTTCTGGCTGACATAGATGCGGTTGGTCTGGGTGCTCCAGATCACCAGAAAGATCATGAACAGCCCGGTCAGAATGACAAAGGCGTACCCGTAAGGGGGCAGCTTTTTGTCCATCATGATCCGGCGGTCCTGCAGATCCGAAAGGTTCTGAATGGTCGTTGTCATAATTATTTGGTCTCCATAAACACGTCGATCACGCCGTCGTCCTCGTCCTGATTGACGTAGATGGTGTAGCTGTTGCCGCTAAGCTTGATGTCGTTTTCAAAAGCCAGGACCTGCAGCTTGGCGGTGGCCAGCTGGTTGAAGGCCAGAGGGCCGGTAAAGTGGGCGTACAAGCAGTTCTTTACCCGCAGCACAGCGTCCATGTGGTAGCCGGGCTCCATCTGGGTGATCATCTGGGTGGCCTGCTGCATCATGTACATGACGGGCATATGGTCCGGGCCGGTGCCTTCCACGATAGCCTGCACCAGCGGGCCGATGGGCTGTGCGCCGTTGCTCTTCATAAAGTTCTGCATCTGGGTCAGGATGACCGGCAGGTTTGCCAGCTCCTCGGGCTGCACAACGCGGGAAAGAACATTGGTCAGCTTGAGGGTCTTGTTTTCAGCAACTTTGATCTCGTTCATAGTAAATTACCCCTAATCCTGTTATTTTTTCAATGTAAGCCGGAACAAAAAGGTGCCCGGAAGCGTCTGCCTCCGGGCACACCATAACGAGGCATTCTTCGGTTTCCCGCCGGGCGGGAAAAAAGCTTATGCTGCATCCGGGCAAGAGCTGCGGATGCGGTCAGTAGGTGATGGACTCGCCGTCGTCGTCCTCTTCCACCACAGCGGCAGACACCTGCGGAGCAGGCTCGGCTTTGCGCTTGCGGAAGATGCCCTGCTGCATATTCCACAGCTCGGCATAGCGGCCATCCTTTGCCATCAGTTCCTCATGGGTGCCGCGCTCCACGATCTTGCCGTGATCCATCACAAGGATCAGGTCGCAGTCACGGATGGTGGAAAGGCGGTGCGCCACGATCAGCATGGAGCGGTCTGCCAGCTGCTCGTAGATCATGTTGAAGATCAGCGTCTCGGTGGCAAAGTCCAGATTACTGGTGGACTCGTCCAGAATGTAAAGGTTGGAGTCCTTCAGGAAGGCACGCGCCAGTGCGATGCGCTGCTTCTCACCGCCGGACAGGCCGTTGCCGGCTTCCTCCAGATAGGTGTTGTACTGCAGCGGCAGGTGGCGGATGAACTCGTGCGCGTCAGCCTTCTTGGCAGCTTCCTTCACCTCGTCCAGCGTAGCGTCCATGCGGGAGATGCGGATGTTGTCGTAGATGGTCTTGCTGAACAGCTCAACGTTCTGGGGCACATAGGCGATGGCGCGGCGCACCGAGTGGTTGCTGTACTCCGCCAGATTCACGCCGTTCACATCGATCTCGCCGTCCTCGGGGTCGTAGTACTTCAGCAGCAGCTTGGTAATGGTGGATTTGCCGCTGCCGCTTCGGCCTATTATGCAGCAGAATTCCCCGGGCATTATCTGCAGGTCTATTCCCCTCAGGGCATGGACGTCAACGCTTCCAACCCGGTATACCTTGGTAACGCTGCGAAGGTCAATTATGGGCTTCTGCTCAGCCGTCTTTTTCTCGGTGGATTTGCTTTCCATCGCATTCTACTCCTCATTATGCCATATATGGCTTATCTTGCATTGTAATACGTAATGCGCTTTAAATCAAATTAACAATTCATTAATTGTGAAAGTTGTGTGGACAGACTCTGCACATACTTAAAAAAGCGCCGCATTACGGGCTTTTTCGATGCTCCCAAATTGGAACTTTATTTGACAGCGGC